>WNFY01003516.1_pt1 | contig 14657 bp, 10 predicted proteins | sample 5400091 | NCBI WGS metagenome assembly WNFY01 (sample SAMN13153364, study PRJNA577476) | soil metagenome | isolation source: 60 cm soil or saprolite under grassland replicate 1 | place: USA:California | collected 2016-06-15 | reverse complement strand
CACGGCTCGGTCCTCGAGCACGCCGTCTACGTGCTGCTCATCGAAGGCATCTCCCGGTCCTGCTCCCACGAGCTGGTCCGTCACCGCGCGGGGTTCGGCTATTCGCAGATCTCGCAGCGCTACGTCGACGAATCGCACGCGGCGTTCGTTATGCCGCCCGCCATCCTCGGCGATCCGCGGCTCGAAGAGGAATGGCTGCAGCAGGTCACCGACGCACAGGCCGCCTACGTCCGCGCAGTCGAGGGGTTGATGCAGCGCTACGAGTGGGTGAGCGACAAGGTGCACCGGAGAAAAATGGCGCGTGAAGCGGCCCGCAGCGTGCTGCCGAACGCGACCGAGGTGAAGATCGTCGTGTCCGGCAACGCACGCGCGTGGCGCACCATGCTCGAGCTCCGCTGCGGCGAAGGCGCCGAGCTGGAAATCCGCCGGATGGCGATCGGTGTGTTGCGCGTGCTACAGAAGGAAGCGGGCTCGCTGTTCTCCGATTTCGAGATCTACAGCGCCGACGACAAACAGGAAGCCGCGCGAGTCACGTATCACAAAGTCTGAAAGGCGTCGAGCAGAGTCGTCTAACAACACCGTCTAGCAACACCGTCTAGCAACACCGTCTAACAAAAACGTATTGGGGTTCTGCTCGACGAATCTGCTCGACGTTTTTTCTCGACGTTTGTTGCCGTCTCTCTCTTGCGCATCTCATGCTCATTTCGTATTCTGATTTACGAATGCGAATCGGTCTCGCATACAACGAGAAGCCTGACGCGCCCGCAGCGTCTGACGCCTACGCAGAATGGGATGACCCGTCGACGATTGACGCGGTCGAACAGGCGTTGAGTCTCTTCGGCCCCGTCGTGCGTCTCGAAGCCGACGAGTTCTTCCCGCAAAAACTTTCGCTCGCGCATCCCGACATCGTCTTCAACATGGCGGAGGGATTGCACGGCCCGTGTCGCGAGTCGCACGTCCCCGCGCTGTGTGAGTTCCTGAACATTCCGTACACGGGCTCGGATCCACTCGCGCTCGCGCTGACGCTGCACAAGGGACGCACGAAGGAGATTCTCGCCTACCGCGGTGTGCCGACGGCGCCGTTCCGCGTCATCGAAGCGGCGTCCGATCTCGAGCGCATGCCCCTGCCCTATCCACTCTTCGTAAAGCCGGTCGCGGAGGGGTCTGGGAAGGGCATATTTGTCAATAACTTATGCGAGTCGCCCGCGCAGCTGGCCGAGCGCGTGCCTTTCCTCTTAGATCGGTACGCCCAGCCGGTCCTCGTCGAGACGTACCTCCCGGGGCCGGAGTTCACGGTCGCGATCCTCGGCAACAACGGCGACGTGCGGTGTCTCCCGATCGTCGAATTCGATTTCGACACGCTCCCGGCCGGCGCGCCGCCCGTGTACGGCTACGAGGCGAAATGGATTTGGGACACGCGCGAGCATCCGCTCGACATTTTCCAGTGCCCGCCGACCGGCGTCTCCGACGCGCTCTGTCGCGAGACCGAGCGCGCCGCGCTCGACGCGTATCGCGCGCTCGGCTGCCGTGATTGGTGCCGCATCGATGTCCGCGTGGACCGTTTTGGCGTGCCGAACGTCGTCGAATTGAACCCGCTGCCGGGCATCATCCCGGATCCGGCGATGAACTCCTGCTTCCCCAAGGCGGCGCGCGTCGCCGGCTACAGCTACGACGAGCTGATCCAGGAGGTCGTGCGGATCGCCTGGACGCGGATCACGGGACACACGATTCCGGCCGCCCAGGCGGCGGCCAGCGCGTGAAGGTCGTCATCCTCTACGATCCCGGCGCCGAAGACTGGACGGCCGAGGACATCGCCGGTGTGATGGAAGCGGTCGATGATATCGCCGCAATCTTCGGACGGCTCAACCACCAGGTGCGGCGGGTTCCGGTCCGGCACGACATGCGCTGGTTCAACGCCTGCCGCCGCGCGGACCTCGTCTTCAACCTGTGCGAAGGCGTGCGCGGCGTCGCCCAGTGGGAAGACCACGTCGTCGGTACGCTCGAGCTCGCCGGCATCGCGTACACCGGCTGCGGGCCGTGGACCACGGGCGTGTGCCGCCGCAAGGCCGTCTCCAACACGCTGCTCGAGCACGCCGGCCTGCCGGTGCCGCGCTGGACGATTGCCCAAGGCAAGATCGAGGACGACTTCCCGCTGCCCGCGATCGTAAAACCGGCGGCGGAGGATGCGAGCGCGGGCGTCGATCGGTCGTCGGTCGTCACCGACCGCAAGACGCTCAAGGCCCGGATCGCCGCGATGACGGAGCAGTTCGACGACGTCCTGGTGCAGCAGTACATCGCCGGGCGTGAGTTCAACGTCGGAATCGTCGGCGAGCGCACGTTACCGGTCGCGGAGATCGACTTCAGCTCGATGCCCGAGGGCACTTGGCACATCCTGACGTACGCCGCGAAATGGCAGGTGGGATCGCCCGAGGACCTGGGTAGCCGTCCGGTGTGTCCCGCACAAATCCCGCAGCGCCTAGCCGACCGGTTGTGCCGGCTGGCCGAAACCGCGTGGCGGACGGTGCAAGGGAAGAGCTACGGGCGGATCGACCTGCGCGTCGACGATGCCGGGCGTCCCTGGATTCTCGAAGTGAACCCCAACCCCGATCTCACCGACGAAGCCGGCCTGTCGCGCATGGCAAAGGCGGCAGGATGGGACTACCCCGAGCTGATCCGCCGCATCGCCGAGCTGGCGCTGCGCGAAGCTCAAGGCACGAAAGCCGCGCGTGAGCTGCTCGCTGCGCCCGCTCGGGCGCGCGCACCGCGCACGGCTTGAGCGGCTGACGCGCGCCACCGGTCTCTTCCGCGAGGAGGAGGTCGCCACCGCGGTCGGGCTGCTCGACGAGTCTTTGGCCGGCGACGAAGACTATCAATTCGTCGGCGGGTTCGAAGGAGATGAGCTGATCGGGTACGGCTGTTGGGGGCCCACCCCCGGCACCGTGGCGACGAGCGACCTGTACTGGATTGTCGTCGATCGCGTCCGGCAGGGCGCCGGCATCGGCTCACAGTTGCTCGCAGAGGTGGAGCGCCGGCTGACGGCGGATGGCCGACGGCTCGTCGTCGTCGAAACCTCCTCTCGGCCCGATTACGAGGCGACGAGGGGTTTCTACGAAGCACGCGGCTACACCAGAGCCGCAACCATCCCGGGGTACTACGCGCCCGGTGACGACCTGGTGATCTATACAAAGGATCTGACTGCTGGAGACCTGGCAAGAACTACTCCGTAAAAAGAGCATCGCGTCGCTCGAAGCTCTGGCCGCGCGCTTCGGCGCGGAACACGTCGGGGATATCGCCCGGCTCCGGCAGGCCGCCGTGAACTTTGAATTCCGCATCTCCCCAGCGATGGTCGATCTGATCAAGTCGCCCGGGGACCCCATCTGGCTGCAATACGTGCCCACCGTGCAGGAGCTGGAAGTCCATGACGGGCTGGTCGATTCGCTCGAGGAGGACGCCAACTCGCCGGTGCCCAACATCACGCACCGTTATCCGGACCGTGCCCTCTTCCTCGTCTCGCCGGTGTGCGCCGCCTACTGCCGCTTCTGTACGCGCCGCCGCAAGGTCGGCGACCCCGAGAAGATCCCGCTGGCCCAGCTCGAGTCCGGGTTCCGCTATCTCGAGGAGCACCACGAGATCCGCGACGTCATCATGTCGGGCGGCGATCCCCTGCTTTTGTCCGACCGCCGGATCGACGAGATCTGCCGGCGCCTCCGGGCCATTCCGCATCTCGAGGTCCTGCGGATCGGGAGCCGGGTGCCTTGTCACCTGCCCGAGCGGGTGACGCCGGAGCTGTGCGGGATCCTCAAGAAATACCATCCGCTCTACATCAACACCCATTTCAACCATCCCGACGAGCTGACGCCCGCCGCCGTGCGGGCGCTGGGCATGCTGGCCGACGCCGGGATCCCGCTGGGCTGCCAAACCGTGCTCCTCAAGGGCGTGAACGACGACCCCGAGGTCATGAAGCTGCTGATGCAGCGCCTGCTCGCCGCGCGAGTACGGCCCTACTACATCTATATGTGTGACCAGGTTGCGGGCGCCGAGCACTTCCGGACCACGGTCGAGAAGGGGCTCGAGATCATCAAGGCGCTGCGGGGGTGGACGTCCGGCCTGGCGGTTCCGCACTTCGTGATCGACGCTCCGGGCGGCGGCGGCAAGATTCCGCTCTTGCCCGAATACGTCGTGAAGCTGACCGACAAGGAAATCATTCTCCGCAATTACGCCGGCAAGATCTACCGCTACAGCCAACCGCTCGAGCCGATTCTGGTAGGGTGAGGGTGAGGTGAACAGTAGGGGCGCAGCATGCTGCGCCCCTACTCCATCCACGCAGCGCCACCCCTTGCACAATTTCGAACCCAATCGCATATTTATGTTAACCAATGCATAAACATACGATGCACCTGCCGCTGGCGAATATTACCGACGGACCCTCTCGGGGGAGCGGCGGGGCTCGCTAGCGTGACGAGACGACCAGAACCCAGCCAGCCCGCTCCCTCAGCAGAGCGGGCTTTTCGTTTGCTCGACCCGTGGCGCGAGCGCGACGCCTGCGGCGTCGGCTTCGTCGCCCGCGCCGACGGCGAGCGCACGCGCGACATACTGACGATGGCCCTGACGGCCGTCGCCCGGCTCGCGCATCGCGGCGCCGCCTCCAACGACAAGTCGGGCGATGGCGCCGGCGTCCTCACCCAGATCCCCCACCGCCTGCTCGGCGTGGGCCCGGTCGAACGCGTCGCCCTCGGCATGTTCTTCCTGCCGGCGTCCGGCCCGGCGCGCGACATCGCGATCGACCTCATCGAAACCGTCGTCGTGGGGCTGGGCATGTCGGTGCTCGGCTGGCGGGTCGTTCCGGTAAACGCCGGCGTCCTCGGCCCGCTCGCCGCGGCGAGCCAGCCGGCGATCCGGCAGCTGTTCGTCGGCCCGCCGTCCGGCCCGGCCAACGCGCAAGCCTGGGAGCGGCGGCTCTACCTCGCGCGCCGGGTGATCGAGCGCCGCGCGGCGAGCGCCGGGCTTTCGGTGTTCGTCTGTTCCCTGTCGTGCCGCACGGTCGTCTACAAGGCGCTGCTGGTCGGGACCGAGCTGCCGGCGTTTTACGCCGATCTCAAATCACCGCTGTTCGAGACCGGCATCGCCGTGTTCCACCAGCGGTACTCGACGAACACACTGCCCAGCTGGCCGCTCGCGCAGCCGTTCCGGCTGCTCGCGCATAACGGCGAGATCAATACGCTATGGGGAAATCGCAACGCGATGCTCGCGCGGGAACCGGCGCTCGCGGCGCCGGCGTGGGAGCGAGACGTCGAGCTGCTGAAGCCCGTCATCTGGGAGGACGGCAGCGACTCCACGAGTCTCGACAATGCCTTCGAGCTGCTCGTCCGCTCGGGACGCGATCCGGTCCACGCCCTGATGATGCTGCTCCCCGAGGCGTGGGAACGCATCCCCGATATGCCTCCGGCACTGCGGAGCTTCTACGAGTATCACGCGGGATTGATGGAGCCATGGGACGGACCTGCCGCGCTCGCGTTCAGTGACGGCGTCGTCGCGGGCGCCGCGCTGGACCGCAACGGGCTGCGGCCGTGCCGCTACAAGGTGACGCGCGACAACGTCGTCGTCGCCGGATCGGAGGTCGGCATCGTCGACCTCGATCCCGCCGACGTCGTCGAGTCCGGCCGGCTCGGTCCGGGCGAGCTGCTGGTGGTCGATACGCTCCGCAACGTCGTCCTCCGCAGCGCCGACGCGAAGCTCGAGGTCGCGCAGCGGTGCCCGTACCGCCGCTGGGCCACGCGCGTCATTCGCCAGCTGCCCGCCGAAGTCCCTGCGCTGGGGCCCGCGCTCCCCGCCGATGAGCTGACCGCCCGCCAGCACGCGTTCGGATACAGCCACGAAGACCTGCGCTACGTCGTCGCGCCAATGGCGGCCGAAGGGCGCGACGCGATCTGGAGCATGGGCGACGACACGCCCATCGCGCCGCTCTCCAAGTTGCCGCAGAGCCTTTACGCGTATGTGCGCCAGCGCTTCGCGCAGGTGACGAATCCGGCGATCGATCCGCTCCGCGAGGAGCTGGTCATGTCGCTCGTCATGTACCTCGGCCGGCGCGGCTCGGTGCTCGCGCAGCGGCCGGGCGGCAAGACACTGCTGCGCATCGAGCACCCGGTGCTCCTGGCAGAGGAAATGGCTGCCCTGCGGCGCGCCGGCGGGGGCGGGGGGGGCGGCTTGGACCCGACAACGTTGAGCGCCGTGTGGGAGGCCGCGGCAGGCCCCGAGGAGCTGGAGCGCGCACTCGAGACGCTCGCGCGCGACGCCGTGACGGCGGTACGCCGCGGCGCCACGATTCTCGTTATCAGCGACCGCGACGCCGACAAGTCGCGCGCGCCGATTCCGATGCTGCTCGCCATCGGTGCCGTGCACCAACGCCTCGTGCAGGCCAAGCAGCGGATCCGCGTGGGGCTCGTCGCCGAGGCCGGCGATGCGTGGGATGTGCATCATCTGGCGGCGCTCTTCGGGTACGGCGCCGAGGCGGTGCACCCCTGGCTCGCGTTGCAGTGCCTGCGCGACGTCGAGTCCTCGGCCGAGAAATACCGCAGCGCCGCGGAGAAGGGGCTGCTCAAGATTCTCTCGAAGATGGGGATCTCGACGCTGCAGTCGTATGCCGGGGCGCAGATCTTCGAGGCCATCGGGCTCGGCCCCGCTGTGATCGAGCGCTGCTTTACCGGCACGGCGTCGGTCATCGGCGGTATCGGCTTCAGGGAAATCGCCGAGGATGTGCTGGCCAGGCACCACAGCGCCGGCGTCCTGCCCGATCACGGCCGCGTGCGCTATCGCCGCGACGGCGAAGATCACGGCTGGTCGCCACCGCTGGTGCGCGCGCTCCAGCACGGGGAGTACGCCGGATTCGTCGCAGGCACACGCGCGCGCGCGCCCGCCGGCCCGCGCGATCTGCTCGATTTCCGCGCCCAGACGCCGGTGCCGCTCGACGAGGTCGAGCCTGCCGAAGACATTCGGCGCCGGTTCATCTCGAGCGCGATGTCGCTCGGCGCGTTGTCACCGGAGGCGCACGCCACGCTCGCGATTGCGATGAATCGCATGCACGCGCGGTCGAATTCGGGAGAAGGCGGCGAGGATCCGGCGACGTATGGCGTCCGGGGCGACGGGGACCGCGCCGATAACCGGATCAAGCAGGTCGCCTCGGGCCGGTTCGGGGTGACGGCGGAGTACCTGGTGCGCGCGGACGAGCTCGAGATCAAGATCGCGCAGGGCTCGAAGCCCGGTGAAGGCGGCCAGCTCCCCGGCCACAAGGTCACCGAGCTCATCGCGCGGCTGCGCCATGCAGTCCCGGGGATCCCGCTCATTTCTCCCCCGCCGCACCACGACATCTACTCGATCGAGGATCTGGCGCAGTTGATCCACGATCTCAAGCAAGTGAACCCGACGGCGCGGGTGGGCGTGAAGCTCGTGGCCGAGGCGGGCGTGGGCACCGTCGCCGCCGGCGTCGCGAAAGCGTACGCCGACTACGTCCTCATCTCGGGCCACAACGGCGGGACGGGCGCGTCACCGCTGTCGTCGATCAAGCACGCCGGCTCGCCCTGGGAACTCGGGCTTGCCGAGACGCAAGCGATCCTGATGCGCAACAAGCTGCGCGAGCGCATCGAGGTCCGGACCGACGGCGGGCTGCGCACCGGACGCGATGTCGTAATCGCCGCGCTGCTGGGCGCCGAGGCATTCGGGTTTGGGACGGCGACGGTCGTGGCGGTCGGCTGCGCCATGGCGCGCCAGTGTCACCTGAATACCTGCCCCACGGGGATCGCAACACAGCGGCCCGACCTGCGCGCCAAGTTCAAGGGCACGCCGGAGCAGGTCATCGCGTATTTCACGCACATTGCGGAAGACGTCCGGCGCATCATGGCATCACTCGGCGTGCGCCGCATGGATGACCTCATCGGCCACGTGGAGCTGCTGCAACGAATCGAGCGCAGCGAGACGCCCCGCGCCGCCCTGCTCGATCTGTCCGCGTTGCTGACGCCGCCCACCGACCCCACCGAGGCCCGCCGGCGCACGATCGCGCGGAATACGCGGCCGGGCATTGTGTCGCTCGACGCCGACATCCTGGCGCAGCGGATCACCGCTCCTCACGTGGTCTCGATCGGGAATCATCACCTCACGGTCGGCGCGCGGATCGCCGGCGAGCTCGCGCGCGCGCACGGGAGTCAGGGCCCCGGCACGCCGCTCAAGCTCCGGTTCCGCGGCAGCGCGGGGCAGAGCTTTGGCGCGTTCACGCTCCCAGGCATGCACCTGCAGCTCGAGGGCGAAGCGAACGACCACGTCGGCAAGGGGCTGTGCGGCGGCGAGATCGTCATCCGGCCCTTCCGCGGCGCCGCCTACGCGGGTGGCGCGCACGTGCTGCTCGGCAACACCGCGCTCTATGGGGCGACCTCAGGCCGGCTGTTCGCGGCCGGCGTGGCCGGCGACCGGTTCGCGGTCCGGAATTCCGGCGCCATCGCCGTGATCGAGGGCGCCGGCGACCACTGCTGCGAGTACATGACCGGTGGCGTGGTGGTCGTCTTGGGAACCGTGGGCCGGAATTTCGCGGCCGGGATGTCGAACGGCATCGCGTACGTGTTCGACGAGCAGGGCGTGCTCGAGGCGCGCTGCAACCGCGAGATGGTGGCGGTCAGCGGGCTCAATTCGATGGATGAGCGCGTCCTGCGCAAACTCGTGCAGCAGCACTTCCACAAGACCGGCAGCGCCCGTGCCCGGTTGATCCTCGCGCGGTGGGAATCGTATCGCACCCTCTTTCGCAAGGTCGCACCGCCCGTGGCGGTGCTCGAACCAGTAGCTCACTTCCAATCGACGGGGAGCACTCCATGAAGCTCATCACGACGATCGTTCGTCCCGACCGCGTTCCCGAAGTCAAGGCAGCGCTGTTCCGGGCCGGAATCACAGGGATCACGCTGAGCCGCGTGAGCGGGCACGGCGGTGAGCACGAGCGGTTCGAGCAGTATCGGGGCACCGCGCTCGTGATGGAGTTTCACGAGAAAGTCAAAATCGAAATGGCGTGTTCTGAGCCCTTCGTCGAGCCGTGTGTGCAGGCGATTCTCTCGGCGGCCCGCACCGGCGAGGTCGGCGACGGCAAGATTTTCGTGCAACCGATCGAGCGCGTGATCCGCATCCGCACCGGTGAGGTAGACAACGCCGCCCTGACCGCCGTCAATGCCGACGCGGTCCAACGCGCGGCGATCAAGGCAATCGTACCAGACGTCGCGTGACGCCAGCCACCGTGTCCTCGGGGGATACGGCGTGGGTTCTCACGTCGAGCGCGCTCGTGCTGCTCATGACCGTGGGCCTCGCGTTCTTCTACGGCGGTCTGGTACGCCCCAAGAACGCCCTGAACACGATGATGATGAGCGTGGTCGCGCTCGCGTGATCGGCCTGCAGTGGATGTTGGTCGGATATTCAATCGCATTCGGCCCCGGTAACTCGTGGTTCGGTGGTCTGTCGTGGCTCGGCCTGAATCACGTGGGGCGCATTCGTCGCGGCGCCGACCTCCGCGCCCGAGCCGGCCGGATGACGCGGGATCGCGGGAAACCGAAGATGACGAGCAGGGTGTTCTAAGCGTATTCTTCATCCCCATGACGACGTCGTTGCCGTCGCAGTTCAAGGTCGGGCTCGTGCAGATGAGCATGAGCGACGACACCGAGTCGAACCTCGGTAAAGCTGTCGCCCGCATTCGCGACGCCGCGCAGCAGGGCGCGACGCTCGTGTGCCTGCCGGAGCTGTTCCGCACGCAGTACATCGGCCAGCGCGAGGATCACGCGCTGTTCGATCTCGCCGAGGCCGTTCCGGGGCCCACGACCGAGACGCTCGGCAAAATCGCAAAGGAGAACGGCGTCGTGGTGATCGCGTCGCTGTTCGAGCGCCGCGCCGCCGGCCTGTATCACAATACGGCCGCGGTCATCGACGCCGACGGGAAGGTCAAGGGGATCTATCGCAAGATGCACATCCCCGATGATCCCGCCTATTACGAGAAGTTCTACTTCACGCCGGGCGACCTCGGTTTTCGCGCCTTCGACACGAAGGTCGGCCCGATCGGCACGCTGGTGTGCTGGGACCAGTGGTATCCCGAAGCGGCGCGCCTCACGGCCCTGCAGGGCGCAAACATTCTGCTCTATCCGACCGCCATCGGTTGGCACCCGGCGGAGAAAGCGCAGCTCGGCGAGCAGCAGCTCGACGCGTGGAAGACGATTCAGCGCAGTCATGCGATTGCGAACGGCTGCTGGGTCGCCGCCGTAAACCGCGTCGGCCTGGAGAAGCTCGATGGCGAGGGGGCCGGGATCGAGTTCTGGGGCCACTCCTTTGTGTGCGATCCGTTCGGCGTCATCGTCGCCGAGGCCGCCGAGGATGAGGCGCTGGTGCTGGCGCAGGTCGATCTCGGGCGGATCGAGGAAGTACGCCGCAATTGGCCGTTCCTGCGCGATCGCCGCACAGACGCGTACAGCGATATCCAACACCGGTTTCTCCGAGATTGAGCCATGGCTTCGTTATGCCGGCCGAGTGGGAGCCGCATGCGGCGACCTGGATCGGCTGGCCGCATAACGTCACCGATTGGCCCGGCAAGTTTCCGCCGATCCCCTGGGTCTATGGTGAGATCGTCCGCGCGCTCACGCGGGGCGAAGTCGTCCGGATTCTCGTCACTTCCGCGCGCCACCAGGCTCAGGCGAGCCGGATTCTCAAGCAGGTCGGCGTCGATCTCGAGCGCGTGGATTTTCTGCGCTTCCCCACGAATCGCGGCTGGACGCGTGACTACGGTCCGATCTTCGTGCGAAGCCCGGCTGACCCCGGGCGCAAGCCCGGGGATCACGGGGATCTCGCCATTGCCCGCTTCCATTTCAACGCCTGGGCCAAGTACAAGGACTGGAAGAGGGACGACAAGATCCCCGTGCTTGCGGCGAAGCGTCTCAAGCTCCCGCTGGTCGACGCGAAGATCGTCCTGGAAGGGGGCAGCATCGACGTCAACGGCCGCGGTACGCTACTCACGACCGAAGAGTGTCTGCTCGATCCGAACGTGCAGACCCGCAATCCGAGGTTGTCGCGCTACGAGATCGAGAACGTCTTTCGGGACACGCTCGGCGTCACGAATACGCTCTGGCTTGGCAGAGGCATCGCCGGGGACGACACCCACGGCCACGTGGACGATCTCTGCCGCTTCGTGAAGCCCGGGACCGTCGTCCTATGCCGTGAGGACAATCCGAAGGACATCAATTACAAGCCGCTCGCCGAGAACCGCGAGCGGCTTCACGGCATGCACCTGGAAAGAGGGGCGAGCATCGAGGTAATCGACCTCCCGATGCCCGCCCCGCTCTACTTCGATGGTGTCCAGCTTCCCGCCAGCTACGCCAACTTCTACATCGCCAACGCCGCCGTGCTCGTGCCCACGTTCAACGATCCCAAGGATCGCGTGGCGCTCGGCATCCTCGCCGAGCTGTTTCCGGATCGCCCCGTGGTCGGGATCCACGCCGTGGATCTCGTCTGGGGGCTCGGCACCTTGCACTGCCTCACGCAGCAGGAACCGAAGCCGTAGTCCGTCACCGCGCCTCCGTTAATGGCGCGAGCGACGAGCCCTCCGACTGCAGCGCAGCTTGCAGCCGCGCGGCGAGGTCGGAAACGAGCACTCCGGCTGCTGGCGTCGCCAGCGTCTTCCCGGCGCCAGGGATGGCGGTCTCTTCGAGGTCGGCCCGCTCCCAGAACGACTGCATGAGCTCTCGATCACCGTAGAGCGGCACGCCCGCGATCAAGACGAGCCGCACGTCTTCGGGTGTGGCGTCAACGACTGTGCGATAAGGATCGACATCATCATCGTCCTCTTCCCCGCCGACCACCAGCAGGTCCGCGCGCAATCCGGGACGAATGAAGCCGACTTCGTCGTCCACGCCGGCGACATGGGCGGGCACGGACGTGACCATGTCCACGAGTTGACGGTCGGTCAGCCGCCCGCCGAGGTGCTCGCGATTCCACTGCGCGGCGGTCTTGAGCTCGTCGAGCATATTGCTGCTGCCGGTGAGCGCCCAATCGGGTGCCAGGGCAATCTCGACACCGGCGTCAAGCGCGGCCGCGATGTTCGCGGTCGTCCCGTACAGCTCGAGGTTCGACCGAGGCGACCAGACCAGGGCTGTGCCGGTCGCGGCCATCGCCAGGAAGTCGCTCGCGCCGAGGGAGATTCCGTGGATCAGGATGCCCTTCGGATTCAAGAGAGCCCGCGACTGCAGGAATGTGAACTGCTCTTCCGCGTAGGCGTCGGTGCCCTCGGCGACGTGCATCGCGAGCGCCTCGTAGAACGGGTTCGCGATCAAGAAGCGAGCGACCTGCACGAACGCGGCGCGGCCGGCGACGTCCGAGGGCGGCGGGAGCTGGAATCCGGCGGCATTGAAGATGTGCTCGCGGTCGAGCTCGGTTGTCCCGTAGAACCCGCTGTTGTAATCCAGGTTGCGCACCAGGCCGCGAATGCACGCGAAGGACCGCGTCGCCATGATTGACGTTGTCCCACCGACCAATGCCCGCAGCTCGCCCCAGGCGTTCATATCACAGAAAGACGCGGCGACGAGACGGTCGAACGGTGCGCTGAACGCTCGGAACTCCGGATCGTCCGCCCACTGCGGTTGATCAGTGAAGGTCCGACCCGGACTCCAGCGCGGCAGCACGTTCCAGGGCACGTGGTTGTGCAGGTCGATGAAGCCGGGAAGAATGATGCCTTCGGTGTTCACCGTCACTGCGTCGGGAATGTCGGGTTGCTTAGCGGACACCGCGACGATCCGGCCGTTCACGATACCCACGTAACCGTGCCTGATCACGCCGTTCGGCGTGAGGATCGTGCCGCGCAGGACGATCGGTCCGGTCTGTGACCCGTTCGCGCCGCCAATGAGGCTCGCGCGTGGGCCGGTGGGGACTGGACGCTGCGGGTCGTCACAGGCTACGGCGACGAGCACAGTGAGCATCACAATGAATGTCGTACCCGAGGCATGGTCCCCGTTCACGGTGCATCCTCCGCTGGCACGCGGGCACGGATCGCACCCCAGTTCGCAATGAGGTTGAGGCCCGGCGTATTGGTCAACTGCACCTGTGCCGTGCCGTCGGGATTCATCAACCACAGCTGAAACCGGCCGGCCACCGGTCTGTGGAACACGATCCGCTCGCCATCGGGCGACCATGTCGGGGTGGCGTCGAGCACGGTGTTGTCGGTCAACTGCACCTGTCCGGTCCCGTCCGCGTTCATCACGCAGATTTCGAAGTCGGAACCGCCCCGCCGGCACATGAAGACGATGCGCGAGCCGTCCGGGGACCAGGAAGCCGCCCGCTCCTCTTCGGCATTGTTCGTCAGGCGCACTGGCGCACCAGTCCCGTCTGCGTTCATCACGTAGATCTCGGCGGTGACCGAGTTGAGTTGATTGTCGGTGACCGCGTGGCTCGTGAAGACGATCCGCGCCCCATCGGGAGACCAATCGGGGTCATCGTCGATCGCGTCCGGGCTGTTCGTGAGGTTCTGCCGGCCCGCGCCGTGCCCGAGCACGTCGTCCACGTTCGCGACGAAGATGTCGCTGTCCCAGGTGGCGGCACCGGGGTCCGACTTGATCGGCAGCCCGGTCCCTGACGCGGACGCGTGGAACGCAATGTTCTTGCCGTCCGGCGACCACGTCGCCGAGCTACCGCGCACCAGCCAGGTCTGCTCGGACCCATCCCGCTCCATGACGAACAGATCCGACGTGTTTTGCGGCTCGCCCACAGCGCGCAGGCGGTTTGAGTCGAACACGATCTTCTTTCCGTCCGGCGACAATGCCGGGAACCCGTCACCATCGTGGTTCTCCGTAAGCCGCCGGGGGTTCGCCCCGTCGCCGTCGATCAGGTAGATCTCGGCCGCTAATCCGGGGTTGGGATTGGTGGGGTCGTCACGCGTGCTTGAGAACGCAATCGTCGACTCGAGACCCCACTCCCAGGTGCGATGCGTGGAGAGGGGCAGCGACGGTGGTTGGGTCGGCTCTCTGCACGCCGTCAGCCCTCCGAAAACGAATGCCAATCCGGTCCACAATCCGCTGCACCTGTTCATGACTCCTCCTCGGGTCGATCCATGGGATGTTGCGGCCGTGCCGTCGCTGGTCGATTCTTTAGTGAAGGCGCAGGCCACCCATGAAAGCGGACACACTGCCCGATATGGATCGCGAACCCGACATTACCGGACTGCTCCTCGCCTGGCGGTCAGGCGACCCAGGTGCCCTAGACCGGCTCTTTCCGCTCGTCTACGAGGAGCTGCGAGGGATCGCGCACCGGCAGCTCGGGGGCGAGCGCCCGGAGCGCAGCCTCGACACCACCGGGCTGGTTCACGAAGCGTACCTCAAGCTCGTGGACCAGACCCGGGTCCAATGGGCCGATCGGGCGCACTTCTTTGGTGTTGCCGCGGGCGCAATGCGGCGCATTCTAGTGGACCAGGCCCGGCGGCGTGGCGCCCTGAAGCGGGGAGCGGCTCCGCGGCGGGTCAGCCTGACCGACGTACCGGTGGCCATCGAGGAACGAGCCGACACGTTGATTGCCCTCGACGAGGCCCTGGCGGAGCTGGCGGGAGTGGACGAGCGCCTCAGCCGGGTCGTGGAGTGCCGCTTCTTCGGTGGGCTCACGGAGGAGGA
>WNFY01003514.1_pt1 | contig 14660 bp, 7 predicted proteins | sample 5400091 | NCBI WGS metagenome assembly WNFY01 (sample SAMN13153364, study PRJNA577476) | soil metagenome | isolation source: 60 cm soil or saprolite under grassland replicate 1 | place: USA:California | collected 2016-06-15 | reverse complement strand
CGTTCACGGTATCGATGCGCGAAGTACCAACGTTCGCCACCAGCTGTGCCTGCATCGTCGCTGGATCAAACCCTCGGCCGCGCGCCGAGCCAACCGCGGTGATCACCGTTGATGGCATTCGTGCCACAATCGTATGCACGTTGAGCGACCTGGTATTGAACTCGAGGTTGTAGCCGGTCACTCTGCTGGCGAGATCCATCGTACCACGCACGTCGACGAAGCCACCGGCGGCGATCGTCATCTGCGTGTTGATCGCCATATTGTTGATATTGCCTCTTAGACGAAGCGGACCCGTCGCCACTCCACGCAAGCCCAGACTCGGTGCCGAGAAGCGGCCCACCGTGACGAGCGATAGCGGATGCATCTGCATATCCATATCGACCCACAGCAAACCTCGCGGTCGGAAGGCGAAGCGACCGGTACCATGGGATACCGCGCCACGGTCGACATGCGTGACGTCTCCCACCGCTGTCATGATCGCCACACTCGAGCCATTCAGTGTCGCGGTCCCACTCAGCGTACCGTTTAGAAAGAGCTTCGGCGCGATAGCCTTCATGAGGCCCGTTTGAAGCGGCAGCATACGCGTGTGCAGGTCGCGCGCGGTGAATACGCCGTTCGCCAGTCCCATCACCCCGGTCGCGGCGATATGACTTCGCCCCGACAGCCTGTCGTCGACCACTACATCGCTGTTGACAGTCAGTGCGTGCTGCCCGCCGTCGAATCTCGCTGTACCGGCAAGCGTGAGCGGCCGAGGGAACTTCATCGCTGGGAAGAGCTGCGTCAGCAGGCGCGTGTCGAGATTGGAGAAGCGAAGATTCGCGCCGCGATATGCGATCGTATCGGTCACCGTCGCCTCGATCTGACCAGCGACGTGGGAGTGGACCATTGCCACATCCATGTTGCGGGCGAGATACACGCTCTTGTTGCCGGTCCAATCGAGACCGAAATCGAGCTTGCCGGATCCCTGCTCGGGCAATCGTACCCACGCCCAGCGAATGTCGGCAGGATTTACCGGATCGCCGTGCAGTCGAAGGTGCAGATCGCCGTTATAGATGTAGTATTTCCCGTCGCCGGCAGCTTTCGTCTGCGGGAAGGCGACGCGCGCACCCTTCCACCAGAGTGAATCGCCGGTGAAGTCAAATATGCCAGTCAGTCCACGCACGTCCGCAACCGGTGGGCGAAACGGCGCGGCAACCATCTTCAGCGCTGCGACATTGATCTCGCGATTCTTGTAGGCGGGATCTTCGAGCCGCACGAGCGGAAAGATTCCGTCGATTTTGTGGAAGGCGAATTCTTTTTGATATCCGTTCGCGACCCGGAAAACCTTCAGCCTTTCATCTGGCCCAAGCGCGCGGCGCACCGCGTCCTTCTCCTCTGCGGCGCTCTTGAACGGATCGGGGTGCCACGGAGCGCGCACGGTTAGATCACCCTGCACGACTGTGACGTCGCTAAAACGAATCCACGTTCCCCATCCGGTTTTGCGCGGACCCACCGGCGTCGTCGTGTCGCGCGGAAAAATGCGATCGTAATTCCACTTTCCACCCGGCTGCTTGTCGATCACGATGATCGGCCGCACCAGCTTCACTTGGCGGAAATCAATTCTCTTTCCGCGCAGCGTGGTCAGACTGTAGCGCGCCCACATCTCGTCCGCTTTAATGAAAGGTGCGTGCGCGCTGTCGGTGATTACGACATCGTGCAGCGTGAATCCGCGCAGAAGATTTCCGGTAACTTTCCCGATGTGGACGAGGCCGTGACTGTTTCTCCGTACCAGCCCTTCGATGTAGCGACGGACGCGCTCGCGGCCCCAGTTGCTGTTGGTTATGAGAAGGCCTGCGCCAAATAGAAGGAGCACCACCACGACGACCGCCGTGATGAGGCGCACCCACCACCTACGCATTAGAACGCTTCGCCGATGGACAGGTGAAGGACCATGCGATTGAGGAAGCCACCCCCTCTAGCGGGAGCATAGATGCGGCGCTGCTGTAGTCTGACGAGCGTCTTCTGGCCATTCACGATATTTTCGGTTACCACCGGCAGGGATTCACTGGACGCCGGAGCGATCCCTATATCGGCACGGATTGGGCCTACAGGTGAGCGGTAGCGGACCCCGAAACCGGGAGTTACGGCCCCCTTGCGGCGGGGAAGGTCGGGGCTCGTCCTCTGGCTCACCATTCCGGCATCGATGAAGGCTGCGCCCATTAACTCTCCCCATACGGGGAAACGGGCTTCGACACTCCCCTCCAGCACGAAATTTCCACCCAGGGGTCGCGGCTCGAAGTCACGATCCTTCAGCCTCGGCGCGTTAGGATCGCACATTGTGACGTCGGCTCCGGTGATGCACGCCACGTTCGAGCTGTCGTGGGTCTGCAGCACTCCGATCGGCACCGTCAGCACGCGCGGCCCGAGCTGATTCTCGCCGAAGCCGCGTACCGAGTGCGATCCGCCGGCGTAGAATCTTTTCCTCGGATGAAGGACCCCGTTGCCGACTGAGGCTGCGATGCCAACCGCCTGCGCAGTGCTGCCGAGTGAGCGCACCCAGCCGACGCGCGCGTGTGCACCGATAGCGCCGCGCTTTCGTACCTGGTAGAACGCCGCTCCATCCGCAGTCGCGCGGTTGTACCGGTAATCGGAGACGGTGAATGTTGACGCGTGCTCGAGGCTTCCGTTGGCGCGGAAGCCGGTGTTCGGAGAAAAAGGATCGTTAGTTCGATCAATCGAGGAGGTAATGGTCAACGGTGACAACTTCCGATTTCCGCGCAACGATTCGAGAGTTGGTTGATCGCACACCCCGAAGTTGAGGCAGAAATACACGTCACCAGCGTCCAACTTGCTGATCTCGAACCTGTAGTTGACGCTGGTCGGCGCGCGCTCGGCCAGCTCCCGCGTGAAGCTGAGACTCGTCCCGTATCCGCGATCGACGTAGATGCCGGGCGCACTGCGACGATGCGTGAACAGGCTGATGCCCAGACTGTTGTGCGGCGATCCAAACCAGGGCTGGGTGAGATCGATACTAGCGTTGTAGGTCGGAACGAAGTAACGAGCAAGCGCACTGGTTTGTGGAACGGAAGCGTTGCGGAAGATCCCGCGACCGTTAAGCGAGCGCGCGAAAAGATTTCCTACGACTCCCTGCACGTCCAGACGCCGAGCACTGCCGAAGAAGTTGTAATCCGTGAAGCGGCTCTCGACCTGGAAGAAGTCGATCGTGTTGAATCCCGCGCTCACGCGCGCCTCTCGCGACGGCGATTCCTGCACGGTTACAACGACTACTTTCGCCGAGTCGGGAGTGGCGATGTCGATTGGCGGGCGGGGCTCGATGGCAGCGCGTCGGAAAAGATTCGATTCGTAGAGCGCTCGCTGGCTGCGCAGCATCTCCGATCTCTTGAAGATGTCGCCGATGTGGAAGGTGAGGGACTTGAGGATCGTGCGTGTGCTTACGTCATCGTTGCCGTTGACGACGATGTCTTCGACAGTGGTTTTGTATTTCGGATTGAGCGTGAACCTCACCAGTGCCGTGCGCGATGCTGAGTCCAGTACAATCGCAGTATCCACCTCCGCATCGGCGTAGCCCTTGTCAAAGAGCCTCGTCTGCAGGAAAACCCGCGAGGAGTCGAGTCGGATCATGTTGAGTGGTGAGTTCTTGCTCAACACCACGCGCTTGTCGATCTCCCGCTTCGAGAGCAGCGTCGGCGTCGGTTGGTTCACGATGATGTCGGAAACAAGAGTCGGCGGACCTTCCTTGATCAAGAAAGTCACGCCGACTTTGTTGTGCCCTCGATTCACTACCGCCGTGTCGACTTCAGTCTCGCGATACCCGCGCTTCCAGTAGAAGACGCGAACGCGCAGCAGATCGCGACCCAGCTCCTGGCGGTCGAGATACTTCTTCGTGAAGAAATACTTCGCGTGACTGATCCAGCAGAACGGCTTGAGGATGAAGCTGTTGCAGTACGACGCCGTCGTGTAAATGTTCGAGAGCAGCTCGCTCTGCCTGACCGACTTCACGCCCTTGAGCGTGAGGTTGACTACTTCTGGATGGCTGGGCATGGTCGGCGCCTGCTGCGCAAAAAGCAGCGCCGGTATAAGTAGAATGGCTCCGGCTGCGAGAGCGGCCCCGCTTCCCGCTTCCCGCCTCCCGCTTCCCGCTAGCCTACAACCCTTCCAGCAGCGCGTCGTTGCTCGGTGTCGCCGCGATGCGCTTGATGAGCCATTCCATAGCCGAACTGGACGGCATCTGCTGAAGACCGCGTCTAAGGGTGTAGACATGCTCTAGCTGATCAGGACGGAAGAGCTTGTCTTCACGACGCGTGCCGCTGGTCGCAACATCGATAGCGGGGAAGATCCGTTTCTCCGAAAGCGAGCGATCGAGCTTGATCTCGCAGTTGCCGGTACCCTTGAACTCCTCGAAGATGACGTCGTCCATGCGCGATCCGGTCTCCACCAGCGCCGTGGCGATGATCGAGAGCGACCCCCCACCATGCTCTGGAGCCACTGAGCGCGCCGATCCAAAGAATGCCTTTGGCTTTGCCATCGCCGACGAATCGAGGCCGCCAGAGAGTGTGCGTCCGGTGCCGCGCTCGACAGTGTTGTAGGCGCGCGCCATACGGGTAATGGAATCCAGCACGATGACGACATCCTTGCCTAGTTCCACGAGTCGACGCGCCCGCTCGAGCACCATCTCGGTGACATCGGTGTGGCGAACCGCGGGCATGTCGAAGCTGGAGGCAACAACCTCGCCATATCCCCAGGTGATCATCTCGCTCACTTCCTCGGGTCGCTCGTCGACGAGCAGAATCAGAAGTGCCGCCTGCGGATGATTGATCGCCACACCTTCGACGATCGCTTGGAGTAACATCGTCTTTCCAGCCCGAGCAGGAGCGACGATCAGTGCGCGTTGACCGTAGCCGATTGGGGCAATCAGATCGATTGCTCTGCGCGTCAGCTCCGGTCCGACCTTCGCCGGACGTCCAGTCTCGAGCTTGAGCTTTCGCTCTGGATATGAAGCGATGAGAGAGCCGAAATCCGGACGACGCTCTGCGGCGGCGGGATCGTCGCCATTGATTTTCTGAACATCGACGACGACGACCCGATTTCTGTGATCGTGTCCCGTCGTGGCGAAAACTTCGTCACCGCGGCGCAGCATGTACTGCCGCATGATCTGTGTCGGCACGTACGCATCGCCTGGCTCGGCGAGGTAGCTGTTCGCGGCTCGGCGAATGAAGCCGCCTTCACGCTGCGGATCGAACCAGCCCAGCGTCTCGCTATCCGGAACGACCGGAGCGAGTGGTGCGCGTGGACCCTGATCGACGCGTGGGCCGACCTGTTGGCCGCCACGTTGTCTGCCGCGACCGCGTTGATTGCGACCGCGTCGTCCATTGTGACGGTGATCGCGCTCGCGATGCTGTCCCCCTCCTCCGCCGACCTCGCGCTGCTGTTGACCGCCACCGCCGCCTGACCCTCCCCCGCCCCCTCCAGTTTGGGGATTGTACGGTGGCTGCTGTTGTGACTGCGGCGGAGCGCCGGTGCTGCTTACTCCGTTGGGCTGAGCATCCGGAATGGATACGGAGTCAGAGCTCGCCACCGGATCGGGCGGGGCGCTCGGGTTGGGAGTGGGATTGGGTGTAACGTTCGACGGTGTGATGGGTGAAGGAATGGCTGGTGATGTCATGTTGTCGCGCGCGTCTGGTATCTGCGCTGCGTCGGGGGTGGGTGTTGAAGGATCCATTGGCTCCAGGTACGGATCTACATCGCCGTAGGATTCGGGGAGTGGAGTGTGTGATTGGTGACCGGACGGACGGGACCTCCGGCCGCGACGAAAAGGACGTCGGCGTTCGCTCATGCAATTGTGGTGTGGCTGAGAAGAAACGTGCTGCTCGAATGGCTCACGCGTATCGCGGGGAAAACTCACGCGAGTACCGGAACCCTATTCTGTAAGGAATGGCGCGCTACTAGGCTGCGCTGGTGCAAGAATGGTACTATCTGCTGCAGGAAATGTCCAGCCAGTATTTGTTTCGGCGTCTAGTCTATCACTACATTCGGGCTTGGTTCAATACCGAAGAAGGGAGCTGTAAGCGTTGCAGCTTTTATAGCTGGATAGCTTTTCCGGCGGATTCTGATTGATGATAGGCACTTCATGTTGATGACGATTCAATGACTGAACTGCAATCACATCCCGCCGAAGATTTGGTCGATCCACTGGCCGCTCTGGAGCGTGCGGTGGCAGAGCGCCCCGATGATGCGAAGGCGCTGGTGTCACTGGCGAATCACTACTGGCTGATCGGTGCCGGGCCCGAAGTGGTTGGCGATCTCGCATCGCGCGCAATCGCGAGCGATCCCGAGAACAGGGCAGGCTGGCATTTGTGGGCGCTCGCCGAATCGAATCCGAGAGAACGTGTTTCTCGTTGGCAGCAAGTGTCGTCTCGTTTCCCGCAAGATCAGCTCGCGAAGGCCAATCTCGCCGATAACGCCGCGAGTCTCGCCGGCGCCGAGCACGATTATGACGCCGTCGATCTCGCGATCGCGACGTACGAGGAATTGCTCGCGACGGCCGAGCATCCCGATCAGCGCGCGGCGCTGGAGAAAGCGATCGCGACGCTCAAGGGCTGGAAGTTCTAAGCGCGCGTTAGCATCCCGTGCGCGCAGTCTTTCCAGATCTTCGAGCGCGGTCGGCGTTGGGTGTCCTCTACGGCCGCTCGTCCTCGCCCGCGCGGCTTCGCCGCGTACGGCTGCCGGCTTCGCTCGGCGCCTGGGCTGCGAAGCGGCCTACGAGGACACCCAACGCCTCCCTGATCGAGATCTATAACCGCGCGCGCACCAACGGTGCGACGCACGTCTCCGGCGCAAGCCGGACGGCCGACGCGATCGCGATGCCGGACCGCTAGAGGCGGCGCGAAGCGCGCCTGAAGTTACAGATCCTGTTGGGAAGGAGGGTGAGGGTGTCCTCGTAGGCGGCGCCTCGCGTAGCAAGAGACTCGCGTACTAAACCAAGATCTATAGCGCTACGAGGAGCCAGCGAGGCTCGCAGCGTGTAAGCGAGCTAGCCGCCGAAGAGGACACCCTCGCCCGACTGACCGGCGATGACGCTAACTGTCAGCTAATGCTTGGCAGCGACAGCAGCACCGGGAGCTGGACGCGCGACGACGGAGGGATTGCCGTCGGAGATGTACATGTTGCCCGATTGCTCGAGCTTGTTCATGTTGGCCTCGATCGCGTTGCCAATGACCTGAATGCGCGGCGTGGCTCCGGGATTGAAAGCCGGATCGTACGGACTCCGCATCGGACCGCCCGCGACCTCGAACACCACCGGCCAGCTGTACGTCACAGTCTTGCCAGTCTTCGGATTGATCCACGATCCGTGACTCGCCAGCGCGCGATTCTTCGGCCACAACCCCTGCGGCAACGCCATCGCCCTGATCTTGTAACCCGGCACCGCCGAATCGATCGCTAGGGCATTGCGCGCGATCTGCTCCTGCACGAACGCGTCCGGATATTTGTTCAGTTGGGCGTGCCATAGAGTGTGATCGCACAACTCGAATCCGTTGTCGGCAAGCCACTTCACCTTCTGGAATCGCCACTGCGACTTCTGTCCCTGAATTCCGCGATCGCCGAAGAAGTTGTGGCCCGCGTTCGCACCAGAGAGGAGACAAAACACTGCCTTGTTGTTCCAGTCCGGATGTGTCTTCCTGAAATCCAGCCAGATGCCAATACCGCTGGTGGGATCTATCTCGAGCTTGCCGTTGTTCTCGATGTAGCGGAATTGCTCCGGCGAAGCATCATCAAACACAAATACGACCGGCGAGATTCCACGCGGAAGGTCGAGTTTTTTGTCCAGCACATCCAACATATTCACTGGTCGGTATCCGCGATTGTACAGCAGCTCGAGATCCTTCCGGAACTGCCCGCGCTCACGCGCGTAATCGGCGTTGTGATCGGTGATGACGTGATATTCCAACACCATTATTCGTCCCATCTCGTTGGGCACGCGATTGGGATTCGGTGAAGCTGCCGGCCCTGGCGTGGAAGCTGACGCGGGGGTTACACCGGACCCGGTCGTACTGGCAGCGGAACCTGGCGCTGGCCTCTGCGTAGTGGAAATTGGACCCGCAGCAGTGCCTGCGGTGTCTGATGTGCTAGCGCTTTGGGCTGGCGTGCTCGCCACCGTACTCGAGGGGGCGTTATTACTGTTCGCGGCAGAGGCAGACCGCGCACTACCCTTGCAAGCGGTGGCGACGGTGGCGACGAGAACGAAAGAAACGAGGACAGACCGATACATTTTTCCGACTTGTTGTTGAAGATAAGAGCGAGGCGGCGCGAGATCCTGCTCGGCCTATTCGCAATTTGTATTCTAACGGTCTACTTCACCGACGTGTGGCTGATCACGTGCGGTTTCGAGGGATGCCCCACGCCTCGTGCCATTCAGACTTTTCAGCCCGACCAGGGCGGCCGCATCCTCGACCGTTACAACCGATTGATGGGTAGGCTCGAGGTCGTTCGTCGACTCAACATCGACCTCAAAAGGGATGTCCCGGAGTTCGTCCAGCAGGCCTTTATCGCAACGGAAGACAGGCGCTTCTACCAGCACGGCGGACTCGACTGGCGAGGATTCTTCCGCGCGCTCGCGACGAATCTCCGCGCCGGCCGGACGCGGGAAGGGTTCAGCACCATCACAATGCAGGTGGCGCGAAATACCTTCGCCGTTCGACGATATCCTGCCAGATCACTGCGACAAAAATTCATCGAGCTTCGGCTGTCTCGATTGATCGAGCACTCTCTCACCAAACAGCAAATCCTGGAGCTCTACTTCAACGTCATTTACATGGGGAATGGCGTGTATGGAGTCGAGGCGGCGAGCAGGGATCTCTTTGGCAAAAACACCAGGCAGCTCACACTGCCTGAGGCCGCCATGCTCGCAGCGCTTCCCAAAGCCCCTTCCGTTTATACGCCTCGCCGACACCCAGAGCGTGCGCTTGCTCGACGCAATCTCGTGCTGGGCCTGATGGTGAAGGAAGGATATGTCTCAGCGAACAGATTGCCGGGACTTCAGGCACAGCCGCTGCGAATCGCGCGCGACGAGTGGAGACCAAAGGATCCAAACGATTCCTACGCGCTCGACGCGGTGCGCCAGCTCGTCGATTCGATCATCCAGGGCGGCACTGCCGACATTATCGATCTCACCGTTCGGACGACACTCGATCGTAACGCCCAACTCGCTGCCGATCGCGCAATTCGACGGCAAGCATCGGCAATCCAATCAGAAGCCGGTCGTCGCGCACTCGTACAAGGCGCGATGGTGGGAATCGATCCACGCAACGGTGATATCCGCGCTCTGAGCGGCGGACGACAATACGAGCGTGGAACGTTCAATCGCGCCCTCCTCGCGCATCGCCAACCCGGATCGGCATTCAAACCCTTCGTTTATGCAGCGGCGATGGCAGCCGGGTACACGCCATCATCCGAAGTCGACGACGATCCGATCAACGTGAAGCAGGGCAACAGTGTCTGGTCGCCGGCAAACTATAACGACGACTACTCGGGACGCATCACTTTCCGAAAGGCACTAATAAAATCGGCAAATTCCGCGACGGTGCGGGTGAGTCAGGCCGTCGGAATTCCACGGATCATCGATGTCGCGCACCGGAACGGAATAGTCAGCCAGCTTCCGAACGTTCCTTCGATGGCGCTCGGCACCGCTGAAGTGACACCGATCGAGCTCGTCACTGCCTACGCCCCGTTTGCGAATGGTGGATTTCGTGTCAGGCCGCGATTGGTCCGCAGCATCTCCACCTCTGACGACGTTCCGATCTGGATTTCTCCGGAGCCCGACAAGAATCCTCCGCAGGTGATGGATCCCCGCGATGCGTACCAGGTGACGTCGATGCTGCAATCGGTCGTCGACTATGGTACGGGCAAAGTCGTTCGCGAGTACGGAGTGAGAGGGCTCGTCGCCGGGAAAACCGGAACGACCAACAGCGGGACCGATGTCTGGTTCGTCGGGTACACGCCAACGATCGTCGCGGCGTTCTGGTTTGGATTCGACAATCCCGCGCCGATCAGCGGTGATGCTTCAGGTGGCAGGCTCGCTGCGCCGGCGTGGGCCGAGTTCTATCTCAATGGCTGGCGTGAGACGGCGTCGGCGAATGCGTGGAATCCGCCGGCGGGAATGCTGGAGCGCACGATCGATCCGACGACCGGATATCTCGCGACCGAGTGGTGCCCGGTGACGCGCAACGAGTACTACAAGCCCGAGCTTCCGCTCCCGACGATCCCGTGTCCCGAGCACGGCCCGGATACAGGTGACCAGCAGAACCCCGACTGGCAGAATCAGCGCGATTGGTCGAACGACTTCGGGAAGAAAATCGGCAAAGCGCTCGGCAAGATCTTCAAGTTCTAGCTTTCAGCTCCGTGGTGCGTGGTCCGACAGATCTCGGTCTGGGTCGAGGCGGTGTATCCCCTTCGGCCGCTACGCTCGCTTGGTCGAAGCCCCTAACTACGCTCCCTCGCTCTGCTCGGTCGCGGGTCTTCTCCTCGCGCTCGCTTTGCAAAGCGGCCTACGGGGACACACCGCCTCTCCAACATAGATCTGTCGATCCACTGCGGTCGTCACAGAACAGCGCAATTGAAGTTCGTGGCGAGACGCATCCTCGGGCTGACACCCGCCGCGCGCCCCGCGCGCGTGCAGTTACGGATCTATGCAGGAGAGGCGAGGTGTCCTCATAGGCGGCGCCTCGCGTAGCAAGAGACCGCGCGCGCTTTTGCCCGCGAAGCGGGCAGCGCGGGCTCGCAGCGTGTAAGCGAGTTAGCCGCCGTAGAGGATACCTCGCCTCGACCAGTACCTAGATGCGTACTCTAAACGACTCCGAGAAAGTCTCGAGGCGAGGCGGTGAAGCCCGGGAAGATGCGGTCGAGGGCGCGGGCCCCCAGGTGATTCGACACGACTTCGGCAAATATAGAGCGGAAATCGGTAGTGAGCGCGAGGTCGCGTCCCTCGAAGAGCTGCTCCTGCTCGAGACCCGGCCAACGCCCGTGCACCTTGCCGCCCTTCACGTGTCCGCCGATCACGAACAGCGCGCCCGCGTGTCCATGATCGGTACCGCGATTGCCGTTCTCGCGCGCCATGCGGCCGAACTCGGACATGGTGAGAATCACGACATCGTCCATCTTGTCGCCGAGATCGGTGACGAGTGCGGCGATCGAGCGGGAGAAATCATCGAGCCGCTGCGCTAGCTGACCCGTCGATGATCCCTGATTCACGTGTGTGTCCCAGCCGCCGACATCGGCAAACGCAATCTCGAGTCCGACGTTGGCCTTGATCAACTGCGCAATCTGCAGCAAACGCAATCCAAACTGAGAGCGAGGATATTCCGCTCCATTTTGCGGCAGATATGTCTGCGGATTTGCCGCGCGCAGCATCTTCACCGCGTCGAACATCTCGGCGCCGGTTCCATGCACCAGATCAGCAGATCCCGTGCGATACAGTGCTTCGAGACGCTCGGCCGAGCTGCCGGTGGCGCGCACACTGAACTCGTCGAGACTGTTCATCGCGACAGTCGCGCTCGGTCCTTCGAGAATCCGAGGTGTCTGTGGCGTCATCGACACTGCGCGAAATGGAGTCTTGGCGAGATTGCATTCGTCGCACGTTCCTTTCACTGCGAGATAGCGATTGAGCCAACCATCGGCCGTGCCTTTGTTGTCGGGCGTGCCCGTCTCCATGTAATCCTGCGCATCGAAGTGCGAGCGCGTCGTGCTCGGACTGCCGACTGCGTGCACGGGCGCGAGAAGCTTGCGATCATAGAGCGGCTTGAGCGGCGCCAGCGCGGGGTGGAGTCCGAAGAATCCGTCGAGATCGATCGCTCCACCTACAACGTTGTGTGACGGCTGTGGGATCGCGATCGAGGGACGCATTGCGTAATACGCTCTCTCACCGTGTGGAACGACGATGTTGAGCGCGTCAGCTGCTCCGCGTTGGAAAAGGCAGATCAACACTTTGCCTTTCGGCGCGTTGAACAGCTCCATCCCGAACGCCGTCCGGCGAAGGAAGGTCGGGCTCAATCCCATTGTCACGAGCGCCAGCGCGCCCGATTTCACGAATGCTCTGCGTTCCATTTAGTACTCCCTCCTTCGTCCGATCGACTGCTGTCTTCGTCTCAATCCGCGGTACTCTGCAGTCCGCAAACCCGTTAGTGTCGCTGAAACTCCGGCGAGCCCAGCGCCAGTCCCACGATCTGCGCGAGTCCACTGAGCGGCGGAATGTTGCCGATGGAACGGGGAAGCGGGAAGCGGGAAGAGGGAGGCGCAACCTCCGCTTCCCGGCCTTCGCTTCCCGCGTCCCGCGTCCCGCTTCCCGCTCCAAGCATCGGATGTTCACCCGAGAGCAGCACCGCCCTCGTATCGGGCGAGACCATGCCGTTCAGAATCGCTGCGACGACGGCGTCGACTTGCTTTTCGCGTGGCGCCGAGCGAATGGTGTCGAGTGCGGGCAAGTCGCGAATGTCGACGCCGGGCAGACGTCCCGCTGCTGCCGCCAATCCAAAATTGATGCGATTCAGGATTGCGCCCGTGTTCATCCACGATTCGCCCGTCTCAGGCCAACCGTTTGGCGCCTGGTGTCCAAAGATCGGTTGTCCGAGGTATGCAATCACCTGCGCCGAGCGCGGAGTGCTGTCCGGTGCGGCGTTGAGCGCGCGCATCGCACTCACCACTACCTCGAACGGCGTTTTGACTTTGCTCCGAAATGCCTGTTGCGAGAAGAATTCCGGCGACGTGATGATCGAACGCACAACTTCACGAATGTCGCCGTCGGTCCTGAGATAAACCTGCGCCGCGTGATCGACCAGCGCCTTCGATGGTGAATCGCTGACGAAGCGACGCGCCAGCTTGAACGAGATGAAGTGGGCAGTCGCCGGACTTTTTGCGATGATGTCCAGGACATCTTCCGCGTCTTCCATTCCGCGTCCGGCGCGAAGCTTGTGCCCAAGCACCACTTTTTCTCCGGCGTCGTGCACCTGTGGACGGAAGACGAATCCTCCGCCCTGCGCGGGAGGCTTGATCGTCCAACCCGTAAACGCTCTTGCGACGTTGATGACATCCTGCTGAGTGTATCCGCCGTCGACACCAAGAGTGTGCAGCTCGAGCAGCTCGCGTCCGTAGTTTTCGTTCAGACCCTGACGCTGACGCTGCTGTTGTTGTTGCTGCTGTTGTCTCCGCATCTCGTCGGCCGCGCGCATGGCTCCCATGATCGCGCCGAGTCCACCTCTGCCGAACGGAACTGGACGAACGCGCTGCAGTTGATTGGGGTCGCGTAGCGTCGGCTGCGTGCTGTCCGCCATACTCCGGGCGTTGTCGAGATAAAAGAGCATTGCCGGACTTTTCGCGACGGCTTCGAGAAGCTCACGAAATTTGCCGAGTGCATTGGGACGAATGACGTTCTCGTCGAAGTCGACGAGATAGTAGGGCTCGGGCGCGCCCTTCGCCGCGTAGATGTTGAAGTGATTCTCCCAGAAGTCGGTCATCACTTCCTGTAGCTGCCGCTCGCTCGCCACCGCCCGCGCAACCCGTGATGACTGGAGTTGAGTTACAACCTGGCGGCGGGAATTGGCCTGCTGTTGCAGCTGACGCATCTGCGCGATCTCACCGGCCGTCAGCGGCTTGGTCGTGTCTGCCCGTTCGCGTTTCACTTCTCTGCGCTCGCGCTGCTGCTCGGCGTATTGTCTCAACAGATCATTCTGATCCTGATTGAGCGCCGAATAATTCGCGATGAAAGAGCTCATTGCGTCGTCGTTGATCTTCTCCGGATGGAGTTGCTGATCGATCCAGTTGTCGAGACCGATTGAGCGCACCTTGAGGATGTCGCCCGGTTTAGCGCCGAAGGTGAGACGATTCAGCGCCTGGATTATCTGCTGGTCGGCAGGGAGCTCGCGGACGTCCGAGCGCGCTATAACGGTTTTAAGCGGAGTCTTCGCACCAGATCTTTGCGCAGATGCGCCAATAGGTGCGATGCTAACCAGCACCGCGAGGCCTATTCCGAAGAATTTTGTGATACTCATGTTTTCCTCACAACGTCCTGTAGAGTAGACGCGTAGCCTGAGTGGGATGTTAATCCCGTCTGTCACGATTTACCCGCGAATGCCAACCCTAGCCGCCGTTCCGCTATCTAATAGGTGCTGACACCTTAGCCAGGCCTTTTCCGTCCCCTCCCTAATGTCCTCGTTTTCCGAACGGTTGCTTTCCGCCCTTGGCGGGTCCTACACCATTGAGCGCGAGCTCACTGGCGGTGGGATGGCGCTCGTGTTCGTCGGCGAGGACCACGACCTCGGCCGCAAGGTCGTCATCAAAATTTTACCGCCGGAGCTAGCTGCGAGCGTCAGCGCGGAAAGATTTCGTCGCGAAATTCTTACGGTCGCGCGGCTCCAGCACCCCCACATCGTTCCGATACTCAAAGCGGGTGAAGTCGACGGACTTCCGTACTTCGTGATGCCGTACGTCGACGGCGAGTCCATCGATGTCAGACTTCGTCGCACTCGCACGTTGGGCGTTCGCGAGACGCTCGGCATCATGAAGGATGTCGCTCGCGCGCTCGCATTCGCACACGAGCACGGCGTCGTTCATCGCGACATCAAACCCGGGAATGTTCTTCTCGCCGCCGGCTCAGCGACGGTCACTGATTTCGG
>WNFY01018387.1_pt1 | contig 14666 bp, 9 predicted proteins | sample 5400091 | NCBI WGS metagenome assembly WNFY01 (sample SAMN13153364, study PRJNA577476) | soil metagenome | isolation source: 60 cm soil or saprolite under grassland replicate 1 | place: USA:California | collected 2016-06-15 | reverse complement strand
TCCGCAAAATCGATCATATCCTGCAAATCGACGAGATGGACTGTGGCGCAGCGTGTCTCGGGATGATCTGCCGGCATTTCGGACGCAAAGTGAGTCTGGCACGGATTCGACAGCTTTGTCACACGGCAATTGACGGCACTAGTCTCAAGGCGATTTCTCACGCTGCGACAGAACTGGGCTTGGCAGCTCGCGCTTTGAAAGCCTCGGTCCGCAATCTCCCGCTCATGCCGCTGCCAGCGATCGTTCATTGGGAAGGCAATCACTGGATCGTGCTGTACGATGTCGACGAGCAGTTTGTCCGGGTCGCCGATCCTGCGCGCGGGTTGCGAAAACTTCCCCGCCGCGAATTCGAAGGAAAGTGGACTGGCTACGCGGCCCTATTCGACTATACCCCGGCATTCGAACAGGCACCGGAGAGCAAGGCAAGCCTTGCCTGGGTGGTTCCGTTTCTCTCGCGCTTCAAAGTCATTTTATTTCAAGTGCTCGGCCTGGCGATCGCCGTCAGTTTCCTTCAACTTCTCTTTCCGATATTCACTCAGGTCGTCGTGGACAAGGTCATTGTCGAAAATGACCTCGGTCTGTTGAAAACCATCCTGCTTGGCATGCTGGCGGCGATCGTGTTTGTGCAACTCTCCGCATTCGCGCAGGAGTATCTGCTGGCGTTTGCGGCCGCGCGTTTCGATGCGGTGGTTCTCGATTTCGTGAGCCGGAAGCTTTTTGCTCTGCCGATGAGCTATTTTACAAATCGCCGCACGGGTGATATCCAGCGTCGGCTGGAAGGCGCCAGACAGCTTCGACAGTTTGTCGTGCAACACGGAATCGGCGCCTTGCTGGCATTGGTGTTTCTCATCGGCGCACTGATTTTGATGGCGATGTATAGCTCGGTGCTCACGCTGGCGTTTTTGGCCACGACGCCACTTTATGCGGGGCTAATGATTTTTTCGGTGAAGGTCCTCCGACCCCTGTGTCACAGCGTAGAAGAAAGCCAGGGCAAGTACAGTTCACAGCAAATCGATGCGATCAAAGGTATCGAAGCGGTTAAAGCGGCATCGGCCGAAAGCACCGTTCGTGATGCGATGCTGAACGAGTTTCTCTCGGTCTCACAAAAACTTTTCAAGGCGACCTTCATCGTCATGTCCTGGGACCGCGTCTTGCAGACGATCGGCCTGCTGTCCACTGCGATTTTTCTCTGGGTTGGCGCCACCCAAGTGATCAAAGGACAGCTGAGTCTGGGCGGCTTTGTCGCATTCAGTTCTCTGACCGCGATGGGATACGCGGCAATTCTGCGCGTGCTTGGCGTTTGGCAGAAGACGCAACAAGCGGCTGTCCTGCTGAACCGGCTTAACGACATCTTCGAACAAGAGCCAGAACAAGGGCATGATCGTTCCCGGCTCGTGCCGGTACACAGTCTCGAAGGCCGAATCCAGCTTCGCGGTGTCAGTTTCAAATACGGCGGACCCGAATCACCTGATATTTTAAAAAATATTACGTTGGATCTCGTGCCCGGCCGGATGGTTGCATTCGTGGGCCGCAGCGGATCAGGCAAAACAACGCTGATAAAACTAATTGCCGGTCTGCTGACGCCTACCGAAGGGAGCATTTATTTCGACCAAGTCGATTCAAAGACTATAAATTATCGGGATCTCCGCCGGCAGGTCGGAATTGTTCTTCAGGAGAACCACATGTTTAACGACACGATTGCGCGCAATATCGCGTTCGGTGATCCGGAGCCAGACCTTGATCGCGTACTTTCGGCAGCCGAGACAGCAGCAGCGCACGAGTTCATCAGCCGTCTCCCACTCGGATACGAGACAAAGATCGGCGAATCGGGGCTGTCTCTCTCAGGCGGGCAAAAACAGCGCATCGCAATTGGCCGGGCAATCTACAACAACCCGCCGGTTTTGATCTTCGACGAGGCGACCAGCTTACTGGATACAGAATCCGAACGCGCGATTCAGGAAAACCTTTCGCGGCTAATGGCTGGCCGCACAACGATTGTCATTGCACATCGTTTGAGCACGATCCGTGAAGCCCATCGCATTGTGGTCCTGGAGAAAGGGAGCATCGCCGAGATTGGCACACATGATGAGTTGATGGCCCATCGCGGTTTGTACTATTACCTTTCCAGTCAGCAGCTGGGAATCTAAACACGGTTCGCGCACGCATGAAGGAACGACCTTCAAAGCTCAAACTCGAAGACCTGACGACGAGCAATCTAGCCATGGCGCGTTGTCTGCAACTTGCTGCGCTGGCCGCTAAATCAGACGTGCCGGTCGTACTTCTTGGCGAAACCGGCACCGGCAAGACGTTGCTTGCCCACGCTATCCACAATTCATCCGCGCGAGCCGGCCGCCCATTCATCGCCTTTAACGCCTCGGCAATTAGCGATACACTCCTCGAAAGTCAGTTGTTTGGTCACGAGCGCGGGGCATTCACTGGCGCGCAGCAAAACATCAAGGGAAAATTCGAGCTCGCTGATGGCGGTACGATATTCCTGGACGAAATTTCGGAGATGAGCCCCCTCGCCCAGGTGAAAATCTTGCGCGTGCTCGAATACGGTGAATTTGAGCGGCTCGGTTCCGAAAGAATGCTCACTTCCAACGCGCGAATCATCTGCGCATCAAACTGCTCCCTGCGCGAGCGGGTGCGATTGGGAAAATTTCGCGAGGACCTTTATCAGAGATTGAACGGCCTGACCTTGCTCATCCCCCCGCTTCGTGAGCGCCTGGAGGAGTTGCCGGCATTGATTGCGACTGAATTGAAAGCCGCCGGGTTGAAGGAAGGAAAAGACATTGCGGCTATCCATCCCGAAGCGATGGAAAAATTGCTTAACCACCAGTGGCGTGGAAACCTGCGCGAGTTAAGCCACACGGTGCGCACTATGACGTTGTTTTGCAATGGCTCGGTGATTCTGCCCGAACATGTCATTTTTCCTCCCGACTTGGAGCCAGATCGAGCTACTTCTGAACTCGCCAATTCGTTTCCTACCCTGGCCAGCAACAACAAAGAGAACGACGCTGGTACCGATCTGTCGATGGCAAGCGCGATGAAAAGGCACGTCCGATTCGTTTATGAGCGGGCGAATCGGAACCAGCGGCAGGCTGCAAAATTGCTTGGCATTTCTCGCTCCACGCTGACCCGTTATCTTCAAGGTATGGTCAAAAAGTGAAGCACTGCGGCCCGAAAAAGTAGCCAGGGCGGCCTAAAAACAGGGCCAGGCGCTCCGATAACTTCTGTAGCAAATTATCAGTTTCCGCAGAACAAATTTCTGCGTAAACGCTTATCGATTAACGAGAAATCCGCAACTGCTCCTTCGCTATTCCTTAGCTCGCTCCGAGACTTGGCACGAATACTGATAACAGAGATAGCCAAAGTGACTGCACCGAAGAACAAAAAAAATGCGCCCGCCGGAGAGTCAGGAAATCAAAGGCCAAAGCGCAGGAAAGATAAAGTGATTCGTCTGGATGACCTGATTCCAAAACAGGATGTTACAGGCGGGCATCAATTGCTCTTCGGTGCTACTGACGCGAAACAAACACTAGACAATCCAACTAAAGAAACCTAACCATGCACCCGGCGGCCATAACCCCAAAGGCAACCCCCCAACCGGCCACGGCCCCCTGGGCAACTGACAAGGTCAGAGAACCGCACTGTTGGTTCGATCCCGGTATCCACATCCCAGACACAATCCTCCCAAGGGCAACCCTCCTAGAGGCAACCCCCCAGCTGGTCTCTAGGCGGTAGCCACGAGTAACCGCACTGTTGGTTCGATCCCGCGGTGCGGTTTTTTATGTACAAATTTTGTGACTATTCGGCGTTCATCCCTCCGCGAAGGCATCGCTAATCGCAGGACGCAAGGTCCGGAATCATACTGAAGGACGCGCGCAACGCGCCGCCGGGCGAAATCGTTTGAATACCCTGTTTGTGTTCAAATGCGCGCTGTTCGTGGTGATCAGTCAGCCCCCAGCAAGGCTCGATGCAAAGGAAGGGTCCGCCGTCGGACCACAGAGTCAAATAAGGAACACCGGTCAGATTCAGCGTCATCCACCGCCCACTCGGCGGATCGACGTAGGAGAATAGCCGCCGCGGAACATCGACCAGTTCGAGGATGATCGAACCGGGCAACTCCGTTTTCGGAAACGGCATTTCGCCGCCGGCAAACTCGATGTCGCGCGTCTGACCAGAGAGAAAATTATCCTGCGAAAAGTACCGGCGATAACAACCCCGCGGCATTTGCAGATGAAAGCTTTCGAACGAAGTCGCTGCGAATCCCGGATGCAATCCGAAGGCCACATGCGCGGTCAGTTCAGGCTCATGGTTCTGAAACTCGAAAAGAACGCTGACCGTATTCAATTCGATCTTGTACGTTAGATCCACACCGACTTTCAACGGGTATTCAACAGGCGAAAGGTCCTCCGGGGTAATTCGATATCTCAATGAAGCACCGCTGCCCTCACCAGAGAATCCTGCGAGGCGCCACGTCTTGGAGCGAAGGAAGCCGTGGTTGCCGCCTTTGATTTCGCGGCCCCGGTACACGCTGCGACCGTTTTTGAGCCGATGAAGATAATAGCCCATGACGGTCGCGTGGTTTGCCCAGCCCTGAGACGGCGTTGACAGATCGTTGTCCCGGTAAAGAAAGCCTGTCCACTCTCCGGCTTCGTTGACTCGCGCGAGACTAATTAATTCCGCTCCCAGACGCGAGACGATGAGGCGGAGACCGTTCTCTTCATCTGTCAAGATATCGAGATGTCGATCATCCCGCTTGTCCTCGGTGTGCGAGAATTTCATTGGTTGGTAGGGGCGGTTCACCGAACCGCCTTCCTGTGCGTAATCGCATATGGGAGCAGGCGATTGAGGTCAATCGCCACTACGCGGGAAAATTTACGCAGCTCATGGGAACAGGCCGCGCACTTGTTTGGCCTTGATAACGCGTTCGACTCCGATGGCCATGGCCGCCGTGCGATGCGAAACCTTGTGCTCCTTCGCGCGCTTGATCACCTGCGCAAACGAATGCTCGAGGATGCGGAACAGTTTGTCCGTCACTTCCGATTCCGTCCACAGAAAGGCCTGCAAACCCTGCACCCATTCGAAGTACGAAACGATCACTCCACCGGCGTTGCAGAGAATATCCGGGATCACGAAAATTTCGTCCCAGCGGTTTTCGAGAATCAGATCGGCCTCCGGCGTAGTCGGACCGTTGGCAGCTTCGGCAAGGATACGGCATTTAATTTGGCCGGCATTTTTGCCGGTAATCACTCGATCGACCGCGGCGGGAATAAGCACGTCGCACGGCAGAGTAAGGAATTCCTTTGGATCGATATGGTCGCCTTGAGCAAACGCGCGCAGATTTCCCTTCTTGAGCATATGCTGTTCAGCCGCCTTAACGTCTATTCCCTTGGGATTGTAAATCGCGGCATACGCGTCGCTGATCCCGACGACTTTGACGCCGGTAAACAGCGCCGCGTCCGGTTGCTTCGCGCCGGCCTTCGGTGCCGCCGATGGCGACCGGCTTGCCGGTGACGATTTCGTTGACGGCGTAGCCCATGTAAACGGAATAAGTGTCCATGAACCAAGCCATGATCTGTTCATTGGTGCCCATGTCCGGCCCCATGATGTCGGTGTGCGGCCCGACGAACGGGATCATTTCCTGCATGTAACGGCGCGAGACCGCTTCCAGCTCGGTGCGCGACAGCTTTGTTGGATCGACGGCCACTCCGCCTTTGGCGCCGCCGTAGGGCAATTGGGCCAGCGCGCATTTCCAACTCATCCACATCGCCAGCGCGGCCGTCGGTCGTCCTTGTCGATGTTCAGATAATCGGCGATGACGCGAAACTGCTCGCAGGCCATCTGGAAAACTTCGTCATCGTAAATGGTCATGGATGAATCTGGCGAAACCTGAGCGTCCATGGGAAGTTGCTATTTGCGCTGGTGAAGTGACGGCGTCAAATCGAAAACGCGGTTCCAATTGGACGGCTGCGACGCATGAAACAAATGCGCCGGAGGATCGACAATCGCGGATTAATTTCGATAACCTGATCACAAATGAAAATTGAAACTCTAGCCGTTCATGCCGGACACGCTGTTGACCCGGCAACCGGAGCAGTCGCTGCCCCGATTTACCTTTCCACAACGTTCGAGCGCGACGTCGAAGGAACGTACCCGCGCGGCTTCATGTACACGCGCAACGACAACCCGAATCGCCAGGCGCTGGAGCAGGGAATCAGCGCGCTTGAAGGCGGCGCGGGCGCGGCGGCGTTCGCCTCCGGCACCGGCGCGACCATGTCGATTTTTCAAGCGCTCGCGCCGGGCGATCATGTGCTTGCGCATGTGGACGCTTACTACGGCACGTCGCGACTCTTGCGCGAAATTTTCCTGCGCTGGGGACTGCAAGCCGACTTCATCGACATGGGCAATCTCGACGCTGTGAAAAAAGCGGTGCGACCAAAAACGAAACTGGCCTGGATGGAAACGCCGTCCAATCCGCTACTAAAAATCGTCGATCTTTCCGCGGTTGCCGAAATCGTTCACGACGCCGGTGCGGTTTGCGTTTGCGATAACACGTGGGCGCCCGTGCTACAGCGTCCGTTCGATCTGGGCGCCAATTTCATTTTACATTCGACCACAAAATATTTTGGGGGCCACTGCGACGTTCTCGGAGGAATCGTCGTTGCAAAAGAAGGTAGCGATTTCTTTCAACGTATCCGCAGTATTCAATATGAAGGCGGCGCAGTCCCCTCGCCTTTCGATTGCTGGCTGATTTTGCGCGGCATGCGCACGTTGCCGTGGCGGATGCGCGCGCATTCGGAGAACGCAATAAAGGTTGCGAACTTCCTCGCACAACATCGAAAAGTGGCGCGCGTCCATTATCCCGGATTGCAGTCGCATCCCGGACATGAGATTGCCGCGAGGCAGATGTCGTTGTTCGGCGGGATGCTTTCGTTTGAAGTGAAAGATGGCCGCGAAGCCGCGATGTCGGTCGCGGCGAACACGAAGATTTTCATTCGCGCCACAAGTCTCGGCGGCATCGCGCATCCATCGAGGGACCGGGAACGACTTCAGCCGAAGGTTTGCTGCGCCTGTCCATCGGGCTCGAGAACGCGGATGATCTGATCGAAGACCTCGATCAAGCGCTAAGGTAGGGCTATTGACTTCAATCGCCCTTGGGCGGTTCAGGTGAACCGCCCGTACCAATACGTCGTTGGAGCAGATCGACAAGATCGTGCACCTCTGTGACGCGCAACAAGTATGCGGCGGAAAAAAATGCGCCCGCGCCGCAGCAGATGGTGACCAACATCACCATTGCATTTTGCAACGCCGGAGCGTGCGGGTAGCGCATAAAGAAAAAGCTCGATGCCACCCAGCAAATAACGGCCAAGACCGAGCCGGCAAGAAGCAGTTTGCCAATGGTTTTCAGCATGGCGCCAGTCTCCAATCGTTTCGTGTAGTGGCGCATCATCGAGTAAAGGAAAAAGAAATTCGTGATGGCCACCAGGCTCGTCGAAAGCGCCAGCCCGCGGTGGCCAAGATGCAGATGAAAAGTAAAAAACCAGTTGAGCGAAAAATTCACCGCGATTGAAGTGAGGCTGACGAACATCGGCAGGTGGCGCTTGTCGAGCGCGTAGAACGCCGGGGCAAGCACTTTGTCCGCCGAATATCCGGCGAGACCGATGGCATAAAAGCGAAGCGCAGCGGCTGTTTGGATCGTCGCTTCATGTGTGAAGCGGCCGTGTTGGTAAATCAATTGAATGATCGGTTCCGCGAGAATGATCAGACCGATCGCCGCCGGAATCGTGAGCAGCAGCACCAGCCGAACCGAATGCGCCAGCGCAGAGCGGAACTCGCTGGTGTTGCCTACCGCCGCGCTGCGCGAGACCAAAGGAAGCGTCACGGTTGCGACGGCCACGCCGAAAATTCCCAACGGCAATTGCATCAGGCGAAATGCAATGTTCAACCATGCAATTGGGCCGTCGCCAAGACCGGACGCGAAAATACTGTTCACAGCCACGTTTACCTGCACGGCGCTGGCGGCGATCATCGCCGGTCCCATCATTCCGAGAATGGTGCGCACACCCGGGTCGCGCCATTTGAAATCGGGATGAAAACGGAATCCGACACGTCGCAGTGACGGCAGTTGCACCGCCAGTTGCAACAGGCCGCCGATCAATGTCGCGATGGAAAGTCCCACCAAACCCCGCTCGCCAAAATGCGGATGCCGCCAATCGGGCTGCGGATCGAGCCAGTAACAAAGCGTTACTCCTCCGATGATGGATCCGAGATTGAAAAAGGCCGAGGCCATCGCCGGCGGACCGAAGACGTGCCGCGCGTTCAGCATTCCCATCACCAGCGCGGCGAGCGATACCAGTAGAATGAAGGGAAACATGATCCGCGTGAGCAACACGGTGAGCTCCGCTTTTTCAGCCGGGAAGCCGGGCGCGAGAATGTCAATGAGCACCGGCGCAAAGACGACGCCGAGCAGCGAGACCGCGCTCATGAAAATGACTGTGAGCGTGGCGACTTTACTGGCGAGGTCCCACGCTGAGCGATCGCCGTCAGTGGCGATGCGTCGGGAAAACGTGGTCACGAACGCAGTCGAGAGCGCGCCTTCGGCAAACAGGTCGCGCAACATGTTGGGCGCGCGAAACGCCGTGAGAAACGCGTCCATGTTTCGGCTCGCGCCGAACATCGCCGCGAAAACCACCTCGCGAATCAACCCGAGAACGCGGCTGCAAAGAATCGCCACCCCCACCACGCCCGTCGCGCGTGTGCTGATTCGTTGAGTTCCCGCCACAGTCATCGGCGAACAAAGAACAGCGTCACCCCGATTTGCGAAAGCAAAATTTCACAAGGGTGAGCAGAGATTTCAAACCACGAATAGACACGAATAAACTTGGCGCGCTGCGTCGCAGCCACAACGAACCGTGAACGTGGTAGGGGCGGTTCACTGAACCGCCAGGGCGATTGGGGTCAATCGCCCCTACCAAATCAGACAGGCCCGCGGTTCAATCTCAAAAAGAGAACACGACGTGCGGGGACGCCGTCGGGTGGACGGGAAGCCCGCAAGGGTGAGCGATCGGGAGATCGCGAATCAAAGCGCCGAGAGGATTTACCCCTCCCGGCGCTGTTTTCTCTGGGGGCAGAGTTGTCTGGGCGTTACTTCGTGCCGGCCGTAAAGTAGACGAAGTCGCCATTCTTCAGGGCGATGCGGTACTGGTAGGTGTTGTTCTTTTGCAGGTTGCCCGTCGCCATGTTGAAGATCCACTGGCCACCGCTCCAGCGGAACGCACTGTCCGGGATATCGTTGTAAGTAGTTTCATTTACGTTGTTAACCGTGCCCCGCACCGTGTTAATCAGGGTTATCGAGCCGTAGCCGCTCGCAAACACCGCATTTGGGTCGGAGATCGGTTGGCCATCGGCGCCGCAAACCGTGAACTTCACTGGAACAGTGCTGCCGACCTTCCAGACACTGCTGCCGTCCTGGTTGATTGGCGGCAAAATGACGCCGCCCGGGGTCGGCCCGGTGCAGGTGCCATAGCCGACCGAGAACGTGCCAGGCGTATAGGTGATGTTGTAATTAGCCGCCGCACCGGCAGGAACGAATACCGCCGCGCTCGGCGTGACTGTATACGATCCAGGCAGGGCACTCGACGGATACCCAGTGCTGTTCAACGTGATCGAGGCGATCGTGTCGCCGAAGTAGAGGGTGCCACTGATCGTGAAGTCAACGGACGGCGGAGTTGTGTCAGGCGTGTAGGTACCGCCAAAGACCTTACCGCGGTTGGTAGCCGTGATCGTCAGCGTCGCCGGGTTGATGGTGAAGTTCGCTCCTGTAAACAGAATGTTGTAATTGGACCCCGCTGAGAGCGTTCCCTGCGTAATCGCATAGGTACCCACATTTTCACCCGCAGCACGCGTGAGACTGCCGGTGAATACACTGTTCGTGTCGCCGTTGTAGAGCATGCCATGCGTGTACGTCAGCGCAGGGTCACTACCACCATAGGTTTTGCTCTTCGCATCGGCGGTCACCGTCAGATTACGAGGAGTAATCGTGAAGTTCGCCCCCGTGAACAGAATGTTGTAATTGGACCCCGCTGAGAGCGTACCCTGACTGATCGCATAGGTGCCCACATTCTCACCCGCAGCACGCGCGAGACTGCCGGCGAATACACTGTTCGTGTCGCCGTTGTAGAGCATTCCATGGGTGTAAGTCAGCGCCGGATCACTAGCGCCATATATCTTGGTGCCGGCATCAGCTGTTACCGTCAAATTACGAGGCGTGATCGTGAAGTTCGCGCCCGTAAACAGAATGTTGTAGTTGAAGCCAGCCGAGAGCGTGCCCTGAGTAATTGCATACGTGCCCACGTTCTCGCCAGGAGCACGCGACAGGCTGCTAGTGAACGCACTGTTGGTGTCACCGTTGTAGAGCATTCCATGCGTGTAGGTCAGCGCCGGGTCACTATCACCATAGATCTTGCTCTTCGGATCAGCGGTCACGGTCAAGTCACGCGGCGTAATAGTGAGGTTCGCTCCGACATAGGTCAGGGTGTAGTTGGTGCTCAAAGCCAGCGTGCCTTGCAGGATCGCATATGTCCCCACGTTCTCGCCAGGCACTCGGCTCAGCGCTCCGCTAAAGCTATCGCCCGTAACCAGTGAGCCGCTGGTGATCTGGTAGGTCAACGCCGGGTCAGCATCGCCATAAGTCTTACTCTTAGCATCAGCTGTAACAGTGACCGCGCGCAGGTCGATCGTGAGATTAGCACCGACATACGTGAGAGTGTAGTTGCTGTTCAAAGCCAACGTGCCCTGCACGATCGCGTATGTGCCCACGTTCTCACCCGCCACCCGGGTCAGCGCTCCGCTAAAGCTGTCGCTGAAAGCGAGCGAGCCGCTGGTGATCTGGTAGGTCAACGCCGGGTCAGCGTCACCATAAGTCTTGCTCTTAGCATCGGCTGTGACCGTGACCGCGCGCAGGTCAATGGTGAGATTCGCACCGACATAGGTGAGAGTGTAATTGGTGCTCAGCGCCAACGTGCCCTGCACGATCGCGTATGTGCCCACGTTCTCACCGGACACCCGGGTCAGCGCTCCGCTAAAGCTGTCGCTGAAAGCGAGCGAGCCGCTGGTGATCTGGTAGGTCAACGCCGGGTCAGCGTCGCCATAAGTCTTGCTCTTGGCATCCGCCGTGACGGTGACCGCGCGAGGATCAATAGTGAGGTTCGCTCCCGTGAACAGAATGTTGTAGTTGGATCCCGCTGAAAGCGTACCCTGCGTAATCGCATATGTGCCCGCATTCTCACCAGGAGCTCGCGAAAGGGTGCCAATGAACACAGTGTTCGTGTCGCCGTTATACAGCGCACCGTGCGTGTAGGTCAGCGCAGGATCAGCATCCCCATAAGCCTTGCTCTTAGCATCCGCCGTCACTGTCAGATCCCGCGCCGTGATGCTCAGGTTCGCTCCCGTGAAGATAATGTTATAGTTGCTCCCCGCTGAGAGCGTACCCTGCGTAATCGCATACGTGCCCGCATTCTCACCCGAAGCTCGCGTGAGGCTGCCACTGAACACAGTGTTGGTGTCACCGTTGTAGAGCGCTCCGTGCGTGTAGGTCAGCGCCGGATCAGCATCCCCATAGGCCTTGGTCTTAGCATCGGCCGTCACCGCGAGGTCACGGGTCGTAATCGTGAAATTCGCAGTGTTGTACGTTATATCGTAATTCCCCAACTCGCCCGCGGGGCTCAGCGTGGCACTAATCGTGTATGGACTTCCCGCAACCGTTTCACCCGATGTGCGGCTGTAGGTCGCCGTGATGCCATCCGCAGCCAGGAACCCAGTCAGCGTGCCTGTAAACGCGGGATCGGCAGCGCCGTACGTTTTGCTTGCCGCATTCGGCGTTACTGAAGCAGCTTTCTTGTTAATGGTATCGGTGATCGTCGTCGACGGTCCCGCGGCGATGTTGTTGTAATTGCCGGTGCCAGTAAAGCTCCAGGTATCAGTGTACGGACTCCCGGTTGCCATGATGTGAGTCGTGCCGCTCACGTCAACCGTGCCGACCGTGGCCCCTGTTTCGCCGCACATACCGTTGATGGAGGTGACGGTCGCGGTATGGGGGTTGCCGTCATACGTCACGGTGTACGGTGTGACCACAACCGTGGCATTCGCTTTGCTGACGGTCAGGGAATTGCTCCCGCTGCTGCCGGCAAAGGAGAGGTCGCCGGCGAAGCTGGCTGCAGCGCCAGTGGGATAGGTTGCGGCATTATATGATGCTCCACAAAGGGTGACGGTGCTGCTCGTTGCCACGCCGCTGCCATCCGTCACTCCGGTTCCGGCAGGATTGCCGTTCAAAGTGAAGGTAATGGTTTTGCCGCTAACCGGGGAAGAGTCGGACGTCTTCCTGAGGGTAGCCGTAAAAGTTGTTGAGTTGGTAGCTGTTGGCGTAGCCGTTGCCGTGGGCGTAGCTGTTGGAGTGGGGCTGGCGGTCGTGTAGTCCACCAGGAGCACGGGGCCTTTTGTCTTATCAGTTGAAGTATTCGCCTCGGTTGAGCCGTACGTGACGTCGGTATTGCTTGCAGCAATTCCAGGGTCACTCACGCGCCAACCGAAATTGCTGAACGAACCGGCTACGAACGCTGCAACATCGCTGGTCACAGTCCAACGCATATTGGTGCCGGCGGCCGTCACCGTCTGAGAGTTAGTGGGGCTCCCGGCGACATTTGGTTGATTATTCCAGGTGATGAGGGTGTCGGTCCAAGTCGCAGTCACGCGATGCACATCATGGGTTCGGCCCGCTGCGACGTTACCCTCCGCGGAAATGCTTGTTCGGAGCGTGGCGGAATCGATGGTTCCGGAAATCCCGGAAACGTCGAAACGGAGAAAAGTCCGCTGCTCGTCAGTGCCGCTTTTCTTGGCCACAATAAGCGTGGTTCCCGCGGCGTTCTGGTTAGTGGTTGGATTCTTTAAATCGACATAATTATCTGCCAAAGCGCCGATGATCACTGCGCGGGCGACATCAAATGTCCAAGTCCGCACGGGAACTGTAAACGTGCATGCGCCAGTGTTGGGTCCTTCGTAAACATTGATCGTCCAAACGCCGCTCGACCCGGATGCAGGAAGATTGTACGAGTCGTCATCATTTCCCGTCGTGGGTGAAAAATCGTGCGTCTGCACCACGAAATTGGAAGGATCAACCCACTCTATTCGATAGCATCTGTTGTTCTGCTGCCCGGAAAGCCTCGCGAAAACGGTGCTGCCCCAAGTGAATGCATCTCTAGAAATAGTTCGTCCTGCGTTTTGGAAGAAAGTTACGTTGATGGCGTCCGTAAATGTCGCCGATGCGGTGAGGCCGGAGGTTTGGCCGGTGGCGGTCACTTGCATCGTGGCGCCGATTAGCTCTTCGCTGGAGATGTACCAGCTTGTATTGATATTACCGTTCTCGTCAGCAACCACGTCCCACGGTTCGTACGATGTAGGATTGGGCGCTAATTGGACCACAATCATGTTGACGGTTTCGCCGGGCTCGAATCCGGTGCCGCTCATATAGACATAGGAATATGGCGGGTAATCCTCGCGATCGGTGGTGAGAGTCGCCTCGTTAGGCGCTTCGACTGCTTGGACAGACTGTTGGGCTGACTGTCTGGCTGATTCGGCGCGGGTGGTGGCCAGATCAAATATTTGCGTGGCGCGGGGTTCGTACAACTTGGTCGCACGGATCGCCCCAGCAGGCGGGGCGCTTACCGGTTGGGCCTGGGACGCCGCAGTCATCTGTGAGTCCGCCGGAGCTTTGGCCGCCTGCTGCGGCCCACTGGCGAAGGGCGCCATCAAGCTTATCAACGTTAAAGTTGTTATTTGCAGCGCCACGATCAGGGCGGTGCCGACTTCTTTTTTCATGCCTGCGGTACGTCGAATTATTTTGCTCATATTTTTCTAATTATTGTGGGGGCGAGTGCGAGTGCCGCTCCACTTTCTGTTGCTGCCGCGCTTTCGCGCGACCTGTGCGTTGATGTTTTGGGGAGAAAGTCGCAAAGCCATGAGTTCTGGCTCGTGGCGCGAAGGGGCGCCGTCTATCACCGGTCCTATTTGCATGGGATTTCCGTGTTTACTTCCTACTACGGAACCGGCGGACCGAAGTTTCCGAAAAAGATTCGACTTCTGCCAGAAAAATTCGACTGAATTGCCTGTCTGCGCCAGGACCAGGGCAGCGCCGATTTCTTTTTTCGTGCCTACGGTGCGTCGAATTATCTTGCTTATACTTTTCTAATTATTGTTGGGAATTTGTTAGGGGGAATTGAGTTCTGGGGGGAATCTGGGGGCTGGGGGATTTGGGGATTTGGGGGTTCGGAGTTAGAAGGGGTTGCAAATGGGTGCGGATTAAGGATTTCAAAGTTCAGCGCTCACGGGCCTTCGGCAAGTCGTGACCGGTGACAATGATGACGGGGAGTGCGGCGCATTTCTGGGCGAGAGATGCTTGCACGTGGAACCCGTTCATTTGCGGCATGTGCAGATCGAGAACGACGCAATCCGGCAGGCGTGTCTCGATGGATTTCAAAAACTCCGCACCTGAGGCGAATGTCTCCACACTCAGGCCGGCGGAACGCATTAACCGCATCAGTGCTTTGCGGACAGGTTCGTCGTTGTCAACGACAGCGATGAGCAGACGAGCTTTGGTCACAAGGACG
>WNFY01014871.1_pt1 | contig 14666 bp, 15 predicted proteins | sample 5400091 | NCBI WGS metagenome assembly WNFY01 (sample SAMN13153364, study PRJNA577476) | soil metagenome | isolation source: 60 cm soil or saprolite under grassland replicate 1 | place: USA:California | collected 2016-06-15 | reverse complement strand
GCTTTCAAAACCAATTAGATCGACCGAATGATCAAATTCAGATTTGGGCATGTATAACAAAGACTAAATACCTGTCAGTTGCTACTCTAGATAGGTTGTAGTCTATACAGCAAGCTGTGTTATAAAGTTAGTTATATATAAAGCTGAAGCAGCAATAAAGCAATATTTATTAGTCATTAGAGCATTATATGTTTATAAAATATGGCTCAAATAGCTCAACAATTGACAGTTCCCAGGAAGGCGACTAACATTAGGAGAACGTTTACGTTCAAATTTAATCCTGATATCATCCGTGCTATTAAGATGCTAGCTTTGGAAAAAAATACCACTGCTACCGCATTACTTGAAGAGGCTGTAATTCGTCTCTTAAAGGAAAATAAGAAGTTATGATATAGTGTTTAACAGGCGTGAAGACTACATTCAACGTATATTTATACACTTTAAGGCCCAAGGTTACGCCGACTCTGATTATTATGATAGTAAGAAAAAGCAATATGCAATAAAGTCGATTTTTAGCGATAAAATCGGAACGTCAGGTGGTAATAGTACTGACCATTGACAATGAACCGTTAAGACCGAGTTATCATGTGACTGTTTCTCCTCCGTACCAGTGAAAGAGGAAAGCTACCTGACTACTGCAGTGGCCAATCAATTAACTAATAATAATAAATTGCAAATTGGCCGAGAGCGCAAGCCTAGCCGACGCGAACATGAAGCAATGCAATTGCAGATCCTTTAGACTCACCCAATGTCAGCTTGACATAATCTATTAGCTCCGCCGTTTGACAAAAAAAGTTAGGGAGAATGGCAACTAACACCACTGTTGCTAGAATGACCCTCGGCGGCAGAGGTCGTGTGGGAAGCTGAAGCACCCGCGCAGGATGATTTGCCAGTTGCGCCTCCGATATTAAAACCGGTATTGAAGGACAAAGCAGATATTGACGTTGAACAACTGCCTGAACCTGTAAAACTACCAGATATGTGTGCGCGGGTGCTCGAAGCCGAAAAGCTGCATGTGCTTGCTTTTGCCACGTGACCAATAGGGATTGGTATAACTAGCATTGCTCCTACTGCAAGAATAATTGCCGGGAAAAAGATGACTTTCTTCACATCACAGCTACCGACAAGGAAGTATATAGGTATAGAGGTTTTCACTCTCTAAAAGGGAGTCTTTTCAATCGAGTACTGACTAGCCGTGATGATCATGATCAAGCAAAGACCTTCAAGAAGAAACAGGTAAGGATTACGATAGACGATGAATTTTAGGCGGTAGCACACACGGACGAGCGCCTGCAGGCGCTCGTCCCACTCACCACCAACTGCAACAATGCTTTAGCAAAACCTATAGACTACGAGTTTAGTCTCTTTTCAAAGATATCAAATTCAGATTTAGTCTTGATATCTGCAACTTAAACCCCGACAATCGAGGGATGAAAAGGTCCTTTTAGACTTTGTCACCTACCACCTTGAATCGTTGTCTGAGCCGAGATCCACAGATTCTACACTCGCTAATGTAAGATTCGTATGCGTTGCCGCACGCCTTACAAAACGAGACCCATCTTCTCAACTCGCTTATGCCCTTGAATGCAAGTGTCTTGACCGGGATTTTCAAAAATGTTGCGACATTCGCGACAGCATAGTCGTCCGAGATCAGAGTCTTCCTCAGTTGAAGCGCAAGAGCAATTATTGAAATATCAGCCGATGAAAGTTTGCGACGATCACCTGTTTCCTTTGCACTAGCGATGACCTTATTCAGGGAGCCTTTTTCAGGTTGCATAATTATCAAATTACCTGCGTCAATTAGGGCCTCTAAGGCTGAGTAAGGTCTCCTGATGTGTTTTACTTCATCATAAACTGCAGTAGTAGTAAAGCATTTCTTTGAAGACTGGAACGGAATCCCAGCATAAAATGCACTTGCATCCAAAACGAATTCGCTAGAATCCGAGTTTGACAATCTGTCTCATGCCTCTTTTTTTTATACGAATGAATTGTGCGTCATACTGATGGCGAGAAATTTTCAGAGGTTCACCTGCAGTGATTCGGAACATTTCCTGGCCGTCTAATACCAAGCTAATATCGTGAGTACTCTTAACTTCGATTTCGTCGGGTGGGAGCACCAAATGTGGCATTCTATTCATCGGTGCGATCGGGGAAAGGAGCAACGAATCCAACCTCTCATATAAAACTGGACCACCGATTGAAAATGAGTGCCCTGTCGAGCCCGTCGGAGTAGAGATTATGAGCCCATCCATCCTGTGCACTATGACGTAGCCCATCAGCTTTATGGATAGCAGTGGAGTTCTCGTCAGATTTACCCTTATTATCATGATAGCATTTAAAGCTGCGGGAAAGGTGTTCTCCCTAGTAGATGCCTGTATTCGTATTCGGCGCTCATGAAAATACTGTCCTAAAAGTATAGCATTTATGGTCTCGTCCAACGAGGTAATTCCTGTTTCCGATAAAATGCCTCTGTTACCACCAACATTAACACTCAACAAAGGTGTCTCCGGCGGAATATATCTAAATGCTCTTAATGTTGTGCCATCCCCTCCTATGGCAAAAACTATGTCAAGTTCAAGCTTTCTGAGGTCTTCTGCTTCAACCGATCGACTATCTTGTATTGTTAAGGGGTGTACAGCGTATATGTTAGGTTTTCGAGGTGCAACCAATCTTGTAATTCTTCTGGCGGCTTCCTCGGCTTCATTGTTGTTCGCTTTTGTCATTATGGCTATATTGCTGATTGCTTCAGCCATTTACCATGCAATCTATGTAGCACGATGTTCTTAAATGCATTTGGCAATTATAATCCTGTCCTGAGCCACACGATTAAATAACACTTATTTTGAGAGATTCCAAGCGACAACGGGGCCGATAGCTCAGCTTGGTGGAGCGTTCGACTGATAATCGAAAGGTCGAGGGTTCAACTCCCTTTCGGCCCATCAGGTATGCATGAGTCAGCAAAAAATTAAAAAATATCGATTGAAGAACTCTTCATCCCCCCGAAAGAGCACGATCGCAGCCTAGTAATGTACCATGAATTGAACAATCATTGGAGACGCCGATAGAGGCTTTTAGAAAAAATTCGAGAAGTCTTATTCTCACGCCATATTTTAAAACAAAAAATATTCTTACGAACAAATATTCGCTGCAATAAAAGAGTGGCGTAAAAATTACACTTCAGTTAAGCGACTAGATTCTAGCTTCAACTCGCGTATAAAAGATGCACTTTAAACTGCAATGAAAAATAGTACTAGACCTTTAAGAGCAGAGACATTTACACTGATGGCTCCGATATAGCTCCAAACTTGGACAAAGTAGGGATACTGGCACCAATAGAGCTATGGGCGCTGTTATCATTATCACTATTTCCGTTAATGCCATTAGGATTATTGCCATTCGTCCCATTAACGCCATTAACGCCTTTCACGCTTAGCACCATGGATGCTTAGTACCGAGTGCACAGCCGACATATGGTGAATAAGCAATATGTCGGTAAGCAATACTCGATGTGACGAATTAAACTTAATTAGAAGTAGATAGTGGTTGTACAAAGTGCGGTACATTCCCAATGAATACTGGTTTGAGCGTGGAAAGAAGTACAAAGATGAATTTCGACATAACAAAAACTCTGAGTTACAGGAAGGAATCCTAATTGATTATTTGAAAAATATTCCTTCTTCATTTTCAACTGTTCTTGAAGTTGGCTGTGGATTCGGACGCATAACAAAACTAGTACTATCAAATTTTCCAAATATCCTGGAATATGTCGCTATAGATCTATCGCCAGATCAATTAGAAAATGCTAAAGAATTCGTTAAATCAGCGATATTCGCAAAAGAACGTAATCCACTTAACTTCATTGTTTCTGATATTCAGTCTTTTCAAAATGAACGAAAATACGATTTGGTTATATCATCTGAAGTTCTTATGCATGTATTACCATCTGAAATTGAGGAAGTCATGATTAAGATCGTCGATATGTCAAACGAGCATATAATTAATATTGATTGGTATGAAAAAAAAACGCCATGGAACGCAGCACCTCATAATTTTATTCACCAATATGAGAAGATCTATAGAAATATGCCAACGGTATCGAATGTTTATCGGATTCCTATAGTAAAGAGGGGTTCTTGGTTTAGGTCATTAGACACAAAACAGTCTCTGTTCCACGCTTGCAAAAAGCATTAGATCCCATCCCCGCGCACGCTGTGCTACACTAATTTCATGAGTGGTCTTATTTCATCTATGTAATTAAGGAGATGCTTTACTATTGCTCTCTGATAGGGCCGAAGAGCGACAATGTGCTTTGGTTGGGTTTTTCGGCGTATTACTCGTGGTATCCCAGGTACGTGCATCTTAGATCCATGACTTTTCTGAGGACATCACTATAGTTTCGACTAGAGAATGCTTATCTAACCTTTCTTCTTGATATAGACGTCATGCCGTTCGAAAGCTTAGGAGAATATGTCGAGGCATTGGACAGAGCTGGTGAATTAAAACGGATAAAGACGAAGGTAAATCCTGATTTGGAGATCGCGGAAATCATGCGCCGGCTGATGTATGCGAAAGAACAACCTGCAGTATTTTTTGAAAATGTAGAAGGCTCTGATATTCCTATCCTTGGTAATGCGTTTGGGACGATAAACCGATTGCAAATCGCTCTCGAGCTGGAAGACTTTACAGAGATAGGTAATCGTATAGTAGAGCTGACTAAGCTAAGATTACCCTCCGGTGTGCTCAATAAACTCAAAATGTTGCCGAAACTCTCAGAAATCTCCGATTACGGTCCTAGGCAGATAGACTCAGGACCTGTCAAAGAGATAACGCAAACAGATAATGCTAACCTGAATTGTCTGCCGATTCTGAAATCATTCCTGAATGATGCCGGCAAATTCATCACCTTCGGGCTAACTGTCACGAGGCACCCCGAAACAGGCATCCGAAACTTAGGTGTATATAGAATTCAGATTATTGGCGATAAGAAAGCCCTAATTCATTGGCAGACGCATAAGCGTGGTGCACTACATTATGAGATAACAAAAGAACAGAGAAAACCAATAGAAGTTGCCATCATTATAGGTGCCGATCCGGCAACTGTTCTTGCTGCGATCGCCCCTGTTCCAGAGGGAATAGATAAATTCCTTTTTTCCGGTATTGTGAGAAAGAAAGGACTCAAGCTCGTAAAATGCAACACGATTGATTTGGAGGTTCCTGCCAACGCCGAGATTGTTTTGGAAGGGTATGTGGATCCTAACGACGTTCGCATGGAAGGCCCGTTCGGTGATCATACTGGCTATTATACCCCATCAGAGCCATTTCCCACCTTCACACTAACGGGCTTGACGAAAAGAAAAGACCCAATTTATCTGACAACTGTGGTCGGTAAACCGGTTCTCGAAGATGCATATATAGGGAAAGTTATTGAACGCTCGTTCTTGCCATTAATCCAGTTATTTCAGCCAGAAGTATCCGACTTTGCCATGCCCGCAGCAGGATGGTTTCAGGGGTTAGCAATCGTTTCCATAAAGAAACGATATCCTGGCCAAGCGAAGAAAGTGATGATGGGACTGTGGGGTATGGGCCAGCTATCACTTACGAAAATATTTGTTGTAGTCGATCAGGATATAAATGTACATAACGTAGACGAAGTGATATGGGCTATTACTACCAGATCGGATCCTAAACGAGACACCATGGTCATCGACAATACACCCACCGATACGTTGGATCCAGCCTCACCTTTAATAAATTTGGGCTCAAAGCTAGGAATTGATGCTACTACCAAGTGGAAGGAAGAAGGATATGCCAGAGAAATTCAACAACTTGCTGTGGTGGACGAAGAGACAAAGGCAATGGTTGACCGAAACTGGCAAAAATATGGATTATCTTAGCTAGTAAGTCCGACACTCATTTTCAGGATTATGACGTCCCTCTGTCTGCACCCTCAATTGCTATCAGGGTAACGGTAGACTTGATATCGGAAATTTTTTTGAGATGCCACTTTATAGTTTCCTTCAACTCATCCACGCTTGCCTGGTTTAGTTTCACCAATATATCGTATGCTCCATGCACCTCTGAAACCTCCAATATCCCGGATAGCTGGCTCAGCTCCCTTATAACTTCAGTTTTCCGGCTAAGCTCACAATTAATTAGCACGTAGGCTGTAGGCATCGCTCTTTTGACTCACAATATATCGAGGGACTAATTAAGCATTGGCTTCCGCCGAAACAAGGTATTTGGGTTGTTAGAATACTTTTTAGTGTTCTAAGCCTCAGGATCGCAGCTTTATTAGATTTTGTCCCCCAGCCTTCCTGATCTCTAAATACATGAGAACACCTTGGTCCTCAGGTCGAAGATGAGGCTTCTCGGCAAGAATCCGTGTCACTATTCTGGAAAGAGCAGTTTGTTCTGCCGTGCGTGCCGGGAGACCAGGCTCTTCCCGCGTTGGAGCTGATGGTTTTGGAAGTGACGATGACGGCTGAGGTGGGGGGCGGCTCTCAGATGAGATATCAGACAAAGTACCACCCACATCATGCTCAACTCCAAGTCGCAAGCGTTTTAGTTTTATTTTTTTTCTAAGTACTATAACTACGACCGTACTTGCTACCGCGATGCCTCCCAGAATCGCATAAACTGGAGATGAATTAGAAGCGTTGTTCCCAATCGATATAATTGCCTCATCAACTAGCCCCTTGACCAGGTTGTAGTGGCCTTTAGAGAATTCATTGTCTGCCTGAGAAAGAAGCGCTCTAGCAGCACTTGTATCGTGCCCAATTTCAGCAGCTTTTCGCACCTGCAGTTGTCCTGCTCCAATTGCGATTTGGGACGCAACATAGCCTCTTGTGTCTGCCAATATTATTCCTGGATATCTGTTCTTAGCCTCCTTCACTGCAATAACTGCAGATTCGATACTTGCATTTGACTGAGATTCCGTCCCCAAGTATCCAATTACATAGCTAATTTGAATATGACCAGGATGAAAAGTAAGTAATCCCTGTTCTCCAATTTGGGTGACAGATGCCGGAAATTGTTTGCCCAAGTCAATAATCGTCGAATTCGTAGGTAGTTTTAAGGAAAAACCTGTAGTGGAATTGAACGAAAAGGTCCATGTCCTTCCCTGCTTATTAACAAGATCTGGAGTTTCATAAGATAATCGGGCATTTGTGATACCGGAAGAGTTTATGACCACTTCCCCTGGCTGCTGACCAAATTGGTATTCTATTGACTTGCCCTTGTAATCCATTACATTTAGACCATCAACGGTCTTTCCATACAGAACCACTGCTGCGTTGGGGAGAAACGGATTGACAACTACGTCTTGTTCTATTAAAGCAGTGCCATCTGAGAAGAGGGCGATAAAAAGTGAACTTATAGTATACTTATCAGCCTTGGTTTGCTGATACGAATACGCATTCATTTGTTCAGCGGCCATAACGACTAATACTAGACTGAACACTATCCCACACACAGGATATGTTTTTTTTCTCCGGATGTTTGGCATTTTGAAATAATTTTATGGAGCTATCACAATTGCAGAATGCCTAAACAATATATAAAATGAATTAAACACGGTCCAAGTTAGCTCTCTTCTTGGACTACCTCTACAGCTGTGTCTTGCATTCTTTTTGCACTTGGATAGAATGCTCTTAACTCTCTCAAATTATAATCTTCAACCCACCTGAACTTGCGTTGAAGCGTGGACGTGTATATTTTTTTCCAGTCAAGCCCAACATGAGCCATCCATGCCTTCATCACCCTAGGATCAACGTAGTTTCTCAACGAGGTGCCAAGGTTGTAGTCGCGGGTATTTTTCTGTAGTTTTAGTTGCATCTCAACCTTTTCTAATCTTTGCTCCAGTTTATTCTTTTGAATTTCAGTTTTCCATTTTCTGCCTTCGATATCGCGCTTTAGCTTTTCTTGTGTTTCTTGCTTTTTCAGTAATGAATTTTCGTATCTTTCAATTGCCTTTTTACTAGCGGGGTTATTTGGATCGATGCCTTTTTTGTGGTTACAAGTAACAGCTGCTTTCAAATTGGCCATTTTGGCCACATAGATTTTCTGTGCTTCGGCTGACTTCTCATTAATCATTAACGGTGGGTTTGCTAGTGATTCCCTCACTGTTCTTGTAGTCGTAAAAGTTCTAAAGACTTTTGCAGTTAATCCCGGTACATTTTTGGGATCAATACTTCGAAGGAACGCATTAATTTTGCTAGAAGTGATTCCATCAAAAATCTGAGAGCCTGGCTGTTTCCCCTTCATGAATAACTTGAGGTTTTCGTAGAGGCCCTTTGTATCTGGAGAATCAACCAGTAGTGTTTTTTGCCATGGAACGCTGTCTTTACCCAAAAAGTTGAACTCTACAGAAATTTGTCCATCACTTTCTGGGAATTTGATATGTTCTACTCTCAAAGTTGAAGCACCTACAGTATCAGACTCTTCAGGATCTTTTTCATCACCCACCCTCATGTTTAGCTTAAATATGAGGTAAGAGACGGTAGCAATCTTCTTCTGATTAATTTCTGTAGATCTGAGCATCCTATGGATAATTTCCTTTTGCACTTTATTGATATGCTTTCCTAATTTGTTGGCCTTATCGTATTTTTCTTTCTCGTTATTCTGCCTAAGCGTAGCCGAGTCATGTAACCACACGTACTTTCTTTTACCGGTTAGCTTTTCTGTCCAGGTTGCAAGCCAAGTCGAAGAATGGTCGTGCACTATATCCTGCCACGCTCCTTCGGGCACAGGAGCATCTTCTCCAAGATTAAGCATGACATCTTGAGGTCGTATGCGTGGTTTCCATCTTCCTCGGAGAGGGTGCTGACCTCTACCCATGAACAATCCTGGCGGTTCGACTAACCAGTTGGCTATATCCACTTCAACATCATCTACGATGGCCTTTGCATAAGCTGCTTTCAGTTTCTCTTTTTCTAAACGCTTAGCGACAGTCAAGGTTCGTTTCTCCTCCAGGGGAAGGTTCCGGATTCTCTCTAGCTCGGCCTCACGCATTTTCTTTTCTTGATCTACTAGTTGAAAGGCTTCGGAGAAGTCAATAACGTCTATGTTATCAATGGTTTGAAATTCCCTCGGCATCAATTTTTTCAGGTCACTCAAAAAATTCAGCTGGAAAACACGATCTTGGATATAATGAGTATCTTTTTTCTTTGCCCATGCGTAAACTAATTCTTCTTGGGCTGGATCGAGGCATAACGTTCTTCCATCAATAATAATACTTAGTCGTCTTGCTTGATAGAGAGGAGGAAATGCTACACCATTATGCTGGAGCGTGTGCCATTTTGCACGGAGTACGGTAGAGGTGGTTGCAGCCGATTCCATCGAATCTAACACACAAAAGACCCTCGCTACTATTCTTAAACCTTACCCGCAAAAGTGTTAATATCATCAGTATGGAAAAATAAGATGAAGTTGAGAAAGGTTGCACTTCTATCGGACACTTCTACTAGCGTGGGCTACGAGACTGCGTTAGCCCTAGCAAGAAAGGGATATGTAACTTATGCAGGAATAAAAGCCCCTGACCAAGCCAAGAAACTATCACATATAGCTAATATTGAAAAGCTATCTTTGCAGCTGATCACACTAGATGTCAACAGCAGTTCTTCTGTTACAAGTGCAGTGAAACAGGTATTGAAAAATGAAGGATTGATTGACCTGCTAGTGAACGGTACTGGTTACGTCTTACTAGGATGTTTCGAGGACATTTCCATGAAGGAAATGGCAGCGCAATTTGAAACAAATTTTTACGGCATCGCCAGAATGTTAAGATCAGTGTTGCCATTCATGCGTAAGCAAAGAAGCGGGGTCATTATCAACATTAACTCCGTCGCAGGACAAATCGGATTTCCTTGCTCTTCGGCCTTCGTCTGTTCACAATTTGCGATTCAAGGTTTGAGTGAATCATTAAGATATGAATTAGAACCCTTCGGTATCGATATCTCCCTTATCGAACCAGGAATCATCCGACCTTCGACGTTTACGAACGTTATAGTCGTAGCACAAAGGGCAAAGCGATTGTCCTCTCCATATTCCGATATAACTAGAAAGTTAACTAACGAAATAGGTCGCATGCCTGAATTGGGTTCATTACCTGTCGAAGTAGCATCCACTGTGTTGAAGGCAATACAATCCAAGCCAATATTACCTCGCTATCTAGTAGGAAATGATGCTGCGATGATAACCGAGACTCGCAAGTCAATGACAGACATCGAATTCGAAAATTTTGTTAAAGGTACGATACTGAGTGTCTAGTTATTCTAACGAAGATAGAATTCTATGATCCGGGCGACACGTATATACCGGCAGAATGTTATATACCCTGTATTATTACAAAGGATGCAAGTGCCATTTTCAGATTTTGGAACTGATTATATCTATTACTATATTTCTTTGTTATGAATATGAGATACATCGGATCTCACTATTCAAAATGATATTCTAATCGGAAAGAATTTTGAGGAGATGATTTGAAGGGTCATGTTTGTTTTCTATATCTAAATTTGTCCAGCTTGATTAATTCGTGATACGATCCAAATTCCCTGGGATCGGCCTTATCCAAACTAGACTCAGATTCTCGGGGCTCAAGACCGAATACCTTGACTAGCGAGTACAGAGTCGTGCGCTGCGCCGGTACCCTGCCCGCTTCTCTAATTACCGAATGTAAATACTTGGGTTTCATTAGCTGCCCGTATTGTGCACCTGCTGCCGTAGAAATGCTTTCATTCATAAGTGTGCCACCAAAGTCGTTCGCACCTGCCCCAAGCAACAGCTGAGACATTCTCGCTCCCTCTTTGACCCATGAGACTTGAATATTATTTATGTAGCCATTTAACATGATTCGTGAAACTGCATGCATCTTCATTACTTCATTGCCGCTGGGGCCAGGTCGCATGTTAGAGATCGGGCCATTATTATTATTCTTATTATACATGGGCGCCTCATTATGCACAAAGCTAAGGGGTACAAATTCGGTAAAGCCGTGCGTACCTTTCTGGATTTCTTTCAGTACCTCAAGATGTTTTGCTTTGTGCAACGATGATTCCAGATGACCATACATGACAGTGGAGGTAGTCGGAATATTCAAAGAATGCGCAAGCTTGATAACCCTTATCCAGTCATTAACGCTGATCCTTCCAGGAGAAATCAGGTCTCGCATCCTTTGATCCAATATTTCGGCTGCTGTTCCTGGAAGACTACCAACGCCGGCTTCCTTCAACATTCGTAAATATTCCTCGACTGAGACTTCGGACCGAAGTGCTCCGTAGAGAACTTCCTCAGGAGAAAACGCATGTATGTGAATATCTGGGAGTTCTTTCTTTATCGCTTTACAGATTTCGATATACAAATACCCATCCATTTTTGGAGGTAGGCCGGCCTGGATACAAATCTCTGTTGCGCCTAACTTCCAAGCTTCCTTCGCTCTTCTTAGAATCTCTTCGGTAGGCAGGAAATAACCTTCCTCCTGCCTAAAATCTCGACTAAACGCACAGAAACCACAGCGTTTGATGCAGACATTTGTGAAATTTATATTCCTGTTTATCACGTATGTAACATTTTCCCCTACTGTCCTTCGACGAAGTTCATCTGCAATCCTCAGAATCATATTCATTTCTGTCCCGTTGGCGTCGAGCAGTTCGGTTCCTTGCTCAACAGAAATATCCTTGTCGCTCAATGCTCTATCCAAAGTCTGTGAGATTATCGGGTCGAGATTCTTCAAAATAGCGTCGAGTGTCATATTAAATATTCCTCCGGAACAAGTCCGTAATCGTCACAGATCGGCTCTATGTATGGCCTAAGTTCTTCAGAAATAAACCTATTGTCGAACAAGAATTCGGGGTAAACTGGTAACCGCGCCCTTAAAGAGTAACCTCTGGCTTGCGTCGCTTCTCTAAGGGAAGATATGCTGGGCCATGAAAATTCGGGATTAACATGATCAATCGTTAGCGGCGAGATGCCACCCCAATCGTTAATACCTGCATCCAGAAATTTTCCGAAAGTGTGTGGATTAAGGTTTGGGGGAACTTGAATATTCATCTCTCCCAACACGATTCTAGCCACACTTACGATCGTCAAGAAAAAGCTATTCGCGGCTGGCGGGGTTGCTGACATTTGTGTTCCTGGTTTAGGTGCGAAGTTTTGGATTATCACCTCTTGAATGTGGCCGTATCTTTGGTTGATAGCTTTTATTAAGAATAAAGAATCGATGATGTCTTGGGGTTCTTCGCCTATACCAATAAGCAATCCTGTAGTGGTCGGTATTCTTAAATCGCCGGCATCCTCTAGAGTCTTTATTCTTACTTTCGGATTTTTGCTGGGAGCCATTTCATGCGGCATCCCCTTCTGTGTCAGTCGTTCGCTAGAAGACTCGAGCATAACTCCCATGCTAACATTGGTATCTTTCAAAAGGGACATCTCCTTTTTTGTTAGACTACCAGCATTGGTGTGTGGAAGTAAACCTGTTGTTTGCAATATATTTTCACTCATTTCCCTTATGTATTCGATTGTCGTAGAATGACCAAGGGAATGTAACCAGGATCTTGCTTGGGGGTACCTCTGCTCTGGCCTTTCTCCGGTAACAAATAGGGCTTCTGTACACCTGAGTTTTTTCCCGGCTTGTGCCATCTCAAGGACCTCTGAAGGTCTCATCATCGAAACCAATTCATCTGTAGGTTCCTTTTTATAGGTACAATAAGAGCACGAATCACGACAGAGATTTATTAGGTTTATAAATATTTTCCGTGAATAAGTTATTGGACCGCTCCTAGTTTTTTCTCTAATACTTCTGGCAGCAGAAAGGATGCCATGATAGTCTTGGCAGAATAACAGTTCCATCGCTTCAGTTTTTGAAATTTGTCTCCCTTCCAAACTCTTCGCCAATGTCTCATTTACACCAGGATCAGACTTGGTAGTCAACATATTCTTCTGCTTTTTAATTCAATTCATTCTTAATAAAGAATTAGAACTTCAACGTTATTAACCTAATGGATGTTGCTGATGATGGTTGATTGTATATTGTCTATCGCGCCATTTGACCGCCCCAGTCTTCCTTGCATCTATGATCGATGAGATAAATGAAAAAGAGATGATCGCAGCAGCGAGTGGAGAGGCTAAGGCATAGATCGGGCTTTGGTACAGGCTAAGCTTAGAATGAACAACGTTACTCAGTACTATAAGTAGGACCGTCAGAACGTTCACGTGGGAGGTCTTCGTCTTGTGTTGGCTGTACAGAGGGATCATTAGACGCCGCAGTCCATGCCAGAGCGAGTTCAAGTCCCTGGCCCAGATTGCAGTTATGTTCTCTTCGCCTCGAACCATTTTTAGCCTAAACTTTGCGTCCTTGACTTTTCCTCCCAGCGCGCCGTCCTCTACAAGCTCTTGTTTTACACCCTCATGGGTACCGACTTTTTCATAGGCAGTTCTGGAGATTATGAAAAAACTGCCAAAAAAATAACCAATTCTAGTTCTGGGATCATTGACCCTTAAGGCTGAAAACCTTGTATGAAGAAATGTCGAAAGCATTGGTAGAGTAATCTTCGTCCACGTCTCTATGCAGAGCAGCTTCGGGATAGCTGTGATCGCATCGAGATTTTGCTGCAAAAGATGCCCTACTGCAAGGGACATAAGAGAAGAAGAATGCCGTGTATCAGCATCTGTAAAAAGCAGTAGGTCTCCGGTTGCTTTTCTATATCCCTGATAGCAGGCCCAACTCTTACCCACCCATCCATTCGGCTTAGGTCCAGGATTGACTGCGACGATCTTGTCATATTTCTTTGAATAGGTTAAAATTATGTCTCCAGTCTCATCAGAAGAAGAATCATTTATCGCAATAATTTCGAAGTTCGGATAGTCCTGATTTAAAATGCTGTCTAGGCATCTTGAAATGTAGATTTCTTCATTCCTTGCTGGTAGAATTACGCTTATCTTAGGGAATTTACTAATTTGTGGTTTATCGAAAGATTTCAGTCGCGGAGAACGTTCGTACGATTTTATTAAATAGAACAATAAATATATCCAAACTCCAAAAATCGCGAGCATTATTACAGTTAATATTATGTTCACGACTAGGATAGCAAGCTCCATAATATCAGCGCTGCTAGTAATTCGCAATACAAATATAGATTATGCTGTTGACTCCCTCGCGTCATGCCTTGGTCGTATATCGTGGTCATTGTCTACGGCCCGATTACCTTGCTCACTCTTTCGAAAGGGGATGATTTCCTTTCTATTCTCAATAGCTCCCACATGAGGTGGAGGGTTACAGTGAAGGTATAAGGTCGTACGTACGCTGTAAAGAAATTCATTGATTAACGGATGGTTTGGTAATCAATGAATCGCCGTCATAAAAACAGAAAATACGTATTCTAGTTTCATATTTTTTACCTGAAAGTATTAAAGGGTCGGTTTATGCTTGATCTCTTATGCGAGAAACCAAATTTAGCTTAGGATTAGCGATAGCCATTAGTGTCACCTTAGTAACTTCTGCATCTGTTGGCTCCGTCCTTGCAGCAGGTTACGTGAATCCAGCGGGCGGCGCGGCAGGTAATATGACAAAAGCAGGTAACATGACAGCAGCGGGCGGCGCGGCAGGTAATATGACAAAAGCAGGTAACATGACAGCAGCGGGCGGCGCGGCAGGTAATATGACAAAAGCA
>WNFY01006158.1_pt1 | contig 14671 bp, 14 predicted proteins | sample 5400091 | NCBI WGS metagenome assembly WNFY01 (sample SAMN13153364, study PRJNA577476) | soil metagenome | isolation source: 60 cm soil or saprolite under grassland replicate 1 | place: USA:California | collected 2016-06-15 | reverse complement strand
GGTAGCCCCCTTCTTTGTAGATGACGCATCGCAGCATGGAGGGCAAGCGGTACCGCTGGCAGACGTTGTGCACGGAGACCATGATGATCAGCCCGGCTCAATCGAAGATGTCCTCGATGGCGCATATCTCGCCAACGCCGACGTAGTTCGCCAGCCTGTGCAGCAGCGCAGATCCAAAAACTACCAGCGCCGGGCAGGATAGTCCTGGCCGCACGCTCGAGGCCTTCAGTGCCACCCTCCGTGCGGGAGGCTTTTTCAATACAACAGGAATAGATTACCCGGGCAGGGGCACACGCAGCATAATAGCCGTGCCATGCTCTGCGTGTGGGCGAGGAACTGATTGGATAACGAGCGTACCTCCAGCCTCGCGAGCCTTCAATTGAGCTTTAAACAGGCTCGTCTTGTTGGAAGGAATAGCACCTGTATCAAAGCCATGTCCATCGTCGGTGATATACATCTCTAGATGGGTGTTCATACGAATAGTATGCACGGTAGCAAAACTCGCTCCGGCATGGTTATAGATATTGAGCAAGGACTGCGTGACGGTATAGGAGACAGCTTCGGCAAGCTTTGTTCCCTGCTCGGTCTCCTCCAGATCGAGGCCCAGACCATCTAATGCCCACAAGTCCGCCTGCACTTTGAGCGGGGACTCAGGGTGGAGTGCGGGCAGGTCCTCGCGCACCAGTTTCTCCAGGTGCAGGCGCAGCCCTAAACTACGGCGCTGGTAGGCGTCTTCGACAAGCAGTTGGAGCCCACGCAAATCGCTATCTAACTCTTCACTGATCTTACGCACTTTGCCGAGCGCATCAACAATAGGCAGGACGGAAACTTTGCCCGCGGGGTCGCGTTCAGCTTCTACTTTCAGTTTGTGCTGCCAGTGCCCCAGTAGTGAGCGGATGCGTAAAGTCTGCTGTTTGGGCTGGTCATGAATACGCTGGGAAAGGATAGAGCGCAGGTGCGCATCGGCATGCAGCAAGAGAGATGTAGCCTGCTGGAGTTCTTTGTTGGCCTGGCGCAGTTCCCCGGCGGTTTTCTGCTGCTCGCGCAGCGCCTCACCACGCTGTTCCAAGGTATGCTCAAGGCGGTCCATCATGCGCAGCGAGCGAATAGCGTAGAGAAGCAGCAACGGGTAAACAGTTGCTAGTGCATAGAAGATCGGTAACGGCAGGAGTGTTTTACCTGTCAGCAGGATAGGCAGGATGCCTAAACAGAAACCTAGCCCCAGGCCGCCAATCCACAGTGTCAACAGGCCGGTCAAGCGACGACGAATATGGGTGGGAACGCGCTCTCCTGGTAATAATCCGCTGACACGCAGCAGTGACGTGAGCCCGATGCAGAAGCTGACTGCCCCCCCCAAGACAGCGTAGCCGAGGGTAATGAGCAGGTTGATGCGTGCCGGCACGGCACCCTTGATGAGGTAGGAACTCCATTCATAACCGACAAGGGCAATCAGCGGCAGATACGGCAGCCCATCTACTATGAAGCGGGGAGCGCGAGACGTATTGATGACCTGGGGACGATAGGTCAGGCTGAGATGAATGAAGGCCGCTCCAAGCAAGGCGAATGAGGGGACCCACAGTAACTGGAAAACGGCATCTGCCGCGTAGGCCTGCTGGACGTTGCCCCAATGGCTGTAGAGTAAAAACAGTATAGCGGGCGGCAACAAGGTGATACCCTCGACAGCCCCGGTCCACTCCTGCGCCCTGGCAAGCAATATAACACCGACCACGAGCCAGCTCATGCCCGCAACCAATGCCAGGCCATAGTTTTGCCACCACATGTCCCAGGTGAATATCGCGGCCGGGTTCTTGAGCTGTATCACCTCATTATTGTGCTGAATGGTATAGGTGATTGTATCGCCGGGCCGGGCATGTTGATATATACTCGTCAATGCCGATGCCGGTTCGCCATTCACCTTAATAATGTGATCAACGCTGGTCAGCGAACTGGCAGATGCTCCAAAGGGGGGTAACTGAGGCGGGGTGGAAACCACAACCACCTGACTTTCTGTATCGACGGCCCAGAAGAATCCGCCAAACACATGGCCAACCTCCGACAGGAGACGCGCATGGCCGCTTCCGCTTATGACGAGCAAGGCCAGGGCAACGACTATGTAGATGAGCGTGAGTGTGGACCGTAATCGTTGCCACCAGGTATCGGTTGTTTGCTCGGCTGAAGTGTACACGCTTTAGTTTAGCATGCCAGCAAGGGAGGTGCAAGTACTCAAATTTCTTTATTTCTTTCCTTCTTTTCAGTCGTGATCCTCGCGTAGCTCAATATAACCTTCTCCCATGTAGTAACACTGGCCACCAACGCGTACTGCCGTGATACGTCCATCCTCCTGCTCAATCTCAATGTGTATAACGCTGGGGCGGCCCATCTCAATCCCCTGCTCGCTGACGATTTCGACCTTTTTAGCCTGGGCAACCAGGCCATGACGCACGAGATAGCATCCCAGGGGTCCGCTGGCCGCACCCGACGCGGGATCCTCTGCAACTCCTAATACCGGAGCAAACATGCGGCTGTGAACGGTAGCTCCCTCCATCTCAACTTCGCGCGTGAAAACGAACACGTTCGCCGTCTCGAAATCCCGCAAGACGCGCTTTGATACATCCTGTCGAAAACGAATGCTGCGCATCGCCCGTATATCGCGTACAGGAACAAACAGGAAGGGAACACCACAGGAGACCACCTCCAGTGGTAGTTGTGGATCAATCGCATCCTTCTCGAGGGAAAGTATCTCAGCCATTGCCTGTTTATTAGCGAGCTGCGCTCCAAACGCTGGCAGGGGTTGGCTCATCTGGATAAACACTGCCCCATTGCCCTCCTGCCTCAATGTCACCGGTATTGTCCCTATCCCTTCCTCGAGCCGGATGGTTGTCTCAGGCCCAGCCCAATCGAACAGGTGCTCCCTGGCCAGGACAAAAGTAGTACCGATAGTTGGATGACCGGCCATTGGAAGCTCCACAGCCGGGGTGAAAATGCGCACGCGATAGGTATTTCGCGTATCCCCCGGCGGCAGCACAAATGTGGTCTCCGATAGGTTGAACTCTTTCGCGAGCGCCTGCATCACTCTGGGTGATACCTCGCGTGCATGGGGAAAGACTGCGAGAGGATTGCCGCCAAAGGCGCGGTCTGTAAATACGTCAACCAGGTGATAGCGAAGTTTTCTCATGAGTCCTCCAATCTCGTTTTGTGCGTTCTGGTCAATATAAAGTCACTGTAGAGCATAGCAATGGGTTTGTCCAGCGCCAATTTGGTATTGTTGGCGACCTGTCCAGAAACGGCGAGCGAAGCGATGCCGCGTGCGTAGGGGCTGATTGATCGCGCCCTGGGGTGGTGGGGCAACCTCCCGTAGAGAAGTTCGCCAACAATATCAATTTGCATGTGAGTCATAGGTATGATATACTATCTATAATAATAGTTGCATGAGTGTGCAGCTATGCAGGAATAGGAGTTAATTTCATATGATATCTCAGGGAGCTGATGTGGCAGCAGGGCCAGAGGTCTACGAAGATATCTGCCAGGAGCGCTGTGTCCACCCGGAACACGCGCTGGCAGTCAGGCAACAGCGTCTTCCAGCAGACAAGGCAGCCGGGGTAGCCGCGCTTTTTGCTGTTCTAAGCGATCCTACGCGCTTGCAAATTGTGTATGCGCTGCTGCGCGCGCCTATTGGAGAGCTATGTGTCTGCGATCTGGCAGCGGGTCTTGGGCGGGATGACACGACAATCTCACACCAACTCCGCGTTCTACGACATCAGAAAATTGTTTCTACGCGCAAAGCCGGACGGATCGTTTATTATCGACTGACGGATGAACACGTTCGTTCGCTGCTCGAAATAGGTATGACCCACGCGGATGAACGTGATGTCCAGAACGTTTCAGGAGTGTTGCTATGAGCAATGAACATACCCATTCTCATGGGATGGCAAAACAGAGCGTCCAACGCTTTCGACAGCCAGAACCTGTGCAACCATTGTTTATGTTTCTCTCGGCTGGAGTAGGTATTGTCGTCAATCTTTTCATTGGTTTTGGCCTGAGCCGAGAAGACAGTAACCTGAACGTGCGCGCAGCGGCCCTTCATGTCTTCGGCGACGTCGGCGCATCGGTAGGTGTTGTAATTGCCGGTATCATCATTCTAACCACGGGCTGGACCATTGCCGATCCCCTGCTCTCCGTTGCTATAGCCATGCTAATTGCGCTGGGTGCATGGCGCATTCTGCGGGAAACGACCGATATCTTGCTCGAGAGCACTCCGAAAAACATCTCTCTGCCGCAGCTCGTGGAGGACATAAGGAAGATCGATGGAGTCCAGGATGTGCATGATCTTCACGTCTGGTGTATCACCAGCGAGATGAATGCGCTCTCATGCCATGTACTGATCAACAACCTCCCACCGAGTCAGAGCGTCCCAATCATGCAATCACTCACCGATATGCTCGGCAAGAAATATAGAATTGGTCATACCGCCATCCAGTTCGAGAGCGATCCTCATCAAGGATCGTGCATGGATGGGCTCTATTGTCAAATGAAGACGGCAGAATCAGAACACAACGGCCATATTCATAAAGCCAGCATGCTGCCAGTGGACCTTGAAGGTCAACCTCCACCCACTAGAAAACAGAAAGAGGCGCGCTGATGGCACAGACCAGGCAGGCAGGAGAGCAACTCTTCACTCGTGGAAGCGCTGGCCAGGTACGCCTTGGCATCTGGATTGAACTCGTTACGATTGCCTGGATGACTATCGAGGCGAGTATAGCCATCGTCACGGGCTATATAACGCGCAGCGTCTCCCTGCAAGGCTTTGGTATCGACAGCGTCATCGAACTCATTGCCGGGGGTGTATTGTTGTGGCGCCTGCTGGTCGAGCAGCGGGGTGGCACAACCGGCGCAATTGAGCAGGCCGAGCGGAGCGCAGCATGGGTTACTGCGTTAAGCCTCTTCGCCCTTGCCATCTACATTGTGCTTGATAGTGCGTTTGCATTAATCACACAGAGCCGGCCAGAGGCGTCATGGTGGGGCATTGGCCTGGCTCTCGCGGCAGCGATCTTCATGCCTGTGCTCTGGCAGGGCAAACTGCGTGTAGCCAGGCGCATCGGGAGCGCTGCTCTTAAGGCAGATGCCGCGTGCAGTGCCACCTGCGCCTATATGGCATTTACACTCCTCGCCGGTTTGCTTCTCAACAGGCTCTTCGGCTGGTGGTGGGCCGATCCTCTAGCTGCGCTGGTGCTTGTCTACTTCATTGTGCGCGAGGGCCGCGAAGCGCTGCACGAGGCACGCACGGGGGAAACGTGTGATTGCGGGGATGAGGAGTGCCGGTAGAATCTTCTGTTATCAGGCCTGTAGCGAGACCGCTGTGAAACGATCTTCCTGCGCGATTTCTTGCATCTGCTGGCAGGATAAAGGTTTACTCAGGCTGACCGCCGCGCCGCGGAGCGAAGCAATATTTGTATAGCGAGGAACTCTAAGTCGCACCACGCCCTCTTGATCAATCACAAAGGCAATCTTGTCATTGGCTTTGATACCAAGGTGCTTACGGACCTCGGCAGGGATCGTGACTTGCCCTTAACTAGTGACTGTGGAGATTATTTCTTTCATAGCGCTTTCCTTGTTGATATCAGAGTCCTGCTCCGAAGGTCGATGCGCTGCCCTACCGGTTATCCGGGTGCTATTCCTACATAGGGATAGCTGTTTAATGCATTATGATGCCCGACGCTCCTGGTCTTGGCGTAAGCGTTCTTTTACCCACATGCGAACAAGGGTAGATTTCTTGACACCTAGCTCTTTAGCGCGTTCTTCTAGTGCATGGTCCGTAGCCGGGTCAAAGCGAATTTGCATACTTCGAGTAAGTCTCTCTGAGAAGTGCGCGTTTACAGGCTGAAATTCTTGCTCATACTCAGGTGCTGCGGTGTCCGTGGTATCCCACCATTCTGCTTCTTCGGTATAGCTCTTGAATTGAGGGATACGGCTCTGGTGCTTTCCTGGTTCTTGCTGTGTGCTCATAGCCTCGTATCTCCTTTCCAATCTTGATATCGCCGGAGTTCCTGACGTTTCGGCGGTTTTGCTGTGACAACATAGTATGTATTTGGTCCTTCTTGGGCCAGGATTATGACGAGGAGTTTTCCATCATTCTTTGGGCCGATAACTCGAAGGCGGCTGCTGTAGGTTTCCTCAACGAGGATGTTTTCTGGACTCCCATAGCATACCTCTTCCACCTGTTCTGGTGTAAGCTGATGGCGTTCCCAGATATGCGCCTTGTTCCAATCATCCCAACGAATTTCCTGGATATCTACGTCTTTCATAGACTAATTGTAAAGCAAAAGATTACATTGTCAAGAGGCAAAGATCGCTTTCTTTATATTACGTTTCTGCTCGTCCTGAGTTAAGAGGAGATGTCGGATTTTCCCTTGACATTCCTTTGACCCCTTTGATAGAATAATGACTGATAAGTCAAATTAATTGCTAGGAGTCATGGGAATACTTAACAGTCATAAATTGTTATTCTTGTCAGATAATAAACTTATGGGTCACGTATTGTGCGCGGAGGTGCAATGATGCAATCCACAACTACTACCCGCTCTTTGAAAGAGAAGCAGCGGCAGGAGCGTGAAGCGCTTATTCTCCAGGCAGCCGAAGAAGTGCTGGCGGAGAAGGGATATCATGAAACATCAATGGATGAGATCGCTGCCCGTGTTGGGATCGCGAAAGGGACAGTCTACCTACACTTTCCCAGCAAAGAGGACCTGGTTGTCGCCCTCTTCGAGGGCAATATACAGAAGATGGCTCAGGAGGTTGAGGTCATCCTGTCTTCGGAGTTGACGGCCCGTGCAAAATTGGAGCAGCTTCTTCAGTTTATATACGGAGGCTTTTTCAGCAGGAAGAGCGAGCGGTTCTATTCCATCTATCATCAGGCAGAACTGCAGCGCATTCTTGCCGATAAAAAGGCCTATAAGCAGGGGGTGTGGGAGCAATTATCAGCACGAATCTCCTCACTGCTTGATGAAGGCAAGGCCGCTGGTGAGTTCGACGCGACCATACCGACACCAGTTATGTTGAGCACATTTCTCAGCCTGCTGTCGCCAAGAAGTTATGAACGCCTGATTACCGAGGGAAAAATGTCTTCAGATGAGTTAGTAAAACATTTGAGTCGCGTATACTTCAAAAGTATCGCAGCAATGTAAGGAGTTTTATAGTATGAAGAATGTATCGATCGAGTCGGGTGTCGCTGATGGGGCGCCAGAGCGCCGTAACTCGGCAACGCTTGATTTCGAACAACCACGCTACTCAAGGCGTGAGACTATATTGACTATGACTGGCGTGCTGCTCGTCATGCTGCTTGCCTCGCTCGACCAGACCATCGTCTCCACGGCAATGCCACGGGTTATTGCTGATCTACAGGGATTTGATCGCTACACCTGGGTCTCTACAGCTTACTTACTCACATCGACGGTGATGGTGCCCATTTACGGGAAGCTCTCCGATCTGTTTGGGCGGAAGCCGATCTTCCTATTTGGCATCGTCGTATTCCTCATCGGTTCAGCGCTGTCTGGCGCCTCGCAATCGATGAACGAGCTGATTGCCTTCCGTGCCCTCCAGGGTATCGGTGCCGGGGCTTTGATGCCCATCGCCATCGCCGTTGTCGGTGATTTGTTCACACCGCGCGAGCGCGGCAAGTGGCAGGGAGTCACCGGTGCCGTCTGGGGCTTCTCGGCTATCGTTGGCCCGACGCTTGGTGGCTGGATTACAGAGAACACGTCCTGGCGCTGGGTCTTCTACGTGAATCTGCCTATCGGTATTATCGCGATGCTGGTGCTGATCTTCCTGATGCCGGCGCTGCGCGGTGCTGAGAAGAAGGTTTCAATTGACTATACCGGCGCAGCTTTGTTGATTGCAGGGACGGTGCCGTTGATGTTGGGTTTTACCTGGGCAGGAACACAATATGACTGGCTCTCACCGCAGATCATTGGCCTGTTCGCTGGCGCGATAATGGCGTTGACCGCCTTTGTGATTTACGAGGCTCTACTAGAACGGCGCGGTGGTCAACCCATCATCGAGCCAAGCCTGTTTAAGAACAGCATTTTCAGTGTCTCGACGATTGTGACGGTCATCTTTGGCATGGGCCTGTTCGGCAGCATCTTCTTCATCCCACTGTTTGTGCAGGGAGTAGTCGGTACTTCCGCCACCAACAGTGGCCTGATCCTGACGCCGTTGATGTTGACCTCGATTGCCGGGAGCGTCATCTCTGGTCAGCTGGTCTCGCGCCTGGGTAAATACAAGTGGATTGCCATTCTCGGTATGATTATCAGCATCGCAGGTGGATTGCTCCTGGTGCGCCTGGATGTCAATTCAGGTAACAACGATGTGCTGCTGGCAATGTTAGTGATGGGCCTGGGTATGGGCTTTAGTATGTCGCTGTACACGCTGATTGTGCAGAATGCCCTGCCCCGGAAGATCGGACAGGCGACATCGGCGCTGGTCTTCTTCCGCTCGATTGGCGGCACCATCGGTCTTGCAGCGATGGGCTCGTTGATGACTTCGGCGTATCTACCAGCATTTAAAAATGCTTTACCCGCGGCAGTCAAACAAATACTACCAGCGCGGGTTCTGAGCGCCTTTAATAATCCGCAGATCCTGCTTTCACCTGAGGCAAAAGCGCAGTTGCTAGCAGGATTTAAGGCGTACGGCCCGCAAGGTATGAAACTCTTCAACACGCTCATCGAGGCGATGAAGACAGGCCTGACACAAGGTATCCATAATGTCTTTGTACTGAGTCTGGGTATCATGATCGTTGGCCTGGTGGCGGTCTTCTTCATTAAGGAGATCCCTTTGAGAGGTGGACGCAGCCGCGAGACGGATGGGGTTGAGGCCGTTGAAGATGCCGCGCCAGAAATGGCAGAGGACGTATCGGCAATCGTGTAATTAACCTGGGAAGATACCGAGACCATATGCCTTGTTCTGGGCATATGGTCTCTTTTTGTGCTCAACCTCGCCAATCTCAACATTCCATTCTTCCCACTCGACCGTAAGTCCTGATCTGTCCTGGCAATACTACACTCGAGGCCCTGCATGAGATATAATTTATATATCCCGTTTATTTGGGTAGGCAATACTATGTGCATCTCCTTTGCCTGGCGCCTGTGTAGTCTAATGAGATGATTCGGAGGGTTGGAGAACCTGTCATGAACCCCATGCATACAAGCAGGGGCTTGTGTCTGGCCTCGACCGCAACCCAGAAAGGAGACCTTTCCGCTTTGGTTTCATCGACCGACACATCAGGGCAGCATGACAAGCTACCCGTCCTGCACCAGAACGTGCCGGAGCAGGAGCGTTGTTCGACCACGAACATTTTACCTGAGCGTGGGTTCTCGCTCAGAACCTCCTCTGTTCAGTTGGAAAGGAACCGTGTAGGCGAACCGTCTCTCTTCTGGCGAACCAGAAGTGCCTAAGCCTACAGGCACATGGTAGCACAAATGTACAAAACAGTCAAGAGAAGAAAGGAGGGGCAAGGATGGAGTGCTACGCACTTGGCACTTCCTCCCCGCGCATGCATGTGGGGGACTCCTTGCCGCAGCATGTTGAGGGCCAGGCATCTCCGGTGAGATGCGGTTCGACTGGTAGATGAGAGTCTCCTGCTCTCATAAAAACCCTGAAGGCTTTACTTGTTGCATCCGGCTTTTTAGGCTGGATGAGGCTTCAAACAAGGAGGACTATCTTATGGCTTCTGACGTCGTCACTATACCCGAAGAAAGTGGTATTGAGACACACGGTATAGAGCGTGTATCACCCACAACCCGCACCCATGTTCGCATCCGCGACAACTTTACCATGTGGCTCTCCGCTAACCTGGTCATTTCCACGCTTGCTCTTGGAACATTGGCTTCATTCCTTGGCCTTGGGTTTTGGGATGGCTTGGCTGTTATCATCATTTTTAATGCTCTCGGCGTCCTACCCGTGGCCTTTTTCTCGACACTCGGCCCTAAACTGGGACTGCGCCAGATGACTATCTCGCGCTTTTCTTTCGGTTGGGTGGGAGCCATTATCATGGCTATCTTCAATGTCGCCGCATGTATTGGCTGGTCAGCTGTGAACGTGATTGTGGGTGCGCAGTTAGTAGTGGCACTGAGTGGTGGAGCTATCCCGTTATGGGCAGGTATCATCGCGATTGCTATCCTGACAACGCTAGTCAGCATTTACGGCTACAGGTATGTACATCGCTACGAACGCTATGCCTGGATACCTATGGCGATTATGTTCGCCATCATTCTGGTAATAGCGGCTCCACACTTCAGCGCTATACCTTCGCACAACGCCGGACTTGCTGAGGTGGCGGCTTTCATCACCTTCGGTGGCGCCATCTATGGTTTTGCGACCGGGTGGAGTTCCTACGCGGCTGACTATAACGTCAACCAGCCGGAAGAGACACCAGGCAGCCGCGTTTTCTGGCTCACCTTCCTGGGCATCTTTGTACCCTGTGTCCTGCTGGAAACGCTTGGCCTCGGCCTTGTTTCGGCACTTAGCTCCGTTCCGGCGTGGAATAAGGCTTTTACGAATGGTAGTGTTGGAGGCTTGCTCTCCGCTATTGTCAGTCCGTTGGGTGCCTTTGGGACGCTTATTCTGGTGTTACTGGCTCTGAGCGTGGTCGCGAACAATATTCCAAACGACTACAGCCTGGGCCTTTCCATGCAAGTCCTTGGACGCTGGTTTCAGAGCGTTAAACGCTACGTCTGGACACTTATAGGCGCTGTAATATACGTTATCATCGCTCTCATCGGCGGGGGCAACTTCAGTGCAACACTTGAAAGCTTCCTGCTGGTCATTGCCTACTGGTTGGGACCGTGGGGCATCGTTCTTATCCTGGAACACTTCGTTTTCAGGCGTGGAGTGTACAACGTCGATGACTGGAATACTCCTGAGAGGCTGCCTGCAGGCTGGGCAGCAATAGTATCGCTGGCACTCGGCCTGGTGGGTGTTTATCTCGGCGCCTCTCAGCAGCTCTTCACCGGACCTCTAGCCAAATCGCTGGGGGGTATGGACATAGGCTTCGAACTTGGCATTGTCTTTGCCGGTATAAGTTACCTGATTTTGAGACGTGTTGAACTCAACTCCAGCAGGCGCGGTGAACTAAAAGCCAACCAGGGGTAACATTGAGCGTCTTGTGTTGTACGAGGCAGGTGGTCTGAACCACCTGCCTTCTCTTATGGAGATGAACAAATAGGAGGCGCGTCAAATGCATTACGACTTAATCATCCGCCATGCACACCTGCACCGCAGTCAGGAACTGGTCGATATTGCTGTTCACGATGGGCACTTTGCCAAGATCGTCCCTGCGATTTCCGACAGCTCTGCACGAGAGATCAATGCCGCTGGCCGATTGGTTTCGCCTCCCTTTATCGATGCACATGTGCATCTCGACGCGGTGCTCACCATGGGGCAGCCACGCTATAATAGCACCGGCACCCTGCTGGAGGGCATCCAGATCTGGGGTGAGCGTAAGCCGAGCCTGACACGCGAAGATGTCAAACAACGTGCGCTGGAGGAGATAAGCTGGGAAGTAGCACAGGGAACGCTGCACATCCGCAGCCACGTGGACGTATGCGATGCGAATCTGACAGCCCTGCGTGCTTTGATCGAGGTACGTGAAGAAGTGCGCGATATGTGCGACCTGCAACTGGTTGCCTTCCCCCAGGATGGTATCATGTCTTTTCCCAATGGCCGCGAGTTGATGCACCAGGCAATGGAGCTGGGTTGTGATCTCGTAGGGGGGATTCCGCATCACGAATGGACGCGCGACATGGGCGTCGAGGATGTTCACTACGCTTTTGCTCTGGCAAAGGAGTTTAACCGTGACATCGATTGTCACTGCGACGAAACGGACGACCCGCTCTCACGCTTCACAGAAGTAATGGCAGCCGATACGCTTCAACAGGGGTGGCAGGGCCGCGTGACGGCCAGTCATTGCACCGCAATGCATTCCTACGACAATGCCTATGCATTCAAGTTGATTGGATTGCTTGCAAGAGCGCAGGTAAGCGTCGTCGCCAACCCATTTGACAATGTTGTTTTACAGGGACGCTTCGATACCTATCCAAAGCGACGTGGTATTACGCGCGTGAAAGAGCTGCTGGCAGCGGGTGTCAACGTTGCACTTGGTCACGACTCGATCATGGACCCCTGGTTCCCGCTGGGCAAGGGCGATATGCTCGCGGCCGCGCAACTGGCACTTTATCTCTGTCAGATGAGCGGCTACGAAGAGATCAATACTGTCCTTGACCTGATTACGACCAATGCAGCTAAGGCCCTGCGCATCCAGGAACGATACGGCATCGAAGAAGGGAAACCTGCGAACTTTCTTGTACTGGACGCTCCTTCAGCGTTTGAGGCGCTGAGGTTGGTTCCGGCTCGACTCCATGTCTTCAAGGAAGGGCACGAAGTAGCATACTCGACACCGGGGCGAAGCATCCTCAGGCGCGGTGGAGACGACGCGGGAAAAGAGGTGACGTACCGCCTGTGACATGTCTTTCCTAGAGAATGTTCACTGCGCGGGCAGCCAGCAATAGGATGATAAGCATCGAGAGTAATGACTCGATCATCATTAAGGTCTTAGCCAGGCGGGTCAGTGGATAAGTATCGGCGGGACTCAATGCTGTCGCTGCAGTGAAAGCCAGGAAGAGATAATCAAGAAAGTGGGGAGCCCAACTCCCGTCGTTGCCGCCTACCTGCTGTGGGAACATGAAATCTGCTGCCTGATGACCTGCCAGGTGGCGTTTCAGTGGGCCACCGCCGTCGATTTCCCAGTACCACAGTGCAAAGACGATGACATTGAAAAACCAGAGCAATCCAGCAGAAGGCAGCAAAGTTTTAGGATGCATATTCCCCGGCAAAGTGATAACTAAGAGAAAAACCCCACTGGCCAAGGCCAGGGTAACGAAGCCTAAAGTGACCAGAGAAAGAAAGCGCCCGGTCTTATGCGAGAGCGTGCGGTGAGTAATCCAGAATATCGCTATGGGCAAGAGCAAAACGACCTCTATCGCTAAAAGCGACCAGCCAGGGAGAATTCTGAGTTTCTCGGGTAAAAGTGCATAGAGGACGCCAAGAGCTAAAATGCCGATGATGGCAGCCCAACGTGGAGCTATTTTTGCTCGAGGCCTGGTCGCCGGAGGTACTTCTGTCCCCTTACCAGGGATCGCTGGCTGTATTTCATTCACCGGTTTCATGAGAGTAGAGCCCACTAACTATAAAGAGAAACAGGTCCTTGTTGCTTACTATATTCTAATCTATCCTCTGGAACAGTACAAGATCAGCGGCTTCGTTGCTTATTCATTACAATTTGTTCATAAATATATCTTTCTGTAGATAAGAATTGTATCATTATAATAGAGATAATAGCGAAAGTCAGATGCAAAAATTCAGCCTTTCTATTTAAGTGCCGGGGGGTAGTAGATGACGACGAGAATGGAACAACACAGCGTAGAGCTGAGCACTCCAGCAGTATTGAAAAGCGTGCTTGCCGAATTCAGCGCAGTTACGGATTATCGCACCCTACGAGATAGCCTACCAAGACGACTGTCTAGTTTGTTGAAGTGCAGGCATGTATTACTCTACCAGCGCATCGGTGAGACGCTACAGTTTGCATCGGGCACCTTCGATGAACGGCCCGGATGGTCATCCTTCCTCCTGGATTTTGTCCACATCAACCCCATCGACATAAAGGGAGAAACACCGGAAGCCAGAGCATGGCGCTTGCGCAACGTCGTTACCGCGCCTGCTGAAAGTTCTACTCCTACTCTTGTGACGGTGCCTCTGATCTATCGCCAACACGCGATAGGAGTGCTTGTAGCTATTCGTGGTGGAGCTGCTAGCAGCGAAGAAGGCTACCATGATTATTGGACAGGCGAGGAAGTAGAAGTAGTGGAAGTGGTGGCAGGTGTTAGCGCTATGTTACTGGAGAACACACGGCTATTAGAACGTGATCGAGAGCGTATTCACGAACTCTCGCTGCTCAACAGTATTAGTAGCCAGCTTCATCACTCGATGTACGAATTAAATCGTATGCGCAGCATTGTTGTGCAGCGCACACGAGAAATTTCCGCGGCTGATGTTTGCGAACTCATCCTACCTTCCACTCCGGAAGACACGATCACCTGGATCACGCCGGCACTACGCGAGTTACTTTTCCATCCTAAAAATGGAGCGCAGGAACCTGGTTCAACACCACTCGTTATCGAGCGACTGACCATCGGTGAGCAGGCACTAGAAGGGACAACTATTGCAGCTACAGGGAGAACACTCCCCACCCCTGTCCCTACATTTCTTCACATATATCCACACAGCGAGTACATACGTCAACTGCCAGCAAACATCAAGACTTTTTTCGCCATTCCCCTGATCAGTGGCGGCACAAGTGGAGGCAGTAAACGTGCAGGTGAAGTACCGTCCAGGCGAGGAGAAGCCGGGCAAAAGGTGCTTGGAGTCCTGGTAGGGGCTTATTATCGCCCCTGGAAGCTGCGCCATGAAGAGCTTGTGCTACTGCGGGTACTGGCAAGCCAGGCCAGTGCGATATTGGAAAACATATATCTCATGGCGGAAGTTACTGAGGCACGTACCGAAGCCCGTAAACTGTTGCGCCAGGTGTTAGATGATCAGCGTTTGAAGGAACTCATTCTGGAAAGTA
>WNFY01003509.1_pt1 | contig 14673 bp, 9 predicted proteins | sample 5400091 | NCBI WGS metagenome assembly WNFY01 (sample SAMN13153364, study PRJNA577476) | soil metagenome | isolation source: 60 cm soil or saprolite under grassland replicate 1 | place: USA:California | collected 2016-06-15 | reverse complement strand
ATGAGCCTGTCGGTGGAGACTGGACGCGCCACATTCCTCTGAGAGGCAAGCCACTGCGCCACCAGCTTAGGGGCGTTGAGGCGCATCGTGTTCAGTTGCCCCTGAAGTTCTGAGCGGCGGGCCAGCACGCGGTTGTAAAGCTCTTCTCTGTCAGCTTTCGGAACCCGGACCACCGGCGCCCATACCGGGCGATCATCATTAAAAGGCTCTTCGTCGAGATTGTTGAAGAACGCGCTCAGCGAATAAAAATCGTGCTGCGTAGTTGGATCGAACTTGTGATCGTGGCAGACGGCGCAACCCACAGTAAGTCCCATGAACGTGGCGCCGAATGCTTCCGTGCGTTCACGTGCGATGTTCACGCGCAACTCCTCGGGAATCGTGCCACCTTCGTTGCTGCTAACACCCAAGCGCACATAACCGCTGCCGATTAGGGGATCGATAGTTCTCATCGGCATCAGGTCGCCAGCGATCTGCTCGACGGCAAATTGATCGAAGGGCTTGTTGCTGTTAAACGAACGGATCACATAATCCCGATACGGCCAAATGTCGCGGCTATTGTCGAAATGCAAGCCGTAAGTATCGGCGTAACGGGCGTAGTCGAGCCAGTAGCGCGCGCGTTGTTCACCGAACGTGGGCAGAGCGAGTAGCCGGTCAACAAGATGCTCGTATGTATCGGGGGAAGAGTCGCTTGCGAATGCCTGAACCTCCTCTGGCGTAGGCAAGATTCCGGTGAGATCAAGAGTTACGCGGCGAATGAGCGCCGCCTTATCGGCTTCCGGCGAAGGTCGCAAGCCTTCTTTGTTCAGTTTTGCAAAAATGAAATTGTCAACTGGGGTCTTCGCCCAAGCATCGCTGGCGCGATCGTGGGGAACAGCCGGGCGAACCGGTACCTCGAAAGCCCAATGTGGGCGGTAGACAGCGCCTTGCCTGATCCATTCCTTGAGAATCGCGATTTCGTGTGCGCTCATCGGCTTGGCCTCGCCTTGCGCAGTTTGCGGCATCAGATATTTCGGATCTTTGGACTGGATTCGTTTGACCAACTCGCTCTGCTCAGGATGCCGTGGGACGATAGCGTCGCGATGGCCCTCGCGCTTCTTCATCGCCCATTCAGCAAGGTCAAGCCGCAGGCTTGCTTTGCGCATTTCCGGGTCGGGACCGTGACAACTAAAACAGCGGTTGGCCAGGATCGGCTGTACGTCCTGGTTGAAATCGAGGGGTTGCGAGATATGAATCTGCGCGCGGTTGCAACCGACGGCCCCGCTCATTGCGAGAGCCACAACGATCAAACGAAAACCGAAGCGTGCCATCCTGCTCGAATCACGAACCGCTTGTTGGGCACTACGACAACATGATAGAAAACGCGCGCTCTTTAAGCGATTCAACGCTGACCTATATGCCGGGTGTGAGTTGGGTTGCGACGCGGAGGTCATCCGACAATGATATCCACGAATGGGAACGAACGCATGTTGATCCGGCGCAATTGGGCGTCTCGTACTATCTGGCAGTCCTCAATGTTCCCGCGATGATTGTGTTCCACGTAATTATATCTGCGTACCTGTTAGGCAGAGTGCGCACGCCGGGAAGTGCATGATTTCTGCAGTGCTCCGTTGAGAGCGGGAAGGCTCCATTGGCCGACATCGAACACGAAGACAAGAGCCGACTTCGGTTTCACATTTCGAAACTGGACGGCCTATGGCCTGGAAAATCGTTGGGTGGAATCCGCCCAATAGCTGCGTCGCGGGGCAACCGAATGCCAAGAATGTATGAGCGCAATGCCTCGCTGGCTCGACAGAAAATTCGAGTTTACCTTGCCGCCGGAGCAACATCCGAACTTGTGGGTGCGTTTGCGCGGTACACCGGTACGGCTGGAAGAGATGGTGCTAGACTGTCGCCGTGACCTTCTGGTCCAAAAGCCTATGGACAAATGGTCAGCCCATGAGTACGCGGGGCATCTGATCGACCTTGAGTCGCTGTGGACGGCACGGGTGAGCGATTTCCTGGCCGATGGAAATGAACTCACACAAGCCGACTTGAGCAATCGAACGGCTCACGAAGCCAACCACAACGCGCGTCCGCTAGATCCTCGCTGAAAGTAAGTTCTCAAGTCTACCTTCCCAACCAGCTTCCCATCAGATGTCCCCAATAGCTGGACGGCAACTGGCGAGGTCAACTCGATTGCATCTACATAGTGCATCATCATCATGTCCAGATCATGAGCGTTCCAGGCTACTACCCAAAGATTGGCAAGATTCCCTGTTTGCCTGGCGCTCTGCTCAACGCTGTGGCATACCTGACCTGGGCCGATCCGTTGGCGCACTTGGTCTGCTTCTAATTGTGATCAAAAAGGTTTGAAGGGAATGCGTGCGCTTGTGATTTGTAGGCTGACATGGCCCTCTGAAGCGAGGTTTATCTGTTAAAGCCGCGGTACGTTTTATTTGCGCCTGCTGGAGTATCAACAACTTAAATGGCCGCACGCCTCTTGCAATTGACAAACTCATTCCGTCACGCACCGACCTATTGGAACGCTTGCTTGGCAGGTTTGAACCGCGGCTACCGGAAGGGCCTCTTCCTGCACCTCTGGTTCCGTTTGGAGCGAACTTTGCGGTGCGGTCTTCGAGTCTCGCGCAAGCGCGATTTCGAGCAGATCTGGGGCCATCTTTGGAAAACGGCCCGATTTTCAATGAGGATATTGAATTTCTGCGTCGGTTCCGGACTCGTGGCGATGAAATTGTTTTCTTACCTTTAGCCGCTGTCTTTCATCATGTGCCTGACCAATACCAAGAGTTGTCATGGATTTCAGAACGAGCCTTTAATCTTGGAAGAGGACACGTGGCTGAACTGTTAACGCCACGGTTCATTGGTAAGAAACTCTTCCGTGAGTATACCGGACCAACATCTTCTCCGGTCTGGGAGTACGAAAGAGCTGCATTGCTCAACTTCTATTTTGGTCAGTTATTTCAGTTTCAAGTCCTGGATAAACCTGAGTTTAACGAGCTGTACTACCGTGTGTTGGAAGAGTTGGGCGTGCGATCGCGCCGAGACCTCCTTTGTCAGTCAGCCAGCGCTGCCTTGAACTCACGCCCGTGGACACGCATGTGGCGGGAACCCGCGTAAAAGGAGATGGCGCATTGTAAAAGGAGATGGCGCATTAAAGTGCACCCCTCTAGTCTCCGACTTTGCAGCTCACCGTGCGGAACTTTACCTGGCACAGCGAACACTACGGCCAGGGGAACGCCGGGATCAAGCACGAATGCGGGATCGTCAAGTTCAAGCGCGTCGCCTTCCACAAGCGCGTCGAACTCGGCGAACGACAGGGAGCCGGAAGTTCGTCGACGAATAACGGACGAATCCTGGCATGAGTCCAACCCAGGTACTCCGTGCCCGCCCGTCGCATCGCCCAAGGGAGTCATTACCCCGCCTTCACGCTGGGGGACGGCGATCAGTCACGCTGCAGGCGGCAGCGATTCACTCCCTGACAAGAAACGAAAACGTCAGCGAGCGCCCTTCGAGCGTCGTATAACCCGATTATCTGCATTATTGGTTATGCCGGGGCTGCTCGCAAGTGGCTCTCTGATCTGGCTGCAGCCGTGGTCGCTTGAATCAAGATTGATTCTGTTGGCAGCGGAGTTGTTCGCCTGTTTACTGATTGGCGTTGCGCTTCATGATCACATTGCAAGGCAGAAGGACATGACAAAATCGACGACGCTTCTGCTCGCCAGATGCTACATGACGCAGTCCAAGATGAAGGGGGCACCCGTCGCCTGTAGCCAAAGCCCTGAATGAATGCGCTCAGGATTGCCAAGGGTTGACTACCGCCACACCTGTGGGCTGAAAGTGACCTACATTCCGGGTCACAACCGTCATGCCGTGAACAAGCGCAGTGGCGGCGATGAGAGCGTCACGATCGGAACGAGGATTGGGTACGTGGAGCGCGGCGCATCTCTGGGCAACAGCAGTATCAATCGCAAGGATGCGACCGTCGAACGCGGGCAAAACGTGGCCATCCATCCAGGCTCGAAGTACCGCGCCCTGTTGTCGGTCACGCCGTTCGATGAGAAGGATTCCTATCTCCAGTTCCAGTATTGAGATCGCAGATAGATAAAGGCTCGCAGCGGGAAACGCCTGGGCCCACATTCTGACGCTGCGGTCCGCCTTCTTGGCCTTTCTTAACTCGGAAACTACATTGGTATCGACGAGATACATCAGGACAAGTCCGCCGGCTCGTGGAGATTGCCTTTCATGCGGGGCGGCTCAAATTTAACTTCAGCGGCCTCTGGCATCCCCAACAGGTCCACAATGCTGTCCTGCCCCTCGGTAAGCTTCTGGTATTCCTCAACAGTAAGTAGCACGTGAGATGGACGTCCTCGGTCTGTGATGAAGACAGGGCCGCGTTTGGCCGCTCTCTTCGCCCTGCTTGTGTCCTGATTGAACTCCCGGCTGGATAGTTTAGTGGCCATGAACTTCTTCCTTAATGTAGCAACGTACCTACATTGTAGCTCGGACTTAAGAGGAACGCAACACGGACAACATGGACTCTGACCAGGCTTGTTGGTTATTCGGAAGTTAGCGCCCAGAACCGGCCGGTAGGGTCAACAAGGAACGAATAATCGCGTTCCCACGGTGATAGCCGTCTTGAAGAGTGCCCGCCTTCTAGTATTTTGGGCAGCGACCAAGAACCGCGCAAGGTTGCCTTCATCCCGATTGGCATAACCAGGGCGTTATCCGAGCACTCAAGAAACAAGAATCTGTCCGCAGCTGAAAAACGACTCTGATCGCTGCTGAAGAGGAACCCACGCCCGAAAATCAAGCCTGGCGAGCAGATCAAATGCGTTATAGGCGCGCTAATCTTTGTAAGTTATTGAAATTAAATGGATATGGTGGAGGCGGCGGGAGTCGAACCCGCGTAAGTGATGAAAACGAGTAAGTTATTGATTCTAGAAACGGACAAAAAGGATAAAGCGGGCAGAGTTCCAATTATTGCATGCAAAATGCATACAAAAAGCCCGCTGCTATAAAACTGTTGAGCTGGTCCAATTTCCCGCATAGCGTACCACAACGACAAACACCAGCTGGTTTAATACATCGATGCACTGCCCAACTAACTTCCCGAGGAAGGCGCTATACGTCCAAAGTGAACCGGTTTCTTGATGAACGGATGTCTCCACCAGCCGCTCGCAGTCTCTGCTCAATTTCCTTATCTAAATCGCGACTATTTTTTCGCCGCTGGCTTGGGGAAGAAGCTCAGCGTGTCGTAGTAGTCCGTGAGCTGCTTGATGCGGCCCTTCTCCACTACGACTATGGAAGCGCCGCGGCCGGAGAGCGGCAGGTCCTTCACCGGTCCGTATGGACCGTCGCCGGTAAACGTCGCCGTCCACGTCCACTCGGCAGCAACCGTCGAACCCGAGACAATGACACGATCAATCTGCCACTTAAAGTCGGGTTCCTGGGCGATGATCGACTTCATGAAATCCTTGACCTGGTTAGGGCCTTGCGCATGCACCGCGTTCGCGATGTCGTCGTGAATGCTGTCGGTAGCAATCAGCCGATCAATCGCCGCAAAATCATGGTGGTTCCATGCCGACACGTAAGCCTCAAGGACCGAGAGCGGGTCGTTGCGATCTGCCTGTCCCGCGGCACACGCCGTGAACGCAGCGAGAAATCCAATGACGGCCACCATCTTCTTCATCGAATGCTCCAGGAGCGTCGGCGCATGGTAACCCAAACTTGGGCAACGCGCATGATTGCGCGACGCCTTCAATGATTGCGATGAAAAAAAACGACAATCAGTGTGAACTAGGGATCCATTTCTTCCAGGCACGATCATTTGCAAGAAGAGGAATGTACACGCCTCCAACGACGGAGCGGGCCTGAAAGGCAACTTGCTTTGCATCGGTTGTCCAGTACCAATCCGTAAGGGGCACTCGGCTCGGAGACTCATTGATAAACCGAACGACCGGGGTGATTAGTGCGTTGAAGTCCTCGCGATTGTCTGCCAGGGTGGCTGTCCAAACTTCCCAATCGAGTTTCGTGTAGGCACTTCGATTATCTAAAGGTAGACCAAACCTGTTCAGGTGGTCTTTGTAAAAACGCAACTCCGTTCTGGCAACGCTCGGCGGAAAGAGATTGAGATCCAGAACTCTGTCCCAGACCAAGTTGTATTTCTGACTCCAGGTCCCCGGTTTGTCAAAGGCAAGGCGAAAATGATCTCCGTCCGCGGCGAGTTCCATCCAGCGCTTTGCCATCCCTTCAGCCAACTTATGGTATTTGATGGCATCAAAACTATGACTCGTCTTGCCGGCCAAGACCGCATAAGCATCAATCGCCAGGATGGCTTTGATGGATAGGTTGGCGTTGTGCGCTAGATGGCCAGCGAAATCGTCCGTTGAAAGCTGGTTCGCCGGATCCATGCCCTCCTGTTCAAGGTACCGTGCCCATTTCTGCAACTCCGGCCAATATTGGCTAGCAAAATCGGCTCGGCCCTCTGCCTTAGCCAGCGCAGCAAATAACAGCAGCATATTGCCGCTCTCTTCGACTGGCATTTGGTCTTCCTCGTTGAGCTCGCCTCCGCCATATACCTGGCCGTTCGCCCTGGGATAAGTACCGAGATCGTGAGGCGCAAACGAAAAGCGCCAACGACCGGTCCTTGTGTATTCCATGAGCGGACGCAATTGAGCTTTTAGCAACTCGGGGTTCAAGAGAAGAAATAATGGCGATGAAGGATAGATAACATCGACGGTAGAAATACAGCCGTTGCTGAAGTTCTCTTTGGGAAAAAACATCGGCTGTCCATCCACATCCGCAGCAAGCTTATGTGCGGCTATTGCCTGTCGGTAGGCCAACGTAGCGAGCTGGGCATAACCAGGGCCACCCGCTTCTTGTAAGTCCGCGACAAGTTCGTCATCAAATTGACGCGAGCGTCTCTCCAAATCGCTATATTCCCGTTCGGCAGTTTCCAACAGATCGGCGACACTCATTCCATTTCTGCGCCAGTATGGACGGAGCCAACGATTCAAATACTCAATCGAGTAGAGATCGTCGTAGCCAAGCAGAACGTGTCGCGAAACAACAGCCGTCCTTATTTCATCCATATCGAATGCCGCAGCCAGTACCGCTGCCCGGTCGCTGCGCCGCGGAATGTCTATGTCGTCTTTAGCGGGCAGTAGCTTGCCGGTAGTGAATGCCGATTGCACCTCCTCTGACGTTTGGGTAGCTGCCATAGAACCAGCTTGGTCGGGAACGGCTAGCAGTAAATAGCCCCAGTCGATTCGCAAGTCGTCGCCTGATTTTTCCAGCACCGGTTGTTGGAAGTTTGAAGCCCGCAGGACTGTCATCCCTTGAAGCCGTGAACGCGACCAAACGACATCTTCTGTGTACGTGTTGACGGCGAATTCGTTGGAAACTTCGAATAGGAATTGCACCTGGTGTTTGGCGCCGTCCGTGGCCGATGCGGACATGTTCACATAACTGATGGGGCGCGAAAACACGTCAAGATCTGAAGGCAGAAGTGGTGAAAGAAAGCTGATTTCCAAGCTGACATTTTGTTGCTGAAAACGGTAAACAGTACGCGTGGGAGTGATTTCCAGGGATGTCTGCCTGATCGCTGGAACTGATTGTGGCGTGGAACCCATCCAGCGGAAGGTGTTGCCATCAATTCTTACCAGACCAGTCATCGCCTGTGGCGTTCCAGTCCAATGGCGCGTGGGCCCATCGGTCAGATTGTCATTGAAAGACCAGCTGCTGAAATATGGATCGTGCGTAATGAGCGGTATGGCCGGTGCCCGGCTGACCTGCCCAAAGACAACGGATGTCAGGAGAATCGCCGATAAGCAAAACGACGATCTTGCGCAAACTAAGACTGTTCTTTTCAGCTGTTCATTCCTCAACCAGTTCAGGCAGTGCCGTCATTCGTAGTTTGGCTGCAGCATAAGGTACAAGCTTAAGCCTTTCGACTGTCTCACTGCTCCGCACCGGACCCTCGGGAACCGGGGTAGCAACGCCATCCTGCTCTTTCCACTCCAAGATCTTTTTTCCTGGCGCCTCAATGTGGACATGGGATCGTTTCAAAGTAAAGACATCCTCTTCCGCACCAGTCTCCACAACCTTCAGTACCGAGTCGGCAGTGTGCTCGTTGACAGCTAAGGCATAGTTCCACGAAGACTTCGGATTAACCGCCCAATCGGCAGTCATCCCGCGCGCTCGAAGCTTTTCCCATTCTTCAGCGATAGCAAGAGAGAAAATGAGAGGCCCGCGTTCGACCGTCATCGACTTGTTGTATCCGCGCGTTATACGGGGCTTCAAAGGGAAGTTGATTTCAATCTTGTCATCTGAATGCCAAACCCGGCTTATGACAGCAAAGCTACCGGCTTTCGCGTCTCCAGCTTCCTTCCCATTGACACGCACCGTAGATCGCTCAGCCCAGCTAGGAATCCGCAGGTGTAGAGGAAAGCGCACTGGCCTTTGACTACGAATGGAAAGCTTAATCTCACCACGGAAGGGATACATCGTATCTTCCTCGATCTCAATTGGAGCGCCGTTACCGGCGATCGCGCGGACTTTGCTTGGTCCATACGCAGCGGCGACTAGGCCACCGTCGCCATCTGACATCCAGAGGCTTGATGTGAACTTGGGCCACCCCTGATGCATGTTTGCGGTGCAACAACCAAAGTTCGGTTCCAGTCCGAACAAGTTCGATTCAGGGCCATTGGTGGACCACGGACGGGCACGCAAGCTGCATTGAATCTGATTTGGTTCCTGGTCATATTGGTGTGCCCACATATCATCGGTGCACGCACCCGGAAGAGCATTGAAAGCAATTTTTTCCAGCCGATCGCCGAAGACGGGATCTCCAAGAATTGCGAGTGCTTGCTCGAGAGAGAACATCTGTTCAACGACGGCGCATAGCTCGATTCCCTGCGAAGGATTCCGCCCTGAGTAGTGCTCGTCCGCGCTGAACATGCCATTCGGAATTCCGTGATACTCATCCAGCATCGCCAGTTGCTGACTCGCTCCCGTGTGATCGGCAGAGTCTTTCGAGAACAACCACCACACTGCCGACGACTTGAGGCCCATGGCGTTGTTGACACCGTGGGTCTCCATTGCGTGGCTCTGAAGCGGTCTACCTTCCTTAACTTTCAACACCTCCGCTGTTTGTCTATCTTTGTATTGGAAATTCTCGAACTGCAGGCGCCACTGATGACCTTGATCATGCAGGAACTGGGCTGTGCGCAACAGATCGCGATTTCCGGTCCGGTTGTATAGCCAGATAACGCTGAGGACCTCGTCCTGCCATCTGTATTTCCCCCACAACTCGAGTGGACGCTTCGACAACTGGCCGGTCTGATATTTAAAGTACCGCTCCATGAGAGGAATTACACGCGCATCGCCGGTTGCGTCCTGGTACTGGGTCAGGACCTTTAGCATGACCATCCGCGGCCACCAATCATCATTGCTTTTTGGCCCGATCATGCCACTTGGATCTGCGTTGTTGAGCGTCCAGTCAATGTATTTCTGCGCTTTGGCTTTGAGCATGGGATCGTCAAGAAGATAGGCGAGCGGGACGAGACCATCGAGGAAATAGGGCCCACGCTCCCAAGACTCACCCGTACCGCCCAACCACCCGCTATTGGGGCCGACATCCGCCCATGTTTCATCCAGGTGTCCTCCCAGACCATTGGCCTGAATCTGCAATTGCCGTCGCAGCCAGCCGGCAGGACGTACAGAGCCGAGCGGCAATGCGTAAAAAGCATTGGCGGCAAGCGGGGCCCGATTTTTTAATGTCGCTGCTGGCGGAGACACGAGATTCGGCGCCGTCATACAACCAGATTGCGACATAGCGGCTAATTTCCTCACTGCGCAGGTAGTGAAACCTGCGGCTCCAAGTTGGGTTAGAAAGGCACGACGGCTCCAGAACTGAGACACACTTCCTCCGCAAACCTGAAAACAGAATCGATTCTAGCTGTGATGCTGAGACACTCCTATAGTTCAGATGGTCTATTCGCCTGCCTCAAATTTTCCGGGTGCAACGATCCCGGAGCAAAGAAGCGGCCGGAAGGTGTGCGCATACACCAGACTCGCGACGACATTCAAGTAGTCCAGTTGGACTATAGACCAGCACTCAAAATCGCAATACGCTCCCTCCGACTATAGGCGAGATCGGTGCAAAAATTTGTGTCGATGCTCGGTCTTTCGTGGGATCGAACTCAACTGGAGGGCAGCAATGAAGCATTTCTCGCGAGTGCTCTTTTTCGGGGTCATATTTTCGGTTTTCAGTTTCCAAGCATGGGCCCAGTTCAGCGGCAATATACAAGGTGATGTGCGCGACAGCAGCGGCGCTGCTGTCACTGGCGCAGCTGTGACGCTAACTAACGTGGCCACGACTGTAAACCAGGCGACCAAGACGGACGCCGCAGGCAACTACCGCTTTGTAAGCCTCGCGCCCGGCGACTACAAGGTTTCGGTAAGCGCGTCGGGATTTGGCCCTGCCGCAGTCACGGTGACATTGCTTACCAGTCAAACCGCTGAAGTGCCGGTAAAACTCAGTGTCGGATCTGTTGCCGAATCTGTACTCGTTACTACTGAAGCGCCCGTTCTGGATACGGCCGATTCCCGTACGCAGATGACGATCGAATCCAAAGAATTAACCGACCTGCCACTTCAAGGGAGAAATTTGCTGAGTCTCACGTCTGTGGCTCCTGGCGTTGTCGGTCTCGGGCTTGTTCGAGGAGGAAGCCCGGGCTCGTCCGCCGACAATTTCTCAACCGAGACCCAGGTCGACGCCAGCGCCAATGGCCGTGGAAGCGTCGGCAACATGTACGTAGTGGACGGGATGGACGTAACCAGCGATATCCGTCCCGGAGTTTTGAATCTCACTCCCAACCCCGACTCCATCCAGGAAACCACGATTCAGCCCAACACTTTCACCGTGGAGTATGGGCGGGCCAGCTCGGTTCAGACAGTACTGACCACAAAATCGGGCAGTGAGACCTTCCACGGAAACGTAAGCGACTATTTCAATTATCAGAATTTTTGGGCCAACACCAAGTTCAATGGGGGAAAGTACATCCCGTTCCACACTAACAATTTTTCAGGTTCCATCGGCGGCCCCATTCTTCCTCATCATCAATTGTTTTTCTTCTTCTCAGCGGAACCGCTACGCAATTCGCAAAGTAATGCCGCCCGCACCGTTTTGGTTGAGGCCCCCGAGTTCACCGCCTTCGCCCAGCAAAATTTTCCCAACACTCTAGGAACCTCGATCCTAACGAACTATAAGCCCACGGGGGCTACTCTGACGGGAGTCGCTGAAACAGGAACGGATGTTTTTCCGAACACCTGTGGCACCAGCGCCGCAGCGAACTTTCCTTGTTCCACGCCAGTTTTTGACCACGCAGTTTTCAACTCCAGCAATTACAGGAATGGTCTGCAGTGGAATACACGAATCGACAAGTATTTTTCGTCGGATCGTATTTATGGAAACATATACCGCACCACGCTGAAGAGTGGAGGACCAGCGATCCGTCCGGTTTTCGCCACCTTCTCGAACTTCACCACCGATTCCCTGCAGATTAGCGAAACTCATAACTTCTCACCCACAGCGTTGAACGAGGCTTTCTTTGGCTATAACAAGGTGGAAGGCATCGTGCAAGAAGGGGCGGATTTCACAGTTCCCAACATCGGCGTTTCGGGACTCGACGTTGGCTTCGGAGCTGGGTTCGCGCAAGGTGATTTTATTCAGCACAATTACCATTGGCGCGACGTGATAACTAAGATTCAGGGCTCTCACACCCTGAAATTCGGATACGAAGGACGCCGCGGCGACGACCTGGCGTTGTTCGCGTCCGTTTATAACCAACCAAATTTTGCGTTCGACGATCTTCTACAGTTGGCACAAGACAACCCACATTCGGAATCCGGCTTGGCGTATAACGTCCTGACTGGCCAGCCCGCAAAAGGCCAGTACGAATATGCTCTGATTACGCATGGTCTTTTTGTAGAAGATACGTGGAAATTACGTAACAACTTGACTCTGACTTACGGGTTGCGCTGGGATGACTTCGGCAATCCGTATCCACTCGCCGGAACGACGCTTGCCGATTTCCATCTCGGGCCAGGTCAGAGCCTCAACGAAGAAATTACCAACGGCTTCATGTTGCAGCAGAGCCATGTATTAAATCACGCCTTGGTGACCGTGTTCAGTCCTCGTGCAGGTTTCTCCTGGGATCCCACTGGTAATGGGAATTGGGTCATCCGCGGCGGTACCGGCGCCTTTCACGATTGGCCGACGCTTGGAAACGACGAGAACGGTCTGAAGGGAAATCCTCCAGGCTGGGTCGTTCCTACATTCCTCAGTACCGGCGGAACGTCTCTGCCCATCTTTGCATTGGGCACCAACAAGAATACGCCTACAGGCTTTCCTCATCCCGCGCTTCCTGGCACTCAACTGGATTCACATGGAGGATTAGTCGGATCTCAGCTGAATGTTGGTGGAATTGACTCGAATCTGGGCGCACCCATTACTTACAACTACACTGCCAGCATCGAGCGCAAACTGGTCAAGAGTATGGTTGCCAGTGTCGGATACGCCGGTTCGAGGTCCCGCAACTTGATTGAAGGTGGCGGGCAACAGACCGCCACTTCCTACGGCATGGACATCAATCGCTTTGCCGGTGACCTGATCGCAAACGGGGGAGTAACCACCCGGCTCAATCCGAGCTTTGGAGCAATCACATATGCTCAGAACGGAGCCAAAGGCGGATACAACTCCGTAGTTGTTGACCTGAGGGGCCGCTTTACCGGGCGCGGTTACTTCAACGTCTCGTACACGCGATCCCACTCGAAGGACAACTCGCAGGTTTACCCAACGTTCACCAATCTGAATCAGTATTATGGAACCTCCATTTGGGACGTTCCCAACCGGCTTTCCTTGAGCTTTAGCTACGACTTGCCGGGCCTCAATTCAGGGCATGGTTTCGCCGGCAAGATTATCAGCGGATGGAACATAAGTGACGTTACCATCCTGCAGAGCGGAATACCCTTCGTAGTATTCACCGACGCCTCGTTCCAAGGAGGCGGCGACTACAACGCAGATGGGGTCAACTATGACTTTCCCGATGTCAGCAGCTACGCGCAGAGCACCGGAGTACAAAACTACTTGACTGGCACTATCAGCCCGGGTCAGTTTTCGTCGCCGACGCCCGGTACTGAGGGAAACGAAAAGCCCTATGGGTTCCGTAATCCGGGTTATGCCAGCACTGACCTCGCCGTGCTCAAGAACAACAGAATCACTGAGCGGGTGAATTTGCAGCTACGGTTGGATATGTTCAATGCCTTCAACCGCACGAATCTGGATATCGTCAACTCAGACCTGGTATCGGGCAACTTCGGGAAGTCCACTAACCAATTCAATCCGCGGTGGCTGCAGATAGGAGCCAATATCAGGTTCTAGCCAAGGCTTCCACACCGTGAGTCCCTTTGATCAGTCTTGCTTCGGCGATGGGTGTTGATTCATGCAATCGGCATCCGTCGCCTTCCTCGCGGGCCGCACTACCACTGCCGGTAAACTGCGCTAGGTACTGACGCAAGAATTTCGGGTCAACAGGTGTATAAAATGACCGCTGATTTGCACTTTGGCCTGGGCGCAAGCAGCGGGTTGATATTCGTAGATCGGGTTTCGAAGTCATTACGATGTGGACGCCGACCACCTTTGGGACGGAACTACCGCGTAAACTTGCGACCGAAGTTCGCATCTGCCGCTTGTTGCTCGGAATAGTGCTTTGTGCCTTGAGTTCGAGCTGTCGGTCTTCCGATTCGCAGACGATCGCGGTAATTCCGCGGACCGCCGGGAATGAGCTGTGGGAATCACTGCACAAAGGAGCAGAGATAGCTGGGCGCCAAACCGGATTCCGCATCTATTGGAATGCGCCGAGCCGGGAAGACGATATTGAGAGGCAGGTTGAGCTGGTGGAGAGAGTAGTGAAGCAACGGCCGGCTGGTTTGGTACTGGTTCCCGATCATTACTTGGCCCTTGTGGATACAGTGCGCCACGCGATGTCGAAGCAGATCCCGACCGTGGTCATTAGCTCACCCTTACCGATCTCGTCCGGTCAGGGTCTCTCATACATGCTGAACGATGACCGCGAAATGGGACGTCTGGCGGCCATACGAGTTGGCGAGCTTTTGAGAGGTAAGGGCACAGTCGCTATTGTGGGTCTGTCAACAAGAATAATGAGTATCATGATCCGCGCGCGTTCTTTTGAAGCTGCCATGACCAGCAATTTTCCAGGAATTGTGGTCGTCGCTCGAGAAGCGGGCTCAACGAATATGGCTGAGCTTCAGCAAATTACTGGGCGAATGCTTGGGAATCACCCGCGGTTGGACGCAATCTTAGCGCTGGATTCCGCCACCACTACCGCCACGTTGGATCAACTAAGAGCGCTGGGGAAAACTGGCTCTATAAGATTGATCGGATGTGACCAAGACACCGCGCTGATGTTTTTTGTCCGGCAAGGTCAAGTTGATTCAATCATTATTCAGAACACCAATAAAATGGGGTCGCTCGCGGTGCAGTGGATTGCAGCGCGCCAACATGGAGACAGCCTTCCTGATCAGGTCGAAGTTGCCCCCGTGCTCGTGGACAAGAGCAATATTGACAGCCCCGAAATTCAGAAACTCTTGGCG
>WNFY01005182.1_pt1 | contig 14677 bp, 16 predicted proteins | sample 5400091 | NCBI WGS metagenome assembly WNFY01 (sample SAMN13153364, study PRJNA577476) | soil metagenome | isolation source: 60 cm soil or saprolite under grassland replicate 1 | place: USA:California | collected 2016-06-15 | reverse complement strand
GGGCGATGCCTGCTTACGCGCCTCAGGTTCCGGTGCAGGATCGCTGGGCCATCATCGCTTACATCAGGGCGTTACAGTTGAGTCAGGAAAACCCTAAAGCTCAAGCCACAGCTCCTCAACCTGCCGCCACGGCAACTCCAGCGCCGGCCAGTGGAGGCCATCCGCTATGAGCGCTTCATTCAAGCCTCCTGACATGACGCGTTTTCGTCAACGGTCACTTGTTGTCGGGGTCGTCGGTCTGGTGATTCTTGGCGTAGGCGCGGTTGTCGATCGTGCTCAGTTTTTCCACTCGTACCTGTTGGGCTTTACCTTTTGGGCGGGAATAGCTCTCGGCTCGTTGCCGCTCCTGATGCTCCAACATCTAACCGGCGGTGGTTGGGGCTTTGTCATCCGGCGCGTTTTGGAAGCAGCCACTCGGACCATCCCGTTGATACTGCTTTTGTTTATTCCCATTGTGCTGGGTGCTCACTGGCTCTATCCCTGGACCGATCCCGCAAAGATCGCAGAAAGCCCTGTGCTGAAAGGCAAGGGCGCTTATCTGAATCTGTCGTTCTTTTCGTTGAGAGCCGCCGTCTACTTCGCAGTTTGGTTGGCGCTTGCGTTCTTCTTGAACAAGTGGTCCCTCGAACAGGACCGCACTGCAGAACGCCGGTTTACAAAATGGCTGCGTTTGCTCGCCGGGCCTGGGATGGTGCTCTTCGTGTTTACGGTCACGTTTGCCTCGATCGATTGGTACATGTCTCTCGAGCCGGAATGGGCTTCGACGATCTACGGATTCATTTTTGTGGCCTCATGGAGTTTGAGCGCGCTGGCATTTGTCATTGCGGTGATGGCCATGCTTTCAAAATATGACCCAATGAAACGCATCGTCGCGCCTCTGCATTTCCACGATTTGGGCAAACTCTTATTAGCGCTGGTGATGCTGTGGGCTTATTTCGCCTTCTCGCAGTTTCTGATTATTTGGTCCGGTAATCTTCCGGAGGAGATTGCCTGGTATCTGGTGCGTACGCATGGAGCCTGGGGAGTGACAGCTCTCGCTGTGATAGTGCTCCATTTTGCGTTTCCGTTTCTCTTTTTGCTTTCCCGAACATTGAAACGCGATCCGCACAAACTGGTAGTGGTTGCAGTGCTGATACTAATAATGCGTTTTATCGATCTACTGTGGATGATTGCGCCGGCATTTACGAGAGAACGTTTTCACATCAGCTGGATGGACATCGTCGCTCCCATTGCTTTCGGCGGGTTGTGGCTGGCTATGTTTAGTTCCGAGTTAAGCAAGCGATCTCTGATTCCGATCAACGACCCGCAGTATGAAAGCGTTTTGGAACAAGCGCACGCCGGGCATTAGTGTCCGAAAACGATGTCCGGCAGACTTTATGGTTTGTCGATCAGCGGCGACGATTGAAGGGATTAGAAATGAGTAATGAGAACAAAGGTAACGGATACAAGCACAAGATAGAGACGCCCGACGTCTCGCACATCCGAAATGTCGAGGTTACGCACGAGCAGAGCGACATTCAGGTCGGGGGCGTTCTGGCTTTCATGGTGGCCCTGACCATCGCAACGATCGGGGTGTACATTGCTATGTTGCTGCTATTTGATTACTTCAACAAGCAGGCAGAACAAGAACCCAGGCCAGGGCCGATGGCGCTAAGCAAGCAAGAGCGACTTCCACCGGCCCCCAGGCTGCAAGCGGCTCCCGGCTTTGCCGTGACGCTGGAGAAGAATGAACCGGTCAATCTTGAATTGCGAGAACCGGCGGCTGAGTATCGAGTCGTCCGTGCTCAGTGGGAGCAAGCATTACGCTCAGGCGGCCGCGATCAGTCGGGGAACGTGGTGGGCATCCCGCTTGATGAGGCAATGCAAAAACTTGTTCGCGAACAGCGATTGCCATCGAGAGTTAAGGAATTGCCGGAGGGAGGTCAGGGCGGGAAACCAGCAGACTACGCCATCGACATGCCCACAGCGGCCAGTTCCGGGAGAGCTACTGAAAAGAGAGTGCAATGAAAGAAGAACCAGGGAGAGGAGAGACTGAAGTTTTGATACACCAGCACACGCGGATTAAGACGTGTTTTGCATTTCGCCCAATCTCTGCGTCTCCGCGTCTAAGCGTTTTTGTATTCCTGTTGATTGGTCACTGCTGTCTGCTTAACGCGATTGCCCAGGGCGGTCCGCCCGGTCCGAGTTCTCCTCTGTACGGAGCACGATCGGAAACAGGACCAGTGCAAACAGGCCTGCCTCCCGCACTGCGCAATGTGGCGATTGAACAGAAACTCGGCCAACAACTCCCACTCGAACTTGTCTTTCGCGATGAAAACGGTCAGCCGGTAAAGTTGGGTCAATACTTTGGTCAAAAACCTGTCGTGCTCTCGCTTGTTTATTACGATTGTCCGATGCTCTGTACGCAGGTGCTGAATGGAATGGTGACATCGTTCAGGGTTCTGCCATTTCAGATTGGGAAAGAGTTTGATGTTGTTACGGTAAGTTTTGACCCGCGAGAGACTTCTCCTCTGGCTACTGCCAAGAAGAAGACCTATGTCGGCTATCTGCCTCAGGTCATGCAGTCAGGTGCAACTAACGGCTGGCACTTTCTAACGGGGGACCAGGCGAGCATCACCCAACTAACTGACGCGGTCGGCTTTCGCTACCACTGGGACGAAGCCACGAAACAGTTTGCTCACGCGAGCGCAATCATGGTTGCGACACCGCAGGGAAAACTTTCACGCTACTACTATGGCATCGACTATTCGGCTCGCGACCTGCGACTGGGATTGATTGAATCAGCGCAAAACAAGATCGGATCGCCGGTTGATCAGTTGCTCCTCTATTGCTACCACTACGATCCGGCCGCCGGCAAATATGCGGCGTGGCTACCGTGATCGGAATCGTCGCTCTGCTATTACTCCTCCGCAGGCGAGGTCCGGCGGCCAATAAACTGGGACCTCGCCCGTTAAAGACTGGAGGCGCGGCTTAGTAGATGCAATCGTGGATTCCTTTTATTCCGGACGCTGCTTCCACGTTATCGTGGAAAGTTGACGCTCTGTATTTCTATCTCTGCGGGGTCACGATCTTCTTTACGTTGCTGATTTCGATTGTTCTTGTTTTCTTTGTCATTCGGTATCGCCGGCGTACGCCCTACGAAATTCCCCGTCCGATTGCCGGTTCGCACAGACTGGAAACGCTTTGGACCATCATTCCTTTCCTGATTGCGATGACCCTATTCGCCTGGGGCGCGCGCATTTACTTTGAGGAATATAGTCCGCCCCAGAATGCTATTGAGATCTACGTTGTCGGCAAACAGTGGATGTGGAAAATTCAACACTCAACCGGCCAGCGTGAGATCAACGAGTTGCATATTCCGCTGGGTCGCAAGGTCAAACTAATCATGACCTCCGAAGATGCGATCCACGATTTTTTTGTGCCGGCGTTTCGGATGAAAGCCGACGTTGTGCCCGGCAGATACACAACCGAGTGGTTCGAGGCTACCAAGCCAGGAACCTACCATCTGTTTTGCGCCGAGTATTGCGGCATGAACCACTCGGGCATGATTGGCTCGGTCATCGTTATGGAACCGAGAGAATTTGATAATTGGCTCAGTGGTAATGCTGGTAACCAAACTCCAGCAGTTGCCGGTCAACAACTCTACCAGTCGCTTGGGTGTGTGTCGTGTCATGGACCAAACGGAGAGGGAGGTCGCGGACCCACACTCGCCGGCTTGTTTGGACGGCCAACCCAGCTGAATAACGGCCAGACGGTGAAGGCGGACGAAGCCTACATACGCGAGTCGATTATCAATCCGCAGGCAAAGCTGGTCGCAGGCTTTGGTCCGATCATGCCGACTTTTCAAGGACAGGTAAGCGAAGATCAGCTGGTGCAGTTGCTCGCGTTTATCAAGTCGTTACAGATCGCTAATCCGCAGCCGGCCACCATGGCTTCGAGCCCCGCAGCTGCGACTAATACCGCGCCAGCGAAAACAACGCCCGCGCCGAACGTGAAATAATTCGCGGGACCAGTTATGAGAGCAATAGAAACATTCGAACCACCGACTCCGTCAAAGGTTAACTACATCAATGCGCAGTACGGTCTTAAGTCGTGGCTGCTGACGAAAGATCACAAGCGCATCGCCTTGCTTTATCTGGGTTCCATCACCTTCTTTTTCTTTATCGGTGGGATCTATGCAATGCTGATTCGCCTCGAATTGTTGACCCCGCAAGGCGACTTCCTGCAATCGACAACTTACAACAAGGTCTTCACGCAACACGGAATCATAATGATCTTTTTCTTTCTGATTCCGTCGATACCAGCAACCTTGGGTAACTTCCTTGTGCCGATGATGATTGGAGCGAAAGATCTCGCTTTTCCGAGAATAAATCTCTTGAGCTGGTACATCTATATCGCAGGAGCGTTATTTACGATTTATGCGTTGCTGGCGGGTGGAGTGGATACCGGGTGGACTTTCTATGCGCCCTTTAGCACGACATTTTCGAATTCCTACGTAGTTGCTACCGGCCTCGGCATTTTTATCAACGGATTTTCTTCGATCCTGACCGGACTCAATTTTATTGTCACGATCCATACAATGCGCGCCCCGGGTATGACCTGGTTTCGGCTGCCGCTCTTTATCTGGGCCCACTACGCAACAAGCCTGATAATGGTCCTCGGCACGCCGGTGATTGCCATCACTATTCTGCTGCTCGCGTTTGAGCGTCTGGCCCATGTGGGCATCTTTGATCCTGCACTGGGGGGAGATCCGGTGCTTTTTCAGCACCTCTTCTGGTTCTATTCGCATCCGGCTGTTTACATCATGGTCTTGCCGTCGATGGGGGTGGTAAGCGAGTTGATCGCAAACTTTTCGCGCAAGAACATTTTCGGCTACAAGTTTGTCGCGTTCTCGAGTCTGGCGATTGCTGTCTTTGGCTTTCTCGTTTGGGGACATCATCTCTTCGTTGCCAGCCAGTCAGTCTACGCCGGGATGATCTTCTCCTTCCTGAGTTTCGCGGTGGCCATTCCTTCGGCAATAAAAGTGTTCAACTGGACGGCGACACTCTATAAGTCGTCGATCTCCTACGACACCCCTATGCTCTACGCGCTTGGCTTCATCGGACTTTTCACCGTCGGAGGCATGACGGGGTTGTTCCTGGCCTCGCTTGCAGTGGACGTGCATGTGAGCGACACCTACTTTGTCGTCGCCCACTTCCACTACATCATGGTTGGTGGCGCGCTGATGGGATACCTTGGTGGCCTGCACTACTGGTGGCCCAAAATTACCGGACGCATGTATCCGGAAGGATGGGGTCGCTTTGCTGCAATGGTGATCTTCGTTGGTTTCAATCTGACATTTCTACCTCAATTTGTAGCGGGTTACATGGGTATGCCTCGGCGTTATCATGCCTATCCACCGGAATTTCAGGTATTCAATGTGCTTTCGTCGGCTGGGGCGTCGATTCTTGGTTTTGGCCTTCTGATCCCGATGATTTACCTGGTCTGGTCTATGCGATACGGGAAGATTGCAGAGGCTAATCCCTGGCACTTACCTGGTTTGGAGTGGCGTACTCAATCACCGCCGCCAACTGAGAACTTTGAAGTGACTCCCATAGTTACCTGGGAAGCATATGAGTTTGCGCCACCGGAGGAAACTGAAGTCATCGGTAGATTTCGGAAAGAGTTTGAGCAGGCTTGATTGACATGAATGTGCGACAAACTTGAGTTCGTCCGCACAAGGAGGCGAGAAACGACAAGTTGGCTGAGAATTACGCGACGTCCAAACATGCTGAAAGTCACCCTGCGCTGCAGCACCATTTCGAAAATATGGAACAGCAGCGCGAGGCGGGGACGCTCGGAATGTGGGTCTTTCTGGTAACCGAGATCATGTTCTTCGGAGGCATGTTCCTCGCTTACACTCTTTACCGATCAAAATATCCCGCAGCCTTTGCTTCGGCGAGTAATCACCTCGATATCAAGCTCGGAGCCGTTAACACTGGCGTGCTAATCCTCAGTAGCTTCACAATGGCTCTCGCTGTTTACTGCACTCAGGTAGGGAAGCGTCAGGTCCAAATCTTCTGCCTGGCGTTGACGATCGCTCTAGGTCTGACGTTTTTGGGTATCAAGGCAGTCGAGTACAAGGACAAGTATGTCGATCACCTCATTCCAGGGACGTTGATTCCCGGAGATCCTTTCGGTCCCGAAGTGCAGGTCGCCGGAGAGCCGTACGATGAACATAAGCTTCATCTACTGCCTGGCGCGACAGTCAAAAACGTGGAAATGTTCTACTGGATCTATTTCGCAATGACCGGGATGCACGCCGTGCATATGGTCATCGGGGTCGGGCTGCTGACTTTCCTGCTCTATTTTTCTTTTAAGGGCCGGTATGGTCCTGAATACCACAATCCGATTGAAGTCACAGGACTCTACTGGCATTTTGTCGACATCGTCTGGATTTTTCTTTTCCCTTTGCTTTATCTGCTCGGCAGGCATCTGGAACACAAAGGGTAAATGGAACGGGCACTCCCGACTGTCATTCGTTGACCAGGGGGGAACCTACAGACCACGAAAGTTTGTCCTAACTGCAATGAGCGAACATATTGTCCCAGTGAGAGTTTACGTAATGATTTTCCTGGCGCTGCTGGTGGGTACGGCCCTTACGATCGTCGCCGCGTTCTACGATTTTCCCTGGCAGTTCAATACAGTCATTGCCCTGACGATTGCTTCAGTCAAAGCCACCCTCGTAGTGCTCTACTTCATGCACGTTCGTTACGGCTCTCGCCTGGTTGGTGTGATAGTGGTTTCGGCGCTTTTCTGGATGGGGATACTCTTCGCCCTGACTTTCGCTGACTACCTGACTCGTAGCTGGCTTCCCATTGGTTAGGCCTGCACCTTATTCATTCGCGTTAGGTGGCTTCAGTTCGCCCACCTCGAGCGGGCTCTTACAAACTGGACAATTCAATCTGATTGTAGCGTCCGAGGTCTTGATCGGAACGGAGCAGTGTGGACATTCGCCGCTCACCTCATTTTGATGGAAGAGATCGCGCATCATGAAGACCGGCAGCACTAACCCGGCAATCAACAGCGGGATACCAAAAAACAGCCCGATGCTGCCTCCCTGACCCAAGGTCAGACTGATTACCAACCCAGTAATAAAAAGGACCAAACCAATAGCAATGCTGAAAGAAAAACTGTAAGCACTGTCAAACGTACGTCCTGATTTCGCAGTCTCGGGTCTATTCGAATCCATTTTAAAACCTCCACGTTGCCCGACCAAACTGTTTGAGAAGATAGCTCGCGCTTTAAGTTGATTGACTTTTACTCCGGCGCTAAGAGTGTTGTCAATAACAACAGAACCGCGAGCGGATGGCGATCGGTTGTTTCCTCAAGATTCAGCGCGGAACTCAAGAGCGAATGAGTCCTAAGAACAGGTTGAGAGCAGCGAGAACGACCCGGTCGCTTACCGCTCGCGGTTCTGCAGTTTTGCCATGTTTGTGGTTTAATTAGGGTTTCGGTCTATCAGGCCAAAAAGTACGCACAGGAGCAGTAAGGAACTCTAAGAAATATGAGCACTATTGAACCATCCCTGAAAGTCCCTTTCGAGAACTTTCTCAATGAACACGACGAGGAAGCCTGGGCGGCAACGCTGACCATCTTGCTGCGCTCGATTCACGATGTCGATAAGAACGCTACGCAAATCTGGTTTTCCTTTTTTCCACTCTCCTTGTTTTACGCTCTCGATCGGGCTGCTGATCCGGAAAAGCTCGCGCAGGAATTACTACTGCGCGGCAACTACTACCTGAAAGATCAGATCGACGCATCACACACCTTTCTTTACGGTCACCGATACTGGCCTGAGGTGAAACGCGCAGTCTCGAACCATGCGGCAAACTTTAAACAGATCGGCGCAGGTTCGCTACCAGATCAAATTCTGGCGGTGGCTCAGGAAGCAGCACGGGAGGCGAAGGTGAACCAGTCGCTCGTCGTAGGTATAACTGCTGTGGCCTTCATGACTATTCAGCACGCCGGCCTCGACGCATTTCAGTCGCAGGGCCGCGTGATGATTGATAGGAAGCATGCCCGCAAGTCTCCCGAGCAGGTATTGCGTGAGCGCGCGAAAGATGACAGCCAGGGAATCCTTGGTTTTCTGAAGACCATCGATAAGAAATGGACTGTAACCTACGACGAAAACAACGGTGCTGCAAAATACCGGATGAACAATAGCCAGGATCTCGCCTGGGGCGCAGCCAGCGATCATTCGCGCAACTGGCGCGAGATCGATCCGCGGCGCAGCGAAGGACCAATTCCGGTTGAATGCCGGTCGGCGTCCTGCGGCACTTGCTGGGTGGGAATTCTTGGCGGGGGCGAAAAACTATCCGACGTAGCTGCGCGCGAAGGAAAGAAGATTAAGGAGTTTGGCTACATCGACACTGCCGAACCAAAGCCGTTAATTCGTCTGGCGTGCCAGGCGCAAACTCAGGGCGCCGTGGCGATTGTCATCCCACCCTGGAATGGGGTCTTTGGTAAGTTTCTTCGATCGCTCAAACAAACGTCGGCAGAAGGTTTCGATTCCAAAGAGCCAATTGCAGGCAATCCAGAGCCGGTGGCTTCCAGCAATCATCTCAATTGATTTGAACAGGCCCGCGAAGTCTTCCCCACTGCTATATGTGTTGGCCGCTGCTCTGCTTTGGAGCACCGGTGGCCTCTTTATTAAGTGGACCACGCTTTCCGGTCTGGAACTTTCATTTGGCCGCTCATTATTCGCTGCAGTTACGGTTGCTGTGCTTACCAGTCATGAAGGTTTCGGTCTAAACCGCGTGACGGCCGCGGCCTCCGTGCTCTATGCGGTGTTGTTGCTGCTTTTTGTATTGGCTACCAAGCAAACTACCGCCGCCAATGCGATCTTCCTGCAATACACGGCGCCGGTATATCTGCTCCTGCTGGAGCCAATCATCTATAAAGAGAAGTTTCGCTCGCGCGATCTGATAACCGTACTGGTATGCATCGCAGGGATGACTCTCTTTTTTGTAGGCAAGTTGCGGCCACAGGACGTAACGGGGAATCTCCTGGCTCTGGGGTCTGGACTGTGCTTCGCGATGTATTTCCTGTTGTTGCGCCATCCCAAGGCCCGGGCCGTTAATCGCGCTTCCTCGGTTTTCTATGGCAGTCTGTTGTTGCTTCTCTTTACTGCTCCAGCGGGGCTGGCGGCGATCCCGCATGTGAGCCTGCATGATGCCCTCGTGGTTATCTATCTCGGCGTCTTCCAGATTGGTGTTGCTTACACGCTCTTCACGGTGGCGATGGCGCGCGGTGTACGTTCGCTGGATGCTGGGATCATCGGCTACGTCGAGCCGGTGCTAAATCCCTTATGGGTCTTTTTGGTCTTGGGTGAAAGACCTTCAGGCTGGGCGTTGCTGGGAGGCGCGATGATTATCGTCGCGGTTATCTCTCACATGTTATTGGACGCCAGGAACGTGCGACGGAGAAACCTGAGCGGTAGTCTGGCTTCTTTGAGCTAGTAATGGATCGTCACCCACGTCTCAGTCGGCAAAGATCCTGGCGATATCGAAAGCAAGTCCAGGCAACACATCGGAACGCAGTTCATCTCCCTTTTCAAATATCTTGCCTGCGGGTTAACGATCACCATTGAGTGGGTATATCCAGGAGGGGGTGTCATATAGAGGACTCCTGCGATTAGTTCGAGCTTCGAATGATCCGGAGGTTCCGGCAGGTCCCAGAATTCCTGAAGGGTACAGGTCTTGACTAGTGGTGATGTGTTGACCCAGGACATGCTCTGAAACTCCGATGAGGTTTTGATGCGCGAGATCATAGCATAGGTTTTAGATCATCCACTGATGTTGATTGGAGTAGTATTTCGGAGAGCGCTCCGGATATCGCTTCTTGAAGCGTTGGTAGCGAGCCAACAAAGTCTCGTAACGCCTGTCGGAAGATCGAAGTTGGCGGTGCGGTAACTCCCGAAGGTAGTCTTCAATCTTACTCATTTTTCGGGGTAAGAAGCGCCAGTCGTAATTGCCCAAATCGTAAAGGTTGGCAGGACCATAGCCGATGATTCGTCCCGACAAATCAACGTACGGGTCGAAGTAGCTCCACACTAGATCTCTGAGCGAACGAAACAAAGGACGTCTCCCGTGCAATCCGATGTCACGTGATCGGGCTATGGAGCCCCAGCGGCCGTTTTCCTGAAAAACAAAGATTACGTGGTCCAGGAGATCCTGCGATTCGATATCCAGCAACAGCGGCGGGTAACCGTGCTGTTCCATTATCACGGCCGATCCTACCGCCGCTTCCAGACAATGAACCTCGTTCCTTTTGATCACTTCGCGAAACGATCTGAGGGTGCCACCTTCGCGTTCCCAGTTGTAAGGCATGGAACTGAAAAAGCGTTGCACCTGGGTCGGCGTGCGGAGGTTTTCAATGACTCTCCACTCCGCCTGTGAAAAGAGTTCTTTTTCCGGCTTTTTGCTCATTGCCTCAATAATGAAAAGTAAAAGATCGGTGCTTTTTTGTCCTCCGCCTCAGCTAATCAGGCCTCTACCCGACTTGCCTCAATAGTCCCGGTGATGTAAGACTAACCCGTCGGCAACAACTAAATCGGAAACCGTTGCCTGTCCAGTAACCGTCCCCAGAATACGAACTTCTTAGAACAGGGAATCCCATTCTTTTTTGAGACCGTCACTACTTCCGCTATGAACAAGCCAGCAAATCTTCCCCCAATGACTCGAGCCGAGCAAGAGACCGAAACCGAAGCAAACCGCCTTATACAGCAGATCGAAGCTGCTCTGGCCGCGGTGATCATGCGTGGCGCCGACGAGGGTGATTCCCTGACCACGGCCGCGGACCGAATTGAACGTCAGGCACGCGATCTCGCCGACGCCTTACGCGAGTTGGCGCATGAACGTAAATCCATACCTTGAAGATACCTGAAAGCAGTTATTGCTATCCAGGCAGCAGTTTGATCCGTATCCTTCTGATTGGAGAGAATCATGGCTTCCATCCGCACTGAACGAGCAACTGAAAACTTCGGTCGCAAGAATACGTCTTACGAATTGGTTAGCTACGGAATCAAAGAACCTGCGCGGGTCTACTGGAACCTGACGGCTCCTGAACTCTACGAAGAGGTCTCCAGGCGCAATGAAGGAGTCTTGTCTGATCATGGCGCCCTCATTGTCGGAACGGGTGAGCATACGGGACGCGCTGCCAAAGACAAGGCCATTGTGCGTGAGTCTGGGAGCGAGAACAAAGTTTTTTGGGGTGATATCAACAAGGAGTTTTCTCAGGAAAAATTTAACGCTTTGAAAGACCGCATGATGGCCCACGCCAGAGGTCACGATCTGTTTGTCCAGGACACATTTGTCGGTGCTGACAGCAAATATCGACTCCCAGTGAGAATTATCAACGAATTGGCCTGGCACTCGCTCTTTGCCCGCACCATGTTCATCAGAAACCGAAATGAGACGACTCCCCATCAGCCGGAATTCACTGTTATCAACTTTCCAAGTTTCCAGGCGAACCCTCAGCGCGACGGCACGCGCTCCCCAACTTTTATACTGATGGATTTTAGTCAAAAACTCGTATTGATCGGGGGTACGTCTTACGCCGGTGAAACCAAGAAGAGTGTCTTCACTCTGATGAATTATCTGCTACCTCAACGCGGTGTGATGAGCATGCACTGTTCGGCGAACGTCGGTGCGGAAGCGGACGTAGCAATCTTCTTCGGGCTATCCGGAACGGGCAAGACCACACTTTCTGCGGATCCCGAACGCCGTCTAATCGGGGATGACGAACACGGCTGGTCAGATGACGGCGTTTTCAACTTCGAAGGTGGCTGTTATGCGAAGGTGATAAAGCTTTCTGCTGAAGCCGAACCAGACATTTATCGCACCACGAGGATGTTTGGCACAATCCTGGAAAATGTAGTCTATGATCCCGGTACGCGTCAGATCGATCTTGACGATGCCAGCAAAACGGAAAACACTCGTGCCTCCTACCCACTCGAGAGCATTAACAATATCGTGCCGGAAGGACGTGCGGGGAATCCGGGCAACATCATCATGCTTACCGCTGACGCGTTCGGCGTGCTACCGCCGGTGGCGCGCTTAACTCCGGAACAGGCAATGTATCACTTTCTTTCCGGCTACACTGCAAAAGTGGCCGGCACCGAAAAGGGTATCAAAGAGCCTGAGGCCACGTTCTCAACCTGCTTTGGAGCCCCTTTCATGGTACTCCACCCCGGTGTTTACGCAGACCTTTTGGGAAAGAAGATGGCCCAGCACCAGGCAGACTGCTGGTTGATAAATACGGGTTGGAGTGGTGGTCCTTATGGAGTCGGTCAGCGAATGAAGATCGGTTACACGCGAGCAATGATTCGCGCGATTCTCGAGGGCAAGTTAGCGGAGATCGAAACCAGCGCAGACCCTATCTTCGGCCTCAACGTGCCGGTTTCGTGTCCCGAAGTTCCGACCGAAGTCCTACAGCCACGCAATACGTGGGCTGACAAGGAAGCTTACGATCGCCAGGCCCATGATCTGGCCCGCCGCTTTAATGAGAATTTCAAGAAGTATGAAGCCGGGGTTTCTGACGTTGTTCGCGCCGTTGCGCCAAAGATGTAAGTTTAATGCGGCTGCGGGGACGTCGCTAATGCATCCAACACCTGTGTCTTTGCCGTCCGATGAGAGGAGGCGAAGTCGGTACGGAAGCATTACTGTGAAGCGCCAGTTGCGCGCTTTGGTACACAAGGTTCTTGCTTCGCAGAGCACGTCCCCTTTTTAACGCAGGGAGTTGAAACCAGGACGCCGCTCAGAACCTCCAGCCGAATCCCACGCTCACCTGGAAATTATTCTTAGTTGCAGCGCGAACCACACTTGGGTTGTTGAAAAGACCAAAGGTGTGCTGCGGGTATCGAATTATCGTGTCGCCAACATCCGCGCGGATAATGGTGCGCTCAGTTGGATAGAATTCAACCACACCACCGAGGTCCATCGCGAAGTCTTTCTCGTGTGAGACGGTGCACGACGATCCGAAAGTAAATCCCGTGCATGTGCCTTGCGACGAAAAATCCCCAAACCACATAACACCCGGCCGGGCCTTCGCAAAACCACCTACCCATTTATTGCGGACGCCAGCCTTGACGCCAATGAATCCCTGCGTTTTTTGACCAAATTCTTCGTTGCCGAAATGTGTTTCCGGGAAAAAGCTTCCTTCGGTATCAAGCGAAATGTTTTTAGTGAAGTTGTAAGCAAGGCGACCGCCCAGCCCTTTCACTGTTGAGTCGCCCGTAGTAACGCCCTGCATCGTACGAGCTTTGAAGTCGCTTAACGTGACAGAAGTAAAGACCGCACCCGCTTCAAATTTGCGCCGACTGACCTGAGCGCCCGCGTGTGTGGCCGCGGTGCAAAGATAAAACGCGACCACGAATAAACAGCCTATGTTTCTTCCCATAAGACCTCCTCTCGTGATCAACCCGACCACAAGGAGGGCTGACACGAAGCTTATTAGGACCCCGCGCACCTGTCGGCAAGATTCGTGCCTGTTGGAAGGACAGAAAAGTAAGAAGATCAAGGTGAACGTGAAGTCCGTCGGGAAGGTTATTGCTTTCAGTTGAAAGATAATCGCTTCAGTAAGCGGTGAGACTCAAACGGACTGTTTATCCTGGCGGCCAACTCAGGGACCGCCCACCGAGCACATGTATGTGAAAGTGAAACACTGACTGGCCTGCCCCGGCTCCAGTGTTAACTACGGTGCGGTAGCCGCTGTCGGCATGGCCGGCATCGTTGGCGACTCGCGCAGCGATACGAAGCAAGTGGCCCAGCAGCGCTTCGTCCTTCTGCGTAGCTTCATCGAGAGATTCCAGGTGTTCACGGGGGACCACGAGTAAATGCGTGGGCGCCTGGGGATTAATATCGCGAATTACCATACAACGATCATCCTGGTAAACAAGATCACCAGGCGTCTTGCTCGAGATAATGCGACAGAACAGGCAGCTATCTTCCGACATCCTTCTCAGCTCCTCAGACCAAAATATTTATGACAAGTCTTACCACAGGCGGTTATACCGATTGCGCTTCCGGTTGTAGCGGTGCAGTGACCGAAGCCCTTATCCTCTCAATATCCGCGCCCACAGCGCGCAATTTGGCTTCAATCTTTTCGTAACCCCTGTCGATATGATAAACGCGATCGATCACTGTTTCATCAGGGGCGATCAATCCGGCCAGCACCAGCGAGGCTGACGCCCGCAAGTCGGAAGCGATGACCCGAGCGCCGTTTAGTGGTGTCGGACCATCAACCAGCGCAGTGTGGCCGTCGATCTGAATCCGCGCTCCCATGCGTTGTAATTCCGAAGCATGCATAAAGCGATTCTCAAATACGGTTTCCACGATTGTGGAGGGACCGTGGGCCTGCGTCATCAGGACCATATATTGGGCCTGCATGTCCGTGGGAAACTCCGGATAAGGCGCTGTGGAGACATCACCGGCCTTTAAGCCTTGCGGACAAGTGACCTTCAAAGTACTTGGATTCACTTCCTGGATGTGCACACCCACCTCGCGCAGTTTGGCAATCCCGCTGGTTAAGTGTTCGGGTCGGCAGTCTCTGATCTCCAGTTCGCCTTTCGTAATTGCGGCCGCCACAATGAATGTGCCGGTTTCAATCCGATCGGGAATGATTGTGTGCTCGGCGC
>WNFY01003508.1_pt1 | contig 14678 bp, 15 predicted proteins | sample 5400091 | NCBI WGS metagenome assembly WNFY01 (sample SAMN13153364, study PRJNA577476) | soil metagenome | isolation source: 60 cm soil or saprolite under grassland replicate 1 | place: USA:California | collected 2016-06-15 | reverse complement strand
TGGGCCATCGCGCATGATGTCACGGATTGGCTCACGCTGACGCCGACCGCCGAATACAGCCATTCCATCGCAGAAGAACACAATGTAGGGCCGCAGCGTTATCTTGAGTTGTCGCTACCGGTCACGTTCATCCTGCCGTACGATTGGTCGATCGCGACGAGATACAAAGCGAAGATCGGCTTTGAAAATGGCGACCGTTGGTTTCACACCGTAGACGTGGGCGTGGCCAAACGCCTTCCGAATGTCCCGCTCGTCCTCAGCGCCACCTTGGAGAAGCAGTTCGACGGCGGCAATAAGAAGTTTCAGGTAAACTTCACGATGACTTACTATTTCGAGAGATACCACAGGCCGAAATGACGAAGTCCTGCCGGTATAGGCCTAAAGTCCAATATTGCCATCGCACTACGAGGGGCTAACTTCGACAATCATAACGCCAGTAAGGCTGATCCGAAAAGAAACTGTAGTCGTTCACTGACAAACTGACCCATCGCTACCATTGAAGAGCAATATTCTGACTGCTTGGCTATGTATCTGCGTCGCCGTCGTTCACGCGGAAATGTCGGAGTCGTCTTCGTTCGCGCCGACCATTCCGAACAAGAATTCTCCGCCGGACAAAGCGCCGGAGAGAATGGTATGGATTCCCGGCGGCGAATTTTCGATGGGCGCCGCTGTGAACGGGCAGGGGAACCATGAAATGCCGATGGCCTCGAGTGACTCGGAACCGATTCATCGCGTTCGCGTGGATGAATTCTGGATGGATGCAACGCCCGTAACCAACGACCAGTTCGAGAAATTCGTTAAAGCAACCGGTTACATCACGATTGCGGAGCGTACGCCAACGAAAGAAGAGTTTCCCACTGCGCCGGCAGAAAATCTCGTTGCAGGCTCAGTTGTGTTCGCGCCCCCCGATCATGAAGTTGCACTGAACGATCATTATCAATGGTGGAGTTACGTGAAAGGCGCGAGCTGGCGGCATCCGCTCGGACCGGAGAGCGATATCAAAGGCAAAGAAAAATATCCGGTCGTTCAGATCGCTTACCCCGACGCGGAAGCCTATGCGAAATGGGCGGGCAAACGTTTGCCGACTGAGGCGGAGTTTGAATTTGCTGCACGCGGCGGTTTATCAGGGAAAACATACGTGTGGGGCGACGAATTTCGTCCCGGTGGGAAATGGATGGCGAACACGTGGCAAGGAAAATTTCCAGTCAAAGACGCGGTTGAAGATGGATACACCGGCGTCGCGCCGGTGAAATCGTTTCCGCCGAATGGCTACGGTCTGTACGACATGGCTGGCAATGTCTGGGAATGGTGCAGCGATTGGTATCGCCCTGACTACTACAAGACTCTCGCGGACAAAGGCGGCGTTACGAACAATCCCCAAGGTCCGGATTCGCCATTTGATCCTTCCGAGCCTAATGAGAAAAAGCGGGTGCATCGCGGTGGCTCGTTCCTCTGCAATGATCAGTATTGCTCACGCTACATTGTTGGCACGCGCGGGAAAGGTGAAGTCAACACCGGCACAAATCATCTCGGGTTTCGATGCGTCCGATCGCCGGAGAACGCCGCGCAACACACAACGAAGAATTAATTTCTGGCGAAAAAGCCACGATATATGCTTGTCCACCGCCTGGGCGATGAAGTAAACGCTATACAGAAAGCTAGCAAACCTATGAAGCCGCTACCTCTTCAATCCACATTCCGTAGAAAATTGTTTCACAGCGCGATCGCTGTCTTGTTCATTGGACTATTATCGCCGGCCTGTTTCCCCGCGCTGGCGCAGCAAGCCACCCCGGCGCAACAAGCCCAATCGCAAGTAATGACTACGACGACTCCGGCCGCTGAGCAGGCGACGCCGAAACTTCCAAGCGATCAATTGGATTCGCTGGTTGCACCGATTGCTCTCTATCCAGATCAACTTTTGAGCCAGACACTGGTCGCTTCAACCTATCCTCTGGAGATTATCCAGCTTCAGCAATGGATGGAGAAGAACAAGAACCTGAAAGGCAAAGCGCTGTCGGACGCGGTGGAAAAACAAACCTGGGACCCGAGCATCCAGGCGATGTCTGCCTTTCCCGATGTGGTAAATCGCATGGCAGACAACATCCAATGGACGACGGACCTGGGAAATGCCTTCCTGGCGCAAGAATCCGATGTGATGGACGCCGTTCAAGCTATGCGCGCTAAAGCCCAGAGTAAAGGAACCTTAAAAACCACAGCACAACAAACGGTGCAAACCCAGACAGCGGGAGCAGGTAAACAAGTTATCGTGGTGCAGCAAGCCAACCCCGATGTCGTTTACGTTCCCTCGTATAATCCAGCCGTAGTCTATGGTGCGCCTGCCTACCCTTATCCGCCGATTGCTTATCCGCCGCCGGGATATTATGCGGCGGGAGCAGCGATTGCATTCGGGACCGGCGTTGCGCTAGGAGCGGCATGGGGTGGTGGAGGCTGGGGTTGGAACTGCGGGTGGGGCGGCGGAAATGTCAATGTGAACGTGAATAACAAGTACGTGAACAACTATAACAAGAACGTTACCAACAATTTTAACCAGGCGAACATCAACAAGACAAATATCAACCAGGCGAATTTGAACAAAGCCAACGTCAATCAGGCCAACAAGATCAACAGTGGTAACTGGCAACACAACCCACAACATCGCGGAGGCGCTCCTTATAACAGAGCGTCCGCGAGCCAAGTCCAAAATCAACTGGCAAACAAGGGACAGGGCGGGGCGGGAGCGAGCAATCGACCCGGCGGCGGAACTGGCGCAGGAAATCGCCCCGGTGAAGGAACAGGTGCTGGCAATCGCCCCGGTGGCGGTGGCGCTGGAACGCGCCCTGGCGGTGGCGCTGGAACTCGACCTGGTGGTGGCGAAGCTGGAACGCGACCAGGCGGCGGTGGAGCTGGAACGCGTCCCGGTGGAGGCGGAGCCGGAGCTAGACCCTCTACGCGCCCAGCTGGCGGTGGCGCTAGCAACCAAATCGGTAATCGCAGCGCATCGTCGCGGCCTTCTGCGTCTCGGGGCGGAGGATTTGGCGGCGGCGGTAGCGGTAACTACGCGCGAGCCAGCAGCAATCGAGGCGGCCACAGCATGGGAGGCGGCGGATATAGCCGTGGTGGTGGCGGTCGTGGTGGTGGTGGCAGAGGCGGTGGCGGCGGACGGAGATGAAAAAAGTCGATGAGGAAAAACAAATGAAATCGAAAGCAAATATTATGACTTCGTCGAAATTCTTCATGATTGCTTGCGCGATCGTTAATTGCATTTTTCTCGTTCTGGCCTCACAAGGAGCGCCGAAGCAGAAACAAGAGTCAACTGCGGGGGCGTCACAGCCACAACAAAAGCAATTCGAAACACCGAAACAGGCGGCCGACGCCCTTATTCAAGTAGCGGCGAATTTTGACGTCGCCGCCGCGAAGGAAATTCTGGGACCGGACAGCGATGACATCATTGCTTCTGAAGATCCAGTTCAGGATAAGAATCGCGCGACCGCCTTTGCCGAAAAGGCAAAGGAAAAGAACTCGATTGAAATGGACAAGAAGGATCCGAACCGTGCCATTCTCCTGGTAGGTAACGATGATTTTCCGCTTCCCATTCCGATCGTGAAGCGCAAAGGCAAGTGGTCGTTTGATACCAAGGTAGGCCGTGAGGAGATATTAAACCGGCGCATTGGTGCCAATGAATTCAACGCCATTCAGATTTGTCGTGGTTTTGTCGAGGCTCAAGAAGAGTACGCTGCGGAAAAACACGATGATTCGAAGGTAAACCAGTACGCACAGCGAATCATTAGCACGCCTGGGAAACACGATGGTCTGGCGTGGCAAAACCCAGATGGCACATGGGGAGGTCCGGTCGGAGAAGGCGTGGCGAAAGCTCTTGAGCAGGGCTACTCAAATCCAAGTCAACCTCAGGCGTATCACGGGTACTATTTCAAGGTGCTGAAGGGGCAAGGTCCCGCGGCGCCTTTGGGACAAATGGATTTTGTCGTTAAGGATGCGATGATTGGCGGGTTTGCTCTGGCAGCGGCACCGGCTCAATATCGGGTGACAGGTGTGCAGACCTTCATCGTCAGCCATGATGGAGTTGTTTACGAGAAGGACCTTGGGCCCAATACGTTGAAGATCTTTCAGAGCATGGATCAGTATAACCCAGACAAGACCTGGAAAGTAACTGAAGATGACGTCGAAGACGACTCACAAGACTAGGGACCAGTAAACTTGCCAGGGTTGCGCTGAGTCTTACCCTTTGCAATTGATGTTCGGTCCCAACTGTCGTCCAAGTTTCCATTAATCGCGGTAGCCGGTCGCGTCCTTTCTGGATGGCGCATCCCATCGTCGCCTTTCGTTTCGCCAACGCGCTTCCTCACGGCTTTTCCATCGAAACTCGCAAAGCGATTGCTGCTCTCCGTTGCGCGGCCTCCATTTTTACCGCTCAACGGCTCAAGTGATCCCGCGCGTCTCTGAAAAGTTTGGCCGACGGTTTGCCGATCTCCTCCTGTTCTGCGTCACGTCGACAGAATTGGTCATCCTCTTTTTACTCACACCCACCTTCACGATCACAGACTGGATCTACGTTCTGCAACATTTCATCGTTCTAGGAATCGCGCTCACACGGCCCCGTCCCAAGGTGTGGGATTACTCTATAACATCCAGCGTGGCAGTCGGGATCGCTTATGCTTATCCCTATGCTCAAGTCATCTATCTGCGCTGGTCGCCTGGGTATGTGGCATGGCCTGCAGCCGGGCTGGTTTTGGTGACGCTCTCGACCGGTCTTAGTCTGATTAGCCTTCTCACTATGGGAAAACTCTTTGGGATCCGTCCGGCTCTGAGAGGTCTGGTGACGAATGGACCCTACAGATTCGTTCGCCACCCGATGTATCTCTCGTACTTACTTGCAGACATCGGTTACAACCTGCAGGAATGGAATTTCGTTACGCTGCTCATGGTATTGGTTGGTTGGATGTCTCTGGTCTACCGCATCGGCGCCGAGGAGCGAGTACTCTCTCAACATGCCGGATGGCCAGCCTACCTAGCCCTGGTGCGCTATCGCCTTTTCCCCGGTATTTGGTGAAAAGCCCGCTTGCGTCCCATTCTTCCAGAGTCAGCGTCGGCTATGGCACGCGAACTCTCGCATTCATTGCATCAAAAAGACATTGACTGGGGCAAGCTCAATCGAAATCATCGCCGAAAACCAATTGATCATCGGATTAACTACGATGAAGTCTTTGTTACTGATCGCCTTTGCCGCCGGTCTGCTCGTTCTTGAGCGGCCGATCATTTTTAGCGAAACCTTCACCGAGGGGGCACGCGTATCTCCGGAAACGGTGACCCTGAAGCCCGGTGAATATGTTTGGGAACCGGAGCGCGCCCCAGAAGGGCCTTTACTGATTGTAGCCAGTGTTAGTGAGCAGCTGGCATATGTGTACCGTAATGGTATCCGGATCGCGCGGTCGAGTGTTAGCACGGACCGGCCGGGTCACCGAACTCCGATTGGGGTTTTCACAATCCTGGAAAAGGAGGTGCATCATACATCGAGCGTCTACAAAGGAGCCGAGATGCCTTATATGGAGCGCGTGACTTGCGGCGGGATTGCGCTGCACGCAGGCGATCTGCCAGGGTATCCTGACTCGCACGGCTGCGTCCGGCTCCCATTGGAATTTTCCAAATTGCTCTTCGGCGTCACCATGAAAGGTGCGACAGTGATCATCGCTGACGATCATTCCGCGCCGGCCGAAACGGTGCATCCGGGCCTGTTCTTCACGCAAAGCGGCGAGGAGAGCGAGCCAATTGCTGCTGGCAAGTTTGAATGGAATCCTGACAACTCTCCGAGCGAGAGGAGTCATCGCGCCAGGCGCCACAATCATCTTCACCGACAAGTCGGTAGATCCTACCACGCAAAGTCACACAGGCTTTCAGATTCTTGTCGCGCAAAAAGACAAGCTGCCAGCCAGCTGAGCGAAACTTAGTTTCGGCGAAAAGTTTGACCGGTGAACGCGAGACTGAAATGATCGAAAGCCAGAATTCAATCGCAACAAAGCGAAGATAGCCCATCATGCTTGATCAATTCTTAAGCCGGATTTTTTCAAGCTGGCTGGTGTTTGCGATCCTGGCGGTCGTGCTGCTAGCTCTTTCGGAGTTCGGATGGCGCGTGGGCCTCGCACGCAGCCGCGCTAAACCGGAAAAAGCGGGAGACGGCGGCAGCGTACCGGCGGCGGTGCTGACCCTGCTGGGGTTGTTGCTTGGTTTCACCTTCGCCATGGCGGTGAGTCGTCACGACACTCGGCGCGAGCTTGTGGTTCAGGAGTCAAACTCCATTCTTACTACTGCGCGTCGAGCGCGACTACTGCCGGAGCCGCAAGCCGCTAACGTCGGCCGGCTGCTTCGGGAATATGTATCGCTGCGCATCGAGGCTCATCGTGAGACGCAATTCTCGCAGCGGTTCGTGGCATTGCGCAAAAGCAGCGTCGACCTGCATGAACGCCTCTGGAATGAGGCAGTTGCCGCCGCCGCGAAACAACCGACCTCCATTACCGCAAGTTTCATCGTTAGTCTCAACGAAACCATTGATTTGGAGGCGACGCGCATCGCTGCCAAGCGCAATCATGTGCCTGGCGCTGTCTGGCTGCTGCTGTTGTGCGTCGCCGCTTGTGGTCTGTGGCTGACTGGCTGGGAGGCGGGAATTGCCCGCGGTCACCCAGTTCTTGCGCGATTTCTGTTTCCACTTCTTATCGCCATCGTCATTGCGTTGATTACTGATATCGACACTCCGCGAGGTGGCTTGATTACGCTGGATGACCGCCCCTTGCTGGAAGTGAAGGACACTCTCAAGTGACATTCGACGAATGAATGACTTAACCGCGAAGGGAGTTGTCAGGCCAGGTGCGACGATCCTCTTCACGGGCAAACCGGTGGCTCCTACTGTGTAGGATAACACCGGCTTCGAGGTTCTTGTGGCGCGAAAAGACGAGCGGTCCAGAACGACCGAAAAAAACTCAAAGCTGCGTTGGCCAGCTGATAAGAAAATCAAATGCTAGCGGATAAACCGAGCTGCAAAACCAAGGCAACGCAAACAGTTAATCAGCGGCCATACGTCTGAACAGCGTTTTTGATCGCCTGTTGGCGAATTGCCTGTAGCTTTTGGTACTGGGGTTGTGACAGAATCGCTTTCATTTGCGGGTCAGTCTGCTTATGGATGGCCCTGATCTGCTGTATTTTCTGAATCTTTGAAAGTGAATTATCATTTTTAATCGCTTCCACCTTGGGTCCTTCATCAGCAAGGATCGGCAGAATCTTGACCTTCTGTTGAGGCGTGAGATCAAGTTGTTGCGCTATCGCTTGAAGCTTTGCAGCCTTATTTTGGGCAGACGACGTCGCTGTGGGCAGCACAAACGTGCCAAAGCATAAAGCCGCTGCGATTAGCCGGATATAATATTTCATATGTTTCTCCTTATTTGTTTGGCTGCACCGTGTGCAAAACCGCCAAGCGCGTCAAGTCAAATCAGGGCGGGAACGACTTGACGGGCGACTATTATCTTGAAATCGACTCCAGTTTCTTTGTAGAAACCGAAGATTCCAAACAAGCCGCTTAAATAAGGTATGAAGAAATTGAGAGCCGTAACTACAAAAAGAGCCGTCGCTAAAACAGCTTACTAAACCCCATCTACAGCGAACAGGTCACAATGACTCTTATCTCCGTTATTCTTTTCGTGATTCTCGTCGTGGCCGCGTTCCTCGGGAGACGAGTTCGTTGTTATCTTCCTGAGGATCATCTGAGCGCTGACTCTAAGGACGCCGTGAAACTAGCGATGGGTCTTGTTGCTACCATGACCGCCCTGGTCTTGGGGTTGCTTGTCAGCTCGGCCAAGGGCACCTACGACACTGCGCGAAGCGAAGTGATCCAGATGGCTGCAAAAGTCGCTTTCCTCGACCGCGTTTTGGCCCTCTACGGACCAGAAACTGCGGACGCTCGAGGCGAGCTTCGAGCCGCCGTCGTCGACGCGGCTCGGCGAATTTGGTCGACTGACCCAGGTAGGGCCCCTCAGTTGACCCCGAACCAACAGGCGGGTGACGCGCTTTATATCACTATCCAGCGACTCTCGCCGCACGACGACACGCAACGCGCCCTTAAAGCACAAATCGCCAACTTGATGGTGGATCTCGGTCAGCTTCGGTCGCTACTGGTGGCTCAATCGATACCGTCTATTTCGAAGCCAATGCTCATCATTCTTATCTCATGGCTCGTAGTCATCTTCTTTGGCTTCAGCCTGCTGGCGCCGCCCAATGCCACGACCACACTAGCCCTGGTCGCCTCCGCATTCTCGGTCGCCGGCGCTATTTTCCTGATTCTCGAGCTGGACCACCCTTTTGGAGGCCTGATACACATTCCAAGCGAACCGATGATAAACGTGTTAAGCCAGTTGGTGAAGTGAGGCACACGCAGCGACTAGCGACTTATCTTGTCTGTTTCTCAATTGCGTATGGCACTGGCAAAACGCTCAAGATACATCCGCTGTAGATCCTTGGCGCTGGTCTTGGCAGGGCCGAGGTCGAATTCTACTTTTTCAATTGCGCCTCTGAAATACTTCGGTAGCACTTTGGCGTATTCGAATGTTGGAACGACTGGCAGCCCATTGTCGGTCCCAATATCCATGCCGGCATAGGAGGCGAACCGGAACGGCACTGTGTGCTCGAGTTTCCCTTCGGCTTGTTGTTTGCCATTGATGAATAGACGGCTCGTGCCGCCCGTGGCGAAATCCCCGGGTTTATCGGCGGTGAACTCGTAACGGACATTCACTTTTCCCTTGGGCACCTCATCGCGCGAACTGATGGTATCCAATTTCAGACCTAGCATGCTATAGGTCTGCTTGAGGTAGCCGTTTTCGATATAGAGCGAGAAGCCGCCAAGAAAGCTGCCCTCGGCGACAATCACGCCAGCGATACCCGGGACGCAGTCCCAAGCCTGATCGACCCGGATTGTCGAGGTCCGCGCTAATGCTGTAAGAACGATTGTAAATCGGAGGAATCATCCCGGAAGAGATGTTTTCCGTCCCGTTGTAATAGGTGAACTTCGTCTGTTCCGGCAAGCCTTTCGGAAAGCCCCAGATAGTCGCCATCTCTCCCAGTAGCGGCAGGACCTGATATTTCTCGGCCTCCGCCCAGAACAGCGCCGTTAGGTCGCGCACTCTGTCCGGATACTTGTCGGCGACATCGTTAGCCTGCGAGAAATCCTCGTCGAGATTGTACAACTCGCATTTGTCCTTATCGGGGTCCCACTTGCCTGGTGCGAATCGCGCGAGTGTTTCGGGATCAATCTTCCACGGAATTCGGTCTAGCCGCCAGCATGCCAGCCAGCCATCCTTGTACATTGCGCGATTTCCCAAAATCTCGAAGTACTGTTGCGTGTGTTTCGATGGCGCATTGGCGTCATCGAATGTGGAGAGAAAGCTTACGCCGTGCATCGGCATCTGTGCTACGCCGTTCACTTCCTTTGGCTCTGGCAGGCCAGCGGCTTCGAGGATCGTCGGCGCGATGTCGGTACAATGAGTGAACTGACTTCGCAGACTCCCTTTATCCTTGATGCGTTTAGGCCAGGTAACAACCATTGGGTTACGAATACCGCCAAGATGTGAGGCCACCTGCTTACCCCACTTGAATGGCGCGTTACCAGCCCACGCCCACCCTGCCGCGTAATGCGGAGCCATGTCCGGACCGCCCCATTTGTCCAGGCCGCCGTAAGCTTTAATCGCTTTTAGTTGCTGTTCGTTTGTGAGGGGAACGCCATTCAGAGTAGTCATTTCGTTGAATGTCCCGCTCTCCGTTCCCTCCATGCTCGCCCCGTTATCGCCAAAGATGTAAATAATTAGTGTGTTGTCGGCGAGGCCCATATCCTCAATCGCCCGTACGACGCCCCCGACAGCGTGATCGGCGTTTTCTTGATACCCGGCATACACCTCCATTTGATGCGCATACAATTTCTTCACTTCCGGCGGTACGCTGTTCCAGGCGGGGAACGCTGGATCACGAGAGGTGAGCTGGGCGTTGGCCGGAATCACGCCGAGCTGCTTCTGCCGCGCAAATGTCTCCTCGCGCAACTTGTCCCAGCCCTGGTCAAACTTGCCTTTGTATTTGTCGCTCCACTCCTTCGGTACTTGGTGCGGCGCATGAGTTGCTCCAGTCGAGAAGTAGAGAAAGAAAGGTCTGTCCGGCGCCTGCGCTTTTTGATCACGAATCCAGGTAACGGAGTGTTCTATCATCGCGTCGTTTAGATAGAAATTCTTGTCCTTCGGCACGCCGATGATGCTGTTATTCTCTGCAAGGACGGGATCGAACTGTCCGCTTTCTCCGCCAAGAAATCCCCAGAAATAATCGAAGCCAAGTGCGTTCGGCCAGCGGTCAAACGGGCCCGCAGGCCCCTGTTGCGCGTCAGGTGTCAGATGCCACTTGCCGATCGCAGCCGTGTTATAGCCGTTGCCCTGAAGAATCTGTGCGATGGAAGCGGCGCTCGTTGGCCAGTTCGTGCTATACCCGGGCCAACCGCCGATCAACTCGCAAATAGAACCGAATCCGACTGCGTGATGGTTTCGCCCCGATAACAACGCTGCGCGCGTCGGCGAACAAAGCGCCGTGACGTGGAATCGATTATAACGAAGTCCCTCGGTCGCTAGTTTGTCGAACGTAGGTGTCGCGACGGGCCCACCGAATGTGGATGGATTACCGAACCCGGCATCATCAATCAAGACAAGCAGGATGTTCGGCGCGTTGGGTGGCGCCTTCACTGGCTGAGTAAAGGTTGCAACAGAGCCTTCCAGCGAACGCTTGGTCACGCCTTGAAACGGCTGCGGTGGACGCGGTAACACGGTTCGATCCCATTCCCCATCATCGGCGGCTGATCCGGTTATTTGTAACGCAACGACAAGCGCGATTACAATGAGGCAGCCTATTGGTTTGAACATACTAGTTCCTCCGAGAAACCCCGCGAAGGTACACAAAGCGGTTAGTCAGCACACGCTAAAAACTGAGCGATCCAGACTGCGATTTCGTCGTTGAACGATTTGAGGCGCTCGTAGAGAATGGAAATGGAAATGGGGCTGGAGCTGAAAGGCGTATGTGAAAAATGCGGAGCCACGCTCGCACTGGGTAGTGTCGCATACATTTGCAGTTACGAATGCACTTTTTGCGCGGGTTGCGCCGGGCAAATGAATTTCGTCTGCCCGAACTGTGAAGGGGAACTTGTGCGGCGACCGCGTCGCAAAGAGACGCCTACTTCCGGCGCCTCGGCTGGTGCCTGATTTGATAGGTGAGAAAGCACTCGTCGCCGATGGTGCGCATACCGCTCAACGAACAATGCACGCTGGCGGGCAGGAATTTCTTGCTCAAGCCTGTCAGTGTCGGGGCCTTTGCTCCACCAAACATGTAAGGCGCAACGGTTAGATTGAGCCGATCGATAAGGCCTTGTTCTAATAATGACCGAAAGAGAGTTGGTCCGCCTTCACATGCAACCGTCCGAACTCCATATTTCTTGCGCAATGTTTCCAGCATGTCGAGGAGATCGACATGCTTTGAACTGCTAAGATGGAGGGTTGCCTTCTTCTCCAAGGCTCGTTGATATTTTCCCGGCATCTGCTTGGTAGAAAAAATAATGATCGGCGAGACGTCCGACTGAAAAATCTTCAGACGATGATCGATCCTGCCTTCATTCGAGACAATCACGCGTAGCGGGCAGCGGCTTTGACCGCGCTTCACTCTGTTTTCCTGCATTTCAGCCGGAAGGCCAAGCCGGACATTGTCGCGTTTTAAACTGGTGTGCCCGATCAATACCGAATCGGCCAGGGCGCGCTGCCGAAACAAATGCAACTTGTCTTCGCGCGAAGTGAAATCTACCGGCGACAAATTCTTCGTGGTGACCTTGCCATCGACAGTCATCGCGAAAGTGGCGACGACGAATGGGCGCTTGTTTTTCATAAGAAACGTTGAGACGTAAATCGTTGAGTCGTTACATCGTCAAAACCGAATCACGACCTACGATTTACGAATCATGAGTCTTATTCCGCTTCGCCGATCTCGTGCTCCAGCGTGACTACTTCGTGCTCCATCTCGCGCATTTTCACACGCGCGACTGCACCACTCGGCTTGTAAAACAGATAAACGAGCGCGCCTGGCAGACAGCAGACGAGAATGATGAGAAAACTAAGAGAGCCGATGAGAATGGCTTTTGCTTCCGGCACACCGCAAAGGCCGCTAAGCATGATCTGCAAGACTTTTTCGCGAAGTCCAATTCCCGCGAAACTGATGGGTAATGCGGAGATCGTGCGTTCCACTGGCATCACAGCAAAAAAGTTGACCACTGGCACGGGCGCGCCCAGCGCGTAAGCCGCACAGAGAAAAGTCGTGAACGTGGCCAGGTGCGCTATGAGCGACGCCCCAAATGCAACGAGCGTTGCGCGCCAATGATGCGCGTAGAGATGATACGCGGCGGAAATCTCGATCAGTTTGTCGCGACCAGGGAATTTCTCTGGCAACGAATGGAACAAGTTAAACCCGCTGATTACAAAAGTGGATATCAACGTGAGGACCGATGTGCCCAGGAGAAAAAGCAAGAGCCAAAGCAAGTTTCGTGTTTCGGTAGTCTGCGCGAGAAAATCATAGCGCAATCCGATGAGCGTGACGGTGATGGCAACCAATGCAACAAGCCCGATGAAGCGGTCAAACACCACGGCTAGCAATGCGCCCGCCTTTTTGTCCGGCGTTTCCTTAAGCAAATAATAACTCTTCATGATATCGCCACCCGTGCCTCCTGGGAGAAACTGGTTGTAAAACATCCCGATAAAGAACAACCCCGCGAGGCGCGGGAGAGTCAGGCGAATCTTTTGAACCTTCAGCAAAACACCCCAGCGAAAGGCTGCAGCAACTTCCACCACGACGTATGCCAGGATACCCAAGGCAACCCAGCGGTATTGAGCATTTCGGATTGCCTCGACCATCTGTGCGCGCCGATTGGGATCGTGATAAACCCAGTAGAGTACTGCGATCGTGACGCTAATCTGGAAAAGTGTGACCAGGATTTTTTTCATTCGCCGAAGCGTTCCTTCCACATTTGGACTGACTGGCGAATTGCATCAGCTGTCGTGTTCGGGTTCATCTTCCAGACAAATAAGCAGTTTGGGGGAAGAAGCGGAACAAGTTTCTCAAAATCGACACCTCCGGTAAAGGGTAGTTGATCCTCTCGCGCAGGCCAGATGCAGTCATGCACATGGCAGCCAAACGTACGCGGACCGACCGCGCGCAGCCACTCGGCGTGATCAATGAACCCAAGATTCTCTTTAATCTGAGAATGACCGAAATCATGCCAGTAACCGAGTTGCGGAGAATTCATCTCGTCCAGTAAGTTCGCCAATTCGCTCTCGGTTGGAATCTCTTCATAGGCGCGGCGGTTCTCGATTCCCAGACGGACGCCTTTCGAACCAGCATAGTCGATCACACGGCGCAGGCAGTCCTGCACGTGCTGCAGGTATTGGGGCGAACGTCGTTCTCGTTCTTGCACGGCTTTTATTTTCAGTTTCACGTAATTGCGCGAAAGGTATTCGCCGGCTTTCGCTATCGCAATCAACCGATCAGTAATGGGCGGCATGTCGACCTGTCCTAGATTCAATACAACGAACGGCGCGCTTAATTGCCCGGCGAGATCAATCGCCTGCAACACTTGCGTGACAGCGCGCTCGCGTTCCTCGGCAGACGCGGCGGAAAATTTGTAACGGTCTGGCGGAACCACCGTCGTTTCGCCAGACAACAGGCAAAAATTATACAGACTGCTGAAGCGGACTTCTGTCGTATCGAACATTTTTTGAATTCCCGGTATCAGGGGCATGCGGATGCCGTGGTCCAGCTCAACCAAATCAAACCCAAGCTTGGTTTTGATTTCGCGCAGCATCGCGTCGCCACTGGTATGGCGTCTGGAGTTCCAACACGTGGAAAACGAAATCATCGGGTAACGAATTGTGCGTTTCAGTGAAATAATCGCTTTTTTACCGTGACGATTCGCCTCTCCCTTCTCAAGGGAGAGGGTAGGGTGAGGGTTGGCGGCCTTCTTTTGCTACCATCGAAAACCCCTCACCTCCATCCTCTCCCCTTCGACAACGGGAGAGGCGGAAAGTCGTCCAACGGATACTAAACGCATGCGAAAAGCGCCACTACGGAAAATCGACGTCATCAGCAGACCGGCTCAATCTCAGCTGCCGGGGCAGGCGAGACGGGGCTGTCGCAAACATGCCGCCCGGCGAGGCTCAAAACTGAGGCTGCGGTGATTGCATAAATCACCGAGGCAATACCGAGCGTGGGTCGCATTCCGATCAGGTCGGAGAAGCCAGGCGCGATCAGACCGGCAATGGGCATCAGGCCGAAAAAGCTCATGCCTACGACCGCAGACACGCGACCGCGCAAGTGCGCTGGTGCCTGCTCCTGCACGATGGTGTTAGCCAGACCAAAATTCATCGAGAGTGCGATCGCAATGGCTCCCATGGCACACGCCGTGAGCAAGAAACTTTGTGACCAAGACATGAGGAAAACTCCCAAGGCGATGGCCGCCACATTTCCGCCCATGAATTTCAAGCGGTTTTCGCGCGCGACGCTAAACAAGCCAATCGAGCCAAGGAATGCGCCGCTGCCAGACACCGCCATCAATCCTC
>WNFY01003507.1_pt1 | contig 14684 bp, 14 predicted proteins | sample 5400091 | NCBI WGS metagenome assembly WNFY01 (sample SAMN13153364, study PRJNA577476) | soil metagenome | isolation source: 60 cm soil or saprolite under grassland replicate 1 | place: USA:California | collected 2016-06-15 | reverse complement strand
CGACGATGCCGTCGGCCGTGATGCAGGTGCGTCCGGCGGGCGCGACGATGCGGCTGCAGAGGTTGCCGAACTGATCGTGATAGCGGGCAATGGGCAGGACGGGGTTGGTGGTGAGGCGGTCGGGCACAATGACGTCAGGGGTGCGGGAATGATGGATGTTCACCATCAGGATCATGGGCGTGGGCTGGGGACAGTCGTAGACCAGCTCGAAGCCAACCCGGATCGCACGCTTTGCGCCCAGTACCCCTGGAACCATGCCAGTATGCGCGTCATGCTCATTCAACGGGAAACCTCCGTACTGCGGGCGGATGCTGTTTTCGCTCTCTGCCGTTATGATCTGTTTGCGGGAAGCAGACCGTCCAACAAGCTCCGGCTGGCATAGAGGCTTTTCGCTTCTTATACTATTTTTATCAGAATAATTTTTTGACGCAGTCTTTAGACACTCAATCTTGGGCTTCGCCGTGATGTAGATCGCCGAATCCGGGCACGTTTCCGCCAACCCCCAGAGGGTCCGGTCCGGCCAGCAGCAGCCCTCCGGCAGCAACAAAGGCTCGTTCCAATTCCATCTCGTGACGCTGAAGCAGGGCCGCGTTGCTTTAGAGGTCGAAGGCAAGCAAGCGTTGTTCGTCGTGAACTTTCCGCCGCGAAAAAATGGCAGGCGTGGTTTCGGAAGCCATACTGTTCGAAACCCTTGGGAAACCGTTGGAATCTTTGGTTTGGGTTGTTGATCAAAAAACAGTAGGTTGAAGGTTCGATTCCTTCCGCGCTCACCGCTTAAAGTCAATTCCTAGACGAAGTTGCGACAGGCGTGCCGGTTTCATTCTTTCAGGGCCATTCTGCACATACAAACGCCCGCGCTCGACTGAAGGCGGCCATGGCCGCCTTCAGTGGCGCTGATCCTGCGATTTATTTCTCCCCGGCTTCATGACTGCGGAAGTGCTGTTGGGCATCATCGGTGGGGCTCGACATCGCGCCGGCGTCGCTTGTCGCTCGGGAGGGCACGAACCGGTATTCGAACGTATCGCCACGAATAAACAGCGCAGCGGCGCTTTCCGTCTGCGGCACCAGTTCCAGATGCGTGTGTTTTGGCGGTGCGCTCAGTGCTTGCTCGGTGGATTTCACCCGGGCGACAACCTCTTCTTCATAGGACCAGATCCCGTCCGGCGGGTAGGGGTCGATGGTCACGCGCACGAATTCCACCATCTGTTCGTCCGAAGAGCGTACTTCTCTCACGTCGTAGTCTCCGGGTTGGAGGACGGTGCCGCCCACAGCGGTGGGGGCCGTGATCTTCAGGTGCCCGGTTTTTCCCTTGTGTGCACGGCCATCGGCGTGGGCAATGCCGGTGAAAACCAGCATCGTGACAAACAGAACCGAGAGAGTCGGCCTTCGGGCAGCGGATAGGTAAGTGATTGGTTTCATCGCAACATCTCCTTTTAGAGTCGCCGGCGATGATGCGCGCCGGTTTGCAAGGAATAACCACTTCTCATCGGATTTATTCCCGGCCTCTGAACCTGCGTCAAACGAGTCGCGACGTACCCTGAGACTTTTGCGTTCAAAAGCAGATAAGCCATGCGCGATGGGGGAGGGCAGGTGATGTCACATGCAGGCGCACGGATGACATTATCGCGAAGCTTAGCTGGCTGCGGCTCGGAGAAGTTTACTGAGCTCGCGTACATCGGACTGGGCGGCGTCGCTGATGACTACATATCGCAGCCCGGCGTCGGTCCACGTCTCAATATTGAAGGCGAGCGCACGCGACTTCATCGCTCCCGCTTGGAGTGGAATGCCCGCCTTGTCCTGAAATACGAACACCGATAGCCGGTGCTTGCGCACTTCGAACAGCAACTGCGCACCGGGATTATGTTCGAAATACGCGACCCGCCCGCCGATCAAGGTGAATGGGGAATTCTGCAGTTCAGGAAGATTGAAGGTGAAGGGCAGCTTTCCCGCAAACCATGGCTTCACGGTATGGCGGTCGGTTGAAATCACGTCAACGGGATTAACGCTCGCCAGTGTCGTCACATGCAGATCGGCCAGTTCATTGAGCGCTTGCTCCCGTTGCGAGTGCCGTAGCCACAGATCAGCGGAGCCAACCATGAGCACAACTGCAGCAGCGGCGGCTAGCAACGCGCCAGCCAACCTCCGTTCCCCTTGAGGGGCAAGTCGCAGTGGAAGCCAGCCGAACCAGGAGCGCGCCTTGGTTTGAGCCTTGATGCTCTGCTCGATGCGCAGGCGAAACTCCGGAGCCGGTGCGAACCGCTTGCCGGCAGCATGCGTCATTCGTTTCATCTGCAAACGTCCGAGCGCATCAGCGGCACAGGACGAGCACGTGCGCAGATGGGATTCCAGAGTGGCGAGTTCATCACTGGGAAGCTCGGAATCCACGTAAGCATCCAACTTGTTCCGCCACAAATCGCATGTCATCGCGATGCACCCTGTAATTGGAGGGCCAACAAGTCACGCATGGCTTTTCTGGCGCGCGACAGGCGCGACATCACCGTGCCCATTGGAATTGAAAGTGTGCTGGCGATGTCGTGATAACTCATCTCCTCGACGTCGCAGAGCAGAACGATCTCGCGAAATTTCACTGGGAGTTGCTCCAGAGCGTTTTCGATTGCCTGCTGGTCCGCACGCGCGAGCAGCACCGACTCCGGTGTTTGTACATTGGCGGGCTCGGCTACCGGGTTCTCGTCGTCATCCAGCGATACCGTCATGCTGGCCTTTAGCCCCGTGCGCGAGGTCAGGAACGTGTTGCGCAGAATCTTGTACATCCACGCCGGGAAGTTGGTTCCGGTCTGGAAGGATGCGAAACCCTTCAACGCCTTCAGGTACGTCTCCTGCACCAGATCTTCGGTCTCGGTTCGGTCCCGTGTGAGCCATTGCGCGAAGTTGTATAGCCTGGGAAGCAGCGGCATGGCCAACGCCTCGAAAGACCCGGTCGTGCTGTCGTCGTTCGCCACGGCCTACGAGTGTAACCTCGAAAAGTGAAATTTATTCCCGCCAACCGAATACAGAGTCACTGAACGAGAACGCTGCCCCTCATCATCGGATGCAGCTTGCAGTGATAGGGAAACTTGCCCGGCTTAGTGAATGTGAAACGGAAGCTCTGATTGGTGTCCATGAGCTGGGACCCGAAGGCTCCATCATCGCTGGTCACGGTATGCGGAGTGTCGTCTTTATTGGTCCAGTTCACGACCGTTCCGGTTTTGACGGTCAACTCCTTCGGGGCAAAAGAGAAGTTGTCGATGCTGGCGTTCACCGTGCCGGCCGCTGCCGTCGTTTTTGTTGAATCTGCGGAACTGGCGGACTGGGCCTGAGTTGCAGCCGCCGTCAGCAAAATACCACTTGCTTGCTCAGTTGGCGTGCCGGCGAGTGTCGCATCCACGACTGCCAAATGATGTGCACCTGAGACGAAATTGACGTCTGTGATGCCGAGGACCTGCCGAAGTTCATTCGACGGAACCTTCAGCGGACCGGCGGAAGGCGCGGTTCCGGGCAACGGTTGCGGAAATGCCGTGGCCATCGCGGTGTGGAAGGTGACGTTGCCCTCGACCTTTTGCATGATCTGGTGGATGTGTCCGTTGAGAACGGTGACCGAACCAAAGCGCTTCAGGTAAGACAATGCCTGCGCGCTATCTTGCGTTCCCCAGCCCCACTGCGGGTAAACCGCCCAGAGCGGGATGTGGGCAAAGACTACAATCGGCGTGCTGCTGGAACGTCCTCGGAGATCGTTCTCCAGCCACTTGAGCTGCTCAGCGCCAAGATTGCCGAGGCCTCCGGCTTTGAGATTGACTACGTTCACCAGGCCGACGAAATGCACGCCTTTTTGATCGAAGCTGTGCCATCCAGCTCCCTGGGTCCCCTTGCCATAGCGCTCCAAAAATTGCTGTCCGTTGTCCAAAGCGACATCGTGCTCTCCCGGAACATAGAACAGCTGCCTGGTCTTGGCGCTTTTGAGAAGCTGGTTGAGCGTGTCGAACTCGCCGGGTTTCGAAAGGTGAGTCAGATCGCCGGTATGGATGATCAGGTCCGGCTGAGCCGGGAGGGCATTAATCTTGTCAATGGCAGCCTGGCAGGTCGCAGTGACGTCGGAATTGGCCGCTTTGTCGAATCCGATGTGGCTGTCGCTGATTTGAACAAATGTGAAATCGGCGCCATTGGCTTGTTGATGGCCTGTAGCGGCGAAGAGCTGAGAGGCGGGAACGCCGCCGCTGAAGCTCCATACCAGCCCGGCGCCGGCCCAAGCCATGCAGGAAAGGAAGCCTCGACGGTCGACGCCGTCCTCGCTGTGGGGCACATCAATCGGGTGATCCGGTCGTTTTTCTCTGATAGACATCACTCCTCCTGCTATCGCGTGAATTTGGCTTTCCAGCCGCGTACTGGATAACTGCACCTGCGAGGTTTTATTCCATGTCCCTCTTCAACGCGTACAGAGCGTCTAACCTGGGCCGTTTACTCCGCTCAGGAAGCCTCCAAGGTGGGCGGTGATCGCGATGACGCCGATGGCCAGGAACTCAATCGGAAGCCGGTATGGGGATAGGGACTGCAGCTCTCGTCGAGCTCGGAAGTGTAACCACCAGGAGAGCCAGATCAGCAGACTTGAGACGAGGGCAAGAACGAGATGCAACAGCAGGATGCCCCTTATCCTTTGCGCCTCCAGCTGAAAATGCCAGGCCAGAATGCCCGTGAACATCACAGGCAGAGTCGAAACGGCTGCGATGCCCAGGTTGTAATACGCGGCCTCTGCCAGGCGCGGCCGATTTCTCCAGTGGGCTACGAAGTCAAACACCGCCGCCGAAATAAAAAGCGCGATCGGAAAGTGTATGAGCACCACGTGCTGCGCGTGTCTCGGGAAGATGATTAGCTTCGGATCAAACGGACCGGGCACCGAGCTCAAGAATGCAATCGCCATACCGCTCACCTCTGGAGAATGAAACTGAGGCGTTGCCGAAATATTCCCGAGCGATTGATTGGCGGATTGGTGGATGCGCTCGAAAGTCGGAAATAATTTTTCGTGTTGGCAGTTCGTATCAGTGCAAGGCAACGCAAGACGACCGGAGAGCGAGTATGAACACGGCTGCCAACCAATCCAACGAATACACCACGATGACTACTGCAGTCGGCGTAGATGAGAGGCGAGGCTGGTCCTACTGCAGGGCGGCGGAAGAGGACGAGAGGAACGGCTTTCCGTTCACTGCTGCAATGGAGTGGCAGAGAGCTGCGGTATGCTTTGGTTCGCGGTCGCCTGTTTCTGATCGCTGCTGGCGGGAGTGGGAGCGCATTATGCAGATCCCGCGCGCGCTTGCGTCGGCTGTCGTGGACACCGAAGAAGCTCGCCTGCCGTCTCGAAACGAATCAGGCAACCAGCCGTGCGTCACGCTGTTCCGGCAACCGGTTGCTGTTCTCCGTCCTCAAGCTGTGCCTCTTTAAACAGTGAGCCGAGAGCGGTCGTCGTAAGCCATTTTCAGTCACGCCGGTTCAGTTGCAAGACCCAACTCCAGAGCTGGAGAACGGCAGTGCGATAACAAGGTGGTAAAGGACAGGTTCATCCAGCCTTCATCGGCCACCATGGCATGGACGGTGCAACGCACAAACTCAATCTTCTGTGACGGCTCTCAGGAGCCCGAAACAGCAAATGGACGTCCGGTTCTGCTGGTGGCAGGAACCGATGCCGCGCAGAGCATAGATCCAGCCGCTGAAGATCGTGGCCTCCATGGCTACTGTCCATGGCTGAGGCAGAGTCTTCATCCAGCAGTCCAATTCGCACCGGGTCGATCCCATCTTGCCTTCCTGATAGACACGGCCACTCACGTCCTTGTCGGTAGTGGGTCAGTTTGAAATTCTGGGCGAGAGAAAGCGCCGAGGTAAACTCACTCGGCGCTCCACAATATCGACGGCAGTTCCGCCGGATCCCTGCACCAATCCTGCACTGCTTATCCGGGTCGGGCAGCCGGGAGGCGGAGTTTGGTTCGCCGCCGGTATCCCGAGGCCCTGACAGCAGTTTCTGCAAGGCACTTGACAATGCCCCATTCTGACGTCGTGCTCGTCGCGGTCAGGGTGGGGCACTCGAGGCTGGCTTTGTCCCGGCAACTTAAGCCTCGAGTGCGCTGTTTGTCTGAGCAACGTAAATTGTTTGAAAACGGCGGAATAGGCAGAGAACTGGAGAAGAAAATGATCAACTCCATGGCCGGCAAACGAAAATGACTGCACGAACTCTGAGATTGTCAGCAGCGGCTCTCATACTCGCATACGTCGGCGTGGGCACTCCGTCTCGGCGCAATTAAGCTCCCAACTGCTTCCGCCGCCCTTACGGCTCCGGCGGGAAACTCTGCATTCTTGATGGGCCGCGCGGCAGCACCGGATTGCTCCTGGGTGACGGGCAAACCGGAAGTTGACTGGAGCTAAAGCCGATTTCGCCAGCGGCATATGTCCGAGGCCCGGATTTGAAAAACGCTGCGGACGCAACTTCCTGATTATGTGCGCGGATGACAGGCTAGAAACATCCGCGACTCCGGCGCGACGTACTCATCGCAGCCTCCGCAAGCACGTGCAGAGCCGAGACGATGCCTATTGCATCCCGGTCACCCGGTAGAGAGTCGCCAGCCCGACTCCCAGTTCGTGCGCAATCGTCCGCCAGGAAGTGCCAGCGGCGCGCAGGTCGGCCACTCTGGAAGCGTCCACAACGCGCCGCGGTCGCCCTAGGCGCTTCCCCTTCGCCTGCGCATTCCGCAAGCCAGCCCTGACCCGTTCCTGAATCAAGGCCCGCTCGAACTCAGCCATAGCCCCAATGATCTGAAACATCAGCCGCCCTGAAGGCGTGCTGAGGTCGAGATTGTCGCGGAGGCTGACGAAGGCAACGCCATATGCGCCGAGATCGGCCAGTGCGTTCACGAGATGCTTTAGAGAACGGCCGAAACGATCAATTTTCCAGACCAGCACAGCGTCAAAGCGGCGGCGGTGGGCGTCAGCCATGAGCCGATTTAACTCGGGACGGGACTCTTTCGAGCCGGACACGCCCTGGTCGGTGTACTCGCCGATGATCTCCCAGCCGCGGCGGTCTGCATACTCGCGTAGCTCAGCAAGCTGCATTTCCGGATCTTGATGGCCGTTGGAGGTGCTCACCCTTGCGTACAGCGCCACACGGGAGAGGTTTAGGGGCAGGTCTTGAGGAGATTGATGTGCAGTGATACGGTTTTGCTTAGCCATGTTGCCTCCTAGTGCGGCGACATCGGTTAGCGTCGTGTCGGTGTTACCAGCACCGGCACGGCGCGTTTGTTGTCTCGCAGTATACTTCGACTGCGGTGAGAATTGCGGGGACCCTAGACAGAAATCCAGTGAAATCGGCAGTAATCACAGATGCGGCTAAGTCCTCACGGATACGGGTTTAGTGATAATGCGAGAACTCAGCAGCAAACCATGATTATCGCGCATATCCGTCTTGGGCGCAGGGGGTCGCTGGTTCGAATCCAGTCGCCCCGACCATTGTTTTCAACGTATGCAGCCAGAATTTCCACAACGGCCGTCTTCGCTAGCTCCTGTCACAACCTGACAACCACACAGTCGCTCCTCGGTCGGGCAGCGCACTTTTTTCATTTTTTGATCTTGACGGCGCAGACGCCAGACTACAATGCGTCACCTAGCTTGTCTCCCGGCGGATACATGGCCCCACTCGTCTGCGAGGCTTATCCCTGCCAGAAGAAACTTGCCGGTCATGCAATGAAAGGCTGCCCATGTGGACGATCGTTTGGGTGTTGCTCTCTGTGAGCATAGCCGTGGCGGCCGAGAAAAAGCCGCCCTGCTTCACGCCCCTGAGCAGTTGCCCATTACGCGGTTGCGGGAAAGAAGACAGTCCGGATGCCTTATCAAACACGCTTAAACATCGCCGTCCGCCGCAGGGAGAGGCTACGACGCTTACGTTTGATGATTTTGCGAGCCTGCAGTCCCAAGCGGCGGAACGTTTTGACAACCACTACTCCACATTGACCAAGCCCGACCACGCAAGACTGCGCAAGCTGAAAGCGGGCAGCAGAACCGTCGGCGAAGGGGACCTTGTGGAGATCGTTGGCTACATAGCCGTGCTGCCCGAAAAATCCAAGCCGCATGCAAACAATTCAGGTGAGTCAGTCAACTGCCGCTTGTCGGGAAAAGACAATAACGATTTTCATATCAGCCTGACGCAGCGGCCCAACGGATCCGAGTTCGACGGCATCGTCGTCGAGATGATCCCGCAGCACCGCCCCGAAGAGTGGACCGAAGAGCAGCTCAAGAAGGTGCAGACGGCACATAAGCAAGTGCGGGTCCGCGGACAACTGTTTTTCGACAATCATCACACGGTCAACAGCGATCCGGACCACGTTCTGAGTAATCAGCCGAAACGGATGTCTCTGTGGGAGGTCCATCCGGTAACCAGTTTCGACGTGTGCACGAAGCAGAAGTGTGGAGAAGGCGATAGCGGGTGGCAGGCACTGGAAGACTTTTAGGAGCGCGCGATGATCAAGAGCACGAGACGAACCCTTTCAGCGCTGTTCATTGGACTGGTATTTTGGGGAGTGATATTTGGGGCGGGCTCCGCCGCCGCACAGACGGTCTCCGGCACATTTAAGGTTGCATGCATCGCAGACCCCAAGGAAAGCGAGATCAAGCAGCGCAAAGCGTGCCTGCATGCTACACCGCAACTGTCATTCGGTGATGAGATTACGCTGGCAGTAGAACATGCGCCGGACATCAGCTTCGACGACACCAGCGAGCCCGACCCGGCGAAGTTGGTGTTGTTCCTCGACGGTAAAGCGCTGCGGGGAACGAATGCTCACGTGGGCCGGAGCCAAACGGATGAGGACGATGTTACGACCACCTTGCTTACCTACCGGGTCACTCGCAATCTGACTACGGCGGAATCGCGAAAGACCTGGAAGGAGGTGTTGATGGCGACAGCAACGGGCGCAGAGTTGGCGGTCAGTACTGGTATGGAGGACGGACCGGCAGCCCAGAGCACGGCGGTTGTAAGTTTTGTCTCTCTCCGGCCCGGCAGAATCGTGTTGTGGTTTGTTGTGGCAGTCGCATTGGCTGTGGTTTTCTTTTTTATGGCTGCTCGTACTGGCGCTCTAAGAGACAAAGATGGTCCGGTGGCCCTGCAGCCGCAACAACGCGCGTTCAGCCTTTCACGTGTGCAGATAGCGCTCTGGACACTCCTAACGATCTACGCCTACCTGTACATTTGGTTCCTCACAGGTGAGTACAATGCAACCATCCCGGCGTCGCTGGTCGGACTGATGGGCATCACACTGACCACCTTCGGCACAGCAGCCGCAATCGATGTGAGTAAGTGTCAGCGCAAGGATGGAAAATCGAGTAGTGATGAATCGGAAGTAACACCACAACTGCGCACGCCGGAAGATACAGGATTGCAAAAGGGGGCCACTCCTGCACCCGGCGCCACCGGGTATGAATCGGAAGGACTCTTCCGTGATTTGATGACCTCCGCGCAGGGGGCCAGCCTTCACCGCTTGCAGTTCGGGGTCTGGACACTTGCTTTGGCTGCGGTATTCGTCGTAACGGTCTTCCGCACTCTGGCCATGCCCGATTTTGACGCTACGTTGCTGGGACTGATGGGGCTCACGTCGGGTGCATACGTCGCCTTGAAGGTTCCAGAGCAAAAGTGGTAGATGGCGCTGCACCAACGGATGAAATTGGTCGCTGGACCTTGCTTCGCTCAGGCCATCACGCGCGGGCTCTGGTTGACTTTCCCTTGTGGAATCGCGCAAAATCAAAGGTAATGAAGCTCCGCAACCCCAATCCGAGGCCGTCACCGTCACTGCCAGCCCTGCGGGTGTGGAGAGAGCTTCAGGTTACTTAGTTGCCCTAAGCACTCATACTCCAGGCCTGCAGGCTCACCGCCGCGGGCCTTTTTGCGTGATGAGGACATGGTAGGCTTTCGGTACGAAGAATTCCGCCACGACGAACGCAGGCCGAGGCACGGCGCCGGCCGCATAGAATAAGATAAACCCATGAAAACGTTCAGCGAAGAAGTCACCCTGGAAGGACACATCATCGACTCCTGGACCCTGCCCCGCGCCTTTGACGCCATCATGGACATGGGCGGCACCTTCGACGTGGAGGAGATCCAGGTGGGCCGCGCCAAGGACCAGCCGTCGTTCGCCAAGCTCAAGGTCCATGCCGAAAACGAGCATAAGCTGGAGAACATCCTGCTCGCCCTGCAGGCGTTGGGCGCAACGCTGGCCTCGCGCGACGACGCGGCCTACAAGCCCGCACCCGCCGACGGCGTGCTGCCGCCCGACTTCTACTCCACCACGCACTTGCCCACGCAGCTCCGGCTGGGCGGGCGCTGGGTGGATGTGCAGAACACCGAGATGGACCTGGTGATCCTCGTGAACCCGGAGACTGGGGAGGCGCGCATGGTCCCTTCGGCCGCCGTGCGCAAGGGCGAGCTGGTGGTGGTGGGGCACGAAGGCATCCGCATCATCCCGCCCCAGCGTCCGCGCAACCGCGAGATCTTCAGCTTCATGGGCAGCAACGTCAGCTCGGAGCACCCCAAGCGGCTGGTGATCGAGGAGATCGCCCGCGAGATGCGCGAGATCCGCGCGCGCGGCGGCAAGGTGCTCATCGTCGCCGGCCCGGCCATCGTGCACAGCGGCGCCGGTCCGCTGCTGGCCAGGCTCATCCGCGAGGGCTACGTGCAGGTGCTCTTCGGCGGCAACGCCATCTGCACCCACGACGTGGAAAGCGTGCTCTTCGGCACCTCGCTCGGCGTGGCGCTGCATAGCGGGCAGCCCGTCCCCGGCGGACACCGCAACCACATGGCCGCCATCAACACCATCCGCGCCCAGGGCTCGCTGCGCAAAGCCGTCGAAAACGGCGTGCTCAAAGAGGGCATTATGTACGAGTGCATCAAGAACAATGTTGAGCTCGTGCTGGCCGGCTCGGTGCGCGATGACGGCCCCATGCCCGACGTGATCACCGACATGGCCCAGGCGCAGCTCAAGATGCGCGCCGCGCTCCAAGGCGTGGAGATGGCGCTGATGATCGCCACCATGCTGCACTCGATTGCCACGGGCAACATGCTGAAGGCTTCGGTGAAAGTCGTGGCCGTGGACATCAACCCGGCGGTGGTCACCAAACTGGCCGACCGGGGCACCTTCCAGGCGCTGGGCCTGGTGACCGACGCGGAGCTCTTCGTGCGCGAGCTGGCCAACGCGCTGGCCGCTTTAGAGGAAAAGGAGGCTAAGCAGCCGGCGAAGGCGGGGAAGCGTTGAGCGTGCTCAACAATTAAGAAATGTCGGGTGCTCCACCTTCGCGCCGTCCATTTGGCGCTAAGGTGGGAAGCAACGGTCCTGCATACCGGAGACCTTTGTCGTTCCCGTCGCGCTACCGTTCTGGTAATTGCAGAGATGAATTGCAGGGATGAAATCTCATGCCTCCCACCTTAGCCGCAAAAGCAGCGGCGAAGGTGGGGCACCCGGCTCATCAGGTCAAGACCTTCAAGATTGCCGCGCGCATTGGCGGCAACTCGTCTTTCACCGTATTCCACACTGTTTCATCATCCACTTTGTGATAGCCATGCCGCAGGATGTCACCCATGCGGCAGAAGCCCTTCCAGTCCGGCCCTGGGCATAATACTCCTGCATCAGCACCCAGTCGTTTCGCGGCTTCGGTAATGATCTGCATCTGGCGCTCGACGGCGGACTTGGTCTTCAGGTCCCTGGTATAGGCATCGAAGTCCATGCCAGCCAGGAAAGAATCGATGTGGCCGATGGCCTCAAGAATGTCGCGCAGATGTGTCTTGCTGTCCCTAAAAGGCAAGGACGGCCTCGCGCAAGGCTCGCGACTTGACGGGTTCTCTCATCCATTCGGCTGATGAAAGATCGACATTGACGCCCAGCAGGTCCGTCAGGCGGCTCTGCAAGCTGCCGACCTTCACCAGCGTCAAACGCTTCGATTTATCGAAGTCGGCCAACAAATCGACGTCGGAGGCGGCCGAGGCTTCACCGCGCGCGACCGACCCAAAAATCCGCAAGTGGACGATGCCCGCGGCCTTCAGCTCGCCTTCATGCTCGCGCAGCTTCGCAATGACAAAGCTTTTATCCATGGCCCACCAGAGCTCCATTATGGCCCTGTTCAATCCCAAAGCCAAGCCAATGTGCGCATCGCTGATTCAGCGCTGTCATATAATAATTCTTTCATTCGAGGAGCGCGCAAAGATGCCCGTCACCACCACCGAGAAGATTTGGCACAACGGCAAACTCATCCCCTGGGAGCAGGCCACGATTCACGTGATGTCGCACGTGGTCAACTACGGCACTGCCGTATTCGAGGGAGTGCGCTGCTATGAGCTGCCGACGGGCCCGGCGATCTTCCGCGCGCACGAGCATGCGCAGCGCCTTCTGGACTCGGCCAAAATTTATCGCATTCCGGTGCCCTACACGCGGCAGCAGCTTGTCGACGCCATGTGCGAGACCATCTCCTCCAACGGCGTCTGGCCCTGCTACATCCGCCCGCTGATCGTGCGCGGCTACGGCGAGATCGGCGTCAATCCCCTGAGCAATCCCGTGGAGTGCTACATCGCCAACTATCCATGGGGTAAGTACCTCGGCGGCGATGAGGACGTGGGCGTGGACGTTTGCGTCTCGTCGTGGACCCGCCTTGCGCCCAACACCCTGCCTTCGATGGCCAAGGCCGGCGCCAACTACATGAACTCGCAGCTCATCAAGATGGACGCGGTGCTGAACGGCTACGTCGAGGGTATCGCGCTCGACGCCAACGGCTACGTCTGCGAGGGCTCGGGCGAAAACATCTTCGTGGTGCGCGGCGGCAAGCTGCTCACGCCGCCGCTGGGCAACTCCGTGCTGGCGGGCATCACGCGCGACTCGGTGCTCACCGTGGCGCAGGAGCTGGGGATTCCCATCGTCGAGCAGATCCTGCCGCGCGAGATCCTCTACATCTCCGACGAGGTCTTTTTCACCGGAACAGCCGCCGAGGTCACGCCGATTCGCTCGGTCGATAAGATCACCGTCGGCGATGGCAACGTGGGCCCGGTCACGAAGGCGATCCGCCAGGAGCTGTTCAGTATCTTCGACGGCAGCAAGCCGGACCGCTTCAACTGGCTCACCGCGGTGCCCGTGCGGCAGAAAACCAGGGCGTAGAATTCCCAAACTCTGACTTGTGCCCCATTCAAGCCGGGGTCCCCAGCAAGCCTGCCTTTGGCTTGCTGGGGTGGAAGCTTCTTTTGCTTGAGTGGGGTTTTATGCTGCGCCCTGGAGATCAACTGCCCCAGGCAAGCCAACAAGAAGGCTTGAGTGGGCCAGCACGGGGCATTTCTGTCCCCCACATTTGCCAATAGAAGGCAAATGTGGGCCACCCTCAGCTTTTTCCTCCGCGCCACCGCCTCTCCAAAAGGACAATGACTTTCGTTCATGCGCGACCGTACATTGCGCAAGTGGCGCTGAGATGCTACTTATGGTTGAGCCGCTCAGCTTCCGGAGCAAGAAGAGATCCAGATGACCATTGACGACCTGTTGCGCATCGCGGTGGAGCGCAAAGCCAGCGACCTCCACCTCAAGGTAGGCAATTATCCCCACATCCGCGTGGATGGCGAGCTGGTGCAGCTGAACGAGCAGCCCCGCGTCACCGGCGAAGAGATGCTCAACATGGCGTTCAGCCTGATGTCCAACCGCCAGAAGCAGCGCTTCAAGGAGTGCGCCGAGATCGACCTGGCCTACGGCGCCGCGGGGTTGGGCCGTTTCCGCGTGAACGTCTTTCAGCAGCGCGGCAACGTGGGAATCGTGCTGCGCGTCATCCCCACCAAGATCCGCGCGCTGGAAGAGCTCTATCTGCCGGCGGTCACCGAGCGGATATGCGACGAGGCGCGCGGCCTGGTGCTGGTCACGGGCGTGACCGGCTCGGGCAAGTCCACCACGCTCGCGGCCATGATCGACCGCATCAACTCCTCGCGGCCCGAGCACATCATCACCATCGAGGACCCGATCGAATTCCTGCATCGTGACAAGAAAGGCTGCGTCAATCAGCGCGAGGTCGAGGTGGACACGCCGACCTTCTCCAGCGCGCTCCGGGCCAGCCTGCGCCAGGACCCGGACGTGATCCTGGTGGGCGAAATGCGCGACCTGGACACCATCTCCACCGCGTTGCACGCCGCCGAGACGGGCCACATGGTCTTCAGCACCCTGCACACGCTCGATGCCACCGAGACCATCAACCGCATCATCAGCGTCTTTCCACCGCCGGAGCAGAAGCAGATCCGACTGCAGCTTGCGGCCACGCTGCGCGCCATCATCAGCCAGCGGCTGGTCAAGCGCTCCGACGGCGCGGGCCGCGTTCCGGCCGTCGAGATCCTCATCTCCACCGCTTACATCCGCGAGTGCATCACGACGCCGGAGAAGACCCGCAACATCCGCGAGGCGCTCTACCAGGGCACATCGCAATATGGAATGCAGACCTTCGATCAGTCGCTCTTCGAGCTGTTGCAGAAGGGCCTGATCTCCTACGAGACCGCGCTCGAGAACGCCAGCAATCCCGACGACTTCAAGCTGCGCGTGCAGGGTATCGCCGGCACGGCGGAATCCACGCGCGACGAGCTCTCGCAGCTGGGCAGGTTCTAAGCTGATCGCCGCTCCCAGGTTAGCGCCGCAAAAACGCGGCGCGGAACCTGGGGC
>WNFY01003506.1_pt1 | contig 14688 bp, 10 predicted proteins | sample 5400091 | NCBI WGS metagenome assembly WNFY01 (sample SAMN13153364, study PRJNA577476) | soil metagenome | isolation source: 60 cm soil or saprolite under grassland replicate 1 | place: USA:California | collected 2016-06-15 | reverse complement strand
TATGCCAAAAGCTGCATCATCACTTTCTATAAATGATGAAACTGGATGTGCGAAATCAGGATAATCTGCAGAATCGGAAGAATAAGTTCCAAAATCTTTTACCTGCAAACCTTTATCGTTTAACCATTCTCTGATTGCTTCTTTATACTCAAAACCTGCATGATCGCAGCCAATAACGATGGGATTAGAGAGATTGAATGTTGTATTCATGTTTAAGTTTCAATGTTTAGAGATTTACAAGTTCTGATATATTCAATAAAATAATCTGGAAATTTATTAACATTGAATTTGTTGATGCATAATGAACAGAACCGCGCATTGTTGCGCAGCGGGACAAGCATATAAGTGTGCGATGCAACGAAGCTTAATCAGAGTTTCACAGTTAGGCTCAAAATAAAAATATAGATTCTCATTGCGAAATGTATAACTGCTTACTGCCAACTGAAATTAGCTCCATTCTTCCAATTCTTTTTTCTGCTCTTGCTTATAAACTCTTGCTGATACAAATACACCAAATTCGTATAATGAATACAATGGAATAAATACGATTGTTTGGCTAATCCAATCCGGGCTGGGAGTAATGATTGCCGCAACCACTAAAATTAGCACAATGGCATACCTTCTTGAGCGACGCAGAAAACTTGGAGTAATAAGACCGATTTTTGTAAGTGCATGAGCAAGTACAGGCATTTCAAAGGCAATGCCGCATCCTAAAATAAGATTGGTAAGATTATCAAGATAATCGTTGATGGTAGGCTTTGTTTGAACAATATTTAATGCACTTACCTGGAAGTTGGCAAGAAAATTAAATGTGAAGGGACCAAGTACAAAATATCCAAAAATAGCGCCAAGAAAGAAAAAAAATGAAACCCAGAAGATCACGAAACGCGAACCTCTTAATTCATTTGGCTTTAATGCCGGCTTTACAAAACGCCAGAATTCCCAGAAAATATAAGGAAATGCTGCAATTAAACCACCTACAAAAGCTATGGAAAAACTACCAAAAAACTGGCCGCCAAATGTAGTTGTCTGCATGTTGATATTTAATGGCGGAAGGCAAAGTGAATTACCCAGATGCAGCCAGTGACTGAAATCACAAAAAGCACGATAGCTGACGAAGTTGGGACTTATGGGTCCGGCGATAATGTTATCAAATACCCATTTTATATTGATAAAAATAACAGCAGCAAATACTAATATCGCAAGCAATGAACGAATAATGTGCCAGCGTAATTCCTCAAGGTGATCTACAAAAGACATTTCCGCTCTGCCCCTGCTCCTTCTGTCAAAAAAACCAGTTGCCATTTTTGAATTGATTATTTTTTTATAAGGCTGCAAAGTAAAGGGTTAATGAGCTAATGTAAATGTGAAATTGTGAAAATATCGAAATGTGGAAATACGATATCAAGATATTAGATATTGGGATATTGCAAAGTTTATGGCTTCTGAACTTGTGAACTTGTAAACTATTGACCTTTGTTAACGCAGCACTTTCACTTTCACCATTTCAATGCGGGTGTCACTCACATTAAGTACATCAAATTCATATTTATCAATAATGATGCGCTCCTTTGGTTTCGGAATAGTTTCATGTTCATTAATGATGTAGCCTGATAAAGTCTCTGATTCATTTCCAGGAAATTCCAAATCATATTTTTCCTTGATATAATCCAGTTCAAGCCGTCCGGAAAATATGAATTCATTCTCCGCCAGTTGTTTTTCAATAAACTCTTCTGTGTCGTATTCATCTTTTATTTCACCAAAGATTTCTTCCAGCACATCTTCCATCGTAATGATGCCCGCAGTGCCACCAAATTCATCCACAACCCATGCAATGCTCTTGCGCTCTCTTGTGAATTTATTGATAAGATCTGTTGCACTCATACTCTCGGGCACTACAGAAATTGGCAGAATGATTGACTTGAGTTCTGCAGGCTTTTTAAAAAGATCCAATTGATGAATGTACCCTTGTATATTATCTATATTGCCTTCGTACACGACTATCTTACTTAACTTGGTTTCCATGAATCGTTTGTGTACTTCCTCTACCGTAGTGTTTATACTCACCGCTTCAATTTCTGTGCGTGGCACAAGGCATTGACGAATTTTGATCGAGGGCAGTGACAAAGCATTTTGTAAAAGTTCCCTGTTTAAATCCTGGCTACTTTCATCCTGCTCATTGGTTTGCTGCAAAAAATGTTCAAGGTCTACCATTGAGAAATGTTCGTCGGAAGATTTTATTCTTACATTAAACAAATATTTTAAAATGCCTTCTGAAAAATTTACAAACAGCGAGGCGACCGGGTAAAAAAAGTTGTGAAAGAGACTGCTGAACGGAGCAAAGAAACTGAGTAATCCATCGCTCTTTGCCCTGAAAATTGATTTGGGTAAAAACTCGCCAATCAGCAGTACAATAACAGTAGAAAAAAAAGTATCAAAGCCAAGTTTTAAATATGGGTTTTCTATATGAATAAAATTTTTCATTAGCTCACTAAAAAGCAAACCATAAATAACAAGAAAAAAATTAAGTCCCACAAGACAGGAGCCAAGAAAACGAGAAGGCTGTTCCATAAAATGCGACATAATAATGCCGCTTGTTTTACCTTGTTTCTTTTTTAATTCAATGCTCAGCCTGTTAGCACTGATAAATGCTATTTCAATACCTGAAAAAAAAGCAATGAACAACAAGGCAACCACAATGCCCATTAGCAGGGTGTAAACTTCCGTCATACTCCCCAAAGTAAATGAAAATTGATTGAATTGCTGAACTTTGATTAAGGAGAACCTTTTTTGTACTTAGCTGCATTGCATATAGCATCACCTGTTGTGTCACTCTCTTCAATGTTCTGAACTTTATTGAGCAATATGAGTGGTAGTAAATAGGGTATTTAGGATTAGGCGAAAAAATAAAACTAGGAACTCAAAACTTTAAAAATTATTCATCACAATAAAACATTTTACAAAATCAATTTTAAATTTACTTTGCAATCTCTTTTAAAAAACTTAGAATTTAAAACATAAAACACAAAACGTATGATACGCAATCATGAAATAGACTATCACATATTTGGTGAAGAAATGCAATATGTGGAAGTAGAATTAGATCCGGGTGAAACCGCCATTGCAGAACCGGGAGCATTTATGATGATGGATGACGGCCTACAAATGGAAACTTTGTTTGGTGATGGCAGTCAGCAACAAGGCGGATTAATGAATAAATTATTCAGTGCCGGTAAACGTTTACTGGTAGGGGAAAATTTATTTATGACTGCATTTACAAATGCAAGCCAGGGTAAAAAACATGTAAGTTTTGCTTCACCATACCCTGGTAAAATAATCGCATTGGATCTTCAGCAACTTGATGGAAGAGTCATTTGCCAGAAAGATGCATTTCTCTGCGCTGCGAAAGGAGTAAGCATCGGCATTGAATTTCAGAGAAGGTTGGGAACAGGTTTATTTGGCGGCGAAGGTTTTATTATGGAGAAACTGGAAGGTGACGGCATGGCATTTATGCATGCAGGCGGACATGTGTTTGAAAAAACATTGGTGCCTGGTGAACTCTTAAAAATTGATACAGGTTGTATTGTTGGATTTACCAGTAGTGTGGATTATGATATTCAATTTATTGGCGGCATAAAGAATACCATCTTTGGCGGTGAAGGTTTATTCTTTGCTACTTTACGCGGACCGGGAAAAGTATGGATTCAAACATTGCCTGTAAGCAGGCTTGCTGCACGTATTCTTGCTTATGGCACTGTAAAACGCAAAGAAGAAGGAAGCATTCTGGGTGGCTTGGGTAATTTACTGGATGGTGATGGGTATTAAGAAGATTTAGGATTTATGAATTTATGATTTACAATTTATAATTTACAATTTCTGTCTGATAGACAGATGTCTAATTTTTATAGATACCAGACTTGTGGATTTACGATTTCTGGTGTCTGATGCCGGTGTGATATTTAAGTTATGATTCTATTTTTCAGTTAAAGGATTTGCGAGGACACAAATTCCGCAGCCGCCTGTCTGATGTCTGATTTCTGATGTCTGATTTACGATTTTATGACGGATTATTATTGAAGTGTAAAGAATTTAAATTTGGAAACTACGTGTTTCATTGAAAGAGGAACAGCGACATGAGTGACACAAGAGGTGATGCCATGCTTGATAATGCTTGTAACAAAAAATAAAAAAATCGTAAACCCGAAAATCGTAAATCCGAAACTCTCTTACCATTTTGCAAAAATCTTAAAATTTACCAGTCTTGGTGTCAGACGATTGGGAATTGCATAAACAGTATTTGAAAAATCTTTTACCAACTGGTAACTGATCGTATTGGCACGATCAATAACATTAAATATTTCGAGTGAAGCCCAGATGTTGTCAAAATTTTTAAATGGCGAATGACTGCGGCGTGCACTCTGTTCGTTAAGCAGGAGTGCACTGAAGCCAATATCCACACGAATGTACGGCTCGATGGTTAACGCATTGCGATAGCGTGTGCTGCCTGGAATATTGTAAGGCATATTGCTACCATAAAGTGTGTTGAAATAAACTTTGAAATTTTTATTGGTGCTGAGATAATCCTGGAAAAACATTCCGAATGTTATAAGCCTGTCAGTAGGGCGGCGCAACCAACCTACAGCGTTGATGGTGCTGTCAACGGGAATTTTATCGGCCGTGTGCGGACCAATAGTTTCACCTGCTGCGTTTTGATAAGTGGTATAATAATCATTGTTAAGATTTTCTTTTGTGCGCATAATACCAATGCTTATCCAGCTTTCAGCGTCTTTTACAATTTCTCCAAACAATCTTCCTTCGATGCCGGCAGTATAAGCTTTAGCATTATTCTCACCATAATAACGCAGACGAACATTATCAATATCATAAGGAACTACATCGGTCATGTATTTATAATATGCTTCAGTGGTAAACCTTGCAGGACGTTGGAAAAGTTTGAAATAATAATCAAAACCTCCGCTTGCCTGGTAACTTTTTTGCGCTTTTAGATTGTAATTAATACTGCCATCATATCTGCGCATTTCACGATAGAAAGGTGGCTGCACATACACACCTGCAGCTCCGCGAATTACAATATCTTTTTTCCAATTGTCAGGTTTAAATGAAAAGCCGATACGCGGTGAAAGAAGAAACTCTTTATTCAGTGTGTTGTAGTTATAACGCAAACCTCCCTGCAGTATAAAACCAGAGGAATCATTAAAGCGAAAATTATCTTGTATATATCCATGAAAACGTGTTACATTAAAATCTGCATCGCCACTTGTAAAACTTTGTAACGAAAGCTGGTTAGGATTATAAGGCAACGAATATCCTGCGGAATCATTATATATCCATTCATGCAGATGATCATGTACAACTTGTCTTTCAATAGTATTGCCCCATTGCAAAAAATGTTTTCCTGCATCCAAGGTTCCTTTGTGTGACGCGCTCCACACATCAATGTCGAGTTTGTTGCGTGCATAGTTTTGGTTAACACCTGCTCCCAACGGATTTACGATAGCACCATTTGTTGCACTGTTTGGATCAAAATCTCTTTCACCAAATAAATAAGCACCGGTAATATCAATATTCTCTTCTTCCTTATCACTAAAGTAACTGAGCATCCATTTTAACTGCAATTTTTTTGTTGGCTGATTAATTGCAGATAGTCCGATAAAATTGGTACTGTATTTATCCTTCTCGTGTCCTTCAAAAAAAATATCAAGACCAAGACTTGTTGAATAAAGAGGAGAAAAAACAGAAGATGTTAATTGACTTTCTTTTGGAAAAAAACTGAATTTGGTTTTAGAAAAATTTGCCAATGCTTCCAATCTCCATTTGTTTGTAGCCTGCCATGTAACTAATGTTTGCAGATCAACCGAAGAAGGAATATAATTGCCTTGTGTTTCCTGGCTGCTAAGCAAATTTTGATTGGTTCTGTTGCGTACACCAAATAAATAAGTGACTTTATTTTTTTTCGCTGTGCCTTCAAGATGCAAGCCTTGTTCCAATAAGCCAATATAAGCGGAACCAGCATTCTGCGTGGGTTTGCGGTAAGTAATATCGAGCACTGAACTCATCTTGTCTCCATACTTTGCCTGAAAACCTCCGTTATAAAATTTTACATTACTGGTAAGTTCAGGATTAATAAAACTCAATCCTTCCTGCTGTCCACTTCTTACTAAATATGGACGGTATACTTCAAAATCATTTACATAAACAAGATTCTCATCGTAACTGCCACCATGAACAGAATATTGAGAGGTAAGTTCATTGTTGTTTCCCACAAAAACTTTTATCAGGCTTTCAATACCACCGATTGGCGAAGGATTTACCAATGCTCTTGAAGCATCAATATTGACTAAACCGGGTTGCCTGCGATCTCTTTCATCTTTTACGGTTACGGCTTTCAGTTCTTTTGTAAAGCGCTGAAGCTTTATGGTAATTTTTTCATTCTCTCCTGTGCCTAAATAAAAATTTTTTTGAACCGTTGTATAACCAACGAAACTAAAAACAAGTGCAACAGGTTTATTGGCAGCAACATTGATTTGAAAGTAACCGGAATCATTTGTGGCAGTATTTTTTTCAACATTTAAAACCTGTACTGAAACATTTTTCAAGGGCTTATCATTTTCATCTAAAACTTTACCAGTGATAGTGGCGATTTTTTTCTGCGCGTAAATAGAAGATGGGTAAAAAAGGAAACAAGTAATAAGCAGTATTGCGGTATGAAATTTATGGAACATGTTTCGCGATCAAAGGTTGAAGATACGTTTTGAAATGCTTTTGAGAAATTCATGTAACGATGATGCACAACATTTTTATTTATTCCTATATTTATCCATAAAACAATTTTATATGAAAAAGACCTTTACGTTCCTTTTGCTAATCCTGCTTGCCGCCTCAGTTGTTTCCGCACAACGTTTACTTACTGAAGATTTTAATTATGCTACAGGTGCGCTCACTACCGTTAGTGGCGGTAACTGGACGCCATTTGCGGGAACGGCAAAACCCATTCAGGTCATTAATGCCAATTTAACTTATTCGGGCTATGTTACAAATCCTTCTCCTACCAGCGGAGCAGTTTTATTAGATACCGCAAAGAGTAATGGAGAAAATGCTTATGCAAAATTCAGCACGGTAAGTTCCAATACTGTTTATTGCACCTTTCTCTTAGACGTTCTTTCAGTAGGCAATCTTTTTCCTAATGGTACTGGTAAAGGAGAAGGTTTTATCAGCTTTTTACCGTTATCAAATAGCATGGCAAATGCAGCAGGGGTAGCTATAAAAAGAGCATCAACTGGTTTTAAGCTTGGTGTTTTCCCAAGGATAAATCCTGATTCTGTACAAATAGCATGGGCAAAACCAAAATTCTCTATAAACACTACTTTACTTGTAACAATGGCATATCAGTTTGTTCCCGGTGAGGGCAATAACCTTGTAATGCTCTGGGTAAATCCACGCACTGATACACTGCAGATAAGCCCCGACGCCCAAATAATAGATATTGACAGCGCCAGTAAACCAAGAAAATTTGGAAAACTGGCTCTTTTACAACGTAGTTCACACACTCCACTTTGCGAAATTGATGCGATTAAAGTTTCTACTGACTGGAATGATGCCGTATTGCCTTTAAGATTGTTATCATTTAATGTAATTGATAATAATGGTTATGCAAGTCTTAGCTGGCAAACATGCAATGAAATAAACATGAACAAATTTGAAGTGCAAAAGAGCGCAGATGCTGAAAGTTTTGTTGGTATTGGAGATGTTGCTGCTAAAAATACCTCGTGCGGAACAACATACACATTTAAGGATCCGAAAGCATTGGCGGGAACTGCTTATTACAGGATAAGAATGATTGATAATGATGGTTCTTCAAGCCTAAGCGGCATTGTACATATTGATGGTAAAATACCAACAAAAGTGAGTGTCTTTCCAAACCCTGTTATAAATTATCTTGTACTTGCGCATCCAAAAGCTGAAACAGGCACTATGCTTATAATTGTTTCATTAAACGGCACCGTTGTAGCTTCTTATGTTGTGCAAAAAGATGCAATTCAAACAAGTGTGGATGTATCAACACTTGCCAAAGGAAATTATATAGTGGTGTTCGGTAATGCACAACTAAAACAAACAATAAAAATCGTAAAACAGTGATTAAATATTCTATTGTCAGAAGAAAAAACCTCTTGCGTTTACAGGAGGTTTTTTATTTTTTGTAACAGACTGAAGTAATATTACTCATTGCCTTTGTGTTACTCCCATGAGAATGACGTTATCAGGCGGGCACTTGTACATTCTGAATATTGTCAATCTTGAACTCTGGATGTGGATAAAATTTTTCTCACATTTGAAGTTTCACTTTTCACAATTAAATTTATCCTTTTGGATTTTCAAATTTAATTTGAATGGTGCCTGATTGAGTTTCTGTCCCTTTGGAAAATTTTATTTGATAAGCTCTTTTGAGTGCAATCTTATTAATATCCGCAAACGGACTTCCTTGCCTCAAGCTCGCTGAAGTAACTGAACCATTTTCATCAACAGTAACATTAACGAGTACTTTACCACCATATTGATAAGTGTCTTCAAATCTTGTGTTGCCAACAGGTCTTCTTCCACTTAAACCATTTGTTATGCTAACACCGCCGCTTCCCGTTCCACCATTTCCTGTGTAACTATCAGAATTAGGACTACCATTTGGTTTACCCTGGTCACCATTACCACCGGCAATGCCCTGGTTGCGCACATTGTTGTAGCTGTCTGCATTGTTACCACCATTGTTCGGATTTTTTCCACCCGCATATACTGCTTTTGGTTTTACGGGTTTTGGTGGTGTATTTACAACAGGTTTATTAGTAACTTTTTTTGTTTCAGCATTTTCTGTTTCAGCGGGATTTTTCTTTACTTCCGGTTTTGGAGAAGTATGTACAACAGGAGCATCAGGCTCTTTGTTTTCTGCGACTTCGGGTTGCGTTTCTGCAGCGGCTCTTGAAGTTTGGGGAGGATTTGTATTTGTTTCTTTTGCATCAGAAAGTTCACCGGGAATTTGGGGAGGAATTTTTCCCATGCCAAAATCACTGTTGCCAAGATTTACTTCAATGCCTTCATCAACAGGCGGAGGAGGAGGTTGAGGAATTGTCCAGCTTACAAGAAAGAGGAAGAGAAATATCGCACCTGTTATAAGCACTGTCATTCCAAGTGCCTTCATGTTTTTTTCTCTTTCAAATTGCTCGTGTATTATGTTTAAGTTGTTCATCAAAATTTATTTTTAAATGCGACGCTTCTTTTATGTTGAAAAATGAACAAAGCGTACAAGTGAGTGACACAACAAAAGCTTAATTATTATGTTCAAGCTCATAACAAAAAAATCTTCTCATCTCTTTACAAATTTATCATCCGTACACAATATCAACTGTTATAAAGATGCTAACAGGTGTGCATTATGCAAACCGTATTATGAGAACGTTGAATTTTTAACAAAATTGTTCAGGCTATACGGTGATAGAGCCATGAAGGCATATACTTCATGAGCATTGCGATAAGCCACCAGCGTTTTGTAATATATGCACGCCATTTTTTTGCTTCAATAGCTGCGATAATTTGCTTTGCTGCTTTTTGCGGAGAGGCAACCCAAAAACGTGGATTAGAAGCTTGTTTGGTTTTTACAAAACCGGGTTGAATATCTGTGATATGAATATTTGCTTTTAACCTGCGTGCTTTCATGTGTAGACCTTCCATATAGTTGCTCATAAAAGCTTTGCTGGCGCTGTATGCAGGCGCAAGGCTAAGACCTTTGACAGATGCAATAGAAGATGTGGCTGCAATTTGGCCATGACCTTCTTGTAAAAAGTAATTGAACATATAAGCCGTTAAATCAACGAATCCCTTTACATTGATTTCATAAACTCTTTTTTCAATTTCAGGATTCAATGTTTCACCCGGCTCACCATATCCTGCATTGTAAATAAAAATATCAACGCCACCCATTTCATCAATCAATGTTTTGAGACACTCAATATTATTTTCTCCGCGAACATCAAAGCAGGCTGTAAAAATTTGCGATAAAAATTTTTGTTTCATTTCATTCAAGAGCATTTCGCGTCTTCCTGTTATGCCTACACTGTAACCCTTTTGTAAATAAAGCAAGGCCATTTCTTTTCCAATACCTGAAGTGGCACCAATGATAATAACTTTTTTTGGTGTTGGTGATGACATTGTAATTAACCTTAAATTGAAGCCTTAGAAAATAAACCAAGAGTAAAGAACATATAATTTTCTAAATGAGTAAGAGCACTAAGGTAAAGGCTAAATCGTTAATCAGAAGTTGATTTAGAAAATCTGTTATCTTAACCGTTATAATTGTAAGGCATTTTATAAATTTGAATACTTAAGCCAACTTAGCTCAGATGGTAGAGCAGCACATTCGTAATGTGCGGGTCGTCAGTTCGATTCTGATAGTTGGCTCAATGAAAAAACCTATAAGGTTTCAACACCTCGTAGGTTTAATTATATAAAGGATTTATCTCAAGCTCTGCTACATCAACATCCTTATAATTTTTTATCTCGTTGTATAATGTATCTCTTTCAACCGGCTCTCTTTTTACCTGTTTAATTAATGAAACAAGTTGTGCGGTTGATAAAGATGGCGTTTGTTCTTCGCTGCCCGCCATTGAATAAATTTTTGTTGTGTCATTAATAGTACCATCCAAATCATTTACACCAAATGATAAACTGAGCTGTGCATTTTGCCTGCCAAGCATGGGCCAGTAAGCTTTCAGATGAGGAAAATTATCAAGATATAATCTTGCCACTGCATACATCTTCATGTCTTCTACAACTGAACTTTCGGGGATGTGGCTCATGTCATTGTCCTTATTGCGGAACTTGAGTGGAATAAAAGTGTTAAAGCCATGTGTTTCATCCTGCAGTTGTCGTAGTCTTTCCATATGATCTATACGATGCCAATATTTTTCAACATGTCCAAAGAGCATGGTTGCATTGCTGTGCATACCTAATTGATGTGCTGCTTTATGAATGTTGAGCCAGCCATCTGTACCAACTTTATCACCACAAATTTCTTCGCGGATTTCAGGATGAAAAATTTCTGCACCACCGCCGGGTAAAGAATCAAGACCTGCATTATGCAGAAACTTTAAACCTTCTTCAACAGAAAGTTTTGCCTTACGAAACATATGATCAAGTTCAACTGCAGTGAAACCTTTTACATGCAAGCTGGGACGATGTTGTTTTATTTTTTGAATAAGTTCAGCAAAAAAATAAAGATTCATTTTTGGATGAACACCACCAACAATATGCACTTCAGTAATTGGTTTGCCATCGTAACTTTTTACAATATCGAACATTTGTTCAATGCTTAATTCCCAACCCTCTTCTCGATGAGCATACAATCTTGAATAAGAACAAAACTTGCAGGCAAATACACAAACGTTGGTTGGCTCAATGTGAAAGTTTCTGTTGAAGTAAGTTTTATTACCATGCATTTGTTCTCGCCTCCAGTTGGCAAGGCTACCGAGATAAGGAAGAGAGCCTTTTCCAAAAAGTGTTACACCTTCATCAAAACTTAACCGCTGATTGTTCAATATTTTTTCACCTATTTTTTTTAACTCAATATCACCTGCTGTATTTACTATCTCCTTCACATTTGCTTTCATTGATTCCATATTGTGTATTTTGACGCCAAAGTTATTACTCAATCATAACAAAAAATAAAGCCTGGCCGACTATCACTCTTCGTACACAGTTGGTAATTTTTTTCGTTTTGCTCATTTTTGGCTTCTTTTAAGGGTATGGAGTGCCTGATATCTATAATATCATCGCCCACCACAACCTCTTTTACAAGCAGTCTTAAAATCTTCTTTTTTTCTTTTATATCCAGTTGATTCACATTCACACCTAACTGACTGGTGAAGCTTTGTGCATCCAGATATTGAAGTCGTTGATCCAACGCCAGTTCATGATTTTTTAAGTTCTCCAACTCTTTCTCCGTTGTATTTACACGCTTCTGTAACTCAGGCATTCTGATTCTTAATTGAGCTATAGTAATAAGACCCTCCTGGTAAGCATCTAATAATTTATCCATTGACTGTGATAATTTATTGCGCTGCTTAAGTATGGCTTCCTTTTGTTTTACCACAGGGCTTGCCTTACGGGTTTCTTCTACCCGCTTTTCTACTTCTCTTTGAATGAGCATTGGATCTTCCAGCAACTGAACTATTTGTTGCCATACGATATTATCCAGGTAATCCTGCCTTATAGGTTTGCAGTTGCATTTGCGCGCTCCTTCAAAACGATAAGGATCTGACCCAAAACATCTGTAATAATAAATCCTGTTCTTTGCTGAAGTTTCTGTATACGTTCTGTATAAGGAATAACCACATTCACTGCACACCATCATCCCTTGCAGCAATGTTTCTACTTTTGTATTCCGTTGTGAGTGGAGTTTATTGCTCTTTAATCTTTCCTGGGCAATATCAAAAGTTTCCTGACTGACTATTGCTGGAACTGGTATTTCGATCCATTCTTCTCTTGGTTTTTCTTTGTTACAACCATCCTGTACTACAGAGCCTCCTTTTGCTCTTAATGGTTCAGTAATTCTTTGACGTTCTGCATGTTCAGTTTTTCCATAACATGCTTTACCGCAGTAGGCAGGATTGCGCAACATTGCCCAGATCACAGATCGCTCCCATCTTCCGGTATTTTTTCTTGTCGGTATTTTTTCTGCGGTAAACTTTCTTGCAACAGCGCCTATGCTACAGAAGTCTTCAGTGTACATCCGGAACATTTCTTTTACTACCAGCGCTTCTTGTTCATTGATCTGATAGCATGCCGCGGTATTTTCTGTCTTTCTGATATAATTATATCCGTATGGTGCGCCGCATAATACACTCACTACTCCCGATTTTGCTTTAAAACGTTTGCCCCTGCGAGACCGCTCTTTAATAATTGCACGCTCATATTCGGAGATCATCCCCTGGAACTGTAATAGCAACGCTTCTTCAGGTGTATCTGCTTTGGGTGAGTTAATGAATAATACTTCTGTTCCACATGATGCAAACTCATCCATTAAAACCACCTGGTATGCATAATTACGACTCAAGCGGTCAGGACTATAAATTAAGACTGCCTGTATCTGGCCTTCTGCACTTAAGTCCCTTACTTTCTCAAGTCCCGGTCGAACCAGTATCGCACCGCTGTATCCTTCATCTTTAAAAATATATTCCTCGGGAACGACACATCCCTGCTCTTCGGCAAAATGTAATAACTCATCCACCTGGCTGTCGATGGTTCTATTTTCCTTCTGCTGATCCGATGACACTCTCGTATAAATGGCTGCTGTTTTCATATACTGAAGTTTGTTCTATTAATTCATCAGAAATTTGTTCAGTGAAAACAACGGACTGGTTGGCTGGAACAAGGAGATGGTAAACCTGCGAGAGCTTTTGCTCCCACAAACGATCATAGGTAAATGATACCTTAACTTGTTTCTCCTTTTTTGACATGATCCTTCTTTGCTAAAAATTCTTCCAGCGCAGTATGGACCACTTTGCTGATCGATAACCCTTTGGATCCCGAGAGTTTCTTTATCCGTCTGATCAGTGTAGGTGGCAGCTTGACGGTAAACACTACAGAACTTTCCGGTATCACCATTTTCCTGGTGATCGCTCTTGCCAGCCCTATATAACGATACGCCTGTATTTGAGAGACACCATATTGCTGCATCAATCGCGCTACTATCTGCGGCTGAGGTCTTTCCTTTTGCAGCAAAGTAAACGTATGGTTGATACGTTTGGCCAACTCCTGGTTCTGCGATCTTTTCATTTGCCATAAAAATAATACTTTTTATGATATAATCAAAACTTCCCTCTTTTAATCTCTACCCTCCTGAAAAAATCAATGTTTGTGAGTGTGTACGTAAAGCTATGCTTCTCCCTGCTGTGCAGAGATTGAGCAACAGTATGAACTGTAGAACTTTTGTTGAACAGTCTCCCGATTATATCAGGATTCCTGTTGAGCTTACGGCACATCATTACAATAGCCTCCCGTGTTCCGTATATAAGCCTGTATAGCGCTGCTGCCATCTCCATGCCGGGTGTCGTGTAACCAACTTTACAGGTTGTATGCTACACCTTGCTTCTGTTAGTATGTCTCGACCAACAGTTTTGACATCATCTTCCGCTTTCGACACGTCATCAATGGTTCACTTGCGTTCAGCTTCACTAAACTCATGCATTGCAAACGCTCAGCACCATAGCTTTTGACTACAGCACCTTTGCATGCATTTGCTAACTTCGCCTGCACAACGTTAGCGATGGGTCAACCATCATCTTATATACAGCATGTAAAGAACTTCAGTTACGTTCTTTTCTTCACGGCACACAGACATTGCGGAGAAGGAAAAAGATGCGTTGATTGAAGTTTGGCAGGTAAATGAAAAAGCCGTGTACGATAATACTTCCGATGAATATCTTGGTCGTGGTGCTGTTAAAACAGGAAAAGATGGCAAATATTATTTTAAGACCATTATGCCAGTTGCATACCAAATAGGCGAAAACCGTTATCGTCCTGCACATATTCATTTTCGCATTTCCGGCACAGATCATCAGGATCTTATTACGCAGATTTATTTCAAAGGCGATCCGCATCTTGCAGAAGATTCAAGTTCTTCTT
>WNFY01003505.1_pt1 | contig 14688 bp, 10 predicted proteins | sample 5400091 | NCBI WGS metagenome assembly WNFY01 (sample SAMN13153364, study PRJNA577476) | soil metagenome | isolation source: 60 cm soil or saprolite under grassland replicate 1 | place: USA:California | collected 2016-06-15 | reverse complement strand
ACCGTCGCGGAGCGACAGTGTGGCCGCACGGCTGATGGCATCCTTGACTTGCTCCGCCGTTGGGTTGGTGCCCACGTCAATCCGTGGAGCGGTCGGAGAGACCGAAGCGCGGCGGGACTCAGCGCAGGTCACTTTGATGCTCATTGGCGTATAGATGTATGCCGTCAACCACGCGACGAGCTGATTCACAAAGCTGAGCTGAGTCTCGATCTTCGCTGCCCCGTTGGGGCACTTTGATGCCGTTTGCACCGTGCTTGGTGGAATCAGCCCGGCGATCCATCCCGACGCGAACGACTTCTCGACAGTCTGGTTAGAGGGAGTCAATCCCGTTTCGACCGTGGCGTGGTAACAACCCAGGGCGGCAACGAGAAGGACAGTAGCCGATAGTCCCAAGGAGCACCGCATCAGATACCTCCGGGCAGGCGAAAGGGGGAACGGGCAGCGACTCTCTTCGGAAGCAGCCGCCTGCGCCTCCAAATGTGTGTCTTGGGTGGGACATCCGTTAGGGCGCTTTTGCGGCGCTGACAGGCGGAATTGCGACACGGAATGACGCTGCCACGGCATTGACGGTACGTTGATCCGGCCCGCGCATCGTGGGCGCGACCGTCCCAACGAGAAACACGTCCACGCCGCGATGGCCTCGGCCGTTCGCGCGGCATTAAGACCACTCCCAGGAGGAGATGGGATACGCGTAGTAGTTCTGGTTCAGGACGGCAAGGGCCGTCGTATCTCCGTGCGTGCGGGTGGGCAGTTGTTCTGTGACCATCCGAGTACTGGCATCGAAAGAGCGAGGACGACGGCGTGAAGACAGGAGCTGATGGGTTGCATCATGTCGCTGGCAGCGGCTTAACGGCTCGCGCTTAAGCTGCGGCGCCTAGGATCGTTCGTCACAAAGGGAATTCTACCCTGACTGCCGGGCGCCACCAGCTCCAAGCGCGTGTTAGACAGCGCGCCCTGCCCCGACGCTCGAGCGCGCCGCGCGCGGCTTCTGCACTCCCGCCACTTGACCCGTTACGCGGAGTACCCACCGGTGCCCGAGAACCATCCTCTACGCCCCTGAGTCCATTGCATCACGGTAGGAGCCATAGCAGCGGGTAGCAATTGACTGCGAAGGTGTCTCGGGTAGCTCTCGGCTTGTTATTCGCGTTGCTAGCTGGTGGGTGCGTGCACGGTCGTCTCGCGCCTGCCCGTGCCGCTCTGAAAAGACAACGGCCAGCGCTGGTGCACGCTGGCCGTCCCGTGTGACGAATCGACCCTTCTACTATTATTGATTCGATTATTATTGATTCGATTCTTGACCGGATGCCCTGGCCCGGATTCGAACCGGGACGCCTTACGGCACCACCCCCTCAAGATGGCGTGTCTACCAGTTTCACCACCAGGGCCGAGCAAACTGCGGGGGCCAACTCGGGGGCCAACGGCGTCAGGCCGCCCGCGGATCACCACGTCTCACTACCGCTTACCATCGCGAACCACCGCCCCCTCAAAGCGGGGGGCATGTCGTGGCATCGAGCGCCATCATGGTTAATCGTAGCGCTTGGAGGTGGTTTGCGGGTAGTGGCGGTTCGCCGGTCTTCTGATTGCGACGTGATGGACGCAGAATGGCGGGGGCCAAAAGGGGGCCAACCTTATCCGGAACGAACAGTGTGGATTCGATGCTGTCGACGAACAGGGCGAGTCCGGTCCTTCAGTTTACACCCGAGGTGTGAGGGATCCTGTCAGCCCACAGCTAAGAGAACGACCGCGACCCCCACCTCCTCGCGCACCGTCCTGATGCCCAGCCTGGGGGACGGCACAGTCGCGGCACGGTGGACCGCGATCTCACAACCTCGCCGCGAGTTGCAGGTCGACAGCGGACTCCCAATCCGCTGCCGTAGAGACGCTTCCCCGAGAGCGACGACGCGGTTGCAATCCCTTGGCGTTACGACCGCATCCTGGCCGTGGTGCGGCCCATGACGATGTGTTCCTCGCCACGCGCCAGCCGCGGCGTTGGGCAGACCTATCCTTCTGCAACAGCGGCACATAGGCCAAGCGTAGTTCCAGGCTTGCAATAATGTCGCTGGTGCGAGCGGACCGGGTCACGATGCCGAGAACACGACGGTCAGAGACAGGATCCATCACGATACGACTCGAACCACCTCGACCCTACCCACGACCCCATAAAGAACACGATTTGCACCGTACCCTTGAGCCCCCGCGGCCGCGCTCTTGGAATGCTCAAGGCCACTCCGCCGTCACCCTCCGACCATCGGAGCACCTGATCGTAACCGGTTCTGGGCGAGCCGCTGCAGCCCTCTGAGGGCGGTTGAGGAAAGGCGTTCCGCAATCGGCTCTTTGCCTCCTCGGCGGCGGCAGGGTCATCGGCAACCAGACGCACCGCCTGCACGAACGCGGCGTCGCTGGGTGCATGGTTTGTGCTCAGACGACCTACGTCGAGGAGGGCAATGCTGAAACCCCGCGGTTCGGTTGGAAGAGAGTCGACGTAGCCCACGTACGGCTCAAACCGAACCGCCGGCAAGGAACCTCTGACGTCCCCGATCGTAGTTGCTAGGCAGAGTCCGGGGGCGTAGCTCGTCAGCACCGACTGGACTGCCCCAGTTGCGCACGCGTGCTTAGTGCGGCACCCGCTCGCAATCAGCATCATGATCGCGGCCAAGACCAGGCCTCGAGTAGTTCTGGTGATAGGCTTCCAGCCCCGTCTGGAGGTCTGCGTGTTGCGGGGTTTCCTGGGCGTTCTCGAGACAGTCCCCGCCCTCTTGTGCCAATCCACGACCAACCTCGTTGTCTTGGTGTCACCGGCCTTCAATCTGCAGCTCCCGCGGATCCTGTTGGTGCTCGTTCCGCGAGGGTTCTCGGCCGTCTCGTTCCCAAGTTCGCGGGCCGTCCGGCAGCTTGCACATCGCATGCCGGACGGCTGCGGCAGGACAGTTGTACAACCCCGCACGTTCGGTACCTCCGGTCGCAGCGTCACCTCAACCCACGGGTGACACCGTCAAAGGGTTTGCGAAACCAAGCGGCGTACGACATGGGCCATCCACAAGAAAGGCTGCACCTGCCTCATGGCGCGTCTGTCGAAGTTTGCAGACCGCCCTCATTGAGCGTATCGAGAGCATTGTCCAGGCAATCACCGCTCTTGCCCGCCAGGCCTCGCCCAACTGAGTTGTTCTTGAGATCCATTTTCTTTTCGCCTACTGGCTCTTTGGGATCGTTCTCATGCACGTCTCCAATTTCCCTCGCCGTCTCAGTCCCAAACTCCCGCGCCAGACGGCATATGCCTGCAGCGTGTCTCACGGCGTCCGCTGGACCGTTGTGATTGCCTCGCACGCCTCCAGGGATCTTGCCTGCCGCCGCCAGATTGTAGACCTCAGCCGCGGTTTTATCAACGATGCCTTGCGCCTGTAACGCGATAAGCGGGTGCTTGAAGAAATAGGCGACGTCAGCAGCGCTCCTCCCGACGACATATCCGAGTGTGTAATACCCGCTACTCTGCAAGTCAGGGCAAGTCGGAGGACAGTGAGGTTTGAGTCCAAATGGGTCACTAAAATTGACCGGATCCCCGCCGGCGAAGCCGTACAGATTCAGCCCCCCCGCGAGCCCAAGGGGATCTTCCTGCGTAAGACTCCTGATCGGACGTGTGGTCGTACGCCCGAGCGACGCAAGCATGCGTCGCTGTTCTTTTTAGCGGCTCGGGTGTCTCGGCGGTTGGTCGTAAAACGTGCTTGCGACCCGGACGTGTGTTTTCGGGGGGGGAGTGGAGCGGCGCGGCTTCAGGCCCGCTCGGCGGCTTCAGCCGCTAAAGAAGAAAGCTGCGCGTTGCGCTCGGCCCGCGTGCGATGCGCCGGGTGCGTGCGCTGGTGCACCGCCTTGAGCTGGGCGATCGAGACCCGCGTGTAGAGCTCGGTGGTGGAGAGCTGGGCGTGGCCGAGCAGGGCCTGGAGGTAGCGCACGTCGGCGCCGTTCTCGAGCATCAAGGTCGCCATCGTGTGGCGGAAGAGATGGCAGCTGCCGGTCTTCGCGAGTCCCGCCTGGGCGACGTAGCGATGCACGAGCTCGGTGAGCCGGTTCGAGCCGAGCGGCCTCCCCCGACGCGTGAGAAACACGTTACCGAGATCGGGCTCGACCACGCCGCGGGGCCGCACTTCATCGCAATAGCGCTGGATCCAGGCGAGCGCGCGCTCGCCGATCGGCACGCCACGGTGCTTGTTGTCCTTGCCCTCTCGAATGCCCGAGGGGCGGCCGGAACGGTTGCTGATCCGCCGTGCGCGGCTTGCCCATGACGCCGTCGCCGATATTAATGGTGGTGTGGAACAAGGTCGCTACTCCTCGCCCTTCAGGCGCACGCTCCTCGCTATCTGCAGCAGAAGCATACGTGCTGTTAGGCCGGTAAACGAGGAGCCCTGGATAGACTCGCGTTCAAGCGTAACTAGTCAGTCCGCTACCGGGTCTCAGGTTTCGAGCGCGTCATGGCATGCCGCACCCAATCCTGACCCAAGGACAACTCGGAGCAGTGCAACGAAAGAGTCAAAGAGGATGGAAAGGCGGCGAGGCGCATTGCACCCGCTGCGAGTGCCTCCGTGAAAAGCGAACTATCGCGACCTAAAGCGTAGAAAGCATCTACTGTTCGGCCGAGCTCACGCTCCCGAGGTCTTGGCAAGGCCCAAAAAGCCAGCGGATACAATAGCCGATCTTTGGCGTGCCCTCTCAATCGATCCATCACGCTCGTAAGATCGCTGGAGGTCCGAACGACAATAGGGAACGCCGCGGCCACCGGGGCGTCTGGAGGGACGTCGACTCGGACGACGAACCCAGATCCGAGCATGTCCTGGCAAAGGTGAACCGCAACCTCGGGCGCTTCCTCTAGCAGAAATAGGTCGGGCAACTCAGCGAGATCCATGCCTACGGGTGGGTCGACCTTGATAAGGTCGATCAATAAAGCACAAGTCACGCCCGCGGGCTCCGAGACCTCGGGCCCGTGGACCACAACCGTGAGCACGTATCCAGCTGTGTTCTTCATACCGTTCGGTACCCCCCTATACCCCGCTCAGGGCGGAACCCCCGAACCCTGGGGCTCCGCTCTTCGATTAGGGACGACCTAGAAGGCTGGAGCAAGGCTTAACAGCCAGAGCAATACGCCAGCGACCGTGATTCCGGTCGCGGCGGCGGCCGTCTCTTGTGGCGACAGGGGCCGAAGGCGGAGGGCGTCGGCCGGCGCTTGGGAGAACGGATAGTTGTCCGGACCGTAGCGCATCTGCGGTTGCGGCAGCGGTGCACGCGCTAGGCCAGAACCCTCGTTTCTAAGGTTTCGAAAATCGTCGTCGTCATCGTCACAACCTTCCCGGTGGTAAGCGTCCATATCGTTGTTGAAGCCCTGCTGCTCGCCCTCAAGTTGGTTGAGGTGATCTTGGTCTGCAATGCCGCGTTTGTGCGCGTCAAGATATTCCCTCGTCCTCGTGCGAATGCGAGCAACGCGCTCCTTCAGCTTCGCGATTCGCCCTGGGCAAGGTTTCAAACCAAAGGGATCGCTAAAGTTTATCGGGTCGCCCTTGGCGAACCCGTACAGGTTGAGCCCGCCGGCGAGGCCGAGGGGATCTTCCTGCGTGAACTGCCCACTGTTCGGATCATAGTACCTGTTCCGCATGTAGAACTGCCCGGTCGCGTCCCGCTTCAACGCGATGATGTTTCCAAACCATGCCAGGGATGCGTGGGAGCCCGCGTAAGCGTCGTTGAAATAGGCTCCGCGCAAGGTGGCGGCAGGGTCGGGGTTCACGCAGGTCCAGATGCCCTCCGTGGAGTCCGTCCCGTTCGTCCTCTTTATGCAGCGCAGGGCCGTGCCATTGTCGAAGCTCGCACGATCGATGACGCCCCGCCAATTGACGTGGAGCACCGTCGCCACAGGTCCGGGCCAGTAGACGCTGTACCCGATTCGGACCGCATCCAACGGCTGGTCAATCCCCAGCCCATGCGTGTAGACGACCCGCCCGTACGGCGCGCTGTCGACGGCGATGAACACCGTGTCTCGCTCCAAGGAACTCGCCGACACGGTGTCCGCGCCGGGGTAGTGAATCTCGTACAGGATCTGATCGCCATCCCACACCGTGCGCTGGATCGTACTCTGACACAGGTGTTGGTACTGGCACGTCGTGTCTGCACGCGAGCGCACCAACACCCGCCGCCCGAGTGCGTCGTATCGATAGTCCTCGAAACTTCCCCGGTCGAGCCAGCCGATCTGTGCGGGGGCATAGCACCCGTACGACGAGCTGCTCTGATTGTAGACGTCACAGGCCTGCCTATCTGCGAAGCGGATCTGTCCTCCACCGTCGGCGTAGTTCTGGAGTGAGACGACCGCCTGACCGGCCACGCCTCCGGCCGTCATCATCTGACCGTAGTTCCGCTGGCGCATGCGATCGCCGGTGCTGTCAACGATGTAATCAGCTCCGATCGGATACAAAGGTGGGAGATTGTTGCAGCCTTGTACCACGCAGCTCAACCAGGTGTGCCCGATCGCGCCGCTGAAGCGATAGTAGTATTGGAGGTGCACGTTGTTGGCACTGTCGGCGGTGTTACCAAGGCAGGTCGCCCCGACGCAGCCCGTCCAGGTCCGCTCATTACGACCGAGCGCATCGGGGTGAAAACCTTCTTCAGCCGCCCCATCCTGACCGAACCCCGCGTGGCCCGATCGGGCGAGTGTGCCCAGGGCGGTGTAGGCGTTGAAGGCCACGAAGTCTTCCTGCGACAGATCAGGGAACCGCTCGATCGCTTGCAGGATCTTGCCTCGCGCGTCGTATAAGTACGTGTCGTCGTGAAAGACTGCTGAGTGAAAGCCAGAGTCTGAGCCCACGTACGCACCAGCGTGCTCGACGCGTTCGGTCACGCGCGAATCGGCGTCGTAGGTCCAGTGCTCCCAGATGGAGCCCGGGTAGTACAGCGTGTCTGGCCGACCAGCGGCATCGTAGACCCACCGGAACGGGTTTCCAAGGACATCAGTGACCGATGCCAGTTGGCCGTTGACGGCGTACGTGTATGAGACCGAATCCTTCGCCGCCCCGCCCACCCGAGGCGCGATGGTATTCGGATGCTTGAGCCATTTTCGACGTCCGTCGAGATCGTAGCCGAACCGTAACCCGTAGACGTGGAGTGTGCTGTCGGTCCCCGTCCAGGGCATGACGATGAGCGTATCCGCCGCGAGCAGCCCGTTGAGGGTGTAGTTCCGGCGGACGCGGGCGTCGCGATTGTCAGCTGTGCGCACCTGACCCATCGAATCGTATGTGAACCGGGCCGTGTCCCCAGGGACGGTGACCCCCCACCCCTGGGGGCCGTTCGTCACGTAGTAACGCGGTAACGTCTGTCCGTAGCGCGCGGGGTCGTGGTTGACTGATGGCCAGAGGGAGTCCCACGCCGCACCCTTGATGCGCTGACTGAGGCGGTTCAGCGCGTCGTAGGTCATCGTCACACGACGGGCCTCGCGATTGCGAACGGCCACCACGTTGCCCGCCGGATCGTAGTAGGTCGAGTCCACCTTCGTGCCGGTGTCGGCAGCGATCTCTACAATCTTCCGGTTGGCGGCGTCATATTGGAACTGGGTCTCACCCCATCCGATGTTGTTGACATCGGGACCCGCCAGACGCCACATCTGGGTGAGGTTGCCGTTCGGATCGTATACCTTTCGGACGTATAGCGATTCCCTGGGTGTGGAATACACCTTGTACTGAGGGAGACCACCACCCGTCACGCCGTAATGGAACGTATCCGGCTTCGCGGGACCCACGGTCAGCGAGAACGTGTCCCTCCCCATGGCGTCATACTTGATCAGCAGCGTATCTGCGACAGCCTGCAGGCTGTCCGCCGGCGTGATGTGGAGAGTGTCCCTTCCGATTACGTCGCGCAGGACGACTGTTTTGAAGCCCTTTGGCGTCACCTCGACGGAATCGTTGCCGAGGTGATCGTAATAGAAGTACTGGGTTCCAGAAACGCTCGGCACCGCAATCGACTGGAGCAGCCCTACGGCGTTGTACCCGAACGTGACTTGGCTGCCGGGCCCTCGTGCGTCCTGCTGCCACACCCGATTCCCGTTGCTCGCGTCGTACGACTTGACAATGCTGTCACCTTCGGGCGGCGCAACGACGGAATCGAAGTCCCACTTCGTATTCCAGACGAAGCGCGTGGTCGCGTACTTGCCGTTCTGGGGGACGACGCTCGAATCGGTGGTGGAAGTAATGTTGCCGCGACCGTCGTAGGTGGCCGTTACGACCCGCGTGTTAGGATACCGCACCTTCGTCACGAGTGCGGGAAGGGTGCCGTTGCCGCGCGTGAGGATCGTCTCGAACCCTAGCGCGTTGACGACTCGGCGCGGCTGGCTGAACCGATCAAGCCAGAAGGCGGTCGTATCGAGGACGTCCACGCGGGGTCCGTCTACGCGGGCATAGGCGCGCGCGGTATCGACGGCCGCGGCAAAGCCAAGACTCTCGAACGACCGAATGCCCGCGACCAGAGGCGTCTGCCCCGCCCCCATATACAGGCTGTCGCGGCTGACCTTCCCCCCGGCGTCGTATGCGTAGTTCGTGGTGAACGCGCGGCGGTCCGTGCGCGCGACGATGCGATTGGCAAACCCCGGGTCGTAGGAGAACCGAACCTGAGTCGTGTCGGGCCCCCGGATCGCGGTCACCTGCCCACCGCTCGCGGTCAGCGTGATCGTCCGGGGTGTCTGACCTGCGGGTGGCGGCGTCACCGTCAGGAGGTAGCCGCTGGAATACCCGAATTGGTAGGTGAGCCCCGATCCCGCCGGCGGGAGGGTGATCGTCTTCAACGTGTCGCCGTTGTAGGTGAACACCGTGCTGTCACCTAGACGGTTCACCGTCGCTACGTGCTTCCCCGCCGTGTCGAACCTCACCCGTACCCCGTGCGTCACATAGCGGACGTAACTCGTGCCATCCCATTTCAAGGTGTCGGGCCGGTCGAAGCTCGGCGCGGCCCAGACGTTCGAGCCAGCTGCAAGGTAGCGCCGCACGCTCCCGTCGCCTCCATACCAGACCTTGGTCGCGATGTCGATCCGTTCGAGCCCTGCCAGCCACCAGCCGACGCCGAAGTGGCTCGCGCTCCGGTTCACGACCGCGAACTGGCCATAGCCAAGGGTGTTTGGCGCGCTGCCACCGTACCAACTGAAGAGCTCAAGCTTGTACGAGTAAATACCGCTCGCCTGGCTCAGTGCGTCGTAGCCGACCACGACTCGCCGCACCGTGCCGGGTACCCAATCACTGCCAGCCCACGAGCCTCGCCCGAGGATGGCGTTGCTCGTCGAGTCGTGGAGCACCGCCACGACGCTGTCAGGCGTGGCGGCACCCGCAGGCAGCGTCACGTTGGCAGCCACCAAGGGGTACGGGTGGGCGAACTGACTGTTGTAGAGCAGCGTGGGCGTACGCGCCTTGCTACGGGTCCGCGTCGTAGGCAAGGGGTGCACGATCCGCAGGTCCCCACACTCGGCGGCGGCAGCCGCTCCAGCCGCGATGGTCAGGCACGCGCCGCGCTCGACCAGCGATCCCGGGTTCACGGAGGCCACGTCCATCGTAGGAGTCTGGACTGAACCCCCCGCCGTGACGTTCACCCACCCACTATCCTTCTGCGTGCTCTGCGCGGCATTGGTCGCCGTGAGTTTCACTGTCCCCGTAGAGCCCGCGCTCCCGGTCTGATAGGAGACGGTCACCATGCTCGTGGCACCGGGGGCGACCGTCGTCGGCGTTGGTTGCGAGCAGTTTGTCGCCATGCCGGAGCACGCCACCGAAAGATTGTATGTCACCTGCGCCGACGTGAAGTTCTGCACAGCGAACCGCTGGGCGACGGCCGCGTTCGGCAGAGCGGTGACTCCGGCCGCGTCCGGCGTTACAAGGACCGTCGGTGCAGCAACCGGCACCGAGTAGGTCCCGGTGTCCCCTGACTGGATGCTCGCGAGGGCGATAAGGCGGAGCGTACCGGTGCCAGGTAGGAGGGTGTAGTACGACGCCGCGACCTGGGCCGAGGCGCCCGCTGCGAGGCGCAGTCCCGACGGGGTCGCGCCCGTGCATGTTACGTTCGTCGAGCCACTGCAGCTCAGCACGATGGTATCGGAGATGGCTTGACGGTTTTGTACCGTGAAGGTTTCAGTGTAGCCGGCGGAATTGGGAGCTCGCGTGGCGGCGGTAGCAGTGTACGGCGTAACCGTGACGACCGGGTTCACCGTGACGTTGTAATACCCATCGTCCGACCCGGGCCCATCAGTGCCGTACGCGGACAACGTGACACTTCCTGTCCCAGCGCGTCCGACGTTGTATGTGACCGTGACTGGCGTGTTCCCGCCACGCAGTAAGTAATGGCTGCTTGGACTGACGCTTACGACCGTTATCGGGCCCGAGGATGACGGAGAGAAGTTGTAGGTATCCTGACAGATCCCGGTGTTCGTCACGGTGAACGTCGCTGTATGTCCGGTGGTGTTTGCCGGCCAGGTCTGGGATCCTCCGTCGGGCGTGACGGAGACGGCGTAGTCTTCCGGAGGTGACGGCACGACACAGAGAGTCGCAGACGACGCGCGTGGCGGCGCGCCGATCGCGGACTCCTTCGGCGGTAACTCGACCGCCAAGCACAGGAAGAGAAGAACTGGGATTTCGCACAACCGGCGACGAGTGACCACGGGAGACTCCCGGAAAGAGGTCGCCTGGCGCTAAGGCACGCAGCGTGCCGAATCAGGAATTCACGGCAGCCGTTGATCCTCTAGCACTTAGCCTCGGTGGCTCGGAACCCGGTCCATTGCTGGTATCAGGTTGTGCGCAACGTGGTGAAACAAACTGGGACTTCTCGCGGACTTCTCGCGCGACGACCGCGTGGTGCGCACGGTCCCCCGCAACGAAAAAAAGCGCCCCCAAGATCGGGGGCGCGCACGCCAACGTAGGCAACCGGCGACGTACTAGGTGTCGGTCGCAGAAACCGCCCAGCCGCTGAAGGTGACCGTGGTGCCCCTGCCACGCCGTCCTCGGGTGGCTCCCACGGGGAGCTTAGCGCCGGAGCTTGCGCAACGCCCGGAGGACAAAGTCACGATCGACCAGGGTGCGGGGATGAAGATAGCGTCCCGTATTGTTCAGCGGCCCGATGTAGAAGGTCTTCATGGCCCGCTTGTAGTCTCGCGGCGACGTACGAAAGCGCCCATTCACCATGAGTGTGTCAAAACCCCAATCGAACTTCAGGAGGAAGGCGAGACTCTCGGACGAGAGCGACATGTGGGCGGCGGCCGATCCGTCCTCGACGACGCGGAGTCCCCGCTTGAAGTCGAAGGCCAGGACACGATCGAGGTCGGTCAACTGGAACTTGACCGTCTCGAAGTGTCGGAGCGGGGGGAGCGCCAGGAGCGCCATGAGAAGCGCACTGTTTTTGCTCTTGATGCGCGCCACGTACTCCTGGCTCAAGCGGCATAGCTCTTCCAGAGACACGGAACTCGTCTTGCGGAACGGTTTCGCCGCGAGGTCATAATCGCGCCGATAGGCGTCGAGGGCCGTGGCGTTCTGACGCGCCGGATCGCACCCGATGTCCCACTCATCTCCGGGGTAGAGTACCACCGGAGTGGTGTTGGTCTCCCGCCGAATGAAGTTGTGTGCGCGTTCAATCGTGTTGATCGCGTCGTTCAGATAGCGATTCTCTTCGTGCGAGAAATAGACGAAACTGGCGAATGGGACAGTGAACCTGGGCCGGAAGGTGGATACCTGAATCTTGACGCGCTCGAGCTTCTCGCGGGCAGACTCCTCCCGCAGCTCCCGGTCAGCGGGGTTTCCAATCCAATTCGCGTAGCTGAACTGGGTAAGGAGCACGTCCACCGTGCCAGTGTGCCGGACGATGTCGCCCGCAATCGCCTCACCGTCCACCACGCAGTCGTTCGTGTTGAGAATCTTGAGCCCCCGCGTCTCGACCAGCAGCCACGAATCATAGAAAGGGACTTTCCCGCAAAGCACTCGGAGCCCCGGAGCGAGCGCGTGCCACCGGTGGTTGCGCAGCTCCTGGACTTTGAAGCCCAAGGCGTCGCAGAAATCGAGCACTTTATGATCGTTGGTCTCCTGGAACAGGACCGTGATATTGGCGCGAACTGCCGGGTCGATCGCCTTGAGGACGGGCGGCGCGAAATGATCGGGGTGTTCATGCGAAAACCAGATATGGGTAATCTCCCGAAAGTCGTCCAGCGAAAACTTCGTCTCTGAGATCAGGTCCCAGCCGTTATTGAACGCGCTCCCGAAGAGCCAGGGATCCGTTATGAGGCGGACATCACGGGCCGTGAGCACGTACGAGGCGTGATTGACCCAGCGGATGCTGAGAGGTGTTGCTGTCCGTGTCGCGCTGCGAATGGTGGGACGTGCTTCCAGTGCCGAGAGAACGCTTTCGTGCACGAAACCCATACGACCCTCCGTCATGAGTGACGGAGCCGTTTAATGCACCCAACGTGCCCATTCACGAATCTTCGCTGTCAATTGCTTCTCAACGACTTAGCACCGGCCGGTCACAAGACAGCGGATCATTCGGTTCAGATTGTATGGAAGAAGATGGAACAATGTGATACTGCGGCGTGGTGTTCGGCGCCGTACCGCCGGCTCAGCGGCTCGTGACGCAGTTGCTCGTGTCGACCTGATCACCAGGCGGCGCAAGGTCGTATTTCTTCGCATGCCGCAGCGAGATACCGAGCTCGCGCAGGCGCCGGTGCAGCGTTGTCCGACTAACGCCCATTGCTTTCGCGATGGCAGCGGAGTTCCATCGGTAGGCCTGGCACGTTCTGAACAACCGAGTTCGCTCGTCGAGGTTTCCGGGAACCTGCGGCGGCGCGACCGAACCCAGCTCGATCGCTTCCATCACGGCGCCCACCGTAATGGCGCCATTTGCTTCGAGGTGCCCAGCACGCTCAATGGTGAGGCGCAGCTCGCGCACGTTCCCGGGCCACGTGTAGTTGAGGAGCGCGCGAGCGGCGTCGGGCTCCAACTCCTGATCGCGTAGGCTCGCGAAGTGCCGCGCCAAGGGTACCACATCCTCAAGACGGGCCACGAGCGGGGGCAGGTCGATGACTACACCCGCGACGCGCTGAAAGAGGTCGCGGCGGAACCGCCCACTGGCAAGTGCCTCACCGATGCCGTCCTGAACGGCGCTTATCACTCGGAGGTCGACGCGCTGCTTGGCGGGGGCGCCGAGGGGCTGCACGTGCCCCGTCTCGAGCACTCGCAGGACCTTTGCTTGGGCGTCCGGAGCGAGGCTTTCGAGCTCGTCCAGGAAGAGGGTCCCCCCGCCGGAGCGTTCCACGTGGCCCACCTTGGAATCGACTGCGCCGGTGAACGCCCCACGTCGATGGCCGAACAGCAGGCTCTCGACCATCTCGCGCGGCAGCGCACCACAGTTCACGTCCACCAGCGGTCCCGGCCGCCCGCTCCGCTCGTGAATATGCTCGGCGAACAGCTCCTTGCCTGTCCCCGTCGCGCCGACCAACAGGACTGGGAGAGGCGTCCGGGCGTAGCGCTCTGCAAGCACGAGCGCCCGCCGGATGGCGGGTGAGACGGCGACGATCACCGCTCTACCCCCTTTGGCAACCGCGGCGCTGTGACGCTATCGGCGTCCGCGTCGGTCTTGAGAATGCGGGGCGTCAGGAACAAGTACAGCTCCGTGGCTGAGCTACTCCGGTCAGCACTGCCGAACAGGCCGCCAATGATCGGGAGATGAGAGATGATCGGGATCCCGGTCTGGTTGGCGTTGCGTTGCCTGTCGCGCAAGCCGCCCAGCACGATTGTCTGCCCGTCCTTCACGAGCACCTGCGTCGCCGCTTCGCGCGTCGAGATCACGGGTGCGTCGAACAACACTTCCGTTGTCGCCTGGTTCACCTCCTGCTGCACTATGAGCGACACGTAGCCGTCTTGATTGATCGTGGGCCGGATGGTGAGCTTCGTGCCGACGTCCCGGTACTGAACCACCTGATCGCGCGTCGGCGTCTCGGTGGGGAGGGAGCGGCTTACCTGAACGAAGGGTACCTGGGAACCGACCAACAGCCGGGCTTCGGTATTGTTGGACGCGAGCAGGACAGGGCGAGACACGATCTGCACGTCGCCCTTGCTCGCGGCCGCCCGCAACGTTGCGTCGATCTCGGCGTGTCCCAGGTTCATAAGGTGGATCACGAGGTCGCCCAATCCGGCTCCGACACTACTCGCGTCTACGGTGCCGTTGGCGTGGTCGACTGATTGCGGGGGAATGAACAGGTCCGCACCGAACGAGAAGCTGCGGTCGTGCCGTGCCTCGACGATCATCACTTCAATCAGGACTTGGAGCGGCCGGATGTCGAGCTGCTCGACGCCCTGCCTGAGCACATCATAGTCTTGTTGCGACGCCCGGATCAGCAGGGAGTTCGTAAGCTCATCCGGTACGATGGTGACCGGCCCGGAGAGCGCCGCGGACTTCGAGGCCGGCGCTGGGGGCTGGCCCGGCGCCGCTGCAGCTGCAGCGCCTGCTGGTGGCACGACGTTGCGGCGGAGTTCGTCAGAAAGCGTGGGTGCCGACAGGCCCGCGCGACCGGAGAATTCGCCCCCCGCCCCGAACAGGAGGTTGACCGTCGCCGCCACGTCCGCCGCGCGGGCGTGCTTCAGGCGGATGACGAAGAGCTGGATCTGGGCGGCACCTTGCCCGACCCCTCCGCCCCCCGGCGGCACCGCC
>WNFY01025609.1_pt1 | contig 14690 bp, 11 predicted proteins | sample 5400091 | NCBI WGS metagenome assembly WNFY01 (sample SAMN13153364, study PRJNA577476) | soil metagenome | isolation source: 60 cm soil or saprolite under grassland replicate 1 | place: USA:California | collected 2016-06-15 | reverse complement strand
ATTTGCAGGTGAATGTCCCAGAGATTATAGCCTGTGGCCACCCAGTAAAGCAAAACAACCATGGCAATGCCGCCGAAGAGGGGAGCGGTGGCGCTTAAACCATCTCCGACAAGGGTTATGAAACGCCCCTGGGGGCGAACGTATTGCACTTCTCCAAGCTGCAGCGATTGCCTGCCGGTGTTTTTCATGACACGGCCATTGGGTCCTCGCTGCTGCATTGGCTTGATGCGGAAAAGTGCAATACTGGTGATACGGAAACCAAAGGGCCTGAAAAGCAGAACCACGGAAGCATGGCTCAGTTCATGCAGCATAACTCCTGGCGCATTCATCCAGAACCAGACGAGTAGCCCTTTATTTCCCAGCAGCCGGTAGCCAATCTCGTCAACGCGCTTGCGCAGTTCCTGGCGCGTCACACGGAGGAGTATAAAGAAGACGAAGACGCCGGCAATGATGAGCCAGGGTTCGTATGGTGCAATTTGTGCTGCTAACGCTGGGTCCATAGCTTTCGGGCCCCTCCTACGACGATGTATAAGCTGTCACATTAAAGGTTGCCAGGCGCTCGATATTGTGATGGATCTGTAAAACGCCTCCCTGGGTCTGGTTTGTAGCCGGGTCGATTTGACCGCTGTAAGCATAGCCTGCTTGAGTATCCATGTCATTCAAGAGGGAAAGAGACGCCTGGGAAAGCAATTGATTGTCAGGTGTATTAATAAGCTTCTTTGCATCTGTGCGTACCTGTTGTAACCAGCTTGTCACCTGATTAATCGCTCTATCGATCTGAGCAGCGATCTGCCGCTGATCCTGGGTAGCGCCGGGAGCCTGTATGATGCCTTGCAGGTGCTTATTGATATGATACAGGTAGCCGGGCGGATTCTGGTTTTGTGGATCAAACTCAAGCAGGGCTACGGAACCAAGCCTTGGATCGACCAGGTTGGGTGTACCGGGTGGTACATCCGTCTGGACATATGTTTTTCCATCAAGGTAGTCCAGGATACGTATGACGTTCTTGCGTAAACAATTCGTTTGATTGCTTTGATAGCAGTCTTTAGCGCTTCCTGAAAATTGCATGATCTTTTGCGTATTCCTGTAGAGCCAGATATCCAGGCCACCGGGTAAGTGTAATGGCTCGAGATCTGGATCTTTGGCGAGTAGATGGCGCAGGTGGTCAAGCAAGCTGAAGTTATCGACGGGGTTCACTGTTTGGGCAAGCTCAGCGTAGTAGCGCCAGGTAGTGCGATCGACGGAGGGAGCTATTGGCGTTGGGCTTGCATCCTCTTCAGTGATGAGAAAACGGCTGTAGGATGCGAGCAGGTTGCTATGCTGGGCATCGCCAGCATAGTGAAATTGCACTCCACCGTTGGTGACGGTTAACTTTGACAGCAGGATGGATGATGCCTCGGTCACTTTTTTATCACTGAGCATCCAGGCATAAAAGGCTTTGCCAGAAGCAGGGTTAGAGAGATTGCGCAGATCGATTTGCAATTCATCGTTGATCCCCTGGCTGCTCTGCTCGTTCACCTGTCCACTACTGAGCAGGAAAACATGTCCTACGCTCTGATTTGTGCCAACGGTGGAGGAAGTACTATGAGTGAGCCAGTAAAAAGCGCCCACGCCTGATCCCAGCACAACAAGAATCACCAGGGCAATCAGGGCGATGAACAGGCCCCGCCGTCTTTTTCCTGGCACAGACGTAGATGGTGGTGCGGGTGCCGTTGGGGGCGCAGGTGTAGTTAAAAGTGTAGCTCCCTCCGCCCCTGTATCTGCAAGGGAAGAGATTGCCGGTCTGCCGCCAACAGGTGTTTCTGGAGCAACTTGCCCGGCGCGTGGCGTACTTGTAGATCGGACGGTAGAGTCTGCAGCAACCTGAACAGGCGTTGCACCAGGTGAGGATATCGCCCTGCTCTGAGATATGCCCGGCTCCTGCACAAGCACGGTTGGGGCATCCATCGCATCCGTCGCATCTTCCGCGGACAAGGCCGCTCTCATATCCGCGGGTATGGGAACATTGAGCGCTTCGGCCACGGCTGCGGTCAGCGCGGATGCGCTGCTGAAACGGGCCGCGGGATCTTTGGCCAGGCAGCGCAGGATCACCTTCGACAGAGCGGGCGGTATGTCCGGGTTAACGAGATCGGGAGCAGTGGGCGTAGTGGTAATATGTTGCATCGCGATCGCGGTTATGGTCTCACCTCGAAATGGCTGTATTCCTGTACAAATTTCGTAGAGGATAATCCCGAGTGAGTAAATATCACTGCGCACATTGCCAGGCTGGCCTTGAACCTGCTCGGGTGAGGTATACATAGGCGTGCCCAGCCACGTGCCGGTAACGGTACCACTGGCTACGCCTATCAGTTTAGCAATGCCGAAGTCGCTGAGAATCGGCTCACCCATCGGATTATTGGTTGTGTTGCGTTTGTCGAGCAGGATATTGGCCGGTTTGATGTCGCGATGGATCATGTCATGCCTGTGCGCATAGTCAATGGCTCTGCTGATGGACGCGAAGAGATTGACGATATCGGTCGCGGATAGAGATTTTCCGAGGCCAGATGAGTGACGCAGGTACTCGGCCAGGGTTTGTCCCTCGACATAATCCATTACCATGTAGGCGAGAGAGTTGCTCGACTCTGAGGGATTGACGGTCTGGAAGTCATAGATCTGTACGATATTGGGATGGTGCAGGGAAGCAATCGCTCGCGCTTCACGGACGAAGCGGGTCATGAATTCAGGGTCATTCTGTAGATTCGCATGCAGGATTTTAATGGCGACGTAGCGATGCAATTGTGTGTCAAAGCTCTTCCACACTTCGGCCATGCCGCCACTTCCCAAACGTTCACGCAATTCATATTTTCCTAGTTGACGTGGGTTTGTACTCATAATAGTCTCTTTTCTAGAGAAAAGTTATGTTTTGTATTTTCAAGTTAGCTGCTCTGCCTTTTCATTTTTTTGTAACTCTTCAGGTACCTGATGCATGCCGCCTGTGGCGGCGAGCGAGGAGGGGGAAGTGAGCTGGGGACCCCCAGACCCCGGCAGGAGGACTGCGTCCCCCTGCACCCCCTGCTCAACGGTTACATTTTTTTAAGGATAGCCCGAATGCCGCTGAATGTCAATGATGTTGCTCAGGGTTTACCGGGTAGATTAATCGTTTCAACTGTTTTTTCTACTTCTTTTTGATCAATATCAGGTATTACTAGCGGGTGTTTGCGTTCATAGTAAATGCCCCAGAGCCCGAAGGCCAGTTCGCATATTGATATAAGATAAATCACTCGATCGAGACCGAACAGGTCTGCAAAAGCTCCTATAAACAGGATGACGGGGATGGCACAGGCATTGTACAACACGAGTTGTAAGGCCAGGACACGCCCTTTGATCCAGTCTGGTGTAAGTTCCTGGATGGCGGTTAGGGCCGGAATGTTGATAAAGTCGAGGGCAAATCCGGCCAGGAACATGAGGAGCGCGACGGCCAGCAGTACCTTAGCCGGGAGATGAAGCAGTTGGGTGACGATCGGCGTGGCAAGTTCACCAATAACCAGCAGGAGAACGCCTGCAAAAGAGAGCTGGATGACGGCTAAAAAGAGTTGTTTATTGCGCCGGACGAAGCTCCACCCCTGGTACATTTCAGTCCACATGTTGCTCACAATCTCAAGGTTTTGCGTATTGACCGGCTTTCTTGTCTCCCGTGCTCTTTGTGAGAACGACTCGGGGGGAATCATGGCGATGAGAATGGCGCAGACCCCGTAGAGCACTGCAACGCTCGTGTACAGGCTCTCAACCGGGTCGATGACGAGTGAAAATATTTTGAAGGTGGGTAGGAGACTGAGGATGAGTGGTGCGAAGAGAAGGAAGCCTAGAGCCTGTGCGAGCATGAGAGTGATATTGAAGAGAGAGAGCGCGGGCACCAGTTCATCTTCATTGACCAGTAGGGGAATGGAAGACCCTTCTGCAGGTGTGAAAAATTGACCGATGCATGAAATCAGGAAGGTGAGCAGGTAGATAGGGATAAGCTGGTGCCGGTTTAAAAGCAGCGCGACAACGAAGGCAAAGGTGGCAATAGCGCGCAAGCAATTACTGCCCCAGAGCACGCGCCGTTTATTCATGCGGTCAACATAGACACCGGCGGGTGCGCCAAACAGCAATGCAGGAAGGCTAAATGAGATGATAGCGAGGCCAACCAGCGTGGTCGAGCCTGTGACTTCTTCAATTAGTACGAGCAAGCCGTAGTTCGAGGCGAAGAGGATGGTCAGGGAGATTAATTGGGCTAGCCAAAGGCGCAAAAAGTTCTTGTTTTTAAGAAGGGTGATAAACCCTCCTTGTGGGGCGGTTAAAGCCATCCTGGAGTCTCCTCGTGTCTAAGTCGACAGATCGTCATCCGGGTTTGTTAGACGCGGCAGCCTTTGCTTGGTACGGCGTTCAACCTCCGAACGTGGCAGTAAAACACGACGGCCGCATTTTTCGCAACTTAAACCAATATCGGCTCCCAGGCGTACGACTACCCAATCGTAGTTGCCGCAGGGATGTGGCTTGCGTAATCGCAGCCGATCTCCTAACTCAAAATGCATGGATGCCATGTGTTGTATTGCCTTCTATATGTTTTCGGTACAGGCCGTGTTGGACAATATAGTTCTCAACAGCCTCCGGTGTTTGATATTTAATAGGCCTGCCCTCTTCAACCCGTAGACGTAAGTCCGTTGCAGAGATGTCCAGTTGTGGGGCCGGCATGGTGAGCAGGCGCTGCTTTATTTCTGGTAGTCGTTCCTCCAGGCGTTTACGGTATCCCGGTTCTTCTTGATGTCCCGGCCGGTGGACTGCGACCAGATACGCCAGTTGTTCCAGGATACCGGCCGGGTTGTACCAGGTCGTTAGCTCTTCCAGGCTGTCCCAGCCAATGATAAAATATAACGCTGTCTGCCTACCCCACTGCTTGCGCAACAGGCGGAGTGTTTCTACGGTATACGATGGTCCAGGCCGATCCAGCTCAACCCGCGAAATGGAAAAGTGTGGATTTGAGGCTATGGCAAGTTCAAGCATTGCTAGACGATGCTGGCTTGCAGTAACTGTTCCCTCCTGTTTATGCGGCGGTTGCCCGGTGGGTATGAAGACCATTTCAGCGAGATCGAGTGTAGCGCGTACCTCCTCCGCGACTACAAGGTGGCCGTAATGGATTGGGTCAAATGTGCCTCCCATTAAGCCGACGCGCCGCATGTCTGGAATAGGTCTATAGTTTTCCAACGAATCTTATCTCCTGTTGGCAACAGGCTAGTACTGTTGAATTAATTATACAGCTAGATATTTTTGTTACTCTTCAGGTTCCCTATGCATGCCGCCTGCGGCGGCGAGCAAGGAGGAGGAGAAGCAGGGGATTACCTGTCCCCCAGACAGAGTTCCCCAGACCCCGGCAGGGGACTTCGCCCCCTGCACCCCCTTACGTCCGCGTTTATGAGGGACACCCAGACCCCTGCACTCCCTGCTGGATTTTATATGTTGCCTGCTGCCTCCTGAACAGCCAGGTCGGCGTTGGGAAGCAGGGTACGCAGAGTATATACCACTTCTGAAACGGCAGCAAGCTGCCGGTGGGCAACCCAGTAACGTACTAGGAGCGTGATCGAATTTCCTGTATAGCCACTAATCATAACCGTTGGCTCTGGTTTGGGCGAGACGGTTTCTATCTCTTTGAGTGCTTTGATAATCTGGTCCGGTGTTTCGTCCTTGACAAACTCTTCCTGGGGGAGCGTAACGGTGATGGTAGCGCGTCTCTCTCCATAAAAGGAGTTGTTGATGACGATGCCGCCAAAAACGAGCGAATTGGGAACGGTAAGCTGCTCGCCGCTGACAATACGAAGTTTGGTAGCGCGGATCTGTACATCTTCCACTACCCCCGTGTGCGAGGGTGATTTGGTCTCATCACCGACGGTAATCTGATCACCGATGTGAAAGGGACGCTCTAACAGGATGTAGAAACCTGCCACCAGGTCTTTCAAGATGTCCTGGATGGCAAAGGTAAAAGCCACAGTGAGTGTGCCGATAACTGCTACAGGCAGCGTTATCTCAACCTGCCAGATGGCGAGTATTAAGAAGATGGTAATAATCAGACTGATAATGTAGAAGATGCGCCCGATCAGAGTACGGATATTGATATCGATACGGTTCTCTCCCAGGCCCCGAACCGCAATTTTCATAAGAGTACGGGCAATACCTACACCCAGTGCTATGATAAGCACAGTTTCGATGAAATACCATGCGAGACCAATAAGTTGTGCCGGGCGAACTGGAAGTATCGCCATCAGGCTATCCCACGTCATGTCGAACGCTCCATTTTCCAGAATGAAGAGCGCCGCTGCCGCAGCCAGGATGAGTGGAGGAAGAATGATAAGTATTCCTAACGTCTGCACAATCCAGTTATCAAGTACGGTATTTTTGAGGCGATGGATAAGCCAGCGGCGTAGAAGCAGTCCGATACTAATGGCTATCAGTGCAGTTATAGCAATGAGAAAGATACGCAATGTTAAATCCAAACTTCAAATACCTCCTTATTTAGCTTGCACCGTTCAGACCAGGGACAACCTGCTGCCTGGCGTCCCTCCGTAGCAGGATATACACCGAACCCTGCCAGCAAATTGACCACTGTGCAGAGAGGCAAGCCAACCACGTTCAGATAACAACCATTGATGCGTTCGGTCGGTTGAAAGTCTGGATGCTGAATACCATAGCTTCCTGCTTTGTCCAATGGGTCGCCTGTAGCAATGTAGGCCGCTATGTCTTCTTCGCTGTAGGGGCGCATCAGCACAGGAGTTGTGCAACTGGCGCTTTGTATCTGAAGCTGATCTTCAATGCGCCTGCTGACGCTGATTCCAGTCACTACACGGTGCCAACGATCGCGTAAGGCGAGCAGCAGTTCGCGGGCGTGTGCTGTATCGCGTGGCTTGCCAAGTACTTCACCGTTGAGCAGGACCGTGGTATCCGCTGTAATGACCAGGTGACCTGCTGCCTGGGGTAGTGTGTGGGCTTCCACTGCTTTACGTTCAGCAAGCCATTGTGCTAAGCCTTCGATAGGGCCCTGGTAGCGTTCTTGCGTTGCTTCCTCATCGAGAGGCGAGGCACATACCTCGAAAGGTAGGCCCAGGAGTGAGAGAATCTGCCTGCGGCGAGGCGAAGCAGAAGCCAACAATAAGGGCGGGGATGTTGTCATACAGATTTTCGCTCCAGGACGGCTACACATTCGATATGGGCCGTCTGAGGAAACATATCGAGTGGTTGCACAGAGTATAGATGGTACGCCGGATGAAGATGGCAGAGTATGTTCAGGTCACGCGCCAGCGTAGATGGATCGCATGAGACGTAGACGACCCGCGCAACAGGGTGCTGTATAAGGGCATCCAGGACGACCTGCTGGCATCCCGCGCGGGGGGGGTCGATAACCAGCCCGTCAATCTGCGGTGCCAGCGCTGGCAGCAGGTCTTCCACTTTGCCTTTAAGAATTTCCACATTGCTGACCTCGCGTAGGTTCCACAGGGCATCTTTGATAGCGCTGGCCGACTCTTCGATAGCAATCACCTTACCAACATGCCGCGCAAGCAATAGGGCAAAAGTTCCCACCCCGCAATAGGCGTCAACAATGGTAGGCGAGCGCCCATCAGGATTTTGAGAATGCAGCAGCCCATTCAGCACCATTTGAGCCATTTTCTCCGCCTGGGCCGTGTTGGTCTGGAAGAACGAACTGGGACGAACGCGGAATGTTTCGCCGCCAAGTTTCTCTTCCATGGTATCGGCACGTATATCGAGTCCGACGGCTGACAGTTGTTCTATGACCTCTGGCCTGGGCTGCGGTTGAATAAGCATCTGGCCGGTGGCGGTACCGCAGCGTACCAGTACCTGGGGCCGTTCATTAGGTACCTGGCTTAACACCCCGAGGGCCACGTTAATATCTTCGTGGGCGATTGGACAAGATGTGAGGGGCAGCACCCGGCGCGTGCCCCTGGCAGTCAGGCCGGGTTGTCCGTCGCGGCTCACGGAAAAGCGCATGTGGTTGCGAAGGTGCCGAATACCGGACACGCTGCCTGTACGCGTAGTGGCGAGGGCTCGTGAATACCGGTAATCCATACACGCGGTGGGCGTGGCTTCCAACGGCGCCTGCGTCTTCCCGGACGTGGTTGTGCCGGGGCTTCGACTGCAATAGTGACGCGTTCTCCTGGTAGGCCAGCGGGGACATGCAGGGGGCGCCTCTGTTGTGCACCCTCACTGTCCAGCTCGCTGATCTCGGCAAGTGTATCACCCTCGCGTGTCATAGCCCCAAGACTGATGGTGTGATAGCTTATGAGCTGTTCTTGATCAATCATCTCTTCCTGTGTTTTTTCCCACGGGGTAGCTGTTTCTGCTGGCTCCTTTTCTCCAGTTTGCTGATATTGAGTACCTGGCGGAACAAGCGCACCACCTCCGAATCAGGGTCAATTTCCTCGGCCTCTTCCAGGAGTTCTTCAGCATAAGCTGGATCAGTGTCAAGTCAAGATTCCCCATCGCCTGGTAGGTTTTGCCGATATTGTACCAGGCAGTTGGATGGTCTGGATCAAGTTCTAATATGCGTTTGCCATGGCTCAATGCCTGCTCATATTCTCCGCGGTCCATGCAAATCTCGCCCAGGTCGTTCTCAATAAGCGTCAGTTCGCTTTGATCGGTGGTCAACACTTGTGCCTGGTGCAGGTGATCTTCTGCCTCGTCGAGGTCATCGTCATCTCCGCTCTCTATAAGCAGATCGGCCAGCAGTAAATGGCCAGTTGCGCTATTCTCAACGCTTAAAGACTCGCGCAGTGATGCTTCTGCAAGTTCACGGAAGCGTTCAGCGCGTTCCTCTTCGTCACCATATTCTTCTTCCTCTTCCTCCTCGTAGTAGTGATCGCTGAGTTGCATCTGTATGGCGCCAATTTGCCGCAGGATTTCTCCCCGTTCCTCGGGGAATTGATGGATCACGCGCTCCAGGTAGACAAGTGCGCGTTCATTTTCGTCAAAGAGAATGGCGTGACTGGCAGCATCCAGGTAGATCGAGCGATCCAATGGTGACTGTGCCAGGAGCGCATCATCGTAATAGATTATTTGCATAGCACGCCAGAGAATTTCGAGGAGGTATTTTGGCGCATCGGAATCGGTGGGTTTGTGCTTCTTTGTGATATCTTCAATGCGCTTATTGTGTTCCTCTATACGTTTCTGTAGCTCTGCGACAGGCAGGCCCTGCGCATTTGTCCCTTCGTCGGTCATGCTTTGAATGCGCCAACCACCCTCTTCCTGGACGAGCGTGTAACTTGTCCAGAACCAGTGACGGCCGGTCTCTTTGTAAACGACAGTTGCCTGGGGCAGCTCGGGCAGTGAGGGAAGTGAAGTATTTTCAGATATATCGTCGAGTTCGATTGACCAGCCGACCTCAACCACTTTGTCAGGGGTTGAGCGCCCCCGGCTAAACGGATTGGGCAGCCAGATACCTGTTTTCTGTGTTTCGCGTTCATGCAGGAAGTTTGGTTTGAATCTGACTGGATCGGCCGCATCGAACCATTCATCGCGGCGTTCAATCCATTCCTCCTCTGAAAGTCCCTCACGAAGACTGCTGTCAGCGGAGAGCAAGTTATAAGCGAGATCAAAGTCGCCATCCACCCAGGCATCCATGAAACGGGTGACAACCTGAGTTGGCTCCATGTTTGGGTCAATTATTGAAGTACCGGTATCTTCTTCATCCTCTATGTCTTCCTCTTCCTCTTCCTCTTCCTCGATGTCGGGAGCTTCCAGCACCAGCTGCTTCACCAGCGAGGCATGCAGGCGATAGTCCCTGTGAGGCGTAGTACCGTGTTTTTTGTTTGCCTCAAGGGCTTCCTGGATAAGCCTGCGGCCCTTTGCCAGACTACAATCGAGCGTCTCGACCTGGCTCTGCATCTCTGCAACAAGTTTGTCGATGTTTCGCTTGCTTTCAACAGTGGTAAAGAAGTCTTTGACTCCGTCGTGCCAGAATTCGAGGAGGAAGCCGAGCACGCGAACGTCTTTATAGTTGTCTCCCTGCTCCCAGAAGAGCATGAGTTGTACCTCGCCCACGTCACGAGAATTGGTTACCACCCCTTTCCAGAAGCGAGGTGGGTTGGAAGAGGCCTGTATATCCTGCAGGGCAAGAACAGGGGTACGGTCAATGGGCGCTTCCCATTGTGGGTATATCTTCTCTTGTTCGAGCCGGATGAGCGAGCGACGTGCCTCTTTACGAATGTTTTTGTCAGGACTGAGTGCGTTGATAGCGGTCAGGACATCAGCAGCATCGGTATGGCGTTCTCGGGATAAGGCCTTGACAAGAGCCATTTGGGCGGTTTCCGGCATGCTGGTGATTGTTGTCAATGCCGTCTCCGCCTCTTTCTGGTCGGTGCTGCTATGCAATTCTTTCGCTATCTGGTGGAATTGTCCAAGCACGGATCGCGCCTGGGCCTCGTCTGCCTGTGAAACTGATATCTTCTGATCTTTTTTCTTGGTCATGATACACCTTCTTATTTCTTCTTGCGTCTGTTGAGTTCCTCGCGCATGGCTTGCACGATGTCTAGTTTGGGGTTGATCTGTTCGGCCTCCTCTAGAACCGCGGTTGCTCGACGCGTGTCACCGCCCTGGAGGTACACCGATGAGAGGAGAGCCAGTAAGTGCGCTGATTTGGGATTGCCGCGCAAACCTCGCTCCAATATCTCGCGGGCCCTGGGCAGCTGTCCTTGTTTCGTATAAATGACGGTAAGTTCAGCATAGGGAGCTAACTCTTGAGGCTGCATCTCGATGGCCCGCTCGAAGGATGCCAGGGCATCGTCAAGTTGATTCAACCGGCGCTGTACCAGGCCTATTTTGTACCAGATATTATTGAAGTTTGGGTCAATCTCAGCGGCTCGCTGGAAATGTTGTAGCGCCTCGTGAAGTTGCTGGCGCTCAAAGGAAATGTTGCCGAAGTCGGATTCGATGTTCGCCTCTTCGTGCTTTTCTGTGACCATCTCCCGGGCCTGTTTGAGATGAGCCTCCGCTTCATCAAGATTTCCACCCCGCCTGAAAATCAGCTCGGCCAGTACCACGTGCCCGGCTATATTATTCTCGACCTCCAGTGATTCACGTATGGATGCCTCCGCCAGCTCCGCGAAATGCTGCGCGCGTTCGTTCATACCGCGCTCACTGTAATACTCGCTGAGCGATTCCCGCGTTATACCCAGTTGGCGCAAAACCTCGCCCCGATATTCTGCAAAGCTACGTGCTATACGCTCAAGGTAGGCGATGGCCCGCTCAAGCGCACCCAAGCCTATTGCGCGGTGATAGGCGTCCCCGTTGACATTTCTGTCAAATGGAAGGTGCAGCATAAGGGCATCATCGTAGTACAGAGTCTGCACGATACGCCAGATAACTTCCTCTGCTTTCTGCCGCTCATCTGGTTGATTTGGCTCTTGCTCCTGCAAAATCTGATTAACGCGGTTATCATGCTCTTTGATGCGTTTCTGTAACTCTGCGATGGATAAACCCTGTGCGTGAGCTCCTTCATCGGTCATGTGTTGAATACGCCAGGCGCCCTCGTCCTGGACCAGGGTATAGCTCGTCCAGAACCAGTGCCGCCCTGTCTCCTTATAGACAGTTGTTCCCATGGGCATCTCTTTGAGCGTGCCGCTGAGCTGCGTATCGGTCAGTTCGAGCGACCAGCCAATTTCGACCTCTTTACGCGAACTGGGGCTTCTGCCACTAAAGGTTGCGGGCACCCAGAGTGTTGGTTGACTCGCTTCACGTTCGCGTACAAAGGTGAGTTCGAAAAGTGTGGGATGTGCTTCGTTGGCCCAGGAGCGGCGCTGTTCAATCCATTCGTCGCGTTCAAGTCCATTGCGCAGACTGCTATTGCTGGAAAGCAAGTCATAGGTTAGCCCATAGTCGCCTAAAGACCAGGCAGTAACAAAGGTGGCTACAACTTCGTCGGGCTCCAGATTGGGGTTGGTGAAGGTAAGGCCACGATCTTCGCCTGCATCCCCGAACACCAGTTGATTGACCGTGGGCAGGTGATGGCGATATTCTTTGTGTGGGGTCGTACCCCGCCATTTGTTTACAGAAAGCCCCTCTTCCAGGAGGCGACGCGCTTCTGCCAGGGTACAATCTACCAGGGTAATGCCTGGCAACTGCGTGCGCAGATGCTGGATCTGCGCGTCGACATTGCGCTTGTTTGTGTTGTCTAGAATGAACTCCTTAACGCCTCGTTCCCAGAAGTCCAGGATGAAAATCAGCATACGCACTTCGCTATACTCGAAGCCCTGTTCCCAGCAGAGGATAAGCTGAATCTCACCCTCTTCACGCGATTGGGTAACAAAGCCTTTCCAGAAGCGAGGAGGGTTGGAGGCGGGCATTTGAAAGGCAGGCGTATGTGGGGCTGAGTTCATTGATAGCGATCAGGACATCAGCAGCGTCGGTATCGTGTTCTTTAGAAAGGGACTTGAGTAGAGCCAGCTGGCTCGCTTCCGGCATGCTATTGATATCGCTCAATACAGCTCCTGCCTCTTCCTGGCTCGAGCTGCTATGCAGGTTACCGGCAAGCTGGTGAAATTGCTCAAGCATGTGTTGTACCTGGGTGCTATCTTCTTCTGAAAGAACGGTATCGGTCTCTTTTTTTCGGGTCATGGTCTATCCTTAAACATAATGATGGTGTTCTTTATATTGGTGTTTTGTCGATTGTACCACGAAGTGGAAAAATCGTCGAGGAGGGAGGGTATGGAGTGCTGCTACTGGAAAATGGATTAGGGATACGAGGAGGCTTGGATACTTGCGGCGGCAGGCACCTCTGAAAACAACCCTTCGCTTCTCGTGGGTAGCAAAGTTACTGGCTGGTATGAGGTCTCTTTTGGCTGCAATTTCTTGCTCGATGGCTTTCTTGCTGCCATGAGAATGAAGAGGGGGTAGGCCGCGCAGTAGAAGTATGAGGCCAGGCTGCGCCAGGCCAAGAACAGGGGCAAGACCGCGAGTAGCATGGCAGCCTCGGGAAATTTTTTGCAGATTCGCCAGTACCATACCAGCGATGCAATCATCGCTCCACCTTCCAGGAGGCTATACACCCATTTAGGGAAGAAGGGCAAGAGGTGCGTAACGCTGAAATTGATGATGCCCACACCCATGGGGAACATGGGGTCGGCGATGGGAGCAAGTATTCCAGCGACCCAGGCATGCGGATTCCACAGGATAAAAGGCAGGTTAAAGGCCAGGCCAATGCTTCCTGCAATGGTCAGCCGGTAGATGATTTCCTTCAAGCCATACTGGCGCACAATCATGATGATATAGAAGGGTATGAAGAACCAGGCGAGTTGTTTGCTGGCCAGAGCCAGGCCCAGGAATATGGCTGAATACCAGCGTCGATCCCGCAAGAGCCAGACCATGACGATGAGCAGGGTATAGAAGATATCAAGATTGCCACCGGTGGTGGAACTCCACATAGAGACATTGGCCATAGCAAGCAACAGCACCCACATACGCATTTCCGGCCGGACTGCCTTCCAGGCGATAGCGACGAGCAGCAAGTAACTGAGCAGGTAGAAGGGCAGCACGTTATAATCATTAAACCATGCGAACGGTACGAGGGTCAGGAAGGAGAGGGCAGGGTAGCTTACCTTCGACTCAAATTCGGGCGCTATACCGGACTTGAGATCGGTGTCAAGGACGGTCTGAAATTCGACCAGCGTGGGGTAATCGAGACGATTGGCGAATTGTCCTTTTTCTAGCGGTGTTGTCCAGTTGGGTTGAATGGGAAAGCGCCTGGCCAGGTCCAGCATATTGGAGTCGGTATAGGGGTTGCGTCCTTCCAAAAGGAGTACCGCGGCATTGGTGTCGAGCGATGTACCATCATTGGAGAATTGCGGGGGCAAGAAGCACATGACAAGGGCGCGGCCAAACTCAATAGATCCGGCGATAGTGACAAGCAAAATGCAAACCAGGATGATGCGCTGCCAGCGGTGGGGCTGTCCTTGCCGTGCCTGCCGTTTCAGGCTGGTTGGGCGAAATGCCATGACCATGGCTATAAAGCTCCCCAGTATCAGGATAAAGGGGATGAGCGAACCAAAGGATTTCAGGTAGGGCATATACACGTTGTGATCGATCTCGTTGGGGGCCTGTAAAATAAGAGCGAGACCAATCCAAACTGCCCGTCGTTGCAGTTCAATGACGGGAGAGTTGTCGGGAGATACATCTTCGGTAAAGAAGTGGCGCATCCATTTCCAACGGTTCCATCCGTATTTGCTTTTGGTATGTTCTTCCTTTGGTCGAGTGGTCCGCGTGAGTACAGATCGCTGCTCCATCGAAACCTCTAATGTGGATCTCCCTGGCTTCAGCCATGGAAGCCGCGGGAGAAATATTACCCCTTGCGGGGAGGACACAAGAAGCCACCCTTACTTACATGTAATCTCTAGTTCGAGTCAGGAGGTACCTATCCCAGGGGGGTCTTGGCCTGACAATTACAACGAAGCGGTGTATGGATGCGTCACAAAATGGGGCAACAGTACAATATGCTTCAATCGGTGCTCCATCCTTCCAGGTGATGTGCATCACGTTTCACCCACAAGAATGGAGCACCTAGAACCACCCACCTTGATAAAGCCTGCACTTCGTGTTATATTCTGAACTTGGGTGATACTCACTGGATCGTGGTACTCCCTCAGTAAGGAACAACATTATGACCAGGCACCATTGGG
>WNFY01009566.1_pt1 | contig 14691 bp, 14 predicted proteins | sample 5400091 | NCBI WGS metagenome assembly WNFY01 (sample SAMN13153364, study PRJNA577476) | soil metagenome | isolation source: 60 cm soil or saprolite under grassland replicate 1 | place: USA:California | collected 2016-06-15 | reverse complement strand
AGGCTGCCACGGCGAGCAGGGGGTCAGCGAAAACCCGGCAATCCCGAGCCTCGCTGGTCAGGATGCCCAGTATTTTGCCGCGTCGCTGCGGGATTACAAGGAAGGATCGCGCCACGACGAACCGATGAAGGGTCTGGTCGCGCAACTCGACGACGCGGCCATCAGGAACATGGCCGCCTGGTATGCGACGCAGCAGCCGCAACCGGCAAAGATCCGCAAGCCACTCGCCACCGCCGAGTGGGTGCAGCGGTGCGACCGCTGTCACGGGGTCGACGGCAATAGCAGCGACCCGCGCGTGCCGGCGCTCGCTGGACAGCGCGTCGATTATCTGCAGAAGGTGTTGCAGGCGTACCGGACGGGCGCGCGCAAGAGCCCGGAGATGGCCGCCATGTCCGACGTGCTGACCGAAGCCGACGTCGAGAACCTTGCCGCTCACTACGCGCGGCAGAAGCCGCGAGCGGTCGTGTACGTGATCTTGCCGTCCAAGTGACCGGACGGGGACAAGCCCGCGCAGCATCGTGCCACGCGGGCCATCCATCGAAACTCGGGAAGGGAGCCGGATCATGAAACGGATGCTGCTTTTGGTGCTGAGCTGTGCGCTGCTCGCGGTTGTCGGTAACGCGTGGGCCGCCGGAAACGCCCAGACGGGCAAGGCGAAGGCCGGCAGCTGCGCCGGTTGCCACGGCTCAGCGGGCGAAGGCAACGGCGCGACGCCGGCGCTGGCAGGAATGAATCATGAAAAATTCGAGAAGGCGATGAAGGAGTTCAAGGCCGGCAAGCGCGACAACGCGATGATGGGCTCGCTCGCCAAGGGACTCAGCGACGTGGACATCGACAACCTGGCCGCGTATTACGCCTCGCTCAAGAGCAAGTGATGCTCCGTTGCGTGCTTGCCACGGCGGTGTGATCGACCCGCGAACCAATGGAACCCACCATGAGTGATGCTCAGCCGCTGCATCGACTTTATCGCCATTATTCCGAGCTGCCCTACAGCCAGCGCGTCCTCTATACCGCGACGCTGCTGATTCTGGGAATGGGTTACCTGTTCGCATTGATCAACCTCTACCACACCTACGCCGGGCGCGCCGGCGGCAACCCGATGGTACTGACCTACCAGGATCTCGTCGTCGCCTATTCCGGCAGCGGACAGGCTTCGCGCCTCGAAGCCGCGTTGCGGGGACCGATGTCGACGATGCTGCCGCCCGACGACGTAAACGTCCTTGTCGGTTGGGTGGAAAGCGGCGCCAATCGGGCCAAATACGAAGCGGAGATCAGGCCGATGCTGGAAAAGCGCTGCATGGCGTGCCACGACGGCAGCAACCCCCATCTCAAGAATCTCAACGGCTACGACAACCTGAAAAAGGTCGCTGAGCGGGACACCGGCACCGACGTGTTCACGCTGGTCCGCGTGTCGCACATTCATCTGTTCGGCCTCACCTTCGTCTTCTTTGTCGTCGGCCTGATCTACAGCCATGCCTACGTGCGGCCGGTGTGGCTCAAATGCGCCGTCATCGCCCTGCCCTTCGTCGCCATCGCGCTCGACGTGAGCTCATGGTACTTCACGAAGCTCTATCATCCGTTCGCCGCGGCGGTGATCCTCTCCGGCGCGACGATGGGCATGTGCTTCGCCTTCATGTGGGCGGTCGCGATGTATCAGCTCTGGTTCTCGCCGACGCCTTCGGCCGTCGCCCAGAGGGACAGCGGGGACATTCCGGTCGACGTTTGAGCGGGGGGACCGTTTAGCCCAGCGCGACACATGCACGCCAAGGGGGCGACGCTCGCACCGGTCACGCGGCGGCACTGTGGCTGCCCTTAAGCAACAGGTAGCGATCCGTCCACGGTGACCGGCATCAGATGGATGCCATCGGCGAGCAGGGAGACGCTGGCAGCAGCGCCGACCGCAAGCCCGTTGCGGCGTGCCGTGTGCGTCGGCACCGAAAAGTAGATGTCGGCGCGCTGGCCCGCGGCGACGGAAAGCGACAGCGCGGTCATGTCGCCCAGCGCGAGGCAGCGATTGATCGTGCCGGGGACCGGATTTTCGTGCTCGCCGCGCGACGGCCGCTCGCGCCGGTGCAGGACGATGTGCGACGATGGAACGCACCAGGCGACGCGTGCACCGACGGCGAATTGCGGTGCGAGGCGCGCCTCGAAGGTCATGCCGAACCAGCGGATGTGGGTGAGGTTGCTCTTCGCGTCGTGGTCGACGACCTCGGCCTCGAAGATGTTCTTGATGCCGACGAGCCGCGCGACGAGCGGAGTCGACGGCCGGTTCATCACCGCCTGCGCCGTGTCGGTCTGCAGCGTGGTGCCGTGGTGGAGGATCGACATCCGGTCGGCGAGCATCGACGCTTCGTGCAGCGCATGCGTGACGAGGATCACCGGAATGTTGAGATCGGCGCGCAGCGTGGCAAGCTCCTCGTAGAGCTTTTCGCGCGTCAGCTGGTCGACCGCCGAGAACGGCTCGTCGAGCAGCAGCACCTTCGGATCGCGGGCGAGTGCGCGCGCCACGGCAACCCGCTGTTGCTGGCCGCCGGACAATTGCGCCGGGCGCCGCGCCTCGAGGCCGGCCAGATTCGTGCGCTCGAGAAGACCGCTGGCGCGGGAGCGCCGTTGGGTCGCCGGCACATGCCCCATCGCCTGGATCACGTTGTCGATCGCGGAAAGGTGCGGAAACAGCGCGTAGTTCTGGAATACGAATCCCACCGAGCGCTCGCGCGTTCTCCGTCGGATCCCCGTGGCCGTGTCGAGCCACGCTTCGCCACCGACATCGATGCGGCCGCGCGCCGGCGTGTAAGTGCCGGCAATCGTGCGCAGGACGGTCGACTTGCCGCTTCCCGACGGTCCGACCAACGCGAGCACTTCGCCGCGCGCGCAGTCGAGCGTCACCGCGAGCGGGATCGGCCGCTCCTGCATGAGCTCCACGCGCAAGTCGTCAGCGGGCCGGTCCATGACCCGCCTGCCGCCGCGACGACAAAAGGAACGTGATGCCGATCGCGACAATCGACAGGAGCAGCAGCACCGCCGACATCAGGCCGGCGCCGGTCATGTCGAGTCCCTGCACGCGGTCATAGATCGCGAGCGCAATCGTCTTCGTCTCGCCGGGGATGCTGCCGCCGACCATCAGCACGACGCCGAACTCGCCCAGCGTGTGCGCGAAGGTCAACACGACCGCGGTGAGGAGACCCGTCCACGCGAGCGGCAGCTCGATCCGCCACAGGCTTTGCGCGCTCGTCAGGCCGCAGCATTGCGCGGCATGCCGCAGGTCGTCGGGAATCGCCTCGAACGCGCGTTGCAACGGCTGGATCGCGAACGGCAGGTTGAAGATGAGCGACGCAACGAGCAAGCCGTCGAAGGTGAACACCAGCGGATGGCCGAAGGCGGCTTCATACCATTGGCCGAGCGGAGAGCGGCCACCCATCGCCACGAGCAGGTAGTAGCCAAGCACCGTCGGCGGCAATACGAGCGGGAGTGCAAAGGCCGCTTCGACGAAGGGCTTGCCCGGGAATTGGTGCGCAGCGAGGAGGCGCGCAACCATGATGCCGACCGGCGCAAGGATCGCGACCGTCAGCGCGGCAAGCTTCAACGAGAGGAGAAGCGCAGTCGCATCCACCGTCATTCCCCAGGAAGTGCAAATCCGTAGCGTCTGAATACTGCACGCGCAGCGGGTTGTTGCAAGTAGCGATAGAACTCGCGCGCGGTTCCCCGCGCACGCTTTGTCAGCACCATCCGCTGCACCAGTGGCTTGTGCATGCTTTCGGGAATCGCGACGTACCGCGCCGCCCCGAGCGCGCCCGGGGCGAGCGCAAGCGAAAGCGCGACAATGCCCCCCTGCGCCGAACCCGACGTCGCGAACTGCGCTGCCTGCGCGATGTTTACGCCGAAGACCAAATGCCTGCGTACCGATTCCCAGACGCCCGCCGTGGACAGCGCCTCGCGTGCAGCGCGGCCGTACGGTGCATGCTCGGGGTTGGCGATGGCGAACTTGCGCACGCGACCGTCGGCGACCGCCGCGCCGAGGTCGCGCAACGTTGGATCGAGCTTGAGCATTGATCCCTCGGGCACGACGAGCGCGAGTCGCCCGACCGCATACTGCACGCCCTCGTCGAGCGTATAGCCTTCGCTGGCGAGCGCCGTCACGTACGCCTCGTCGGCGGACAGGAACATCTCGAACGGGCCGCCGTCCGCGATCTGGCGGCGGAAATTGCCCGACGACCCGTAGACGATCCGCACCGCTTTGCCCGTTTGGCGCTCGAACGCCGCGGCGATCTGGCTCAACGCGAACTGCAGGTCGGATGCCGCCGCGACGAGCGGCGCATCGTCCGCGGCGGTGCCGGCGGAAGGAACGACTAACGCGGCGAACGCCAGAACGAGCACCGCGGGCGTCATGTTTCGTAGGGTTCGGAGGAACATCAGCCGCAATCTGCCAAGCCGCGGCGCAGGATGCAAGGGCTCCGCGCTCCTGGACGCCGATCGCCTCCTTGCAGATCGCCGCCGAGGCTAGTCCGTTCGAACGCGCGCGCCCTGGTCTGGGCAAACGCCGTGGTCGCTACACCACCGCCGCGTCGCCAATGGCCTGCACTTCGCGGATCAGCGCGGAGCGCTCGAGCTTGACGACCGGCAGCGACGTGAGCAGGCCCACGCGATAGCGCAGCGTCTGAAACGCCTTGCGAAACGCGGCGCGCTTCGCCTCGTCGCTCCCTTCGACCGCTGCGGGATCGGGCACGCCCCAATGTGCGGTCACCGGTTGCCCTGGCCACACCGGGCAGACCTCGGCTGCCGCGTCATCGCACACCGTGATCACGAAATCCATCGCCGGCGCGTCCGGCTGCGCGAACTCGTCCCAGCTCTTGCTGCGCAGGCCGTCGATGGGCAAACCCTGTGCGCGCAGGAATTCGAGCGCGAAGGGATTGACGCGTCCGGTGGGCGTGCTTCCCGCGCTGTAGCCCTTGAAGCGCCCATTTCCAAGGCGGTTCAACAGGACCTCCGCGAGGATGCCGCGCGCCGAGTTGCCGGTGCAAAGGAACAGCACGTTGAACGGTCGCGACGCGCGCATCATCGCCGAGAGCCTATCACGAGCAACAGGTGCGTGACGCTGTCGTCGCTTCGGCGGCCGCCGTAGTGCCGCAGCAGCTCGCCGCGGCTGCTTGCGTCCCGGCGCCACACGACGCGGAAGCCGCAGCATCGCCGTCGAAGTAGGCAACCTCGCCCAACGTCCTGTAGCCTTCCCAGGCAATCCCCTGCGGATCGGCCACCCAGTGCTTGTCGGACTTCGCATAGCAGCAATTCACGCCGGTCTCGTCGACCACCCTCGCCCCCGCAGCCGAGAATCGAGTGCGGATCGCGGCGAGCTCGTCGTCGGAATCGGCCTGAAGCCCCAGATGATTGACGCCGACACGGCCTTCGCGCTGCGAGATCGCGAAATTGATCCGCGGATCCTCGATCATCCATTTCGCGTAATCAACCTTGCGCACCGTCGGCTCGGCGCCGAACAAACCCGTGTAGAAACGGATGCTGTCGTCGAGATTGCGCACCCCGACGTGGACGTGAAAGCGCTTCATGCGGATCTCCTTTTGCGTGGACTGGGAATGGAAACGGCGATCGGCCGCGGCGCACGCGCAGGCACGCATGCGGACTCGCAGCTCGTGCTCGCCTTGCAGCAGTTGTCGGTCAGATACGCGACGAGCCCGTTCATCGCGCCGAACTGGGGCCGATACCAGATGAAGCGACCGTCCTGGCGCGAGGCGACAAGACCCGCATGCGCGAGCTCCTTCAGGTGGAACGACAGCGTTGCCGGCGGGAGCTTGAGCCGGTCGGCGATCGCCCCGGCCGGAAGTCCCTTGGGGCCATGCTCGACGAGCAGGCGGAAGATCGCGAGGCGGTGCTCCTGCGAGAGTGCGCCCAGGGCGGCGAGTACGGTCTTTGTTTCCATATTTCCAATAATATAGAATTATTCCCCGGATGTCAAGCGGATCGGCGAAACGCCCTCGCCGGCCGTGCCGGGTTCCCGTTTGCGGCACGCGACCGCGCGCCGACCCGAAGCAACTGGCGGCGGTGGAGCATGACGGCGGTCAACGCGGCGCGGCACAGACGCGGGAACACTATCCTCATGCGAGCGCAGCGCATCGGCCATGACGACACTTGACGTTGCAACCGATCAGGCGCGTCTCGTGCGCGCCCTCGGCAAGCCGAGCGCTTTCGGCGGCGGCGTCACCCGCGTCGAACGCATCGAGACGCATATCTCGTACGTGTTCCTGACAGGCACTTACGCGTACAAGATCAAGAAGGCGGTGGAGCTGGGATTCCTCGATTTCAGCACGCTCGACGCGCGGCGACGCTTCTGCGCGGAGGAGCTGCGCCTGAACCGGCGCCTTGCGCGGGACCTCTATCTCGACGTCGTCGCAATCACCGGCACCCTCGACGCTCCCGTCGTCGGCGGCGCCGGGCCGGCGCTCGAATATGCGGTGAAGATGCGCGAGTTCCCGCAACATGCGCTCGCAAGCGCCATGCTCGCGCGCGGCGAGCTCGATCGCATGCACATCGATCGGCTCGTCGCCGAGGTCGCCGCATTCCATGGCCGCATCGATGTCGCGACGGCCGATGGGCCGTATGCGATACCCGCCGAGATCCTCCAGCGCGCGAACGACAATTTCGCGCAGGTGCGGCCGCTCCTCGACGACGACGCGGAGCGCGGCGCGCTCGACACTCTGTCCGATTGGACACGGCACGAGCATGCGCTGCGCGCGACGGTGCTCGAAGCGCGCCGGCGCGACGGTTTCGTCCGCGAATGCCACGGCGATCTCCATCTCGGCAACATTGCGATCCTCGACGGCGCGGCCGTGATCTTCGACTGCATCGAATTCAACGACCAGCTGCGCTGGATCGACGTGATGAGCGAGGTCGCCTTCGCAGTGATGGACATGCAGGATCGCAAGCGCCCCGATCTAGCGTACCGGTTCCTGAACGGCTGGCTCGAAATCACCGGCGATTACGAGGGCATCGCGGTGCTGCGCTTCTACCTCGCGTATCGGGCGATGGTGCGCGCGAAGGTCGCCCGTCTGCGGACAGCCCAGGTCGAAGGCCCTGCCGACAAACGCGCGTTGCTTGCCGAATACGGGAGCTACGTTGCCCTCGCACGTGCTGACGCGCATTCGCGTCGTCCCGCTATCGTCATCACTCATGGGTTGTCGGGCTGCGGCAAGACCACGGCGTCGCAGGCGCTCATCGAGCGAGCGGCCGCGATCCGGATCCGTACGGATGTGGAGCGCAGGCGTCTGCACGGGATTGCCCGCAGGTCATCGGACGCCGCGGGAATCGAGCGGGGCCGCTATGCACCGCAGGCAACCGCAGAGACCTATCGGCGCGTCCTCGCGCTCACTCGTGCAGTTGCGAATGCCGGTACGGTCGTCATCGTCGACGGCGCATTTCTCAAACGCTGGCAGCGCGACCTGTTCCGCGATCTCGCCGCCGAGCTCGGGATCCCGTTTGCGATTCTTGCATTCGAAGCGTCCGAGACGACATTACGCCAGCGCGTGACCGCACGCGTCCACGCGGGTACCGATGCGTCGGAAGCCGATATTTCGGTGCTCGAAAATCAGCTGCGCACGCGCGAGCCGCTCGAAGCCGACGAGCTTGGCTTAAGCGTCCCCTACGACGCCGAACTGCCGAAGGACCACGCTTACGACGCCAACACGTGGCGGCCGCTGCTCGAACGTCCCGGTCTTGCGCGGTAGCGTTCCGGTCCTCGCGCTGGCCGCGACGCGCGGCTCGAAGGCTCAGCGCGTCGCCGTATGCGACCTTCCACTCGCCTCCCCGCGGGGCGCCGGCACCATGTCCATCGTCATAACCAGATGGACAATCTCGGGAGGCGTTCGATGATGCAGCAGCCATTCCTCGCTCGCCAAGGTCCGGCGCGACGCGAATCCGTACGCATGCAGCAAATGCGCGCAGCGGCGCGAACCCTCGGAGGCCAGGGCGCAGCGCGCGAGCTCGGTTCGCTTCCCAAGCGGGGTCGCCAGTAATTCTTCGACCATCGCGCGGCCATAGCCCCTGCCCTGAAACGGCTCATCCATTCCGACGAGCCACAGCTCGTATCCCGTCGCAGTGAAGATCGACCTGGGGCAGGAACCCGTGCACGAATGCGTGCCGCAGCTTGGCGAGCAGCGCATCGAGCGCCGGTCCGGGCACCGCGAGTCCCGGATCCCAGCTGCCGGACGCGGCCCCCGATCTGACGATCCGTGCCACGAGATCCAGATGATCCGGGCGTGCGACCTCGAGCATGGTTGATCTCCTTTGCCAACATCGAACCATGACGTTGACATGGAGGCCGCCGCGGAGTTCGGTCGAACGGATTTCTTGTTCTCGGACCCCGAGGTTAAATCGATTCTTTGGGCCTAATAATCTTCCGCCAAAACAGAACCTTGGGAACAGCCCCACGCACATTGATGCCACTGTTCCGATACCGCTTCAGGCGGCCGGGTGCTCAACCTCGGCCGGAATGGGTTGAAACGAGCTCGCGGCCATCTTGTAGCGACGGCCCCCCGACTGCTTGGCTTGATACATGGCGACATCCGCGCTCTTGACCAGCGTCGCAGCATCGCGGCCGTGGGCAGGATAAAGCGCAATGCCGACACTTGCCCCGCTGCGGATCGCGCGGCCGGCGATGTCGAACGGGACGGCGAGCGTCGCCACGATTCGCTCGGCCACAGCGATGGCGTCCTGCGGCAGCGTCGCATCCTCGACGATGACGGTGAATTCGTCGCCGCCGAGCCGGCACAGGCTATCGCCGGCGCGCACGGATTGGCGCAAGCGGTTGGCAACTTCCCGCAGCAGTGCATCGCCTGCGTCATGGCCATGGATGTCATTGACCGACTTGAGGCCGTCGAGGTCGATGAACAGCAGCCCGACATGCCCGCCCGAGCGTTCGGAGCGCTTGAGCACCTGCTCCAGACGAAGGTCGAACAGGCGCCGATTGGGAAGCCCGGTCAGGGTGTCGAAGCTCGCGAACTGCTCGAGGCGCTGCTGCGCTTTCTTGAGTTGCGAGATGTCGGTGAACACGCGCACGTAGTTGACGATGTTGCCGCCATCGTCGCGGACGCAGTTCTTCGTCAGCCAGCACGGCAATTCGCTGCCGTCCTTGCGATGCCGAGTCACTTCTGCGGTGACGTACTCGTTCCTCGCGAGCTCGACCTGCCGCGCCGCGTACTGGACAGGGTCGGAAGGCGCGAAGGGCGATTCGGTCACGAGCTTGTCCAGCATCTCGCCGGGCTCGAAGCCCGTGACCTTGGTAAATGCCGCGTTCACCGCGATGACGCGATCGTCCGCGTCGCTCAGGACGATGGCATCGGCAGTGGTCTCGAACACCGTCGATATCAGGCGCAGCTCGTCCGCGCGCGCCTGCTCGTCGGTGATATCGTGGGTGATGGAAACGATGTATTCGACCTGATCGTCCGCATCGAAGACGGGCACACGAACCACATGACAGAGCCGCCGCTCCCGTTGCGGAATATCGATGACGAGCCGGGGAACCTCCTGCACCATCGGGCTTTCGAGCAGAGCGCGGTCGCGCTCCTCCACTGCCGCAGCGCGGTCCGGGGGGAAAACATCGTGGATGGTTTTTCCCAGCGCCTCCTTCGCGCGAACGCCGAAAATGAACTCGGCGGCAGGATTCCACAACACGACGCGGCCGAGCTCGCTCGTCTTCATGCTGCGCACCATCACGGACATCGGCAGATTGTCGACGAGCGCCTGCAGGAACGACTTCTGACGTCGAGCTTCCCGCGCACTCCGATGCGCGCGGAAGGCGAGCAGCGTGTTCGCCGCGAAAAAGATGATCATGATCGCGGTAGCGACCGCGCCGGTGGCGAGATAGACGATGCGCCGCTGCGTGAAATCGGCGAGCACTTCGTCCTCCGCCCGGGCCACGGCCACGATGAGCGGATAGCCGGCGAGCTTGCGGTAGGCAACGAGGCGCCGCGTATGGTCGATGACGCTGTCGCGGATATACGAGCCGGCGTCGTTCACCATGGCGGCGGCAAACAGCGGCGTGGCGCTGCCATCGAGCGCCGCATCGACATGGTCACCCATCCGCCGCACCCGGTAGACGCCATCCATCGAGAGCACCGCCAGCATACCTTGCTTGCCGAGCGTGGACTCGCGATAGAAATCGGCGAAATAGGCGGGATCGACGGTGACGATGACGATGCCGCCAAAGCTACCGTCCTGAAGGTTGAGGCGGCGCGAAATCACGATCGGCGGCGATTCCGAGCCACCCGTCGCGCGCCCCTGGCTGATGTCGAGCTGTCCTGCGTCCCGCGCGGCATGCATCCGGAAGTAATCGCGGTTGGCGACGTTGAGCGCCTCCGAGAAGTCACCGCTCGCATCGATGATCCGGCCGGCGCGGTCGGTGACGGTCACGCGGATCAGCCCTTCGTCGGGGAGGAGCTTGCTTCGCCGCAGAAAGTGGAGGTCGACAACGCCGTTGCGCTCGAACTGGGCCTTGACGAGCCGCGTCGTGCGGTCGATATCGCGCAGCTCACGAATCGAATACTCGGCAAAGGCCCCGGCAAAACCCTCGGTCGCGCGCATTGCCGACGCAAGGGTTGTTTCCCGCTCCGAATCGAGTCGGCCGACGATGGCGAGCCAAAGCCCGGCCACCAGCAACACCCCGAAGATCGGGATGAGCAGCAGCGGTCGATCACCGCGCGCAATGAGCCTGTGTCGTCGGAGAGCCTCGTGCATCCTTCGCGCCTCGGAAACGCCCACGCGAGGCCGGTCGCTCCACTTCCTGAGGGAGCGAAGGCCGAAGTCGCGCAGGGGATTGGCCCGTTTGACGGTCGCGTGTGGTGGATCGTAGCAACTAGCGTGCCGAGCGCGAAGGCATGGTCGAGTAAATCGCTCGGCCATTGCGGCGCAATCGTCGATCCATCAGCCGGCCGGTCGCGTCACGATGCGCGTCGAGGAACGCAGCGAATGTCCCGGAAGCGATCGCGAGCGACGTGCTCGTCACCGACCCCAGGCAGGATGTGACGGATGGGCGCAGGCAGAGCGGCAGACTGGACGCATGCCCTGCCGGAATACTGTGCTGCACAATGAACAGCAAACCGCGTGAGGAAGAGCTTCAGTAGAGCGGCGCTCCGCCGCCAACAGCGTCCACTTCGAAGCCGCGGTGCATGCGCAGGATGTTTCGCGCGAGAACTTTCTCGCCATCGCCGGTGACGGGAACGAAGACGAGCACGCCACCACAACGCACGAGATCCCGATAACGGCGAATGCTTTCGCGCCGTTCGGGGACTTCGAGCAGGTTGGATAGCAACCGTTCCAACGTGCCGGGGATCGCCCTTAATTCATCGACGACCGAACTGCCCGGCATCCCATCGGGATTCGCCGGATTCGACGTGATCTGCACGCCCTCCGGGACGAACCCGCTGTGCTGCAGGTCATCGGCCGCGGCCTTGGCATTGGCAAATACATCGAAGGCGCCGGCAACGATGCTCGCCATCGCGATGCTCCTTAAGCCATGGAACCTGGAGTTCACACTAAAGGTCACCCTGGCCCGCGAGCTATCGGTACTTGCCGCATTCCGGCGTAGGTCAAGCCGACGCCGCCGCATCCTTTGCTGTCCTACAGACTCGTGCTATGCGCGCACCGCCTCTGCCTTGTGCTCGCCGAGCGCGATGTCGACCATCATCTCGTTCGCCAGCTTTTCGAGCTCGCGCCGCAGCTCGTCGTTGGGAAGAGACTCGGGCACCACGAGCAGCGCATTGACCTTGAAAAGATGTTCGGCGGACATCGCGGCGCTGACGATCTCCGTGTGGAGCTCCTCGATGCTGACGCCGCGCTTGGCGAGGCTCGCGGACAGATCGCGAACGATGCCCGGACGGTCCTGCCCGACGAGCTCGAGCTTGACCATGCGCCGGCCCGGAGGGACGGGCGGCGCCTCGGTCTTGGCAATGAGAACACGCAGCCCCTGCGATTCCAGCGCACGCAGCGCCGCGGCGAGCGGTTCCGCATCCTCCGCCGTCACTTCGAAATGCACGATGCCGGCGAACTGTCCGGCGAGGCTCGCCATGCGGCTGCCGGCCCAGTTGGCACCAAATCCGCGGGCCCGATCGGCGAGCAGGCTGACGATGCCGGGACGATCGGCGCCGATGATGGTCACCACGAGCGAGGTCAGCATGGCGGGTCGTTCCTCGGTCAGTGAAACTCTGCTGCGAATGATCGGTGCCTTGGTCGCGAAGCGTTCGTCCTGCGTGTGCGCGGGCAGCTTGCCATGTTCGCCTGCGTAGTGCACGACCTGAGTCAGGAGCTTCAAGCCCATCGGAGCCAAAGCGCGTTCCCACAGCTCGCGCGCGGTTTCGCCCCGGGCGACAAAGCACCAGTCCTGCGCGGCAATGGCACCCGCGTCCCAGCCGTCCGCCAGATGATAGACGGTGCCGCCGGCGATCGGATCGCGTTCGAGGATCGTCCATTCGACCGCCGCGATGCCGCGATGCCGTGGCAGGAGCGACGGGTGATAGCCGATCCCACCGAGGCGCGAACGGGCGAGCGCCTCGTTGCTGACGCGCGCGTGCGTGTGCGCCGCGACGATGACATCGGTGCCATCTGCGATCGCGCCTCCCGGCACGATCTTTGGATTTTCGAGCACGTGGACCGCCACGCCGTCCGCCTGCGCTGCGAGCGCCAGCCGGTCATCGGCCGCCGGCACGACGACACGCGCGACATCGACGCGATCGTTGCGCAGCGCTTCGAATACCTTGGCGCCGAAATAGCGCGATCCCACCAGCGTGCATCTGATCGTCACTTCTTCTCCCCTGATCCCGTTGTTGAAGACGCCGGGCTATTGTGGCCCGCGGCACCCCTGTATCGGGCCAACGTGTCCGCGTTCGGCGGATACAGCCCGGGCAGCGCGGCGCCGCGTTCCACTTCCTTCATGATCCACGCCTCGAGGCGTTCCTGCTCGGCGGCTGCCGTGACGACATCATCCAGCAAATCTGCGGGAACGACGACCGCGCCATCGGCGTCCGCGACGATGACGTCGTTCGGAAATACGGCGACACCGCCACAGCCAATCGGCTCCTGCCAGCCGACGAAGGTGAGCCCGGCGACGGACGGTGGGGCGGCAACACCCTGACACCAGACGGGCAGACCCGCGGAGAGAACGCCGGCCACATCGCGGACGACGCCATCGGGCCGGCATGTCTTCGATAGCCGCCCGGGTCGATCGCGGCGACGCCCACGCCGCAGGCGTTGCAAGATCCTCGCGCGCGGGAACGAACCGCAACGTGAACGCGCGGCCGATGAGTCGTGGCGCATCCGGCTGCAACGGGCGCGTGCCGCGCAGCCACACATAGCGCAGTCCTTTCTTCAACAGGACCGTCGTGAGCGTCGCCGTCGAAACGCTCGCGAGCGTGCGGGTGATATCTTCCGCGAGAGGCGTGATTGCGGCGCTCATGCACGACCCCCACACCCCCCGAGGGGGCCCAATTCGCGCTTGGGGCGGCCCGGCGCGCTCATGACCTTCCCTCCTTCGGCGCGGCGGGGACGGGGTCGGCCATCAGGAAATCGAAGTCGCAGCCTTGCTCGGCCTGCGTCACGTGGTCGACGTACAGACGTTGGTAGCCACGCGTCGGACGCGCTGGGGAACGCCACGTTTGCTTGCGTCGTGCAAGCTCGGCGGGATCGACGTCGAGATCGAGGCGCCTCTCCCCGACGCTCAGGCGAATGCGGTCGCCATTGCGAACGAGGCCGAGTGGACCTCCGACCGCGGCTTCGGGGCTCACGTGCAGGACGACGGTCCCGTACGCGGTGCCGCTCATGCGCGCGTCGGAAATGCGCACCATGTCCCTGACACCCGCCTTGGCGAGCTTGGTCGGGATCGGCAGATAACCGGATTCCGGCATCCCGTAGCCGCTTTTCGGTCCGGAATTCTGCAGCACGAGGAAATCGTCGGGGTGAACGTCGAGCGAAGGATCGTCGATGCGCTGCGCCAGATCGGCGGGCGATGTGAACACGACGGCGCGCCCGGTGCGCTCGAACAGTTTCGCGTCGGCCGCCGAGCGCTTCAGGATCGCGCCGTTCGGTGCCAGCGTCCCGAACAGCGCGACGAGACCCCCCGCGCGATGGAACGGATCGGCGAAGGACCGGACCACCGCGCGGTCGACCCACAGAGGCGGCGTCGCGAGGCGCTCGCCCAGCGTCTCGCCGGTCACCGTCACGCAGTCGAGATGGAGCAGCGGTTTCAGCTCCCCCAGGACCGCGCTCATGCCGCCCGCGGCAAAAAAATCCTCCATGTAATGCTCGCCGGTCGGCTTGAGATCGACCAGCACGGGCGTGATGTCCGAGAGCTCGTTCAAGCGGCGCAGCGAAAGCGGAAGGCCGAGCCGGCCCGCGATTGCTGTCAGGTGGATGACGGCATTGGTGGAACCCCCGATCGCGAGCAGAACGATGAGCGCGTTTTCGATCGCTTTCGCGGTGATGATGCGATCGGGCGTCAGGCGCGATGCTGCAAGCGTAACGGCGAGCTGGCCCGTCGCTTCGCCGGCGCGCAAGCGGTCGGCGTGGACCGCGGGAATCGCCGCGGTGCCGGGAAGGATCATGCCCAACGCTTCGGCGAGACAAGCCATCGTGCTCGCCGTCCCCATCACCGCGCACGTGCCGGCGGTGGTGGCAAGCCGTGTCACGACGCCGTCGATC
>WNFY01010272.1_pt1 | contig 14692 bp, 10 predicted proteins | sample 5400091 | NCBI WGS metagenome assembly WNFY01 (sample SAMN13153364, study PRJNA577476) | soil metagenome | isolation source: 60 cm soil or saprolite under grassland replicate 1 | place: USA:California | collected 2016-06-15 | reverse complement strand
AACAGATGTCTTACGGAGAAGCCGCAGAGCTCGCATATTTTGGAGCGAAGGTGTTGCACCCGAAGACAATTCAACCTGCCATCGAGAGCCGTATACCCGTCCGTATTTGCAATTCCCGCGCACCCAGAGAGGCTGGTACGCTTGTCTGCGCGCAGACGCAAACTTCGCCGCGAGCCGTAAAAGCCATTGCCCACAAGACCGGTGTAACGACAGTGCAAATCACTTCGGCCCGGATGTTAGGAGCTTATGGTTTTTTGCGCGCTCTTTTTGAAGTGTTTGAACGACATCGCACCGTAGTAGATGTGGTAACCACTTCGGAAGTTAGTGTTTCGCTCTCACTCGACGATGCAAGTGCACTGCACGCGATTGTGGCAGAGCTGGAGCAGTTGGGCACGGTACGAGTGGAGACAGGCCGCGCAGTTATCTGCGTTGTTGGCGAAGGTCTCGGGGGCACTCCAGGAATCGCTGCGCGTGTGTTCAGCACGATCAGCGACATCAACGTTACGCTCATCTCTCAAGGTGCTTCGCGTATCAATCTTACGTTTGCTGTCGCAGAAGAGCGTGTCAATGAAGCCGTGACGAGATTGCATAAGGCTTTTTTTGAGCATTCGAACGCTAATGCTAAAGGTGCTAAGTAGTGAGTCGTCCGTAGCCCATTGCTGTACTTTGAGCTTGGAACTTGGTGCTTTTCAGCTCGGTCTTCGGTAAAGTTGCCTACGGAGTACAAAGCTCCAAGCACAAAGTTTCAGCACAACAACGAACCACTGACTAGTTAAAGCTGACTTGCGACATTGATTTCATTACGCCATGGATATATTCACACTAACCCGTCAGCTAATCGACATTCCTTCCATAACCGGAAATGAAGGAGATGTAGGCCGTTTCCTCGGGTCGTATCTGGAGTCGTTGGGCTATCGAGTCGAAGTACAAGCCGTAGCAGGCGATCGGTTCAATGTGATTGCAACAACCGGCGAACTTCCTCGCGTAGTGCTATCCACTCATATGGACACCGTGCCTCCTTTTATCGCGTCGAGTGAAGACGGGGATAATATTTATGGACGTGGGGCGTGCGATGCGAAAGGTATTATTGCGACGCAAATTGCTGCCGCCGAACGATTGCGTGCTGAAGCGCAGAACGGCATCGGCCTGCTTTTTACGGTAGATGAAGAGCTGGCGAGCGCGGGCGCACAATCAGCAAACGGACATGCACTGGCAGAAGCGTGTCGCTTCCTGGTCAATGGCGAGCCCACCGACAACCTTCTGGCAGTAGGCACAAAGGGATCCATGCGCCTGATGATTACAACCGAGGGACGCGCGGCACATTCCGCTTATCCCGAAGCTGGGGAGTCAGCAGTGGAGAAGCTGCTCGATGTGCTCCAGAGTATTCGCGATTGTGCCTGGCCCAACGATAGCTTTTTTGGTGAGACAACCTGCAATATCGGTGTGATTGCCGGAGGCACGCGTCCAAATGTAATAGCAGACCGAGCGAGGGCAGAATTGCAAATACGTCTGGCGACTGACGTTGAGCAGATCCAGAGAATCGTCGCGCAATCGGTGGCTGGGCGCGCTCGCATCGAATATGCGTCGGCCCACAATCCGGTACGTCTGTTTGCCGCCGCCGGCTTTGAACAATGCGTTGTTCGTTTCACTACCGACATCCCTTATCTTTCGAATTGGGGCGAAGCATTGTTGCTTGGGCCAGGATCGATTCTCGACGCGCACACCGAGCATGAGCGCATCGGGAAACATGAGCTTGAGGGTTCGGTGAAGTTGTATTGCAAACTGGTGAGGCAGTGTTTAGATTCTGTTTTATGAAGCTGGCAATAATCGGATACGGTGCCATGGGCCAACTCGTTGCCGCGGAGGCGCGGAAAACAGGCGACGAAGTAGGAGTGGTGATTACGTCACAGGACAACGAGGACCTCGAGCAGCTATCCGAGAAACTGCGCGGTCATGACGTCGCAATAGATTTCTCGGTTGCCGGTGCTGTGCTCCGAAACATCGAAATAAGTGCGCTTGCCGGCGTTCCACTCGTCGAAGGGACAACTGGTTGGAGCCGGGATGCGCCAGAGGCAAAAAGACTTGTCGCACTGCATGGTGGCGCGCTGGTCTACGGCGCAAACTTCTCGATCGGAGTCAGTGTCTTTTATCGGATTGTCGCACACGCTGCAGCGCTCTTCGCTGCCGTTGATCAGTACGCACCTTTCATTGAAGAGGCACATCACGCGCGTAAAAGCGACGCGCCGTCGGGTACGGCATTGCGTCTACATGAGCTGATGTCAGAACATCTGGTATCAGAGATCCCGACTTCGTCAACACGCGCGGGGCACATTCCGGGGACGCATCGCGTCGGCTTCGATTCGGTGGCGGACCAGATCATGCTGACGCACACGGCCCGCTCTCGGCAGGGGTTTGCCGCCGGTGCCTTGCTTGCGGCACGCTGGATTATAGGAAAAACAGGGGTGTTTGAGTTTGGAGAGGTTATCGATGAGATTCTATGTGTCCGATAAGCTTTAAGCATGTCGGACATTTGGAAATCGGAAATGCTCTTGGAGGTGAATCATGACTATGCAAGTTGATTGGCTGCGGGGATGTGCCACTGCTCTCGTGACACCTTTCACTGCGGCAGGGGCCGTCGATGAAATGCGTTTACGCGATTTGATTGAATACCAGATTGCCGGCGGCGTGCGACTGCTCGTTCCCTGTGGCACGACCGGCGAGAGCGCAACAATGTCGGATGAAGAAGACCAATGCGTCATCAAGCTGACAATCGAAGTGGCCCAGAGGCGTGCAAAGGTCATCGCGGGAACTGGGAGCAACTCCACTGCCGCTGCGGTTGAATACTCAAAGACGGCGCGCATGCTCGGCGCTGATGCGGTGTTGTCCGTTGCTCCCTATTACAACAAGCCAACACAGGAAGGACTCTATGCACACTTTCGCGCTGTGGCTGAAGCAGTCAGCGGTTTACCGGTCGTAATCTACAATGTTCCTGGTCGTACCTCATCGAATATCTCAGCCGAGACAACTGTGCGCCTTGCGCGCGACGTGGAGAACATAGTCGCCGTGAAGGAAGCTTCCGGCAATCTGTCTCAGATCATGGAAATACTACGGACCCGTCCCGAAGGCTTCCGCGTTATCTCCGGCGATGATTCGTTTACCCTGGCGCTGATAGCTCTCGGAGGCGAGGGTTTGATTTCGGTAGCTTCGAATGAAGCGCCGGAGTTCATGTCGCGCCTTGTGAACCTCGCCCTTGATGGCAAGTGGGATGACGCTCGCGAGCTCCACTATCGTCTGTTGCCCTTGATGGAGGTGAACTTCATCGAGTCCAGTCCCGGTCCGGTGAAGGCAGCACTGGCAATGATGGGATTGCTCGAAGAGAACTTCCGCTTGCCGCTGGTACCGATCCAGGAAAAGAGTCGGGCCCGATTGCGCGAGGTACTGATCGAGGTCGGCCTGCTGAAGGAATCATCGCATGCAGTTGCGTGAACAAATAGAGTCGCTCGCGACACGTCCGGTCAATGAGTTTAGCGAAGCTGATCGGACTGTTTTCAACGACCTGAAAAGGGCGCTCAACCGTGGTGAGGTGCGTGCTGCGGAAAAGACCGTTGAGGGTGATTGGCGCGTGAATGCCTGGGTCAAACAGGGAATTCTATTGGGCTTTCGGATGGGCAAGGTAATGGACATGTCCGGTGGATCGAGTTTGCGGTTCTTCGATAAAGACACCTATCCAATTCGCGGTATGACTACCGCCGACAATGTGCGAGTTGTGCCTGGGGGCTCGAGCATTCGCGATGGCGCGTTCATCGCACGCGGCGTTGTTTGTATGCCGCCGATGTACGTTAATGCCGGTGCGTACGTCGATGAAGGCACCATGATCGATAGCCATGCTTTGGTCGGTTCCTGTGCGCAAATAGGCAAACGGGTGCATTTGTCAGCCGCAGCGCAAATTGGTGGTGTCCTGGAGCCGGTTGGAGCCGTGCCGGTAATTATTGAAGACGATGTTCTGGTTGGTGGCGGCTGCGGTGTTTATGAAGGAACAATCGTGCGCGAACGGGCTGTCCTGGCGGCGGGAACGATCTTGACCGCGTCTACCCCTGTTTACGATCTTGTGCGGGGAGAAGTCTATAAATCCGAAGCCGGCTCGTCGCTTCAGATACCTGCCGGAGCAGTTGTAGTACCGGGTTCCCGTGCTGTGTCGAATGAGTGGGGACAAAAGTGGGGACTCTCTCTTTATGCGGCGATGATAGTTAAATATCGTGACGAGAAGACGGAAAGTTCAGTGCAGTTAGAGGACTATTTGCGGTGAAAGAGTTTTCCCCACCGGCGCGTTTGCAGGGAATCGAAAAGAGCGTCATCCGCCAACTTTTTGATCGCGCCCGACCTGGTAGCATCAATCTGGGCCTGGGCGAGCCTGATCTAGCAACTCCAGATGTCATAAGGCAGGCTGCCGTTCGTGTCATTGCGGACGAACAGAATGGATATACTTCGCATGCTGGTCTTCCCGCTCTGCGCAAGCACGTGGCAAGCGATTACCCCTACCTCAAGGCAAACTGCGATAGGGTTATCATTACCGCCGGATCGCAGGAAGCATTGTATCTCGCCTTGATGACGCTCGTTGAGGAAGGGGACGAAGTGTTGCTGCCGAATCCAGGCTTCGTTGCTTATCCTACAATCGTACGCATGGCTGGAGGTGTTCCCAGGTTCTACTGTCTACCAGCGACGCGAGACTTTGGATTTGACGCGGATGATTTTCGACGGAGCTTGTCGCCGCGCACAAAGGTGGTCGTCTGCATTAGTCCGTCCAATCCCACGGGCCGCATATTTTCGAAAGGCGATCTTGTCGCTATCGCAGACGCACTGCGTGATCACGGGGCTTTCCTGATCAGCGACGAGATTTATAGAGACTTGTATTACGGCGAGGAACGAGCTTGTTCGGCCTCTTCTTTTTACGAGCGGACAATAGTTATTAGCGGTCTATCAAAATCGATGAGCATGACGGGGTGGCGTCTAGGCTGGTTATGCGGCGATGAAGCAGTAATGCGCAGTGCTCTCGTGTTGCACGGTTATGTCACAACCTGCGCGTCTGCGATCGCTCAAAAGGCGGGGCTGGCTGCCTGGACTGAAGCGGCTGAGATCGCACGCGCTGGATTTCGCACAACCTTTCGTGCCCGGAGGGATCATCTGCTGGCGTTAATCGCCGGCGAGTTAAGGTTGCGTGCGATTGTGCCGGATGGCGCCTTCTACACCATGATGGACGTTAGTGCCTACGGGCAATCGATGAGCGTTGCCGAGACATTTCTTGATGCAGGCGTGATCACGGTTCCCGGCTCAGCATTTGGTAGCGAAAGTGAGGGGTTCCTGCGTGTCTCCTTTTGTGCGGAGGCGAGTGCCCTTGCAGAAGGGGTAAAGCGCATGAAGACCGGATTGACACGCCTGACCTGAACTCTGGTTTCAACAGTGGAGGGTAGAACCAAGTGAGCAGGAAATATCGGGTTGGAATTCTCGGCGCCACGGGCATGGTAGGGCAGCGATTTATCCAACTGCTGGAGGACCACCCAAACTTTGAAGTCGCCGCTCTGGCAGCGTCCGATCGATCCATGGGTAAACGCTACGATGAAGCGTCTGCCTGGCGACTCGCAGGCGAAGTACCAGATTCCATCGGATCGATGCTGGTGCAACCGCCGCGGCCCCCGCTGGAGTGTGATCTTGTTTTTTCCAGTCTGCCTGGTGATATTGCGCGGGAAGCGGAAGGAAGCTTTGCCGCGGCGGGTTACCCTGTGATCAGTAATTCGTCTGCTTATCGCATGGATGATGACGTCCCGCTGCTGATTCCAGAAGTGAATTACGAGCACCTCGGTTTACTTGAGCGGCAGCGAGAACAGTATTCTTCGGGTGGTTTCATCGTTACCAATCCAAATTGTTCAACAATCATGCTGGCGCTGGCGCTCGCGCCGTTGCACTTTGCTTTTGGCGTGGAGGCTGTCGTTGCCACGACTCTACAAGCGCTTTCAGGCGCCGGTTATCCTGGGGTTCCCTCCCTGGATATTCTCGATAATGTTCTTCCTTTTATCGCTGGTGAAGAGGAGAAGATCGAGCAGGAGACTAAGAAGATTCTCGGCCGGCTGATAGACGAAAGGATCGATTCCGCAGGTATGGCGGTCAGCGCTCAATGCCATCGCGTCAATGTCTCTGATGGACATATGGCAGCGGTGCGTGTGAAGCTAAAACGCCGAACTGACGTCGCGGAGATTCGTCACGTGCTAGCATCATTTCGTTCCCTGCCGCAGGAACTGGAGTTATATTCCGCGCCGGAGAAACCCATTGTGTTTCGCGACGAGCCGAACCGGCCACAACCGAAGTTCGATCGCGATTCGGGCGTGGGAATGAGCGTAACGGTTGGGCGTCTCTTTCCCGATGCCGTACTCGACTATCGTTTCGTAGCACTCAGTCATAATACTATTCGCGGCGCGGCGGGCGCCGCGATTCTCAACGCCGAATTGCTCATCGCAACGGGCCGGCTCAACTGAACCTTCAAGTGCCTTATGATGAAAAGAAGAAGAAGTATCGTCTGCTTTGCTTTGGTTCTGGCGTGCGCCATCGTTGCTCGCTCGCAATCATCTGAGTCCAGCATTGGGACCAAGGCTTCTCCAGCCGCTGGTGTTCTCGATGAGCAGATCAGAAATCAGATTGCGCCGTTCAAAGGCAAGGTGAGTTTGTTTGCGAAGAATCTTGACACCGGTGAAACCTACGCTTTGAACGCTGACGACCGCGTGCGCACGGCAAGTACCATCAAGATTGTAGTGATGGTTGAAGCTTTTGCCCGTGTGGCAGAAGGGAAAGCAAAGTGGACCGATGAGTTGATCTTAACGAAAGAAAAGAAGGTGTCTGGGTCCGGCATCCTGGCGGAACTATCTGACGGACTTCACCTCACGCTGCGCGACGGCGTGAATCTAATGATGCTGCTTAGTGACAATACAGCCACCAACCTTGTGTTGGATGTTTTGACGACCGATGCTGTTAACGCCCGCATGGAATCGCTCGGGTTCAAACAGATCAAGCTACTTCGTAAGGTGGGCAGTGGCGGCGAGAGCGCGGCAGGCAAAGACGCAGACAACAAGCGCTTCGGGCTTGGGTTTGCCACCTCTCGCGAGATGGTTCTACTAATGGAGAAGCTTGATCGCGGCGAGGTTCTCAGCCCTGCCGCCTCCAAGGAAATGATTGAATTGATGAAGCGAGAACAGGTGCATTTTGCCATCGGCCGATCAATGTGGGACGTTCAGATGGCAACGAAGTATGGCGCTCTGGATCGTCTCAGGAGTTCTATCGGTATCATCTATACGAAGAAAGGGAAGATCGCCATGGCGATCACTTGCGACGACATGCCGGAACTTAATTGGTCGGTTGACAACCCCGCCTACCTTCTTATGTCTGAACTTTCAAAGACCCTCACCGCGGGCTTGGCGAGCAAGAACTAGAACCGCTTCCTGAAGGTCATCGGGGCAGGAGTCAATGGGCCTCCTCCTCGTGCGCGGGGAAACGTATCCAAATTTTTGTACGGGTTCTGTAAATTTGGATGCCTATTACCTCACCGAGCCCCAGAGAAACTCGCATTCGATCGGCAAACATCTTCCACCGGAGGAATCCATGAAAAGACAAATATCCAGAAATGGACGCGTGCTCGCAGTTCTGTGCGGCATACTGTTCTCGCTGGCATGCTGCGGTAGTGTTGTGGCTCAGAGTAGTAGTTCGTCGATACATGGCACCGTCACGGATCCGCAGGGAAACGTTGTTGCAGGTGCTACCATCACGCTGACGAATTCCGAAAAGAACTTCAGCCGCACGCAAACAACCACCGATGCAGGCTCTTTTGCTTTCGTTCTGATTCCGCCTGACAAGTATACCGTCGAAGCACAGGCGACAGGTTTCAAGAAAGCCGTGGTGACGTCAGTTAGCGCGCTTGTGGCTAAGGCAACCGATCTGAACATACAACTCGAGATTGGAAACGTCGCCGAGACGGTTACTGTTTCATCAGGGGCCGGCGAGGTCCTGGTAAACAGGCAGGACGCGACGCTCGGCAACAACTTCATCAACCAGCAGATCACGCAATTGCCACTTGAGGCGCGTAACCCACTCTCGTTATTGACCCTGCAGGCCGCAGTTACGAAAGAAGGTTACGTTGCCGGCGCGCGCACAGACCAGTCGAATGTCACGCTGGATGGCATTGATATTAACGATGCGCAGACAAACGCCATTGCTGACATCAATGCAATTCCCAATGGTGGCGCTCAATTGATTGCGCCACAAAGCCACCCGGTGATTCGATTAAACGCGGAGGCCATCGAGGAGTTTCGGGTAACCACTGTCGGCGCGAATGCGGTACAGGGACGTTCCTCGGGTGCCCAGATTGCTCTCGTAACCAAGAGTGGAAGTAACGACTGGCACGGAGCGCTCTTTTGGGCCAACCGCAATACAGCCACGACAGCTAATGACTTTTTCAACAACCGAGCTGGTGTTCCGCGGCCCGCGTTGATTCGTAATACATATGGTGGCGCCGTCGGCGGCCCGATTATCAAAGACAAATTCTTCTTCTTTTATAGCTATGAAGGACGTCGTGATGTCAGCCAGACCTCAGTCACGCGTACAGTTCCCCTAGCTAGCATGGGACAGGGTCTATTGCGGTATGTGGGTTGTGATCCGGGAGTTGATTGCTCGGTAGCGTCCAACCAAAAGGTCGTTTCGTTGACGACAGCTCAGTTGAATGCCATCTTCCCGGCGGCGGGCATTAATCCGATTGCCGTCTCGGCGCTGGCCAGCGCAGCTGCCAAGTATCCGGCCAATGATTTCACTACCGGCGATAGCTCAGCGAGCCGGCTCCTAAATACAGCGGGATTTCGGTTCAACGCACCAACGCCGGTAACGTTGAATTCTCACTCCGGCCGCTTTGACTACAACCTCACCAGCAAGCAGGTGGTGTTTTTACGCGCCAACGTAATCTATGACTTGACTGGAGGTGTATCGCAGTTTCCGGACACGCCGGCGCCAAACCTCTGGGAACATCCATGGGGGTTCGTAGCCGGTCACACGTGGGTCATGAGTAACAGGTTTGTAAACAACTTCCGCTTCGGTATCACGCGTGAAGCATTCAGTCAGCAGGGTGATTCAGGAGAAAACGCTGTTAGCTTCCGCTTTGTCTTTTCGCCACTCAGGTTTACGAGGACTCTGAGTCGTACGACCCCTGTCAAGAATATTACCGACGATTTTTCCTGGGTCAGTGGCAGTCACTCAATGACGTTTGGCACAAACATTCGACTGACTAGCAACTCGCGGTCAAGCTCCGCCAACGCGTTTGACAATGCCATAACGAATCCGTCGTTTTATTTGGGCGGTGGGAGTCCCATTTCAAACGCGGTAAATGCGGGTCCCTTCCAAGTCGCGCCCGGATTCGCCAGCGCGGTGCAGAATGCGACTACCGCTCTGGTCGGCAGACTCTCGCAGTATTCGGCCCTGTTTACCTTCAATCATGATGGAAGCTTATTGCCCTCAGGGTCGCCAGCCAACCGCGATTTTCGGACCAACGAATACGACGTGTACGGTCAGGACGTTTGGAAGGTTGGACCAAACCTGACACTAACCTACGGTTTGCGCTACAGCATCAGCACGCCAATATGGGAGGCGAATGGGTTCGAGACTACGACCAGCATTCCCCTTACTGAATTCTTTGAGAAACGACTGGCAGGCGCCGCCGCGGGTAAGCCGTTTAACGATCTGATTTCCGTCGTTCTGTCCGGCAAGGCGAACGGCAAGCCGCCGATGTATAACTACGACAAGAACAATTTCCAACCGCGCATAGCTATTGCCTGGTCGCCCACCTTTGAGTCGGGATTTCTTGGCAAGATCTTCGGAGGTAATCACGAGTCGGTATTTCGGGGCGGCTTTGGTATAACCAATGATTACTATGGGCAACAGTTGGCAGTCAGCTTTGACCTGAACAACGCATTGGGCTTTTCTTCAAGCAAGAACATCAATGCAAATACGTACAGCATTAACGGTGTAAGCCGGCCACTGGCGCCCCTGTTCACGGGATACGGACAGGCGATACGTCCGTTGCCGGGCATAACCGTTCCCGGACAGCTGACCTTCCCGCAAACAGCACCCCTTACGGCCGCACGACCAATTCAGAGTTCGTTGGACTCGGCATTAGTGGCGCCAATCAACTATACCTGGAATGCCACGTTCGAGCGTGAACTGCCTCATGGTCTGGTCCTTTCGGCCTCTTATATCGGCCGGGCCGCACGACACCTCATTGCATCGCGAGACGTCATGGCCCTGAACAATCTGGTCGATCCGAAGTCCGGGATGGACTGGTACACCGCAGGTGGAATGCTGGAAGATCTGAGGCGGTCCGGTGCTCCGATATCTTCGGTCGCGTCGATCCCTTATTTTCAGAATCTGTTCCCTGCGAATCTTGCTCATCTCATGAACCTCAACTATTTTGGCTGTGGGTCGTCGGATCCGAATTGTTTAAACCCCAAAAACTGGACCATCAGTGAGACTCTGAATCAGACCCAAGCGGTCTATTCCGTCGCAGTCAACGTCTACGACAACGACTGGACGGACACCCAGGATGTGATGGATCAGGCGGTAAACTCGGGCGGTTCTACAATTAATAATCTGTTCTTCCAGCCCCAGTATGGCGCGCTCTCCACTTTCAGCAGCATTGCCAAATCAAACTACAACGCTGCGACCTTGACCCTTCGAGAGCGCCTTGGAACAGCTCTCACCATGGACTTTAACTACACTCTATCGCATTCACTGGACGACGCCTCGGGACTGGCAACCAGTGGCGCCTTTGGCGGTGCGTTCATTCTGAATCCGGTCCTGCAAGAAAGTAGCTATGCAAACTCGGACTTCGATATTCGTCAAATTATCAACGTCAATGCCGTGTGGCAGTTGCCAGTCGGCAAGGGACACGCGTTTTTGGGAAACGCAAATAAGTGGGTCAATGGGATCATTGGGGGCTGGCAGTTGTCGGGAATCTACCGCTGGAATTCTGGCCTGCCGGTCGGTTTCTACGGTGACAGCGGTGTGTTTGACGACGCCCGTTGGGCCACAAATTGGAACGCGCAGAGCAATGTGACCCGGATCAAGCCAGTGCAGACTTGCCCGACACGAGGCGATGTTGTGGCGCCGAAGCTGTTTGGCTGCAATACGAAGGACGCTTATCAAAGCTTCCGGAATGCGAAGCCAGGTGAAACCGGCGACCGCAACGTTTTCCGAGTCCCTGGCTACGTCGATTTGGATATGGGTCTCGGGAAGAGCTTCAGCATGCCCTGGAGCGAAAAGCAAAAACTACAAATTCGCGTTGAGGCCTTCAATATCACCAACACCCAACGGCTGGGACAATACGACACGAGCCGTGGCGGATTTGGCGTAGCGGTGGACCCCCAAACCGCAACTCCGCCAAGCCAATGGTCAAACTTTACAGCCATTCAGGGGACGCCCCGCGTTTTTCAATTTGGGTTCAGGTTTGAGTTCTAAATTGCTCTAGCGGTACCTACCTGAATACCTTTGCGGGCTGGAGCCTCCAGGCTTCAGCCCGCTTCTTGCTTAATGGTCCTTTGTAAATTGGCGAGTCGACGTCACAATATTTCGCATGGACCAATAACAACGATACCAACATGAGACCCCACGCGCGGTCGATATTGCTCATACTTTTTCTTGCAGGCTCCGTCGCCGCGCAAGCCGGCGGTCATACTCTTTTCGGAGACATCAAGGTAGACGAGAGCCAGGCAAGTGGTTCGAAGCCCTTAACACTCCATGTCTTGCTCTACACTGAGAGCGGAGATCTTCTCTTGCGCCAGACGGTTCCCAGCAACGGCAGGTATCGTTTTCTTAGTCTTCGTGACGGAAGATACGACGTTGTTGTCGAGTTTGAGAATGTCGAGATTGCGCGAGTCCGAGTCCATGTCAGCTCGCCGTTCAAGACGGATTTCCGTCAGGACATAGAACTCGAATTGCGAGAGAGTTCGAGGATTTCCAGATCTGGAGTTATCTCGGCCACGGACGTTTACAATCGCTCAGCGGCAAACTCCAACCTTTTTAACAAAGCGAGCAAGGCCAGCGAAAAGAAGAATTACGATCAGGCAATCTCTCTATTACGCCAAATCGTCAAGACCGAGCCCACAGACTTTCAGTCCTGGCAAGAGCTGGGAACGATGTACTTTATCCAGAAGAACTTTGCTGAAGCTGAGGAGGCTTATTCTCAAGCCTTAAAGACACATGCCGATTACGAGCCGGCTTTGATCAGTCTCGGTCGGCTGAGGATTGCGCGGAAGAACTTTGATGGCGCGATCGAAGTTCTGACGCATGCCGTTAAAGTTCAATCAACGTCTTCCCAGGCAAACTACTTCCTTGGTGAGGCTTATCTTCAGGTTAAGTTGGGATCTAAGGCGGTCCCTTACTTGAATGAAGCTATCAAGCTCGATCCAGTCGGAATGGCTGATGCACATCTACGATTGGCGGCTCTGTACAATGCAGGGGATTTAAAAGACAAGGCCGCTGCCGAATACTCGGAATTCCTAAAGCAGCGATCTGACTGCCCCGAGAGGAAGTTGCTCGAGGCATACATCTCAGCTAACAAGAAGCCATAGCCAGGTTCGAGCTGAAGTAAGGAATGCTTCATACTGACCTCGCTATTCTGTCCCTGTCGGTCTGATTTCTTGCCTCAGTGCGACAAGAGATCTAACATCAGTCTCTGGTAGTTCCAGAGCGCAGGACAGGACACGAATGAAGCGGACCACTCAGACTTTTGTACTCATTCTTTTTCTTGCCGCCTCCGTTGCAGCGCAGGGTGGCAGAGGCGCGATGGCGTCTCGCGGTCACCATATCGTCTACGGAGATATCAAGGTTGACCAGGGCCAGGCGCGTGGTGGGAAGCCTCTTTCTCTGGATGTGATCCTCTTCAATGAATATGGGAATACTGTCGCTCGTCAAAGAGTTACAAGCAATGGACGATACCAGTTTATCGATCTTTCCGACGGTCGGTACTACATCGTTGTTGAGTTTGAGGGCACCGAGCTTAACCGCTTCAACGTTGATTTCTCCTCGCCGGTAAAGACCGACTTGCAGCAGGACATCGCGCTTCAATTGAAGGATATGTCAGGAGCTGCCAGGGCAGGGGTTATCTCGGCTGCAGACTACTACGGCCGCCCTGCCAAAAATGCGACCATCTTCAGCAAGGCAACCGAGGCAGCCAGAAACAAAAACTATGATCAGGCAATCTCTCTATTTCGCCAGATAGTTGACTTTGACGCCGCAGACTTTCCGGCTTGGAAAGAATTAGGCACGGTCTATTTCATTCAAAAGAATTATGCTGAGGCCGAGAAAGCGTATCTGCAAGCCATTTCGAAGCGACCGGACTACGCCTTGGCCTTGATCAGTCTTGGCCGGCTGCGGATCGCGCAGAAGAACTTCGACGGCGCGATTGAAGTTCTGACTCAGGCAGTGAAGGCTCAGGCCTCGTCTCCACAGGCGAATTACTTTCTTGGTGAGGCCTATCTCCAGATCAAGAAAGGGTCTCTGGGGGTTGGTTACTTGAAAGAGGCAATCAAGCTTGATCCCGAGGGAATGGCAGATGCCCACCTGCGTCTGGGAGCGCTCTACAATGCAGCTGGAATGAAAGACAAAGCGGCCGCTGAGTACGAAGAGTTCCTGAAAAAGCGTCCGGATGATCCAGAAAAGCAGAGACTCCAGGAGTACATAAAGGCAAATAAGAAGCCGTAAGCCACTGAAAGCGCCGGTAGTGGGTTAGTTCAGCGGTTGCTAGTACAGATCCCTTCGGGATAACACAGATGCAAAGATTACTGATTATAGCAATCCTCATTGCTTCCTCCCTTGCGGTTTTCGTAACGCGAACATCTTCTGGCGGCCACTTCCTTTCCGAGTCAACCCCACCTGCCGTCATCGCAATCACAGGCGCCACACTTATCGATGGCTCCGGCCGCGCGCCGATTGATGATTCGGTCGTGATTATCAGGGGCGACCTCATTGAAGCTGCCGGAAAAAGAAACCAAATCAAGGTTCCTGAAGGAGCTAGCGTGATTGATGCTCGCGGCTCGGTTGTGTCTCCGGGATTCATCGACACTCATAACCACTCAGATCGCGGCTTTGACTCTGACCCTTCTGCAGCGACCCAGGTTTCGCAGGGTATTACCACCGTGGCCGTGGGGCAGGATGGCGGTTCGGCGTTTCCCATCGGAGAGTATCTCCTCAAGCTTGATCGAAGTCCTGTTGCGTTGAATGTGCTTACATTTGTTGGGCATGCTACGTTGCGTTCGAAAGTGATGGGCGGAGATACAAACCGGCACGCAACCGAGGCTGAGATCGAACGGATGCGGCAGATGGTTGAGCAGGCGATGCATGAGGGCGCATTCGGTCTATCGACCGGGCTGGAATACGAGACGGGCAAGCCGGCGACAACCGAAGAGATAATTGCGTTGGCCAGCGTTGCCGCTCGTTATGGTGGCATCTACATAAGCCATATCCGCGACGAAGCCGACAAAACCTTCGAAGCGTTGGCAGAGGCGATCCGAATCGGCCATGACGGTCATCTACCCGTGCAGATTTCTCACATCAAACTGGGCACCATGGCCGTTTGGGGACGCGCACAAGAAGCCACTTCGCTAATTAATAG
>WNFY01008596.1_pt1 | contig 14695 bp, 13 predicted proteins | sample 5400091 | NCBI WGS metagenome assembly WNFY01 (sample SAMN13153364, study PRJNA577476) | soil metagenome | isolation source: 60 cm soil or saprolite under grassland replicate 1 | place: USA:California | collected 2016-06-15 | reverse complement strand
CGGTACCGGGCTTGATCCTCATCATAAAAGCGATGCGCTGCATAGAACTGCTCCGCCCCCTGTAGGGGTTGCGCTTGTTCCCACTCGCCCGAGAGGACATGCAGAGTAGGGGTCTTCTCTCCACGCCTCCCGGTAAAATGGCGAACCGGCCTAGAAGTTGAACTGGTCGATGTTTGCACTGTTGAACACCGTTGGTGGGCCCAGCAGGACCACGTTATTGGCGCCAATGGTATAGCTGCCCAGCTTGCCAGCCGTGAACGTCTCGCCGACAGTCCCCTTGATCTTGCCCTCAACCAGCAGGGCCGCGACATAATAGGCCAGATAGCCCATGTTGGCGGGGTTCCACAACTCAAAGCCCTTGATCGTGCCGTCTTTCACGTACTGGCGTAGCTGGTTCGGCGTGCCCAGGCCTGTCAGGGCCACCGTTCCGCCTTTCTTCACCGACTCGAGCGCGCGGGCCGCGGCAGCGATACCCACGGTGGTGGGGGAAATGATCCCCTTGAGGTTTGGGTACTGCTGCAGCAGGGCCAGCGTCTGGTTAAAGCTGGTCTGGTCATCGTCATTCCCGTAAGCGACCTTGACCAGCTGCATATTTGGATACTTCGCCGCCAGCTCCTGCTTCATGAAGCCAATCCAGACGTTCTGGTTCGAGGCCGTGCTGGCTGCTGAGAGCACGGCAATCTGGCCAGTACTATTGATCTGCTGGGCCAGCAGATCCACCTCACTGCGGCCAATCTGCTCACTATTGGCCTGATTGATAAACACATTGCGCGCATCGGGCGCTACATCAGCGTCAAAACTCACGACCTTGACCCCCTGTGCCATGGCCTGCTTTAGGGACGGCGCGACGGCATTGGGATCGTCGCCCGAGATGACGATGGCGCCGACATGCTGCTGGGTGAGGCTCGTGATGAACGGCACCTGAGCAGCCGCGTTGGCTGTGGACGGGCCGACCTGCTTGAATTGTCCGCTCAGATCCTTGGAGGCCAGCTGACCACCCGAGGCGGCAGTGTCGAAGTACGGGTTGTTGATCTGCTTGGGCACAAATACGATGTTGAGGTTACTACTACTGCCTGTACCGCTCGTAGGGGTACTTCCTCCGGTGCTGGTAGTGCCCCCGCAGGCCGCCAGCAGCAGCACACAAACCAGAAAACCAGGGCCGAGTGTTTGAAACAGCTTTTTCACTGCCTCCTCCTTTATACTTGCTTTGAACTTCCCACGGCAAGACGCCGACGGGTGAAAACGACCTGAATGCGCCGGGCCAGGTTTGGTCCCAGCACAGAAAAGATCAACAGTAAGCCAATCACGAGACTCTGGATATCTCCGCTGATATTCAGCAGGCCTAACACGTTCTGTAAAACACCGACGATGAAAATGGCCAGCACCACGCCCAACAACGAGCCACGCCCCCCAAAGATGTTGACGCCGCCCAGCAAGACAACCGTCACGACCGTCAATTCAAACCCCACTGCATTGTCTGGGCGAGCGCTGGAAAAGCGCGCGGTAAAAATCACCCCGGCCAGCGCCGCGATCACCCCGGAGAGCATGAACAGCACGAGCTTCACCCGGCCTACATTGATCCCGGAAAAGCGCGCCGCCTCTTTGTTATTACCCATGGCGTAGAGTTGCCTGCCGGCCCAGCTAAAATGCAGCACCACCCCAAAAATTACCGCCAGGATGGCAAAGATCAAACCCGACCAGGGTATTTCTGTACCCGGGATAGAACCAAATCCCAGATTGGTGAAAGCGGTGGGAAAGTTGCTCACTGCCTGATCACCCAGGACGACATAGGCCAGACCGCGATAGAGGGCCAGGCTGCCAATAGTGATGACCAGTGAGGGCAACGCGAGCTTGGTGATGAGCAGGCCGTTGAGACAGCCCGCAACAAGCCCAACTAGCAGAGCCACCCCTATCGCCAGCCACATGGGATTTCCCCTCTCCCAGAGAAGGCCCAGCACGACACTGGACAGACCCAGCACCGAAGCGACCGACAGGTCAATCTCGCCAGCAATGATAATCAGTGTCATCGGTAGAGCCATGATGGCTATCTCCATGATGTTACTGGTCAGCGCGTTGAAGTTAAAGGCGCTCAGGAAGTAGGGTGAGAGGACGCTGCCAATCATAACACCGATCAGGAGCAGTGCCACAAGCAGAGCCTCCCAGGAAGTCAGGAACGATGTGAGTCTTTTCATGCTTTCTTCCTCCTGGAGAGGATGGTTCGCTGCACCCAGCGGGTGATAAAGGCGTCAAGCACCACAGCACCGATAATTGCTGCGCCATAGAGCGCCAGCAGCCAGAACTGGGAAATGTTCAGGATGTTTAAGGCGTTTTGCAAGGTGCCCAGGACAATCGCCCCCAGCATCACACCCAGGATGGTGCCCGATCCGCCGAAGATATTGACCCCGCCTACGACAACTGCGGCGATGACCTGGAGCTCCAGGCCGGTGGCGGCGGTGGCGTCCACGGTGGCAAAGCGCGCGCCCCACAGCACGCCTGCCAGCCCGCAGAGCAGTCCCGATGCGGCGAAAGCCCCGAAAACAAGCCAGTCCCGGGGAATACCAATCATGTTCGCAGCATCTGGATTGCTCCCAACCGCGTAAAGCTGACGCCCGCTCTGTGAAGCATGCAGAAAATACCCGACGATAATCGCGATGACCGCCGCAATCAGGATGAGAGCCGGAATACCAAAGATCTGGGTCGTTGCCAGAGCCAGGTAGCTGATTGGCACATCGGAGGCATTGACCTGAGAGGTCGTATTGGACGAGAAAATAAAAATCAGGCCGCGGTAGACGTAGAGAGTACCCAGCGTGGCCACAATCGCCGGGACACGTCCGAACGAGACGATCAGTCCGTTGACCATGCCCAGCACCAGCCCCAGAGCGCAGCCCAGCAGGATACCCAGCAGCAGATTGCTACCGGGAAGCTGCTTGAAGAAATAGGCTGTGACGAAGGCCGTGACGCCGACCATTGAACCCACTGACAGATCCACGTTGCGCGTCAACACCACCAGCGTCTCTCCCACGGCGGCGATCGCAAGAATGGCGACTGAGAGCAAAATCTGCTCGAAATTGTCGATGCTCAGAAAGCGCGGCGCCTGAATGCCGACGATGAGAATAATGAGAAGCAATACAATGAGCAGGCCCAGCTCGCGCACCCGGTTGACCAGGCCGAGTAGACGCGCCTGGCTCACCTGGCCGTGCTGCTTCGTTCGCTCCTGGTCTTGACTTGTAGTGGTCATGCCATCACCTTTCCTGTCCTGTAGCGGCGAACATTACCCGCTCCTGAGTCGCCTCCGAGCGCGTGAATGTGCCGGTGACACGTCCCTCGTGTAGCACAATAACCCGGTCTGCCATAGCGAGCACCTCTGGAAGCTCGCTGGAGATCAAAATAATCGCCAGGCCCCTGGCGGCCAGGTCTGAAATAATGCGGTGAACTTCGGCCTTGGCTCCAACATCGATGCCGCGCGTTGGCTCATCGAGGATCAGCACCGACGGGTTGGTCGCCAGCCATTTGCCCAGCACCACTTTCTGCTGATTCCCGCCGGAGAGGGCGCTGACTAACTGCTCCACGCCCGCCGAACGGACGTTCAGCTGGCTGGAATACTCGCTAGCGATCTTCTGTTCCCGGCGCGGATCAAGCAGTCCCAGGCGCGAAACCTTTTGCAGAATGGCCAGGGTGACGTTGGAGGCGATACTGAAGTTCATGACCAGCCCCTGCTGGTGACGATCCTCGGGCACATAAGCAATGCCATAATCCATGGCCTGCTGTGGAGAGCGGATATGCACCTTCGTGCCTTTAAGCCATATCTCTCCACTCTCCGCCCGGTCAATGCCAAAGAGCACCCGCGCCACCTCTGTGCGTCCGGCCCCCACCAGGCCCGAGAAGCCGAGGATCTCGCCCCGGCGAAGCTGGAAGCTCACGTCGGCAAACGCGCCAGGCCGTGTGAGCTGGCGTACCTCCAGCACGACCTCCCCGACCTCAGCCTCACTCTTGGGGTAAAGGTTGGAGAGTTCGCGCCCGACCATGTGTTTGATGATCTCTTCGGTATTCATCTCGCTGACCGGGGCCGTAATGATATGTGTGCCATCGCGGAAGACCGTCAGGCGGTCGGCGATCGTGAAAACTTCTTCCAGGCGGTGGCTGACGAAGAGTACAGCCACGCCGCGCTCGCGCAGTTGATTCACAATGGCAAATAACTCTTCGACCTCGTGCGACGAGAGGGCCGCAGTCGGTTCATCCAGCACCAGCACGCGCGCCTGCAGCGAGAGCGCCTTGGCGATCTCTACGAGCTGTTGTTCAGCAACGGAGAGTCCCTGGACCGGTGTATGGGAACTGAGCGAAACGTCCAGGGATACGAGCAGGTGATCGACCTCGCGATACATGCGCTTCCAGTCAACGCGCCCGAAGCGATCACGAGGGTGACGGCCCATGAAGACATTCTCGGCCACATCCAGGTCGGGGAACATCATCGGTTCCTGCTGGACAACAGCGATGCCCAGGGCCTGGGCCTGTGTAGGCGAGCGCAGTTCTACCACTTCGCCGCCAACTTTCACCGTCCCCGAGTCGGGCCTGTGGATGCCCGCCAGGATTTTTACCAGCGTGCTTTTGCCCGCGCCGTTTTCTCCAACGAGCGCGTGTACTTCTCCTGGATACAGGTTGAGATCGACGCCTCGCAATGCCTGGACTGCACCGAATTGCTTGGCGATGCCCACGAGTTCAATGGTAGGCTCAGGAGGTTTCGCCACGTTTTTACCCCTCCTCACGGACATACTTGACGGACTAGACCCTACACGGTACAATTACCAATGAGCTGAAACGTTTCAATGAAAGGTAAAGATACATGCTCGCTGTGTTGTCAGGGGATGTACGGTGAAAAATAGCCCACCGTATTCGACCGGTACACCCAGTTTTCTCTGACATCGGTAAAGATACGCGGGAATTGAAACGTTTCAATAAAAGCAAGTATAAATGCAAATTATCATTTTGTCAAGAGGTTTGCGCCTGAAAGAGTGGGGTTCACATACATTGAGCAGAGGAGGAAGCGTGCGCGTATGAGTTCAATGACAAGTATCCGGGAAGTAGCGGTACGTGCGGGTGTTTCGCTTGGAACTGTATCGAACGTGCTGAATCGGCCGGAAATAGTTGCTGAAGAGACGCGGCGACGGGTGCAGCTCGTCATCGAGGAAATTGGCTTCGTTCCCAACGGGTCGGCACGCCAGTTACGCGCTGGCCGAAGTCAGCACATTGGCCTGGTTGTGCTTGATGTGGCCAACCCTTTTTTCACAGAGGTTGCACGTGGTGTCGAGGATGCGGCGCACGCAGCCGGCTATGTTGTTATCCTTTGCAACGCTGATGATTCCGCAGAAAAGGAAAGCCACTATCTCCGGGTACTCGAGGAACAGCGTACTCAAGGTGTGCTGATTACCCCGGTGCAGAGTGATGCCAGTTACCTGCAGCGGCTCCGGCAGCGCGGTATTGCCGTCGTTCTACTGGATCGTCCAAGTCGCATAAAAGACCTCTGCTCGGTTACTGTCGATGATATACGAGGGGGAGAACTTGCCACTGCACACCTTCTCGAACAAGGTCATGAGCGCATTGGCTTTGTGCATGGCCCACTCAGTATTCGCCAATGTGCAGAACGGCGACGGGGTGTGCTGAGGGCAGTGAGAGCTGCAGGCCTTGATCCTGACCAGGTAATTGTTGATATCACCACTTCGACTCAAAGGGCCAGGGAAGGTGAGGAGAGCGTAGAGAAGCTATTACGGGCCAGGATCAAGCCCACTGCTGTTTTTTGCGCGAATGATCTCCTTGCGCTTGGACTGATGCGTGGTTTAATGAAGCAGGGAATCTCTATCCCTGGGGATTTTGCTCTGGTAGGCTATGACGATGTTGAGTTCGCGAGCATGCTTTCAACACCACTCACAACAATTCGACAACCAAAATACGAGCTTGGACGTACAGCCGCTGAGTTGTTGCTTGACGAGGCAAGTAATCCCACGTCTCACCAGCACAAGCACATCGTGTTTCAGCCTGAACTGATTGTGAGAGAATCATCTTTAAAGTGAAAGAAGATGTCTTCTTGCATTAGTTGAGGTAGTGATCCAAATACACCAGATAAAGGTACAAGCCTACAGTGACAATCACTGCATATCCGAGATAGATTGACCAACCTTGTGCTATATTCGCAGAGATAACATCCCAGCCGAGCAACGCGAGGTTGAGCAGCAGTACCGGGAAAGCGTACACTTTCAGAAAGGTGGGGCCTTTCCTGGCCACAAACACCTTTCGCTCTGAGGCCGGTGCTGTAGCCCCGTACATCGCAGTTGCTGCACCACTCTTTCTCCATGATGGTCTCTCCCATCTCTGAGGGAAATTATACTCCCTGCTTACATTCTGTCTAATCATCATTCATCACTCCTTTGAGCTGGGTGGGAGCTTCAGCCCCGCATTTTCCAGCACATCGAGTGAGAGCGCCGACCAATCCATATCACCACGTCCTTTGGCAATTCCTGCCAGCATGCGGTCGTGCAACAAGCTTGCTAAGGGCATCGGCATGCTGGCGTGTTCAGCAACCTCTCTTACAAGGTTGACATCCTTCAGGCCCAGGATCTGCCGAAATCCGACGGGCGTATGACGCTTCTCTGCGATCATCTTGCCATAGTTCTGATAGACGGGGGCTGAGAACATCGTGTGTGTCAGCATCTCGATGACGGCTGAACGATCAAGCCCGCTCTTCTCTGCCAGGGTCAACGCCTCGGCCATCGCCTCCATCGCCGAGAGGCTCAAGAAGTTGCCACACAGCTTGACGATGTTGGCCGCTCCTGGCTCCTCACCGAAGTCGAAGATGCCCTGTCCCAGCGCATTGAGTACGGGCTGTACGCGCTCTTTGGCAGCGTGTGGCCCTGCAACACAGATCCACAGTTGCTGGCTTGCAGCCGCTTCGGGTCGCCCGAAGACGGGTGCCGCGACATAGGTGCTGCCGTGCTCCGCGTGGAGTTCTGCGAGCTTGCGCGACGTTGCGGGCGATACTGTGCTCATCGAGAGGTGAATGCCGTTTGGCCCCAACCGCTCGAGAAAGCCTGGACTCATGACGATCTCTTCCAGGGCCTGGTCGTTGGCTACCATACTCACTACGATGCCGCCCGTCGTAACGGCCTCACTCGGCTGACTCGCTAGTTGTGCCCCCGTTGCCGTTAGCGCCTCCGCTTTGCTGCTGGTGCGGTTGTAGACGGTGAGGGCATAGCCAGCCTTGAGGAGGCTGCCTGCCATCGCGTGTCCCATATTGCCAAGGCCAATAAAACCAATCATTTCGCTCATATCTATCTCCTTTTCTTCTGTCTTCTTCTTACCGCATTGTCCATCATTATGCGATGGACAATGCTAATACGCACCAGATTTGCAAGAAACGTACACTACATCCCTTCCGGAGCAGGTCCTCCTATCGGAACTGCCTCGCGCATGATACGCTCGATCTCACGCAGCGTTTCTTGAGTGAGATGAATCTCGCCTGCCGGGGCGATTTGTTCGAGCTGTTCCGGATTACGTGCTCCGACAATTGCTACATCAACGGCTGGCTGGGCAAGTACCCATGCGATAGCCAGTTGCGCGACGGTCATTCCTTCTCGCTCCGCCAGGTGCTTCAATTGCTCCACGACCGCGAGGTTGCGCTGAAAGATGTCGCCGTGGAAGATCTCGCTCTTGCTCCGCCAGTCATCCGCTGTAAAGGTCGTCTGCGGTGTGAACGCTCCGGCGAGCAGTCCATGCGCCAGCGGGCCGTACACGAGCACCCCGATGCCATGCTCCTGGGTATAGGGCAGGATATCTTGCTCGATATCGCGCCGGAAGAGACTATAGGGGGGCTGTAAGGCATCCAACTTTCTGGTCTGTTCGAACGCTTTCATTTGCTCGACGTTGTAGTTCGAGACGCCCACATAGCGAATTTTTCCCTCGTGCACCAGTTGATCCAGGGCGCTAGCTGTCTCCTCAACGGGTGTGTTGGGATCAGGCCAGTGGACCTGGTATAGATCAATGTAGTCGACGCCAAGATTGCGTAAACTCTGCTCAACTCCCTGGCGCAACCAACGGGCACTTGCGTCGCGTAGGAGCTTCTCTCCTTCCATGCGCAATCCACCCTTCGTCGCAAGAATAATGTCTTCTCGCAGGCTCTTGAGGTATGGCTGTAGGGCCTCACCGAGCATGCGCTCGGCCAGACCAAAGCCGTAGGCTTGCGCTGTATCGAAGAAATTGATGCCCAGTTCGAGCGCTTTCTGCACGGTCGCTTTGCCTGCGTCCCATTGTGAACGCTCTATGTGACCCCAGTCGCCACCGAACTGCCAGGTTCCGTAGCTGATCTTCGAGACGCGTAGGGATGTTTGACCAAACTGCGTGTATTCCATCGTATTTCCTCCTATTTGTATCTACTCACGCATTACTTTTTCTTCCTATGAGGCAGTATAGCCTTCAGTATGAGGGAAGTCATGACACTGAGGTGGGATTGTGTCGCTTTTCACCTGTCACACTTTCGTGGGATAGATGTGCAGGAACTCGCATTCCAGGCTGTCCAACTCTCGTGGGATGACAACGCTCATGCTGCATCCTATACTGATCTCTATAAGGAGAAAGAAAAGGAGGAGAAAACAATTCTTCGGCAATGCCTGATGGTGCCCACTTATGATTCATCCTCCAGTTCGCGTTCGCTTAAGGGTTCTACTAGTGGTTGCTCCATTAGGCGTCCTCTGGGCTGATCCGACCCTGTAGGAAGAGGTTTGTGCCTCATGCTCTCGAGTGAGAAGGCGGCCAGCAGCGTATCGAGGTACGGTGTTGGTCCTTTCTTCCGATCCTGTTCGCGCAGCCGGGAGAGCAGGACTGTCATCTGCGGCCCTTCGTCCACAAAGATGCGAATGTAGCTCTCGGATTCAGCCAGGTGCACCGCCTGGGCAAGGACGGTTAAAGCCTCTTGATCTTCGTTGCGCATGGAATGAGCCAGGGCCTGCAAGACTTTCATTTCGATGACGTGGCTCCAGCGTTCTTGCTTCTCCGCATTGACCTGTAGAGGTTCCAGGAGTGAGAGGGCCTCAGTAGGCATCTTCTGGACCAGCAAAATGCGTGCTCGTGCCACATCTTCGCGTTCACGTGCAAATGGAGAATGCACGCTGGTATGCTGCGCAAGTTCCTGTACCCAGTTCATAGCGCGTTCCAATTCTCCACTTGCCAACCAGAACTGTACCCAATTCACGATGAGGTATGCATCGCGCCGGTACGGGCTGTAGGTTTTCGTCAGAGCCTCTTCTGCTTTTTGGAAGGCAAAGCGCGCTGCGTCCATCTCTCTTCGTGCCAGGTAGATACGCATCAGGACGGTGTAGCCTAAATATAAGGCAACGATGGTTTCTGTCTGCTCACTCAGACGGACTCCCTGTAATGCGAGATCCAGGGCCTCATCAAGTCGGTTCCACTGTCGCAATGCGTCCGCGTGGAAGATATACGCCCAGCACATCATTGCATGCGGCAATCCAACCGGTGTTGTTCCCAGGAGAGCAGCTTGCTGGGCGATCTGTACCACCTCATGGAGCCTTCCATGCAAGAGCAAGGAATACGCCGTTCTACACATATAGATAATGGTTGAAGAAGTGTCTCCTGCGGCTTGGGCGAGCGCAGTGGCCTCCTTCGTGCCCTGGATGGCTGCTACGATGTCACCGAAGGAATGGTAGGCCAGGGACTGCGCGTAGGCGACTTCTGCTCGTGCTAAGAGATTCTGTTCTGACAGGTGGGCAAGAGCCTCCTGGCAGAAAGCCAGGGTGGAATGCCCCTCACCGAGATAGTAGCCGGTAATGATGGCACGATAGGAAGCGATTTCTCCCAACAGGTTGTCCCGCCCGTGTTGTTCGGAGAGTGAAACTGCTCCGGTTTCAGCAGTCTCGTTCGTCAGAGCTGGTGAAGTGCCTCGCAGGGCCGTTTCTGCATCTTGCAGCCAGCGTTCCATCGTCGTGTAAGAGGAAACCATGAACAGTGTCTTGGCATACGCCAGGCACAGACGAGGCCGCGAGCGCATCACCTCGGCAGGGAGCTTCTCAAGCCAGCGTCTCAACATCGCATGTTCACTGTTTCCCCAGATGCGTGGATAAACTTGCTCAATCAGGTCAGCGGCCCACTGCCATTCCTGGGCTGTGATGGCATGAGATATCGCTTCGTTCAGGCGACCGTGCTGGGCATACCACTGGCTGGCTCGATGATGCAAGATAGGTACGAATGCGGGCTGCGTTTGCTCCAGGCGGTGACGCAATGCTTCGGTAAAGAGGGCATGATAGCGATACCAGCGGCGCTGCGTATCCAGGGACACGACGAATAAATTGGCTCGTTCCAACTGCTCAAGCATCTGCTGACTCCCGCTCTGTTGCAGGATGGTGTCACACAAGGGAGCGGAGAGCCGTTTCAGGATCGAGGTATGCAGCAGGAATGTTTGCACGGATGCGCTCTGACTCTGGAACACTTCCTCGATCAAGTAATCGAAGATGTAGCGCTGACTCCCACTCACCTCCTCCAGCAAATCGCCAGGATCAGCATGTCCTTGCAGCGAGAGGCCAAGCAATTGCAAACCCACCAGCCAGCCTTCTGTCCGAGCAGCTACTTCCTCGACCATGTCTTGAGGGAGCTGGATTCTTACCGTCTTATTAAGGAAGGCCATGACCTCATCTGGACTACAGCGTAACTGATCGGTGCGCACCTCTAGAAGGTGCCCGCGTGCTCGCAGCAGCGAGATGGGTAGAGGAGGGTCGGCACGTGTCGCCAGGATAAGATGGAGTTGAGGAGGAAGATGCTCCACCAGGTAGGTAAGAGAGGTGTGAACCGCCTGCTCGGTGACCAGGTGGTAGTCGTCCAGAATCAGGAGGAACTGCTCAGATTGCTCCGCAAGACGATTGATGAGCGTCTGCAGGACGGAACGCAGCGGTGGGGCCTGTTGTGTTTGCAGGTAGGTTACAAGCTGCATGCAGAGCCCAGGCTGCTGGCTGCCCAGTGCTGTGAGCACATACATCCAGAACAGCACCGGCTCATTGTCTCCCTCATCCAGGGACACCCAGGCTATCCGCGGGCGCTCTGGTGGGAGCGACTGTACCCAGGTCGAGAGCAGAGTGGTTTTACCGAAGCCAGCAGGGGCCGAAACCAGCGTCAGTGGGCACTCTAAGCTCGTATTGAGCAACTCAATCAAGCGAGGACGGGGGATCAGCGCATGGGAGGAAGAAGGGATAAAAAACTTCGTTGCCAGAAGCTGGTCGTGGAACAATGGTGACTCATCCATGATAGTCTCCCTTGCATACGTGGCTAGATTGCTATCTTACGATTGGTTCCTCCATCCTCATCTTTCTCTCCTATTTTAGGATATATTGACCCTTTTAGGCAATCGCTTCCTCAAAACGGCGTTTCAGCTCGATTAAGAGCTGGAGAAACTGCGCTTTTTCAGTACATTTCGTGTATCATGAATTGCGCTTTCACCTCTTCTGGTTTCATGGTTCTCAGCCCCGAAAGGTCAGTCGACCTTTTCTGTCCTCATCAATAATCACGCACAACGAAGACGTGCAGCGTGCGAGGGCCATGCACCCCCTCCACGCGACTAAGCTCGATATCGCTGGTTGCCGATGGCCCCGAGATCAGCGTAATGGGATGTATCGCCCATTTCGTCAGCCTCGCGATTGCCTCGGGAACCAGCCCCACCACCTGTTCGGCACGCACGACACACAGATGCCGGTCAGGGATCAGCGACAGCACCCGCCGCCCTTGAGTTGCACCGCCATCCAGGATAATCGTCCCCGTTTGAGCAATGGCAATAGCGCAACCGGTAAGCACTGCGGAGCTTTCGTCTAGATCAGCGAAGGTGAGCGGCGGATCGTCCTTCAGTACCGTCACATTGGCAGGAATCCAACTGGCGGGCAAATCTGCTGGAACCACGATTTGGGTAATGCCCTGCTGATGGCAAGCATCTACAATGGCTTGAGGCAAGTCAGTGTCATTGGTACGCGTTACAATCGCTTTGTAATCGACTAGCCGATCGATGAAGTCCTCCAGGATAGCAGCGCGGTCCCGCTCATCCCGCTCGCGGAAGTCATTTGGGATTGGGGAGGGCTCGGGTGCATTGGCTATGCCCTTTCGAATGCGATACAGCATGATATCTTTCGCGGTATCCCTCAATACTAACTCTCTTTCTTTCGCTCTCGCCACCAGTCGCGGAAACTCTGCTTGGGAATAGGCGCCAGGTCACGCGCCGTAGTCCATCCCGCCAGCATTCCCGGCAGATGGTTGATTACTCCTCCATGCACGAAGAACCGCTGTCCGCGTCGCGCCAGTTGCTGCGCCCGCTCATACCGTTTGGGGCTGGCGAAGATGTGCGCCAATTCTCGCATCGCTAGCGCCTCGGGTTGAAGGGGCGATGCATGGCGCGTCACCTCTCCGCGCAGGTGCAGCAACACCTCAGGAATGTTGATCTTGACCGGGCAAACTTCGTAGCAGGCCCCGCACAAGGTGGAAGCGTAGGGCAAGCTTTTGGCTCGCTGTATACCCACCAACTGTGGTGTGAGAATAGCACCGATAGGGCCGGGGTAGACCGAGCCATAGGCATGACCACCCGTGCGGGAATAGACCGGGCAGATATTGAGGCAGGCGCTACAACGGATGCAGTGCAGCGTCTGACGACCCACATCGTCGGAGAGGACTTGCGTGCGCCCATTGTCAAGCAATACCAGGTGGAAGCTTTGCGGGCCATCTCCCGGCGTCACTCCCGTCCACAGACTTGTATAAGGATTCATCCGTTCTCCCGTCGAGCTGCGCGGCAGCAATTGCAGGAAGACGGCAAAGTCCCCGAACGTGGGCAGAATCTTCTCGATACCCATCACCGTGATAAGAGTCTGAGGTAACGTTATACACATACGCCCATTGCCCTCGCTCTCCACTACGCAGATCGTCCCCGTCTCAGCTACAGCGAAATTTGCGCCGCTCATAGCTACCTGTGCAGAGAGGAATTGCTCTCGCAGGTAGCGCCGTGCCGCGGCGGCAAGTTGTTTGGGGTCGTCGCTGAGATCCTGTCCTTGAGCGATCGTGCGACGGAAGAGGTCGCGTATTTCGCTGCGATTCTTGTGGATGGCCGGGACCAGAATATGAGAGGACGTTTCGCCGGCGAGCTGGATGATCAGTTCGGCGAGGTCAGTCTCAATGGCACGAATGCCCGCCTTTGCCAGTGCGTCATTGAGGTGGATTTCATCGGTCGTGAGCGACTTGACTTTCACCACACGATTCGCGCCGGTTCCCTGTACGATCGCTGTGATGATGCGATTGGCTTCTCCCGCATCGCGCGCCCAGTGGACCTGTCCCCCTGCGCGCTGAACGGAAGCCTCGAGTTGCAGCAGGTACTCGTCGAGATGGCGCATGACACGCGCTTTGATGGTTGATCCGGCGGTGCGCAGGGCTTCCCAGTCGGGCAGTTCGCTCACGACGGAATCGCGTTTGTTGCGGATCGTGGTGGTAGCTTTGCCCAGGTTGCGGCGCAACTGACTGTTGGCCAGGGCCGATTTGGCGGCCTGGGGAAACATAGGCAGGGATTTGGATGTCATCACGCGACCTCGCTTTCCGTGTTCGTCAGGATTTCGGCCAGGTGGACGGTCGTCACGCCGGCACGCTGGCGATGCAGCCCTCCACCGATATGCATCAAACAGGACGTATCTGAGGCACATAGGACCTCCGCGCCTGTATCCAGCACGCAGCGCATCTTGTCGCTAAGCATAGCCAAAGAGGTGTCAGTGTTCTTGATGGCGAAGGTACCCCCAAAACCGCAGCACTCACGGGCGTTGGGCAGTTCCACCAGATCGATTCCTTTGACCGCGCGCAGCAGTTGCAGGGGCGCGTCACCAACATGCAGCACACGCAAGCTGTGACAGGTGGGGTGATAGGTCACGCGGTGAGGGTAGTAAGCCCCCACATCGCTGACGCCCAGGTGTTTGACCAGGAACTCCGAGAGTTCGTAGACACGGGGGATGAGCTGCTCGACCGCTTCAATGAGGGTTCTGTCGCTAGAGAGTGCAGCGGCTTTGGAGTAGAGATCGCGTACCATGCCTACGCAGGATGCTGAAGGAGCGACGATGACGTCAGCCTCACGAAAGACCTCGACGAAGTGGCGGAGCAGCGGGATGGTCTCGCGCTGATAGCCGGTATTGTAGTGCATCTGCCCGCAGCAGGTCTGCGCCTCCGGGAAGTTCACTATGAGACCCAGCCGCTCGAGCAGTCGCGTGGTGGCGATGCCCACATGAGGAAAGAGCGTATCGTTGAAGCAGGTGATGAAGAGGGCGACATTCATGCGCTGATCCTTTCAATGAACTTCCATTGCGATCATCGCGCTGAACCACTGCGCCGCTTCGCGCCATTTGGCGAACTGAGCAGTTCGCGGTGAAAAGAGCTGAGTGAGCGCGTTGCGTGCGATGGCACGCACCTCCCCCAGGCTGTTCAGTTCGCCCAGGCCCACCAGTTGCATGAGCGCATTGCCCAGCGCCGTTGCCTCGTAAGGCCCGGCGATCACCGGCACGTCGAGCGTGTCGGCCAACCACTGGTTGAGTAAGGCGTTGCGTGCTCCACCACCCAGCACATGGACTCCCTTGATGGGAGCCCCCGTCAACCCCTTCATCTGCTGAAACACCTCGCAATAGCGCAGCACCAGGCT
>WNFY01003499.1_pt1 | contig 14695 bp, 18 predicted proteins | sample 5400091 | NCBI WGS metagenome assembly WNFY01 (sample SAMN13153364, study PRJNA577476) | soil metagenome | isolation source: 60 cm soil or saprolite under grassland replicate 1 | place: USA:California | collected 2016-06-15 | reverse complement strand
CGAGGCGGATTTCCTCCCGTGTTCCTACGGGTTCCGTCCCGGTCGTCGGGTCCATGACGCGGTGGTCGAGGTGCGGCACCTGGCGTCCCACTCCTATGAGTGGATCGTCGAGGGCGACATCCGGGCCTGCTTCGACGAGATTTCACACTGCGCCCTGCTAGACAAGGTGCGGGCTCGCGTCGGGGATAAACGCGTCCTGGCGCTGGTGAAGGCGTTCTTGAAGGCGGGCATCCTCACCGAGGACGGCGCGCTGAAGGACACCGACACCGGTACTCCGCAGGGTTCGATCTTGTCGCCGTTGCTCAGTAACGTCGCGCTGTCGGTCCTGGACGAGCATTTCGCCCGGGCACCGGGAGGCCCGGCGTCCACGTCCTGGGAACGGGCCAAGCGCCGCCGTCTGGGCCTGCCGAACTACCGTCTGGTCCGGTTCGCCGACGACTGGGCGCTCATGGTCGCGGGAACCAGGGATGACGCGGTGGCCCTCCGCGAGGAGGCCGCGCAGGTGCTGGCCCGGATCGGGCTGCGCCTGTCGGAGGAAAAGACCCTGATCACGCAAATTGACGAGGGCCTGGATTTCTTGGGGTGGCGCATCCAGCGTCACCGCAAGCGGGGCACGAACCAGCACTACGTCTATACCTATCCGTCCAGGAAGGCGCTGCGCGCCGCCATGGCGAAGGTCAGGATGTGGTGCCGTCAGGTCGATACGAACCAGCCGCTGGACGTCCTGCTGGCGCGGATCAATCCGCTGCTTAAAGGATGGACGGCGTTCTTCCGCCCCGGGGTGTCGAGCGCGACCTTCCAGTACCTGGCCGCCTACGTCTGGCGCCGGGTGGCTGGCTGGATCCGGCGCAAGCACCCCGGGATCTCGCGGAAGGAGTTCCGCCGCCGCTACTGCGGCGGCGGATGGCAGCCCAGGGGCCGGGAACTGGCGTTGTTCAACGCCGGGCTGGTCACCACCACCCGGTACCGCTACCGGGGATCGGTGATCCCCTCACCCTGGCCGCTGGGCGCGGCATGAGGACCAGGCACGGCCCTGACCGGGACTTGCGGAGAGCCCGTTGCGGGGACGACTCGCACGGCGGGTTCGGGAGGCGGTCGGTTAGGAAAAGGCACGAGTTCACACACAATGAACACGGGACCTCGCTGGGCAGCCCACCCTACCCGAGTTCTTGCAGGTCAGGTGGCGGCGCCGGCCAGACCGGCCCCGGAAGCTCGACCGGGCGGCGCCGAATTCCTCGACGGCTGCTGCGCCTGCATGGTAAGCACGCTCGGCCGGGTTTCAGCCGCCGGATACGCCCGGTGCTCGTAGCGGGGTCGACTTGTCGTGCAGGACCTGGTCGAGGGCTGCGATGATGACCTGCGCTGACCCGTCGATGGCCTGGGCCACCGGGCTCGACGGGTTGCTGAGCTGGCTGGCAATCTGGGCCGCCGACAGGCCCGCGAGAACCTGCGGGTTGTACTGCGCGCCCGCCAGGATGTACCGATTGGCGATGTCGAGGAACGGGACCGCCCCGGACTGGTCGGCGCTGTTCACGTAGGGGGGCACGTCGAAGGCACCGATGAGCCTGGTGTCCAGCGGGCTCTGGGCCTGCAGCGGTCGGCCGGCGTTGTCCGCCAGCTCGGTCGTCCGCAGCGTGAGTTCCGTGCTGTGGTAGACCGCCGTCCGGAACGAGAGCGTGGCCGTACTCGGGTACACATCGGTGGCCGATGATGTTGTGGAGCCGAGGTGGCTCCAGGTGCCGAAATGGGACAACGCGACGGTCAGCGACCAGCGTTCGGCCACGCAGAACGGGCAGGATTCCTCGCTGACGAAGACGATGGCCGGCTTGCCGCCGATGGTCAGCGGCGGACCGGACGTCTTGACCGTCTGCAGGGGGGTGATCTCCTGGCCGGGACTCACCCTGGTCAGCACGGCGGCCGGAACGGTGGTGACATGCCGGACGACGGCGGAGGACGCCTGCGATTCGCTGGCGACCGGACGTGCCGGGGTAGCGCTGAGCTTGACGGCGACCAGCGCCACCAGCACAGCCAGCACGGCGGTGACCGCCGCGCCCGCCACCAGCAACCGCCGGCGAGCTTCGGCGCGCTTGCGTGCGGCCCGTTCGGCTGCGATCCGCTCGCGGGCGCCCATCTTGGCCTGCGGGCCTCGCCGCGGCCGGGCTGACTTGCCGCCCGCACGATCGTGACGGGTGTTCGCCACCTGGTCCCTCCTTCTTCCGGGTGCAGGGCACCGGGCCCGCCGCGCGCCGAGCCCGCCCTACTAACACGGATAGGACATACGAGCTGTTCATGTCACGGCTGGCTGAGCGATCGGGCCTGTCGGTGATCTGGGCCGCGGCCAGGAACGCCACGATCGCATCGGTCGACGACCGCGGGGGCTCGCCGGGGCAAGTTATGACCCGCGCCCTCGACAAGCTGGAGGTGAGCATCCGGCAGGGCCCGAGTCAGGCGGCGGGCGGTTTCGAAGGGAACCACGGCGTCCTTGGGGTCGGCGAGCACCAGAACCGGCCCCGGACCGACGCGATGGCGCGCTCCAGCTCGTCGAGCTCGCGCAGCAGGGCGCGTTGCTCGGTCAGGAATGTACGCCAGAGCGGGTGGCGTCCGTGGCTTGCATGGCCCCAGACCTGCCAGTTGACGTTCTCGTCCGGCCGCAGCGTGCGGTCCCGCCGCCGGGCGATCCTGGCCAGCCGGGCCCGGGCCATCCATGGCGTCAGCCGCCACGCCACCTGCGCGCACAGCCGACCTGCGCCGGGTGCGGCGAGCAGCCTGTCCCAGCCGGTCACGTACCCCGGGCCGACGCTCGCGAGCAGGACCACCGCCGCTACCCGGCCGGGCTCCAGGCTTGCCGCCGACAGCGCCACCCCGCCGCCAAAGGAGTGCCCCACGAGCACCGCGCGCGCGATCCCGTGCGAGTCTAGGTCGTCGAGCACGGCGCGGGCGTTCATGGCGAGCCCGCCCGCCGGAAGCCGGCTGGAGCCGTAGCCCGGCCGGTCAGTTGCGACGGCGTGGAGCGGGGCGGGCAGCCGTCCGGCGACAAGCTGCCAGTCGGCGGGCGAGCCCGGCTGCCCGTGCAGCAGCACCAGTTCGTGAGCACCCAGCCCGGCTGGTGTGTCAGTGGTACGTAGGTTAGCGGCCATGGCGGCGTCCTGTTCGTGAACGGTGCGCCGCGAAGGACCGGGACCGCGGTGGGCTCGCGGACGCCGCAGCCAGAACACGATCAGCCACCCGGCCAGCGCGACCAGCCAGAAGCTGGCGAAGCGGTAGAGCAGCACGGCGGCCAGGGCCTGGCCGGTACCCAGCCCGGTCGCTACCAGGGCCAGGCTGAGCGATCCTCGGTGACCCCTAGGCCGCCGGGCGTGATGTTGAGACCCTGCGCGGCAATACCCGAGCTGTAGACCAGCAGAAGATCGTGCCAGGGGACGGTGGCGCCGGTGGCGCGGATGCTCACGGCGAGGACCGCAGCGTCGGCGAGTAGCCGTAACCGCTGCCGGACGAAGGGGCCGGGACCGTACCTGCCGATGCCGAGGAGCCGGCTGATGTCGAGGAGCCGACGATCGGCGCGAGGCCGGGGGTGGCCACGAAGAAGCCCTGCACTCCCTGGCCGGTCACCTGGCCAGCCTGATCGTCAGCGAAGGTGTACAGCAGGTGACCGTTGTAGGCGACCTGGTCGCCGTGGACGTCCATGACCGCGGCGAGCTTGCCGGTCAGCCCAGTGGCGGCCGGCGACGCGGATGTCAGCGGTGGCCATAGCGCCGCCAGCGCTCCCGTGACGACCGACTTCGCCGCCGTGTCGGACAGGTAGTAGTACAGCGGCAGGCCCTGACCGTTGACCAGAATGGTCCCGGTCTTACCTCCGACGGTTGCCTGCACAGTGCGTACGGTAGCCGCGGCTTGCTGACTGGCAGCAGGCCGGCTGCTGGCATGCGAGGTAGTCGCCGCGGCGGCGGTGATACCGCCGCCGATGGCGGCCGCGGCGGCCAGGCTGATGCTGGCGATGACGATTCTCGGGTGTCGCACGGTTAGCTCCTTGTGGTATTGATTGGGCACTATCTACTAATTTGTTTAGTAGAAGAAGGTGGTGCGCCCTCGTGGCCGGCGGCTGAACCCGGAAATGCCAGCCGAAAGGGGCGCAGGCCGGCTATCAGTCGAAGGGGCAGGGCTGGCCGCCTGGGCGATGGCCCGGACCTGGTCCCCGGTGACGGTCTCCTGCTCCAGCAGGGCGGCGGTGAGCCGGGCGAGGGCCTCCCGGTGGCTGGTGAGCAGGTCCCGGGCGCGGGTTTCCGCCCTGGTCAGCAAGGCGGTAACTTCCTGGTCGACCAGCCACTGGGTGTGCTCGGAGTAGCCGCGCGACGCGGCAAGCCCGGGGTAGCCGGCCGGCGGGCCGCTGTAGCTGACCGGGCCGACCGCCTCGCTGAGGCCGAACTCGCGGACCATCTGGGTCGCCAGCGCGGTCGCGGAGGCCAGGTCGTCGGCGGCGCCGGTGGATGCCTCGCCGCGGATCAGGCGCTCGGCGGCCCGGCCGCCGAGGCGGACGGCGAGGGTGTCGGCCAGGTACCTTTCCCCGTACAGTCGGCGGTCATCGGCGGCGAGCGTCTCGGTCAGCCCGAGGGCCTGCCCGGCGCCCAGCACGGTGACCCGGCTGACCGGGTCTGCGTGCGGGGACAAGGTGGCGACCAGGGCGTGGCCAGCCTCGTGGACGGCGACGGTGGCGAGTTCGCCGGGAGCCAGCGGGCTGCTGCGCCGGGTGCCGAGCAGCACGCGGTCGCGGGCACCGTCGAAGTCGGCGGCGGTGAGGGTGGTGCGGCCGCCCCGGACCGCGGTGACGGCGGCCTCGTTGACCAGGTTGGCCAGGTCCGCGCCGGAGAATCCGGGGGTGGCCGCGGCGACCTGGTCCAGATCCGCGTCCGGGCCGAGGGTCTTGCCGCGGGCGTGGGAGGCCAAGATGGCGGCCCGTTCGGCCCGGTCGGGCAGCGGGACGACGACCTCGCGGTCGAACCGGCCGGGACGGCGCAGCGCGGGGTCCAGGGCGTCCGCCCGGTTGGTGGCGGCCAGCACCACGACCCCGCCGGCGTCCTCGAATCCGTCCATCTCGGCGAGCAGCTGGTTGAGGGTCTGCTCCCGCTCGTCGCTGCCGACTATGCCACCGGCGTCGCGGCGGGCGCCGAGGGCATCGATCTCATCGATGAACACGATCGCCGGCCCGCGGGTGCGGGCCTGCTCGAACAGGTCCCGGACCCGGGCCGCCCCCAGGCCGACGAACATCTCCACGAAACCCGAGCCCGACACCGACAGGAAGGGGACGTGAGCCTCGCCGGCGACCGCGCGGGCGAGCAGAGTCTTGCCGGTGCCGGGCGGCCCGGCCATCAGCACGCCGCGCGGGCCGCGCGCCCCGGCCCGGTGGTAACGGCCGGGGTCGCGGAGATAGTCAACGACCTCACTGATCTCCGTCTTCACCGCGGCGTAGCCAGCGACGTCGGTGAACCGGGTGGCCGGCCGTTCGGCGTCAATGACCCGCGCCTTCGCCTTGGCCAGGCCGCCCAGACCGCTGAGGCCGCCGCCGGAGGACAGCGGGACCTTGCGGATGCCGAGATAGAGCAGACCGCCGAACAACAGCAGCGGCAGCAGCCCGATCAGCACCGACAGCAGCGACGAGGACGTAGCGGTGGTGGCGGTGACCTGGACGTGGTGGGCCGCCAGATCGCCGGCGAGGCCATTGCCGCCGAGCGCGACCGGGATGGTGGTGGTGAACGAGTGCCCGCCGGCCAGGCTGCCGGTGACCTGGCCCGCCGGGCTGATGGTCACCGCGCGGACCATCCCGGCACTGACATCGGCCAGGAACCTGGTATAGCTCAGCGCCATGCTCGGGGCTGCGCCCCGCGGCAGGACCAGCAGGGTCACGAAGCCGGCCGCGATAGCCGCTGGGAACACCCACCGCCGCCACTGGGCCGCGTCTGCGCGGCCGGGCGGGCCAGGTGAGGACGTGCGCATTGTGGTACTCCTTCTGCGGGCCCGGCGGCATGCCGGGCAGGATCTAGCGGATCTAATGGCAGGCCTGGCGCGACCAGAGGCGGACCGGCCGGGGAGTGATCATCCGGGTCGGCTGTATTCGGGCGCGCGCCGGGCGGCAGGCCGGTTCTGTCCGGCCACGCTCGTGGCGTGGATCCGCGCCTGCCACGCGCCGAGCACGACCAGCAGGACGAGCAGGATGATCACCGACTCCACGCTGAGCGCGGCAATGCCGAGCGGGCAGTGCCAGTTACCGACATCGCCGTGATCGCCTAGGAAGCCTCCCGGCAGCGCACGGGTCAGCACGTACCCGGTCATCGCCGAGGCGGCCACACCCGCGGCGGTGGCCCAGGCCAGCCAGTGCGGCCGGGCGACCAGCACCCCGCCGATCAAGATCGCCGCGGCGATGATCCCGAGATAGCCGATGCCGACCAGCCGGTCCGGGCCCAGCGTGCCCGGCAAGTCGACGACGTGGATGACGGCCAGCGCGGCCAGTGCCAGCGCGCCTACCGCGCGCGCGGTCGCCGCCGCGCCCTGGTCGGGCTGCCATTGGGCGATACGAGCAAGCATGGATGTCCTCCTGTAGTCGCGGCCGTCCCCCCGGGCCCGGTGCCCGCACGGGCGCGGTAGTTCCGCTTTCAACTACTAACACGCATAGGAGATGTGGCCGGTTCAGCAGGACAGCACGGGAGGGGTGCGACGTGCATCACACTTCACATGTCCGGTTCGAGAGACAATGAGCACGTCATCACGATGCGGCGGCCGAGTGCGGGGATCTGCTGGCGGGTTACACACTGCGAGTCGATGACCAAGCTGCCGGCGACCTTCAGACGCGGCGGGCCGCATGGCTGCGAGTCATCGAGGCGCAGATCGAACCGGCAGGCCAGCTCATGTTCAGCCCCCTTGACCTGCAGGCGGCCGACGGCCCGCCATCCGGCCGGGACCCAGCCCGGTCGCCGAAGGTGACCGTGGTGAGGTACGCCGTGGTGGCGGCGAGCCTGCCGACGGGATCGCGGCGCCAGCCGCTGTGCTGGTCGACGCCGGCCATCGCGAGCGGATGCAGCGCCTGCATCAGCAAGGACCGCAGGCCCGCCACCGGCGAGGCTAGGTCGGCGCTCATCCGCCAGGTGACGCTGGCGGGCCCGAAAAAGCCGTCGTCCCCGGCGCCTTCTTGCATGCCTGGCGCAAACGCAGCCGCCGAGCGCTCGATAAGGCCAGTGCTGATCGTGGTGTCAGCCAAGCTAACCAGCTCCTTCGCAGGCGTCGCAGCGCCCGCCCCGGTCATCGTCGCAACGGTCCGGTCAAGCCGGCTCATCTACTAACACGAATAGGAGATAGTGACTGTTCACGGTGGGGCTGACGACCAGATGTCCGCGGCGGTCGCCCGCGTTGACCAGGCCAGCCAGGCGGCCGGCCTTAGTCGGCGAAGGGTGTCCCCCGCCGGCGCTCCGCCAGGATCGCCAGCCTTTGCAAGATCGCGGCCGACGGCTCTCCCGTCACCTCATGCAGCTCGTTCAGCAGCAGTACGGAGATCACGTGCAGGCCTGCCATGAAGTCTCCCAGACCGTCCGCGTCGACCGGAGTGAGCGCGTCGGCCGCCCACGCTTCCAGCTCGGGTGAGTCCAGGCCCGCAGTGAGCAGCGCGATGGCCAGCTGCATGGCAGCGGCCACTGTCTCGCCGGGTGTGGCCTGCACCCGCGCAGTCCGGTTACCACCGGCGGCTGATTCCGGCACCTGCCAGACGTTCTCGCGGTCCCGGCGGTGGCGGGCCCGCCAGCGGAGGCGTCGGGCCGGGGCGTCCGTCGTGTGGCCCGCGCGCCCGGCGGACGGCTCGGGCAGGCTATTCCGGCGTTGGATCCTCATGACTGGCAACACGGGGCCAGCTGCGAGATTGTTCACACCAGCGGACGGTGAACGCTAGGCACCCGGAAGCTTTCCCAGGGCGAGCGCGACCATGGCGGGGGTCAAGGCCAGCAGCACGGGGGTCAGGGCAAGCGCCGCGGCGGTGGCGCGGAGCAGTTGCCGCCGTACCCGCCCCAGTGGCTCGCTGGGTCCCAGGAGCCGGTGAATCCGCTGGACCGAGTCGGTGGCACCTGCGGCAAGGGCCGGGGCGGGACTGCCGGGTGTGGCCAGAACGACCAGGGCGGTGGCGAGCAGCCGAGGATCGCGGGCCCGGGTGGCCGCATCATCGGCGTGCAGTTCTACCATCCGTGCTACCTGCTCTTCGGCGTCCCGCATCAGCGGCAAGAACGGCAGCACCTCATGGCCGATCCTCGCCATGGCTACCAGCCAGTGATGACGGCCGGCCAGGTGGGCTCGCTCGTGCGCCAGGACCGCATCCAGCTGGCCGGGATCGAGTGCCTGCACGGCGCCGGTGGTCAGGATCACCGTGGGCTGCCGGCCGGCGACACAGTAGGCAGCGGGCTGGGAATGCTCCACGAGTACGGCCCCTAGCGCGGGCTCGGGATGCCCGACCAGCCGCGCGGTCTGCGCGTGCCGCAGCGCCTGCCGTCCGGCGGCCCGGAAGTGGGCCGTCGCGGTGAGCGCGGTCCGGACGGCGACAGCGCCCGCCAGGGTCAGGCCGAGCCCGGCGACGGTGGCGCCGCCCGGGGTGCCGTAGGTGGCCTGGAGCCGGTGCACGCAGGCTCCGATCAGGTTGCTCAGCCCTCCGCCGAGAGCGGTCGCGTGAACGGCCAGCGTCAGGCCGGCCAGCCCGACCGCGGCGATGACCGACCAGCCAGCGGCCAGGTAGGTGACAATGGCCAGCAGCGGCGCCCGGGCCGTCCACTTAGCGCGGCCGAGCATCCTGGATCCCAGGGTGCCGGCACAGGCCGCATACGCCACCAGCACCGCGGCGACGGTCACCGGGACTCGCCAGCCTTTGACTGGCCGGCCTTGGGCTCGCCGAGCGCCTGGTCGAGGGCCTCGCGCAGCAGCGCCGCGTCGTGCGGGCTCATCTGGAGAGCGAAATGCTTCAGCGCCGTGCGCCGGTCCTGGCTGGTAGCCAGCGCGTCGCTCATCAGCGCCGCGGTGTAGCTGGACCGGGACCTGGTGGGCTCGTAGCGCCAGGCCCGGCCGTCCCGCTCCCGCCGCAGCCACCCCTTGCGGTACAGGTTCTCCATCACCGTCATCACGGTGGTGTAGGCCAGCGCCCGGTCGTCATGCAGAGCGTCGACCATCTCGCGCACCAGCACCGGCCGCTCCCACTCCCACAAACGGTCCATGATCACGGCTTCCAGCTCACCGAAACGTCTCATCCTCACTCCCGAACCTGGCATGCTAACGGCGCGTCCGCCGCTATCTACTATCACGCATAGAACAGCCCTACGGTTCAGGCTGCAGTGAACATAGTCAACTTACTATCCGTGTTAGTAGTTATGGCTGCTATCACAGATGTTGTCCCTGACGGGCTGGGCGGCGACCCCGATGCCGCGATCCGCCAGCTGTACTCGCACTACGCCAAGGCCCTGCACGGCTACATCGATCAGTTCTGCCCGGACCGGGCGAGCGCGGATGACATCGTGCAGGAAACCTTCATCCGGGCATGGCATCACCTGCCCCAGCTGAGTGCCGATGACCGGCCCGTCCGGCCCTGGCTGTTCCGGGTCGCGCGTAACTTGCTGATCGACGCGAACCGCTCCGCGCAAGCCCGGCCGATGACGGTACCGGGGGAAGCGGCCGCGGAGGTCGGGACCGATTCCGGGGTGGAGGAGATCCTGGACCGGGAGCTCGTTTCCGCCGCGATCCGGCACCTGTCGCCCGCGCACCAGACCGTACTCGTGGAGACCTTCTACCGGGGCGGGACACTGGCTACGGTCGCCCGCGAGCTCGGCATACCGCACGGCACGGCCAGATCACGGCTGCACTACGCGCTGGATGCCATGCGCAAGCAACTCGAAAAGCACGACGCGATCGCGGCGTCTTGAATGAATAACTGCCTGCCCCGGGATAGCACCACCGATGCCGAGGGCGGGAAGACCGAGCCTGCCACAGGGACCCAGGCCGTTCGGCGCCTGATCGTGTTGATGCTGTTCACCTCGGCCGCCCTGGACCTGACCCGGTGCGGCCTGGTCATGTCGGCGGCCCGGCATCCGGGCCCGACCGCCGGGCTGGTCGCCGCCGGGCTGGCCGCAGCCGCACTGACCGCTCGGACCGCGCGCGGATGCCGGGCCGGCCGGCGCTGGGCAGGCTGGGCAGCAGTGCTCATCGGCCTCGCATCGGCCCCGCAAGCGGCCGCGTCCGGCTTCCGCAGCCCTTACCTCATCCCCGACACAGCTACCGCTGCCCTGGGAATACTGCTGGCCGTCACCATCCTGGCGAGCGCGGGAAGGACGGACCGCCGGGACACGACACCGGAAAATCCTCCTGGCAAAGAAGCGATGACCAGCAACGAAGGCCGTTCGGCGGCTATCGGCTCGTCCGCTCACTGAACATTCGCCAGGTACTAAACGTGATAGTAGGTGGCCTGAGCCGGCGCGGCCGGCCCAACCCAAGCGAGAGGAACCGTAAAGCATGCGCAAGACGGGAAAGACCCTTGTCCTAGCGGCCATGGCTGCCGTTGCCGCCGGAATGACTTCCCCGGCGCTGGCTGCCACGGCCCGGCACGAGCCCGTTCCGAGGTCAGCGGTCGCCTTCACGCCCGGGTCGGGACGGTCGGTTGTCGACTGGAACCGCGAACTGATCACCATCCTCGGCACTCCGGGGGCTCAACCCGCGACCGTCCATCCGACCCGCAGCTTCGCGCTCCTGCAGGCGGCCGAGTACGACGCGGTGACCTCGATCACGCGCACGGCTCCTTCGTACCGTTTCACGGTGCCGGCACCGCGCGGTGCCCGGCCGGACGCCGCTGCCGACAAGGCCGCGCACGACGTGCTGACCGCCCTGTACCCGGCGCTGAAGGCCGGGCCGGACCGACTGCTCGCCGGTGAGCTAGCGGCCATTTCCGGTAGCCGAGGCAAGCAGCAGGGCATCCGAGTCGGAGAGATTGTCGCCAAACGGCTCATAAGCCTCCGGTCATCCGACGGATCAGCGGCCACCCCGCCGCCGTTCGTCGCCGGAACCCAGCCGGGCGACTACCGGCCGACTCCGCCGGAGTTCCCGGCACCGGTGTTCACCAACTGGGGCTCGGTCACGCCGTTCGTGCTCGGCAGCGGGCGGCAGTTCCGTTCCGCCGCGCCACCGCCGATCACCAGCGGCGCCTACGCCCGAGCGCTCAACCAGGTCAAGAGCCTGGGCCAGGACTCCAGCACCACCCGCGCTGCCGACGAAACAACGCTGGCGAAGTTCTGGGGCGCAGCACCCATCTGGAACGTATGGAACCAGATCGCCCAGAAGCTCGCCGTGACCCGGCATGCCACCCTGGAGCAGGCGGTCACCGTGTTCGCGAACCTTGATCTCACCCTCGCCGACGCCACCATCGGCTTGTACGACGCGAAGTATCACTACCTGGTGTGGCGCCCGATCACCGCGATCCGGGAGGGCAGCACCGCGGGCAACCCGCACATCATCGGCGACCCCGGCTGGAACCCGCTCGCGGTTACCGCGCCCGACCCCTCCTACCCCGGCGCTCACGCCACGATCAGCCAGGCAGCGGCCACCGTACTCAGCGCCTTCTATGGTGACCACCAGCGGCTGACTGTGAGCTCGGACTCAGATCCCGGCGTAACCCGGACCTTCGGCAGCTTCCAGGCCGCCGCCAACGAAGCCACCCTCAGCCGGATCTTCGCCGGTCAGCACACCATGATCGACCTCGTGGCCGGCCAGCAGCTCGGCCGCCACGTGGCCGGCTTCGTGCTCCACCACCTCGGGTCGGCGCCAGCCGACGCGCGCTGAGGTCGGCGCACGCCCGCGGGAGCGGCGGATGCCTCCCCTCATCCGCCGCTCCCAATCCGCCGTTCCCAGGCACGGCGGCGAGGACGGCGGCCACTCAGGCCTTGGGTCCCACCCGACGGCTCGACATGGCTCCCCCCGTCATGGTGCGCGGCCGGTCACCGCAACGATCGGCAACAGGACCCACAGCGGCGGACGCTCGGATGCGCACCCGCTGCCACCCCGGCAGGTGCCCGGCTCCCTCGCCGGGGCGGTCGCCTCGACCGTCTTCATGCTGGCCCCTCGGTGCACGGGCCGCTCACGGAGCTGGCCATTTCCAATAGGCTGTTCCCGGGTCCGGCCCAGGTGGTGAAGACACTCGCCAGCGAACTCGGCCCGGCCAGGCCCCGGTCAACGGGCTGCTGCCCGTCAGGATCCGCCGGTAGGGTCCGTGAACTTGATGCCCTCCGTGGCGATCCCGCTGAGGTACGTGCCCGCCTGTCTGAGCACATCCCGTTGCGCGGGTACGGCGAGCCCGAGGAGTTCGGCTGGGCGACCGCGTTCGTGCTCTCCCCCGCCGCGTCCCGCATCACCGGCGCGATGCGCGATGATACCGGTGGACGGGGTGCCAACAGCTCGATCTGAGCACCCGGTCGCGGGCAAAGCCGCCAGGACCAGGGTGCCGGGAATCTGACAGCGATCACGTCATTTCGTGGAAACTCGTGTTATCAGCTGGCCTGGCGGAGCGCCCCGCCCGTTTGCTGCGCCGGGGAAATGCTGTCGCGGAACCCTGGCGAGTAGGCCAGGTGGAACCCGCGGGTAGGCACGGTCGCGCCCAGCTGCGCGAAGAGCCCCGCGGCCGAGAGCGTCGCCCGCCAGAGCAGGGCGTACTGCGGCGGCGGGGTCAAGTTACGCAACGCTGGTGCGAAGCGTGGCTCGGTGAGGTGGGCCATGAGCCCGCGCAGCCACGCGCGAGAGTACGTGAAGCTGGTGTCGGCGCCGGTAGCCGCGAGCGGGTGAAGCAGCTCGATGATCAACCGCGGATCGACCTCGACGTCCGGGGCGAGGGCCCCGACCTGCCGGGCCAGCCGTATCGCCGCCGGGCCGTCCCCGGCGAGCACCGCGGCGGCGAGCTGCCCGAACGGCGCGGGAATGCCGCCGGGCGTCGCGGCGACCGCGCCGAAGTCCAGCATGCCGAGGCGGCCGCCTGGGAGCAGCAGGAAATTGCCGGAGTGCAGATCGGCGTGCATCCAGCCGGTGCACGCCGCGGGCGCGTAGATGGCGTGGCCGAGCAGCCGGGCGGCCAGGTCCGCTGCGTCGCACTCGTCGAGTTCACGCCAGCCCCCGGGAAGCAGATCCCGGCGCCCTCGATACCCTCTTCTTCGCCCGGAGAACGCCCAGACAAGCCGCCATCCTCCAGCCGCCCAAACTGTCCATCGTGCCTTCGACAAGGATCCTCCAGCACGCCGCCGAACACGATGTTGAACCTGAGGCCGGAGCCTGACCGCACGACCACGTGCACGTGGACTGACCACGCTCCAGGGGCGGCAATTACAGTAAGACCAGGGACTAAGCAAGTTACAAAGGCGCGTCAAGCGGCAATGAGCGGGTGAGCCTTCGCCTGCTCATAGAGCGGCTCGGGCGCTAGGTCGATCCCGTCAGGCCACACGATGGTTCCTGCTTCCCAATCCACCGTAACCTCGGCGAAGTAGCCGGGGTCATTCAGCGGCGCGAGGACACCCGTCCACTGTTCGGCCGAGAAGTCGACATCTCCGGCCGTGCCGTCGCTGAACAGCAAGCGGAGCAAGTGGTCACCGACCACGGCCACGCCCGCGACGACTGGCAGGTAGTTCTCGCTCACACCCTCAATGCTACGCCAGCGGCTCGATCGCGAGCAGTTGCTCATTCCGCCGGGCCCGTTCCCAGTTAGCCATGATCTCGTCCCGCCGGAGGCGTGCCCATTCCCGGACGAACTGCAGGGCGCGGGGATCGAGGCCGCCGGAGAGCACCTCTCCGTTCGCCGAAACCGAGGCACGCCGTCCAGCATGGTAGGCGTGGAAGTGAGCTACCGGGTGATCGCGCTCGTTCCAGTACATGTAGATCACGACCCGTAGAACGCGCTGACACGCGGCTTGCCCGGTGGCGCTCGATCAGAGTTCGAAGCGCGTACCGACGGTGTTCGGGATGAACGCCTCGCCAAAGCGAGCACCCATAGCGTGCTGGGCCCGCCATCCGGTGCAGTGGGCCGGGACCACGACACTGGGGGCAAGGGCGCCAAGGTCGTCGAGGACCCGCGGGATGAGGGGCTCGAAAATCGGTCCGTTGAGATGGAATCCGCCTATGATCGCGTAGAGGGCGCGCTCTTTGGTCAGGCGGCGGGCGTACCGGCAGATGTTGACGATCCCAGCGTGGCCGCAGCCGGTAATCACGAGGAGGCCCTTGTCCTTGATGTCGACGATGAGCGCCTGGTCGTCTAGGACGAGGGCGTCGGGCTGCCAGCGGCCGTCAAGCCGGGCCTCCTGCAGCGGGAACCCGGCCTCGTAGCCGGTGGTGCGGGGTACTTCGCCGGTGACCAGGACGGATCGGTTGAATAGGAAGCTGGGCTGCTGCTCTTCGATGACTTCGAAGCCAGCATCGACGAGCGCTCGGCGGCTCGTGGTGGGGATCTCTTGCGGGCCGCGCCCTGGGATGGACAACCGCCGCTGCCGCCAGAAGTGGGGGTGGATGAGCACCGGGAGGTTGACTCTCCCGAGTCGCCTGATCAGGCCGTCGAGTCCGGCAGTGTGGTCGAAGTGGCCATGGCTGCAGATGATCGTCTCGATGCCTGACGGGTCGACCTCGAGGCGGCGCATATGCTCGACTACCCCATCGGGGGTGGTGC
>WNFY01011426.1_pt1 | contig 14703 bp, 15 predicted proteins | sample 5400091 | NCBI WGS metagenome assembly WNFY01 (sample SAMN13153364, study PRJNA577476) | soil metagenome | isolation source: 60 cm soil or saprolite under grassland replicate 1 | place: USA:California | collected 2016-06-15 | reverse complement strand
TGAAGGTCTCGCTGGCTCGTGGACGGCGAATTACTCGCCGTTGACGGGGCGGCCAGAGATTACGACCTATGCTGTGCGATGATGTTTCGTTAAAGCGTTTAAGTGTTATACCGGTAAAACGGGCGAAGCCAGAACGCTTCAACGCTTCAGGGCTTCAGCGCTTCAACGCATTTGCACTGTACGAGGTTCTGCTTGGAATCACGATTTTCGCGCTCGGGGTCATCGCGCTTGGACACGCAGTCGAGAATTGCCTCAATGCGAGCACGATCAACGCCGAAGAAGGCGTTGTGCGACAGATTTTGTCGAATCGCATGGCAGAAATTCAGGCTGCGAAAAGCGTTCCTGATGATTCCAAGGAATTCAAGGTCGATACCAATTACGGAGGCATAAAGGTTGTCCAAAAAACCTCGGCCGCGGAACTGACAGAACCGGATAATACGCTTCTCAACGGAATCTACCTCGTCACTTTAACTGCTCAGTGGCAGCAAGGCGGTGTTCCCCAGTCAAAACACATCCAGTTTTATGTTTACCGTCCGGGGTAACGGCAAAACTAGAACTCGAAATTCGAAATTCGAAATTCGAAATTCCCTTGGTTTCACGTTGCTCGAAATCATGCTTGCTGTGGGAATCCTCGGGCTGATGTCGCTGGCGATTTTTCGTTTTGTGCAAGCGAATATGACGGCGCTGCGTCTACGTAATAGGTTGGTTTGGCAGCGCCGGGCCTGGACTGCTTACCCGCTACGCGCCGGGCGAGTTTAAGGTTGTGCTACGGTTGCAACCCGAAAACGAAAAGAGCGATCGGCTTGATCTCGGGCTTTTGCGAAAACCGAAGGACGATACCGGCGAGGGACACGAGACGTGGGTGCCATTAATTAAGAATGTGAACAGTCTCCAGATCAGTTATTTCAATCCCAGATTCGGCACGAGCCCCTGGGTGGATCGGTGGCCCGGCGGGACGACGCCGCCGTCGCTGATCAAGATAACTTTGGGACGCTCTGATTCGCCAGTGCCGTGGGAAGCGATTATTCCGCTGGCGCGAACGCCTTTTAAAAGCCAATGAAGACGTCTTCTTTGAATTCGAAATTGCGCAGTGGTGCGGCGCTGTTGCTTGCGCTTTGGGCGCTCTTCTTGCTCAGCGCAATGATCATTTCATGGGCTCTCGATATTAATTCGCGCCTTGTGGTTTCGGGCAATGCAGGTCGCGTTTTGGACGCCGAAGCGATGGCGTCATCGGGCGCTGATGTGGCGCTGGCGGAAGTTGCACGCCCAAGCCCCGCGCCGAGCTCACCGAACCTGCACAGACAAATGACCAATCAAGAAGGTTACGATGTCCAAATGATTGGCGAGTGTGGCCGATTGAATTTGAACTTGCTCGCGCCCGGGGGAGTCGAAAACATGCCGCTTAAGGAAATTCTGCGCCAATATCTCGGTCTTAAAGGGGTAGAGCTGAATGACGTTGATACCATGGTAGATTCTTTGCTCGAATGGATGTCGCCACCGGGGCTTCATCGCCTGAACGCGTGCCCGGAGAGCGATGATTATCAACCAGCGCATGCGGCACTGACTTCGGTGGATGACTTAAAGAAAATCTGTGGGTGGGCTGAATTTACTTCCAAGCCGCATTGGGACGAAGATTTTACCCTTACCAATTGCAACGGGGCAATCGACCTTGGGTGGGCTTCGCGCGACGTCGTGCGCGCGTTGTTAGGTGCTCTTGGAGGTGTAGGAGATGATAGAGTCGATGCGTTCCTTCAACTGCGGCGTGGCGCAGACGGGATCGATGGAACAATCGATGACCCGCAGCTTGATCTTCCAACAGCTCTTACTACACTTGGCTTCCGAGGCGGGCAACTTCCGCAAAATCTAGGTGTAACTATTCCACAACCTAAAAGCACCAAGGTTTTTCGCATTACAAGCGTAGGAAAGTCAGGCGACGTTACGCGCACTGTTCAGATGATAGTATCAGGAGGCGTAGGCGGCGGTCCTCGGGTGATCAGTTGGAAGGAGCTTTGATATCGAGACAGGGATGCCATCCATTTTCATAATCCCCACCGCGCACGGATGGAATTTTCTGCGTTCATCCACTGTCGCATCGCCGCGCGAAGCGGCTGCGGGCAGCGCAAGCCAGAATGGCTCGTGGAATGTGCGTAAGCTGCAGAACTTGGGGGAAGCTGTGCCGCTGCTTTCAGCGACTGACGATTTTGTGCTCGGCCTGCCTGTCGCTGCCGTGCTCGCCCAACGATTTCGCCTGCCAAGTGTCGATCCGGCAGAGTTTCCGGAAATGATTCGGATTCAGATCGAGAAGGTGTTGCCGTTCTCGGCCGAAGACGTGACCACGGATTTTGAAGTGATTGAGCAAGACGAAAACGAAAGTGTGGTGTCCGCCGTGGCGATCAGAAATGAACAGCTTGCCGAGCTTGCGGCTCCGCTGCTCGACCGCGGTTTTATCCCGCGGCAGGTCACCGTTTATGCAGCGCAGCGCGCCAGTACTTATGCACCCAAGGGAAATGCGCTTCTGATTTATCCTGAAGGCGAGACGCTGGTTTACGTCATGACAGAAAACGGCAAATTGAGCCTTGCGCGAGTGTTCGAAAATGGCAGCGGAGAACAACTCCAACTTGAATTGCCCCAGTTGCGAATGAGTGCCGAGCTGCAAGGCATCAATGCTTCCTCTCCAAATGTATTGTTGGATGAAAGCTACTACCAGATGCGGGACACTGTGCAGGGAATCCTGGCCAGCCCTACTGAGATAGTCGGGGTCGAACTGCCACCCGCCTCAGTCAAACTGAATTTGCTGCCGGAGAGCTGGCGTCGCCGTCGCGCACAAGTGATCAGGCAGACGGAATGGCGAAAGCGTCTGTTGTGGATAGGTGGCGCTTACGTTGGGCTTCTCTTTCTTTTATTCGCTTATCTGGGTTTGTTACGGTTTCAAATCGGACGGATTGACGCGCGCATTGCACAGGATGCTCCCGGGACGCAGTTCGTCCGCGAGACGGAAGCGAACTGGAAGGCACTGGCTCCGGCAATCGATGCGCGTTATTACCCGGTTGAAATTCTGCTACACATTTTCGAAAGCCTGCCATCGCCCGAGGTGCGGATTACGGCGTACAACCAGTCGGCGCGGCAGGTTTCGGTCGATGGTGAGGCAAATACCGCTGCTCTCGCTTACCAGTTCATCGAAAAGATCAAAAAGAATCCGGATTTGCGAGTCTTTCAATTTGAGATGGCTGCGCCTCGTATCCTGCCAAACGACCATGCGCAGTTTCGATTGGAGGGGAAGCCACGATGATACCGGCATGGTACCAGCGAATGAATCGGCGCGAGCGTGTGCTCGCGTGGGTAGCGGCCGGAACGGTATTTGTGTTACTCAACCTTTTTATTTTGGACTGGATCTTCGGCGCGCTTGCCAGCGCGCAAAAGCAAATGACGGCCCGGAGGGCGATGTTAGCCGAACAAACTCTTTACGTGAAGGAACGAGACCTCTGGACGAAACGGGACGAATGGATCCGCCAACATCAACCAACTCTCAAAGACCCAGCAGAAGCCTCCGCGCTGCTCGATCAGTTAAAGGAAGTAGCCGGCAAATATAATATTTTGGTTGAGAATCCCGCGATTGGTTCCGGGGAAACAACGCCATACCACCAGACGGTTTTTGCCTCCATCGAAACAAAGAGTCCTTGGCCGCCGCTGGTTCATTTTCTTTATGATGTGCAGCGACCGGACGCCTTCATTGTGGTTGAAAATGTTAATTTGGCGATTGATGGCAGCGATCCCACGATGATGCGCGGCAAATTTAAAATCGCGCGCTGGTTTGCTCCGGCACAACGAACGAAGTAAGATAATCTCCTCCATTTATGAAATACTCCCTGACGCTAATATCAGCGGCTACTCTGCTTGGAGCGATCTGCGCGCAGGCCGAGGACGTTCTGCCACCCCGGTTCGCTTACGAGCGTTATTCAAAGATGGTGGATAATTCGCCATTTGCGATCGCAACGGCAGTGGCAGCGCCCGCGGCCACGCCCGATTTTGCGAAAGACCTTTACGTGGCCAACGCTGCCCGCTCACCTGACGGCGATTTGGTAACGCTCGCTTCGACTTCCGATCACAATTTCAAGAAATACCTTACCACCAAAACACCTGTGGACGGCTACAGTATCGCCAATATTGAATGGTCGGAGCGCGTGGGTGCGACAAAAATCTGCGCCCAACGCCGCGCTAGCTTCAAGAACGTTTACGCCACCCACGCCTAACATGTCGACCCCTAACGCAGCCTCACCGAAACTACCTGCCGGGTTGCCTCCCGAGATGCAACAGTTGGTTCCACCTACGCGAGAACTTCAATCGCCTCGTTCGCGTTCGCGAGGCTTAATTCAACGGAACCCAAGAGGGGGGTCGAAGGGGTCCCCCCCGTCCAAGAATTAAAGCGGATTCGCTAGCAGGGGTTAACCGCCCCAATCGTCATCTGCAGTGTCAGCCTGCCGGTCCTGCCCGGCAGAATACAGGTCGTAGCCGCCTGGGTTTTTGAGACCGGGGCAGCGATAAATGTATTCGTTTCCCCACGGATCTTTTGGCATCTCTTTGAATAGCTGATACCACCGGGCGGGTCTCGGATCTTTGTCTGGCTGGGTCACCAACGCCTGCAGGCCTTGCTCGGTTGTTGGATAAAAGCCATTCAGGCTTTCATACAGCTGCAACTGCGTTTTGATCGCCTGGACGTCCGCTTGAACCCGCATCGTTTTCGCGATGGCAGTGGTGTTGCCAAGTTTTGAAATCGCGACTCCCAATATGATCACGATGATGCTTACTACGAGCATGATCTCGAGCAGCGTGAAGCCCTGTTGTTTTCTTTTCATTCTCATTGCGACAAAGGAGTCAGCCCTCCCATTTTGTGCACGGTAACACTACCCTGCTCTTCAAGAATTTCTAGTGCCCGGCGCGTAAAAGATAATCCGACTTGTCCCAGATATACTTTAATTGAATCTGCGTGGCCCGTACCGCCGAAGCTCCTGTGTCAGCGCCGTTCACAACGACCAAATCGTTCGTGCCCGCTTTTAAGCTCGCTGCCGGTACAATTTTCTGAGCGCGCAGCCATCCGGTGTAGTTGAAATGCATCTGCGTGGAAAGTGGTTGTACTTCGCCCCTGTACGCCGGATCACCAAGGTCTGGTAGCGTCAGGGAAGCAGGCCCAATGTCCTGACCGTTAAGATAAATTTCCGGCGGAGCGTCAATTCGCGGGTTGGCGATTTCAAAACTCAACAAGGCTGTCAGCGGTTGGGCTTCGATTGAAAATTGAAAGGCAGCGCCTTCCTGGGTCTGCGCGCCAATCCGGATTGCCTCTGCCGCGAGCGTTGCCGTAACGGTTCCAAAATTCTCAACGTCGTCAGGTGGCGCGTGCAGTGTCGGCACCGACGAGAAAGGTTCGGGAATCATATCCCGATGTTCTGTGTTCACAGGATGCACGACTTCACTGCTCGTCATCCAATCGAGATACGCCCCTCGCACCGTTTTTCCGTCACCGGGCACTTCGATATCGATGGAAGACGCGCCAGTCATCGGAATAAGCACCGAATCAGAGCTTGGCAGATTCATTCCCGCTCCAAGAGTCCCAGAGCGCAAAACATGTGTGCCGGATTCGTCCCAGGCGATTAACTCAGGCTGTTGATCTGCCTTGTCATCGAAGAACAGGCGAAAAAAAAGAACCTGATAGTCAGGGCTCGGTTGCCTGACTCGAATACGAAAGACGCTTTTGGACATGGGAGCCACTTCTGTCGTTTCAGTTGGCAGAAGGGTCAGTGCTTCAACCCAGACCGGAGCGTTCTGTATTTTTGAATTTTGAGGCGCGTTTTGGCGCAGATCGAGCCAGGCGCTTTCTGGGATCGGCTGCTGCGTCGCGTCGGCGGGCGCGGGGAGAGCATCAGTCAACGCTTCCTGTGCATATACGCGGCAAATCGCGGCGAACAATATCGCAAAGACGGCGCGAAGTAACATTAGGCGGGCGAGATTATTCTTGCACGGGCTTGATTGCAAGTTTCAGTTTTAGTGCGGCCTGAATTGCAGGCTGTGTGTCATCTCGAATACGGCCGACAGAATGCTGAAAACAACAAGACCGACAACAACGGCGATCACAACGATGATAACCGGCGGAATCAATTGCGAGATCAGGACAACCGTTTTGTCGAGTTCGCGCTCATAAACGTCGGCGATGGCCTGCATGGTTTCGGCGAAATGTCCGGTTTGTTCTCCCACCGACATCATGTCCGTGAACAAATCAGGAAACAGTTTTTGTGCTTGAAGAGCTGCCGACAGCGTCGCGCCATCGATGACCGCCTTGCGCACATCGCCGAGCTTTAGTTCGAGGAATCGGTTCCCCGCAATTTCAGTTACCAGATCGAGTGAACGGAGCAGAGGTATTCCATTTTCCATCAAGGTCCCAAGTGTGCGCGAGAATTGCGCGTAATAACGGTGTCGAATGACCCCCCCATATCCGGGAATCATCAACCGAAAACGATCCCAACCGATGCGCCCTTCATCGGTGCGAACAAGCGCGCGGAAACCGATCACTGCGCTGATTCCTAACAGCAAGCCGACCCACCAATAGCCCGTGATCGCATGATGAATTTGCATCAGAATCCGTGTGGGCAATGGAAGCACTCCGCCGGTTTGTGCCATGAATCCGGACAACTGCGGCACCATGAAGGTTATAAAAATCGTAATGAGAGCGCCGCCGGCCAGCGCGAGAAAGGCCGGATAGATCAACGCCTGTTGCACGCGGTCTCGCAATTCTTTCGCCTGCATCAAATGTTTGACTAGTCTGAGTAGAATCTGCGGCAGCGCTCCGCTCGCTTCCCCCGCAGCCACCAGGTTTACATAGAGCGGCGGGAAAATTCGTGGCAGCTCGCTTAAGGCTTGCGAGAAACTTCGGCCATCGACTAGCGCCTGATGCAGCGCATGCGTCATTTGTTGGACGCGCGGCTGCTTCAAACGTTTTTCCAGAATTGACAGTCCCTCGTCGAGCGTCATGCCCGCCTGGAGCAAATGCGCGAGCTGCTCGGTGAAAACGAGCAACTGACCGTGCGGGATTTTCAGATTCTGCGTGGGCGACGCGACTCGCGCGCCGTCGCGTGGTGCCGCTTTAGCTTCGGGTCCCATCAGCTCGATCCGGACGGGAATACACTTTTGCAATTCGCGACCGCTCGATCTGGGCAATCGAGTACGCCTTCAACCAAGCTTCCCTGGGCGTCGCGGGCACGGTATGCGAACTGTGGCATCGGCGTGGAAAAATATCCCGAAACCTGAAATCGCAAATATGAATCTGCTTTGCCGGGTTGAATGGGTTACAAAGTTAAAAGAATTTTTTCGGAACGATGTAACGTTTCCACGAGTCACGAGTCAGGTGCGCTTGCGCCTAATTACAGTGAACGCGAAAAAATTTTACTTGCCATGCCGCATGATCCTGCTAAGAGCGGCGGACATGAAGTGTGCAGCCGTGTCCATATTCGTCTCCATTGCGTTTGTATCGCAAACCTTCGCGGTTTTGAGACCGCTCTTTCCCGCAAAACCCGCGCCGCCGTTTAGCGGTGAATCGATTACCTTCGGGGACGATTCGATTCGATCCTCTGCCGGGAAATTTCTCATTACAGGGCCGAGGTAGGACCGCATCCACTCGCGGGAGGCGGGCTTTGTAATTTGCGAGTACTGGAATGCGCACTCACAAAGTTGCGCTGCGACGATGAGAGCGCTACGCGAATGCCGCCTTTACGGAATCATTGATCTCGGTTACATCCCGCAACTGCGGGATTGCAATCGCGTCGCGGAACAAATGGTCACTGGTGGCGTAGATCTCATCCAACTGCGCGGAAAAGGAAAATCGATCGATGAGCTGGTCAATCTCGCCTCTGAGATCCATGAGATCACAGCCCGCTCGGACACGCCGCTGATCGTGAATGATTATGCAGAGGTCGCGACGCGGGTGCCCGTGGAAGGCGTGCACGTTGGACAGGAGGACGATTCAGTTCTTATTGCGCGCCAAAAAGCTGGAAGAAATTTGGTTGTTGGTAAATCGACGCACAGTCTGGCCCAGGCGCACGCGGCGCTGGGCGAAGGCGCCGATTACATCGGATTTGGTCCGATCTTCGCCACGCCAACAAAACCAGATTACAAGCCAATCGGGCTGGGCGACATCAGGCAAGTTCATCTCGACGTCGATATCCCGATCTTTTGTATCGGCGGAATTAACATCGACAATCTTCAGCAGGTCATCGACGCGGATGCGAAGCGCGTTGCCATAGTTTCCGCCTTGCTCAAAGCGCACAGCATCGTTGATTACGCGCGCTGCGCTACCGACATGTTGGCGTAAATGACGAATGGCGAATGACCAATGACGAAGGAATGAATAAAATCCAAACGACTAAATCTTCGCAACGAAATCCAGTTCGTCATTTACTCCTCGAGCTTAATTCGTCATTCTGACCATGTCTGTTCTCGTTGTTGGCTCGATTGCAATCGACACAGTTAAGACCCCTGTAGAGGAACATTCCGACTTGTTAGGCGGATCGGCTTCCTACGCTGCATTGGGTGCGAGTTTTTTTTCGCCAGTTCGATTGGTCGGAATCGTAGGCAATGACTTTCCCGAATCCGAATTTCAGTTTTGGAAATCGCGGAAGATCGACAGTGAAGGTGTGCAGCGCGCGAATGGAAAAACTTTTCGCTGGTCTGGCGAATACTCGTGGGATTTGAATACGCGCGAAACGCGCTCGATTGCGCTCAACGTCTTCGAAGATTTCAAACCGGCGTTGCCGGAGTCGTATCGCGAAACCGATTTCGTTTTGCTGGCCAACATCGCACCATCGTTGCAAGCGCATGTGCTCGACCAGATGGCGCGCCCGCGTTTCGTTGTGGCCGACACGATGGATCTCTGGATCGAGACAGCACGACCAGACCTCGATGCACTGCTTCGGCGCGTGAATCTCCTTATCTTAAACGATAGCGAAGCACGCGAGATCACCAAGGAGACAAGTCTGATCAAAGCGGGGCGTAGTATTCGAAAAATGGGGCCGCAGTACGTCGCGATAAAGAAAGGCGAACACGGCGCGCTGCTTTTTGGCGAAGATAATCAATTTTTCAGCTGCGGCGCTTATCCGCTTGAAGACATTCACGATCCAACTGGGGCAGGGGACACATTTGCCGGCGGAATGGCAGGCTATCTCGCGGGCACTGTCAAAAAGGTGCATTTTAATGACTTACGGCGAGCGATGATTTACGGCAGTGTTCTGGCCAGCTTTTGCGTGGAAGCGTTCAGTCTGGAGCGTTTGCGCACACTCTCGATGGAAGAAATTGCGAAGCGCTACGAGACGTTCAACCTCATGAGCCAGTTTGAGGTTCCGTTGTGAGGACGAGGCCGGAACTGGATTATCGCGCACTACTGCGTCGCGCGTTGATCAGTACGGCCTTCTGCATTGTCGCCGTATTGATCTGTTACGTTTGGATTGATCGCCCGGTGGCATTCTTTGTCTATGATCATCATATCAATGGGTTCTCGCCCTTTCGATGGCTCACTTATCCACCGCCAGAGGTCCAGAATTGGTCGGCTCTTGTTTTGACGATCTTAACGGTTCGACGAGCGCGGGGATCATTTCTGCTCTGGCAGAAGACGCTGTTTGTCGCGTGTCTCAGCCTGATTGTTGCCGATGATTTTCGCATCTCGTTAGGCGACGTTTTCGGTCGCTATTGGCCGGAGACTTGGACTCACGATAATCCATCACTGATCGGCACCGGGACGTACGGTTTCCATCCATTTCAGCGTGGAGATGACGTCGGCAGTTTTCCGTCCGGCCACGCTGCCAGAATCTTGGCCTTTGCTACCGTGTGGCTGATCGCAATGCCCCGCAGTCGAACCGTACAAGTCGTAGTTATTGTTCTCTCGGCTTCGATGCTCGTGAGTCTTGTGGCGATGAATTATCATTTCGTCAGCGACGTGATTGCCGGCAGTGTGTTGGGCGGAATCATCGCGATGTACGCGGCGTATCTGGCACGGCTGCAAACGCCTCAATTGTGATGTCGGATATGATTTCCAGTTGCAAGTTCGCAGCCAGGCGGCTTACCCAACTGCGCTACAAAATCGGACTCCTTGCTCTTGCAATTATTTGCGCGGCGCCCGTCGATGTTGGCGGACGCGAGTCTAACGATTGGATCGTCCTGGAAAATTGCCGGCTGATCTCAAATCCGGCGAATGACGGTGACAGTTTTCACGCGAGCGCAGGCGCGAGGGAATACATTTTTCGCCTGTATCTGGTTGATGCGCCCGAAATGGATGCAATGACTCCTGGGCGCCTGGTTGAACAAGCGAAATACTTTGCGATCACTGTGCCCCAGGCCATCGAAGTTGGCGAGGCAGCGAAAGAGTTTACCCGGGAGAAATTGTCTCAGCCGTTTACGGTGTTTACGCGCATGTCAGATGCGATGGGCCGCAGTAAGCTCGAGCGGTTTTACGCGTTTGTGCAGACTAAAGATGGTGATCTGGGCGAGCAGTTAGTTCGCAACGGACTCGCGCGGAACTACGGATACAAGGCGGCGCCGCCGGGATTAAGAAATTCGCGACTAGAGGTAGAAAAACTTCAACAATTCGAAGACGAAGCAAAGCAGGAGAAAATTGGAGGCTGGGGCGTTGATGCCGAGCGATTAAATGTTCACGCTCAAAAACCAGCGCCTTTTAGTGTTTTCGTAGCCGAAAAGACGGCTCGGTCCCACGCGCGGCCTCCGGAGAATACGCCTTTAGCGACGCCAGTATTTCGTCCTTCGTCAACCACTGTCGATCCGGTCGAGGTTAAAAAGTCACATGCAAAAGAAAAAATCGAGCCAGGCAGGATCGACATCAACACCGCGACGGAAAAGGAATTGAAAATGATTCCTGGCGTCGGGCAAGTTATGGCTTCTCGAATTATTGTCGCACGGCCGTTTCGCAGCGCCGATGATTTGAAAAAGGTAAACGGAATCGGTGACAAGAAATACGCTAAAATCCGGCCGTATTTTCAGTAGTGCTGGCTGACGACAATTGACCGTTTAATCTCGCTTTCTTGCGGCAGCGAGCGTACCGCCCGTCCTACGCCATCGTCCAAACTCTGAATCGTGGCGTCGCGCCGACGGCGCATGCATGCGGCCGGTATGCGAGGTGTGGTGCGAAAGCGTCACGAAAGTTTTACAAAAACGCCTTCGAATCGCCACACGTCTCCGGTTTCTTGGCGGCGTTTTCACGAATCACCAAACACTCAACAAAACTTAATATGAAGAACTTCATTTCACTTCGGATCGTAACTTTGGTGCTCGTCGCAGGCTACGTGCTCAAGACGACGGACGCCCAAGCCGACGTCACCTTCCTCGGGGTCGCTGCCGGCGACGCAACAACCAGCGACGTCATCGTTTGGACACGCGCAAAAGACGAAGCCAATCCGCAACCGACGGCGGTCAACGTGCAAATCAGTCAAGACCCAACGTTCATTACGGGAGTCACTACATTGCTAGCAGGGACTGCTGGTTCGCCGACTGATTTCACCGTAAAGAGCAATCTCGGCGGCTTGGAACCAGGAACCGTTTACTATTACCGGTTCCAAACCACGAATGCCTCGGTCACAAGCAACGTTGGCAAGTTCAAGACCGCTCCTAGCCCGACAGCCAGTGTTCCACTCCATTTTGGGTTCAGCGGTGACTGCGATGGATTAATCCGTCCTTATGCCCTCGCAAGCCAGGTGCCGGCAAAGAACTTGGATTTTTTCATGTTCGATGGAGACACGGAGTACGAGACCTCCGCGAGTATCGGATCGCCGGCCGTACACAGCACCGGAAATATCCCAGATCCGACGGTCACTGTTCCAACGGCGACTCAGTCGCAGTTATTCAATGATTTTTCGCGCAAATATCGCGAGCAGTTTCTGCCCGTGAACGTAGGCGGCCAGAATTGCCTGCAACCATTCTTTGCCGGCCAGGGTAACTACACCGCGTATGACAATCACGAACTGGGTAACAAGCAATACATTAACGGCGGTGCTCCAGCGGGTGGAGGGGTCGGCAGTACCACCGGCAGTCCGCCCTTCGATTTTCTCACCGGCGCAGGCGTAGATGCGCGTGATCCAGCCAATGATGTAACTCCCAACGACGGGAGCGTTCCCTTCATGAACAAGAGCGGTGGTTTTCAGACTTTGCAGGAGGTTTTCGAGAACTACCAGCCGATCAGCGAACGTGGCCTGATCAATGCGCCATCGGACCCACGCACGAACGGCACTCGCCAACTCTACTTCGCTCAACAATGGGGCAGGAACGCAATCTTCATCAACACGGATTGTCGCTCCTATCGCGACATTCGGATGAAGACCGCCGCGAATGCCGACGAAACCGGCTCCCGCGCCGACAATCCGAACCGGACAATGCTGGGCGCGACGCAGCTTGCGTGGTTGGAACAAACACTTCTCGACGCGGAACAGGCAGGGACGACATGGAAATTCATCAACGTTTCCGATCCGATCGACCAGATCGGGCCGATCGGCGGGAGCCTGACGCTGGTTAATCCGCCGACAACTGCGGACTACGGCACTCTTGGTGCGATTACCTCGATAGTCACCACCGGCTCTACGAACAACACGAGGACGGTTACAGTCGCTAGCACAGTCGGTCTTGTTGCAGGCCAAGGCGTTTCCGGCACCGGCGTCCCTGTGAATACGACCATCAGTGCTATCAACACCGATGGCACGACATTTTCGATCAATAACAACGCCACGATCGCCGCCGGCACGACGCTAACCTTAACGCCAGCTCCGAGCACCTACGCGCCGGTTAACAGCGACGGTGGCAAGTCGTGGATGGGCGGCTATCGCGCGGAGCGTAATGAGCTGCTCAAATACATCGCTGATCATCGCGTTCACAACGTGGTCTTTCTCGCGACCGACGATCACCAGAACCGCATCAATGAATTACTTTACTCGCCGAGTGGCCAGACTGGCATTCAAGCGAGCTACGTAGAGGTACCATACTGTTTGGAGATAGTTTGCGGCCCGCTCGGCGCAACCGGTCCGGACCTTATTTCAAACCATAGCTTCGCGCTGGTAAAGAAACTCGCGGACAGCATTGCCAACGCTCAGATCGCGGAGAAGCTCGAACCTATCGGCCTCGCAGAGTATCAAGGGTTGCAGAGCGTCAGGCGCCTCGGTGATCCGCATGCAGACAGGCTGCGCCAACCAGCTGACTTTTATAGCCCGGACACATTCAACTACAACGTGCTCGATGTAAGCGCCGATGGAAAAACTCTCACCGTCACGAGCTACGGCATCAACTCGACTGTGCAGAACGGATTTGTGGAATACGATCCGGTCAATAACCCTGAGCGAGAATTGTTCAGCTTCCAGATCAAAAGGCATCCCTGAGGAGTAACGTCTCTCCTTGATTTCCCGAGATTGTTAAAACAGACCTCGCCCAAAACTTGGGCGACGTCCTGAAGATCAGGCGTTGGGACAAGATACGGCCATCGAATGTGGCGCGCCCGAGAGGATTCGAACCACTAACCTTCTGATCCGTAGTCAGATGCTCTATCCAGTTGAGCTACGGGCGCCCGAGAAGAACAACTAATTTGCGAAGGAAGAGCACGCCGGTCAAATAATGCAAAAATTGAAAATTTTTCCGGCCGCTTGCCAGATCAGAAACGATTTGCTGACGCACGGTTATGGAATTGATCGCGCGAAGTCATCCACCCTGCGATTCACATCGACCAAAGCGGAGTCCTCCGCCCATACGTCGCCAAACAATAACCTCACGTCTGTTTACTCGCGAAACGGCGTAACCGGAGAATAATTATGAATAAGCAAAGCCCGAATCGTCCTGATCTCGATTTTACCCGCCGAAAATTTATCGGCACGACCGCGCTCAGTAGCGCGGCGCTGTTGACCGGCGGAGTCGCCTCACTTCTGCGACCGACTTCTCTGTTGGCGGACGAACCGTTTATTGAAGCCACGATTCCCCAACTCCAAGCTTTGATGGCTTCCGGCCAATTAACAAGCCGACAACTGACGCGGGGTTACATTGGTCGCATCCAGTCCCTGAATCCGCTCTTGCACTCGGTGATTGAGTTAAATCCGAATGCGGTCGCGATCGCGGCAGGTCTCGATAACGAACGCCGCCGGGGACACGTTCGGGGTCCGCTCCACGGGATTCCACTTCTGGTAAAGGACAACATTGCGACAGACGACCAAATGCAGACGACCGCAGGATCGCTCGCGATTTACGGCAACCACGTGCCAGGCGATTCGGTGATCATTCAGCAGTTGCGCGCAGCTGGCGCCATAATTCTTGGCAAATCGAATCTCGGCGAATGGGCAAATTTCCGGGACGATGAGGCTGAGACCTATCCTCTAGCAGTCGGTTGGAGCGCGCGAGGCGGAAGTACGATTAACGCGTATGACCTGAGCTATACGTCGTGGGGATCGAGCTCTGGTTCGGCTAATGGTGCTGCGGCGAATTTGTGCGCGGCGGCGATCGGTACGGAGACTGATGGATCAATCACTGGGCCGTCAGCCGTTGAAAATATCGTCGGTCTGAAGCCGACACTCGGTCTTGTATCGCAAGACGGAATCATTCCGATCGCTCACGAGCAGGACACGGCTGGACCGATGGCGCGCAGCGTCACTGATGTCGCGATCCTGCTTGGAGTGTTGCAGTCGCCGT
>WNFY01005302.1_pt1 | contig 14704 bp, 13 predicted proteins | sample 5400091 | NCBI WGS metagenome assembly WNFY01 (sample SAMN13153364, study PRJNA577476) | soil metagenome | isolation source: 60 cm soil or saprolite under grassland replicate 1 | place: USA:California | collected 2016-06-15 | reverse complement strand
TGTCCTCGTTTACTCCGAGAACGATTGTGATGTCTTCGTTTTTGGCTGGGGCGGAGATGATTACTTTCTTGACCGAACCTCGGAGATGCTTTTTTGCATCCTCGGCTTTAGTAAAGAGGCCGGTTGATTCGATCACGATCTCAGCGCCCACGGACTCCCAGTCGATTGCCGCAGGATCTCTCTGCGAAAAAACCCGGAATTCGTCGTCGTCAACTCTTATTCCATTTTCTGTCGAAGAGATTTCGTGATCCAGATTGCCAAGTACAGAATCGTATTTTAATAAGTGCGCCAGCGTTTTCGTATCGGTCAGATCGTTGACGGCCACGAAATCGATGGCGCTGTCGCCGATGGAGGTGCGAAAGATATTCCGACCAATCCGTCCAAAACCGTTGATGCCAACTTTAACCGCCATTTGTTAAGCTCCTCTTTGGATCTCTTGTGTACCAACCATCACTGTTGGCACACGTGCAGTCGAGGGTTCGACTGTCTTGCAGAAAGCTTGTGGTTAAAAGAAGCCAAGATTATGCGGCGTTGCATTGAGTGTCAAGCGGCTGTTAATCCCATTTCCGAACTCACGTTATCCCATTATCGAAAGGGCCATTTACATCGGATCAATGTTCTACCGATCCATCTTTTTGAAACCGCACTAGTTGAGATGACGTAGTACAGACTTGATCCGGCGGCATGTCGTTTGCCAATATTCACTGATGCTTTACCCAGAAGACTTAAGGATTAACTTGAAGGAGTTTTGGATCAAATGCTTATTGCGAGACACAGTCTACTTGTACGCCTGGCGCTTTGCGGTGCCACCATGTTCATGCTGAGCAGTGGGGCAATTGCTCAGACGCCGACGCCTGCGCCTACGCCACCGTTCAATCCTGCTCAACGTGACGCATCGCGGCCGCCGGGTAGCGAGCAGAATCAGACCAGTCCGCCGGAAACAAGACCGAACACGCAGGATCCTACGGCGCCGCCGGCTACTCAGCGCCCTGCGCCTCAGGCTCCGCCGGCAACTAATGTTGCACCGCAAACACCGGCCCAGCAAAATGTGCAACAGCCAACGGTCCAGCAGACTCCGGTGAATCCAACCCAGCAGGCAACGCCGTCACCCGAACCCAATCAAACACCCGCGGAGCCAAACTTCCCTGTCGCACAACCTCGAGCCACGCCACCAATGCCGAACCTAACACGTCTTGGCGTCAACACCGCGAATGTATTGGCGCTCTCTCTTAATGATGCTATACGCCGTGCACTTGCAAATAACAACGACATCGAAGTTGCCCGTGACGACGTTCGGTTTGCGGAAACGCAGTTGAGGTTCCTGTATGGACTTTACGATCCATTCTTTAGCATTACGCCTCAAATCGATAAGAGGGTTACGCCCACGCAGAGCATATTCGCCGGAGGAGGTCGCTCGGGGACGATCTCCAGTACCGTATATACGCTGAGTCCGACGTTAACCAAGTCATTCGAAAGAGGGGGTGGAACCTACCAGCTCAGCTTTAGTAACACTAAGACCGATACGAGCGCCACCAACAGTACTCTGAATCCTTTTTACTCATCGAATCTGGCTTTGACGTTCACTCAGCCGCTCTGGCGGAATCACCCTATCGATAGTAATCGGCGTCAAATAAAAATACAGAAGAAGCGCGTAGAGCAGTCTGACGCTGATTTTCGGCGGCGGACGATCGACGTCATCTCGCAGGTACAGACTGCCTACTGGGACCTTGTTTTTGCTCTTCGGGACCAGCAGGTGCAACTCGAAAATGTGAACCTTTCAAGAGAGAATTTGCGGCAGATTGAAGCTCAGATCGCTGCGGGTGCCAAAGCCCCGCTCGACAGAGCTGAGGTGCTTACGGAATTGGCGAGTAGAGAACAAACACTCTTAACTGCGACGCAGACAGTTTCGGCCGCCGAGAATTTCTTGAAGCAGCTCCTGCTTAAAGATCCGACTGTCTCTGACTGGTCAGCTCAGATCACACCCACAGATTCGCCAGTTGTCGACACCACTCCTGTTAACTTGAACGATGCGATTGCTGAGGCGCGCAAGAACAGACCTGATCTACAACGCCTGCGCCTTCAGCGCGACATCAATGATGTGGACATCCAGTTTTTCAAGAATCAGACAAAGCCTCAAATGGACTTGCCCTGAGCAATTTGTTTGGCCTCAATACATACAACATCTCTGTTGGAGTGGCCATTCAGATTCCGTTCAAGAACACTGCGGCAAAAGCGAATCTTGCGGGCGCGCGGATACAACGCGAGCAACTCGACGCCTCGATGCGCTCCACTGAACAGCAGGTCGAGGTCGACGTGCGCGATGCTGCTCAGGCAGTCGAATCGTCGCGCCAGCGTGTCGTGGCGGCTCGCGAAGCGCGAAAGATCGCCGAAGTGCAGTTTGAAGGCGAGCGGCGTTTGTATGCAGTGGGCCGTTCGACAACCTTCTTGCTCATCCAGCGGCAGAATGCGCTTACCAATGCGCGCGCCCAGGAAGTGCGCACCGAGACGGACTACACCAAGGCAGTCTCGAATCTCCAGCACGCAACGTCGACAACGCTGCACGCCAACAATGTGATTGTAGACGTTCCCACCAGACCGTGAGGACCATTCGGTTGTCAGTTGCCGATTGAGATTTGCGCCTCCGAATTCAGAGACTTGCATTACAATCGGCAACTGGCAAATGAAGATCTCGGCTGCGATCATCACTTTCAACGAAGCAAAGAACATCCGCGCGGCCTGCGAATCCGTCGCCTGGGCCGACGAGCTTATTGTCGTCGATTCGGAGTCGACTGACGCTACTTGCGAAATCGCGGAAGAATGTGGAGCGCGAGTCATCAGACGGGCCTGGCCCGGTTTTGCAAGACAGAAACAATTCGCTGTCGATCAAGCCGTACATGATTGGGTGTTCAGTCTCGATGCTGACGAGCGCATCTCTGATGAACTGAAGAGCTCAATCGAAGCTCTTCGTGCTAAACAAAAGGACCAAACTGCGGACGGATACCGGATCGCCCGCCGCGCTTTCTATATGGGACGCTGGATTCGCGGTGGAGGTTGGTATCCTGATCGCCAGTTGCGTCTCTTCAAGAAATCGCTTGGGCGCTGGGAACCCCGTCATGTCCACGAATCTGTAAGCATGCAGCCTGGTTCGAAAGTGGAAAACATTAGGGGTGATATTCTCCATTTCACCAGCAACGATGCCGCCCATCATCATCGAATGATTGGGGAACGCTACGCCCCATTATCGGCTCGCCAGATGTGGGAAGAAGGAAAGCGAACTTCGGGTATCAGGATTGTAGCCGCCGGCCCTTCCGCTTTTTTGCGCAGCTACGTTCTAAAGTGCGGCTTTCGCGATGGGCTGGCCGGATTCAGTATTGCGAGCTTTGCTGCGCACCATGCATTTCTGAAGCATTTGATGCTCTGGGAGACGCAGCATAAGAAACAAGTATCGAGTCAGGAGTCTTGAGTCCGAAACAACATGCGTTGTTAGAAAAACTCCAGACTTCATGGAAACTTGCTACAATGCCTTCAGCATGAGCCTCTTCCCGTCAGCGGTCTTGCCAGACCTGAATCTGCTCATCCCACCGACATTTGCTTACATCTTTTCGGGCGTTTTAGGTGCCATCATCGGCAGTTTCCTGAATGTAGTGATTCATCGACTGCCGCGCGATGAGTCGATCGTTTTCCCAAACTCACGTTGTCCTTCCTGCGGCGGCGTCATCGCGGTTTACGATAACGTGCCGGTGGTGAGCTATCTTTTACTGGCGGGCCGCTGCCGCTCCTGTCGTGAGCCGATCTCAGCTCGTTACCCTGCAGTCGAATTAATGACCGGGCTACTCTTTATTGCTGTTGCCTGGCGCGACGGATTGAGCCTTGCTCTGCCGTTTGATTTCGCTTTCGTATCTGCGCTCGTCGCTCTGATATTCATCGATGCCGAGCACATGATCCTGCCGAACGCAATTACTTATCCCGGGATGGTGTTTGCCCTGATTGCACGCATTGTAATTCCCTACGTTGTAGGACGTCCCCACTTTGATGACCTGGGGCCATTGATGCAAGGGGCATTGTCCGGCCTGCCAATATGGGCGGCATCGCTCGTCGGCGGACTACTCGGCGCGCTGATTGGCGGTGGCTCGCTCTGGTTAATGGGATGGACTTGGGAAAAGCTGCGTGGTATCGAAGCCATGGGGCTCGGCGACGTGAAGATGATGTTTATGGTGGGTGCCTATCTTGGGTGGCGCTTGACGATTCTCACAATCTTTATGGGAGTGCTTTCCGGATCAATTATCGGCACCTTCCTAATGCTGCGTCAGGGAAAACGAGATATGCAGATGCTCTTGCCGTTCGGAGTCTTTCTGGGAATTGGCGCCCTCGCAGCTTTACTGGTTGGCCCACACATCGTTGAATGGTACGCGAGACAGTTCAGATGATTGCCGGTTGGCAATTAGCATTTTGCCAATCCGGGAACACTACACCACGTGAAAAATATTTCCTTGAATTGAACTCGAGTCTGCCGCACGGCTTTGCCGCTTGATGTGCGGCGGTGGCTCTGCCCCGCCGTTCAGACTTTACCTTCCATTGTGGCTGCGCCCCTTGTTTGGGCTTTGCCCTCATGCAAGGTTCTAATTCTGCTGTTTCGTAGCCGATCGCGACGCGCCATCTCTAGAGGAATCGACATCGCTCGTCGAGTTGCAACTAAACCCAAGGGGGCAAAGCCTCGAACCATGGGCACAAGCGTTACCTGAGCTGGCCGGCGGGGCAGAGCCACCGCCGCACATCAGGCGGCAAAGCCGAGACGTCGGTTGAGTCATGTTCTTTAAAGGGCAGCGGAGCAGCGAACTGCATTCTGCTTGCTCAGTTACTTAGTGTCCCATATACGTCCTGCGGGCGGGTCAAAGCATCGGCCAGGCCGGCGAGCCAGAGCTTCTCGCCTTTGGCATCAACGCGCGCCACCTCGTTCTCGAGCACTTTAATCCCAACAGCTTCAAGTGCTCTACGGACTCTATATCCATCGAACCACCAATCGTGATTTCCCAGCACTGCATAAACGCCGCCCGGTGCATGAAGATCCTTCAGGGCTTCCACGATAACTTCAGGTTCTATCGTATGTTTGAAGAATCGGTCCGTGACCACAAAGTCACCCAGCAACACGATTAGATCGGGTTTCTGATCGTTTGTCATTGAAACGATCTGACGCACCTTTCCTGTACCGATGAAGGGCGAACCGGCGTGAATGTCCGAAATAGCGGCTACCCTGAAGCCATCCAAACTTGCTGGCCAATTGGCGAGAGAAATTTCTTCCTGATGAACGACGAGACGATTGGGTTCGATAAGGAACGCCCAACATCCCATACACCAACTGCGGTTGGTGGGATTTTTGCATTTTCACACAGTCTCTAAAGACCCGAACCGACACGAAATCTTGTTAGTGTGTCAAAGCCCTCTCGGAAAGTATTCACACCAACGCCGATCCACTAGTTTTGCAATGTCCTCTCGCACCACAAGCTCCTTCGGAAAACCAGGTTTCAGGCGCGCGTCAATCACAATAGGCCCGCTGTAACTCAGATGGTGGCGCTGTACTTTTTCCTCGGCAGCGTGAATATCGCCCGCAGGTTCAAAGCGCGTCCAGGTGGACCACAAAAAGTCTGTTGTCGATTTGGCGGCGCTCGCGTCATCATGCAAAACGACCAGTGCCCAGCCTGAAAATACTACCTCGCGTGCCAGGCGCGTCGCTTGTTGTGGATCTTCAAAGTAGGACACACCCTGCACAACCAGGCAGCCGGCGCAGAAGACCTCGACGCGTGAAACACCGACCGGCAACTCACCGCGGAACTCTCGCGGCAACTCACGAACGGCCTCTCCTAAACCCAGTAAGAGTGCTTTGCTGCCTTCGTTGACTTTTCCGCTTGTGTAGTCGAGCGTGTCCATCGAGAGGTTGGAAAAGATAAAGAGGTCAGACTCAGGATTGAAGCGAGCCAGCACATGTTCCAACACCCGTGGAAAGTCCCGGAGATCTTGAGGCGTGTCCGTGAGGATGAGAAATTTTGTCAGCGACAACTGACCTTCCCCGAGAATCCTAAACCCGGAAACCAGCGCCTCGCGTCCATAACGTTCTCGAACAACAGCGGCGCAAAGGGAATGGAACCCGGTTTCGCCGTACGTCCAAAGATCACGAACACCGGGCATCACCAAGGGGAAAAGCGGCGACAGAAGCTTCTGCAAGTAGTCGCCGATGAAAAAATCTTCCTGTCGTGGTTTGCCGACTACTGTAGCGGGGTAGATCGCATCATGTCTGTGAAAGACAGCATCCGCATGGAAAACCGGGTAGTCATGTTGCAGCGAGTAGTAGCCGTAATGGTCCCCGAATGGACCTTCGGGGTTCCTTTCGCGAGGAGGGACGTGACCCACCAGCGCAAATTCAGCTTCGGCCGCCAGCTGATGTCCGCCCAGCGGATTCTTTGTCAGTTTCAGCTTCTCTCCCGCCAGTAACGAAGCAAGCAACAACTCGGGAACGTCTTCCGGCAACGGCGCAATTGCCGCCAGTATCAACGCAGGTGGACCACCGAGAAACACTGTGACCGGCAACGACTGTCCCAGGGACTCCGCTTCTTTGTAATGAAAGCCACCTCCCTTCTGTATCTGCCAGTGCAAGCCAGTCGATTGGTCACCGTAGACCTGCATGCGATAGATGCCCAGATTGTGTTTCCTGGTAAGGGGATGTTCGGTGTAAACGAGCGGCAGGGTTATGAAGGGACCGCCGTCCTCCTGCCAAGTTGTAAGCACAGGTAACTCAGTGAGTTTGGCGGGTCGATCGACAGCTTCGGTGATCGGAGCCCGAGTCGTCATCCGTGTGCCAAGCCTTAGCAGATCGACAGCGAGCGCGCGATGCTTCCATAATTGCTTAGGGCGAGGCGGCAACAAAGCCTCGGCTGCCTGGACCACCTCGCGAACGGTCGCTTCCGGCTTTGGACCAAAGGCGAGTTCGATTCGCCGTGCGGTGCCAAAAAGATTTGTTACGACCGGATAGCGGCTTCCCTTCACGCGCTTAAACATCAACGCAGGGCCGCCTTGATCAATTACACGCCGATGGACCTCTGGCAGTTCGAGATAAGGGTCTAGCTCGGCATCTATCTTAATCAGATTATTTTCTCTGGAGAGTAGATCCAGGAATGAGCGAAGGTTACGGTGCATGTCGGATCGGCTGAGAGTATAACCTGCCACCAATTAGCAGACGAATCGATCATACAATGGTTTGGGCTTCAACCATTCAACGAGCCTGAGGAGGAGTCTGTTGGAAAAGAAACCGAAGCGGATGGGCGACATGCTGATCGCGGAAGAGCTTGGTTTTCACCCCGGTAGGGGTGAGATGTTTATAGCGTTGCAACTCCCAGGCACGCCCGTCTCCGTTCGAAGTTCTAAGAGGGAGCGGAAGGGATCTTGAAGAGTACCGGCCTAGTTGCGTTCCGCTCCCTCTTAGAACTTCGAACGGAGTGGCCGTTTCAAGTCTGATACGTAATCGCTCAGACCTTTGAGAAGACTTTTTGTGTTGGTGGGCAGAAGAAAAAGCAGTGCCGCCTTAACCGCAATCAAAGTCGAGTGCGCGGAGCTGTGGCCAAAGCGCTGCCTGGCCAGCGCACTCCAAAAAAGCGACTTGATCCCAGTCTATCTGCGTTTATCTGTGGCTATTGTGGCTTATTACGGTGAGTTGCCAACAACGCGGGGACGAGTTGGCTTCGATGGTCCGGCTTGAGTACCACGAGCGTCGATCTCGTCGATGGCTTTTTCGGCAGCCGCGGCGACTCCTGGCTGAACCGAATCACGGAGCGGCTCGATCTTCTCGCGCGTGTGGTCGTTCGCTGATCGTGCTAATGCTTCGATTATTCCAACTGTAACTTTCGGTCGGTTGTCCTGGCGCTGCAGAAATGGATAGAGCAAATCGGGTGTATCCAACTGCGTCAAATAACCGACGGCCTGATCATGCCGAGAAGAATCTAACTCACCCACCACGCGGAAAAGCGCTTCGTCTTTGCCGATCCGATATAAGGCCCATTCAAGCGCCAACCGAACCGTTTTGTTCTTCTCCTGCAGGTAATAACCTTCCAGCAGTTTTTTCTGATCAGTGGCCGCAAGTAGCGCCAACGCTTCCGCCGCTCGCTGCCGCATCAAAGGATCGGCGTTGCCAAGTTGACGCCCAAGCGCAGCGGTGTCGGCGCGCGCATCCACGCCGTCTGAGGATTGCGTTTGAGCCCACACTGTAGTTCCCAAAAGAGGCAGCAGGCAGCACAGCCAAAAACCACGCGTGAAGAGTATGCGAGCGATCATCGCCTTAGTCCGAGGCTTTCTTCTTCCGTAGCAAAGCCGTATTCAGATCGAGTTCGGCGACTGGAATGACCTCGACATTGGGAAACTGCTTGGTCAACTCAGGCAAGAACTCTTTCGCGTTGCCGACAATGATAATGTTCGCGCTCTTTGCGTCGAGGCGACTGCCGGCAAACTTCTGCACGTCAGCAGTGCTGATTGTTTGAACGTTTTGTATGTAGCGATTGATTTCGTCGAGGGCCAGGCCGTAAAGTGCCAACGAACTGATTTGCCCGACAAGCCCGTTCACGGTTTCCAGATTTCGCGCAAAGTTGCCGATTAAAACTGCCTTACGCGGAGTCAGTTCGCTTTCCGAAGGCGGCGAAGTCGAAAGGCGACCGATTTCACCAATCAACAAATCAGCCACCTGCGCACCCGACTGATTTTTAGTCTGAGCCGAAGCGGCAAATGGCCCAACATCTCTTCTTGCATCCAGGGAGCTGCCGGCCCCATAGCTCAACCCTCGCTTGATGCGAATCTCTTGATTGAGCCGGCCTGAGTAGCCGCTAAGCACTGAGTTGGTAACCATGCCGCGAAAGAAATCAGGGTCGCTTCTGTTGATGCCTGTGCGCGCGAGATAAACAGCAGCCTGCCCAGCATCGGGCTTGTCAATTACCAGAACTCGACCTGTCTTCGCCGCGGCAGAACCCATCGCAGCCGCGCTCACTACGGGCAACGCCGTAGCAGGTTTTTGCCAATCTCCAAAATTGCGCTTCGCTAGATCAAAAGCATCCTTAGCCTGAATATCGCCGCCGATCACCAGGATCGCATTGTCTGGTCTGTAATAGAGGCTATGCATCTTGACAATATCATCGCGTGAGATTCGCGCCAGCGATTCGGGGGTACCGCTGATGGGATGGCCGTAGGGTGCATCGCCAAATACGACCCGGCCAGCGACAAAACGCGCAATAGTGCCAGGTTGACCCAACCCCACTGTCAGGTTATCGAGATACTGCTGGCGTAACCGCTCGATCTCTTCAGTCTTGAAGGTTGGACGTCGGACCACATCCGCGAGGATCTTTATCGCGTCGCCAATCTTCGGCGACGATACGCCAACGGTCGCGGTGGAACCGTCCCAGCGAGCCCCTGAATCCAGCGAACCACCGAGAGCCTCGACCGCCTCCGCGATTTGCGTCGCGTCGCGGCTGTCCGTGCCTTTGGTGAGCAGATTGGCGGTCATGTCGGCAAGTCCAGAGAGTTCCGGCGGATCGACTTCCCCGCCGTTCTTAATTATTAGCTGTGCGGAAACCAGCGGAGTGTTAGATCGTTGAATAACGATCACGCGGAGTCCGTTCGGAAGGGTCTGCTCAACCGGGCTGGGAAATTGAACTGAGCGAGGTGCTGATGGCGCTGGCGGTGTTGCCTGCGGAGTCTGGGCAGCGGTGATTGAAGGTAAGAGTACAAACGCACCCAAAGCCAAAGAACTAGCAATTCCTCTCAAAAGCATTTTAAAGTTGCTCACCTTACCTGCCCTCCTTACGTGCACCCACGCCGTCTGTCATTTGCGAACCGTTCCTTCCAGTCTTCGCCTCGGGCAGGTAGTACAGAACCAGCCGATTATTATCAGTCAGGTATTTCTTCATAACGCGCTGCACATCCGCAGCCGTCACGCTCTGGAGTCGCTCCAAGTTCGTGTTTAGGCGATTGGGATCACCAAGCAACACTGCGGCTTCGCCGAGCGCCAACGCTTTTCCATTGCTGGTTTCGCGCTGACGCAGTTGGTCGGTAATGATCTGGTTCTTGGCTTTTTCCAGTTCCGCTGCCGAGACGGGTGCATCCTGCATTTTCTTGATCTCCGCCAGCAACGATTTCTCAGCATCCTCGGGCTTTTTACCCTCCGACAGAATGGCCGTTACGACAAACAGACTCGCATCTTCTCGAACATCCGAACTCGCATCGACTTCAGCCGCTAGTTGCTGCTGATAAACCAGTGAGTGATAAAGCCGCGATGATTCGCCCGCCGAAAGAATCGCATCCGCAACTTTGAGTACGTCGGAATCCGGGTCTGACTGCCGTGGCGTTAGATAGGTAAGACCGACCGCGGGCAGCGGCACGTTCTGACCGTGTTCCTTAAAGCGCATCTCGGCAGTTCGCGCCGGCTCTTTTACTTGCACGCGCGGGAGCGGCGTCGAGGGCTTTGGAATCGACGCAAGATATTTATCTACCCAGGCGTCAAATTGCTTCTGATCAAAATCGCCCACAATAACCAGCGTCGCATTGTCGGGTCGATAATAGGTTGAGTGAAACTGCTGCACGTCCGTCAGAGTGGCGGCATCAAGGTCTTCGATGCTGCCGATAGTGGGCCGCTTGTATGGATGCTGAGTAAACGATTTTTCCTGCAATAGATGGGAGAATTTGCCGTAAGGCGGCGCCAGAACACTCTGCCGGTATTCCTCCTTCACAACGTCGCGTTCTGATTTGAAGTTTGGATCGTCAACGTTGAGACCGGAAAGCCGATCACCCTCGGCCCAGAGCAGAGTCTCGAGATAATTTGAAGGTACCACCTCGTAGTAGACGGTCACATCATCGGCGGTGAAGGCGTTGTTGAACCCGCCGACGTCTTCCGTCAGTCGATCCATCATCTCCGACTTCATGTTTTTAGTGCTCTTAAACATCATGTGTTCGAAGAGATGAGCAAAACCGCTTCGGCTTTGCGGATCGTCCTTCGACCCCACGTGATACCAGACCTGGATGGCCACGGTCGGGCTGGAGCGATCCTGCGCACTCAATACGCGGAGTCCATTCGGTAATGTCCGATCAGTAAACTTAACCTGCGGCATGCGGGTCTGAGCGATTGCAATAACGGATATTGGCCCCCCAAAGGAAAGGGCACAGACTAGAAGTGTGAACGCCAAAATCTTACAAAACATTAAATTGTGCTCCGGTGATGAGAGTTCAAACGGGAGTTTTCAGGGGCTTGGATGAAACCCCGGTGCTTGCTGTTGCACGCTTGGCGCAACCGGGCAAGGCCATTCGGGCCCGGCATTAATCAAGATCCATTGGATTTAGATAGGGCTTGTCCTTTTCTTTTTCCGCGCGTTTCATCGCTTCCTGAAACTTTTCCTCGAGTATTCGGTCGCGGTCCTTCATGGAGTTTAGCTCCTGGGCAAAGATCTGCTCCCTGACCTGCTTCTGTTTGTCCAACCCCTTGACCATCTCACCGAATGAGGCGAGCGGCTTGGTCTTTTCCTCATGCGCAAGCAGCGCGCCTGTCTGCGAGTCAATGGACAGTTTTGTCTCGCAACAGGGACAAATAATGGTAAATCGCGACTTGTCAGTCATTTGTAAACTCCTCGATGAAAGCTCGGAGTAAGTATATCACCACCCCTGTCGCTGGTGCCGCTCGCAAGAAGTACGTTGAGGTTGCCGAGCCAAACCGAATCCATTTTCCCTTCATCATTTTCCATTTCTCAATTGTCATATCATGCATATTCAGTCTTGGTAATCGAGCTCACTTCAACTTAAAACACCGCCACACAAACGAAGAGGACAGCCATTCCAGCTGTCCTCTTCGTCTGCTCGCCATCGAAGATCTTCTTAAGGAATGATCTTCTTTACAGCTTTTCCAGTTTTTTCGCCCACCGTCTTGGCACCCTCTACGGTTTTCTCACCCACGGTCTTCGCGGCGCCTGCGGTTTTCGAACCCACTGTCTTTGCGGTATCTGCAGTTTTGGAGCCCACGGTTTTGGCTGCATCTACCGTTTTCTCGCCCGCAACTGTCGCTCCCTCCTTTGTGGCTCCAGCTACGTCTTTGCCCTTGCCGGCAACCCAGCCGGCTGCATCCGCTATCTTATCGCCCGTGACTTCCAGCGCATCACCGACATCGTTGACATCTTTCGACTCACCCGACGGCGAATATGCTCGAACGGTGCGCTGTCCGTTCTGAGTCGTCACAACAACCTTGGACACCCTGGGATTGTTTCGAAACGTTCGCGTCTCAGTCTTTACTCCCTTGGCATCAATCATCGTCATTACTTCTGAGTTGTCCGGAGCCGGTCGCGTCGTCGTGGCTACCGTACTAGCGTTCGTGTTCGCGTTCGTGTTGGCGTTAGAACTTTCACTTTGATTGCAGCCAACTCCCAAAGCTGCGATCACTGCCATGCTTAAACCCATCAACATCCTTTTGCCCACGTCGCCACCTCCTATCTAGACTTAGTAGAAAACTTCCAAGTGCAAGCCTTGTGCCAATGATGCTTGAACCTGACGCAGTATTAGAACATTCTTTGTTCAAAGCGAGCAAAAACCATACGGCCTGAAGATAGCAGCGTTCACTTATGTTGCGTTCCCTCAGCAAGGCATGGGACAAATAATGTCTCGCGCGCTCGGAAACCTGAAACTTTAAGACTGTCGGGATTAGATGCGCTCTAGTATCTTCTTCCAACGCTCCCAAGCCTCGTCCCGGGCCTTCCTGTTTGCCTTATAGGCAGTAGCAGATTTCTGATAAGCGTCGGCTGCTTTCTGATCAGCATCTTTGTTACTCGTGGGGGCAGGCTGGGTGGGCTCGGGAGCGTCACCGGCGCGCATGAATCCATGACCCGCACCTTCGTAGGTCACGGGATCATACGGTTTTTTAAGCTCCTTCATCACTTCGACTGTCCCCGGCACCGTCGCGTTAATGCGCATGTCGTTACCGGCGTAGAAGCCATAGACGGGAGCCTGAATACGCGCCAGAGCCTCCTTATCGATTACTTGATTATTAGTCGGCGCCGAGCCGTAGAACACGAAAGCGGCTTTCAATGTCGGACGGTTTGTGGCGAACAGAAATGTCTGACTACCGCCCCAGCAGTAACCGGCTACCACAACTTTCCCATTGGCGGCAGGAAGCTTGGAAACGTAATCCGCGACAGCGTTGAGATCCGCAGTGATTTGATCGGGCGGCAGATCCCGGATGGCCTGGCCCACGGCGTTGTTGCTAACAGCAGCGATCTCGCTCGTGCCGCCACCTTTTGGACCCATACCCGAAAGCAGATCCGGCGCGATGGCTATGTAACCTGCTTCGGCCAATTGGTCCGTCAGGCTTTGCACCCAGTCGCTCATGCCGAAAATTTCATGAATGACCACCACAGCCGTCGCCTTTTTCTTCACCTCCGGATAGACGACGAAGCTGTTGACTTCGCGTGCGCCATTTTTAACTTTCACCCATTCCTGATGTCTTGGGGATTTAGCCAAGCGCTGCTTGGCCCAATCCTGTGTTTCACCAGTGGTTGCCTCAGGCGACGCACCAGACATGTGATTCGAGTGTTGATCAGTCATGCTCTGCGCTGAAGCCCTTTTCTCATCCTCAGCCTCCGTCAAATCTGTTGAATTGAGCATTCGTTACCTTATCCCATTGTTCGTGCGCCTGCCACTTGTACTCTTCTCTATCTTGTCGACAAGTGTTTGAGAAACAATGGCAAAATAGTCAACAAGCGGGGTAGGAATTTAGAATTTAGAACTTAGAATTTAGAAATCACAGGAAGTAACTGCAACAAGTTCGTGTAAGTTCGTGTGCCTGGTTCGTGTGGATTCGTGGATCGATTTGTTTAATCAATAACCTCGCTCAACAAGAATGTGAACGCTTTGCCTCGCATTTAAGCATTAGTCAGATGCAAAAGTTTTCTCCTGAGTAGTGTTCAAATGAGCAATGTCAAATGAATCAATCATCTGGTCCCATGGTCCAAGTTATCATCGCAGAACAAAACAGACCATTTGGACTCACAAACTCGCCTTAACCTCCAAATTAAGTTTCATCTCGTGTATTATTACCAGTGCTTTTTCAAACCTTTGAGTTCGTTCAGGCAGTCCCCTGTCGAACCATGTAGGAGCACCAGATGTTGAAACTAATCTCTCTCATGTTATTTGTTCTGTTCGCACTCGTTCTAATCGGATGCAGCCAGTCGGCAAACAATTCTAACAACCACAACGCTGCTGCCAACACAAATAGACCTGCAACCACGACAAGCTCTCCAGCGACGACAATCCCGCCTGCTTCGACTACCGCGGGGGGAAAGATTGGCGTGCCGGAGTGTGACGATTTCATCGCCAAGTATGACGCGTGCGTTAGTGGACATGTACCGCAAGCGGCCCGTGCCCAATACAAGGCCAGTCTCGATACGTGGCGCAGTCAATGGCAAAAACTTGCAGCTAATCCTCAGACTAAGCCGACGTTGGCTCAAGCGTGCAAAACCGCAGCCGAACAGCAGCGGAAGGCAATGAAATCCTTTAACTGCACATTCTAGGAAGTGACCTAGCATGCGGCCCGGCTAAGGGTTTTACTGAAGGCCAGGCGAAGTACGTCATCAAGTTTTTCTCAGGCTAGCAACGGCAACAGATCACGCCTGGGAGCGATACGCGTGTCAACGCGTCGCTT
>WNFY01003497.1_pt1 | contig 14712 bp, 13 predicted proteins | sample 5400091 | NCBI WGS metagenome assembly WNFY01 (sample SAMN13153364, study PRJNA577476) | soil metagenome | isolation source: 60 cm soil or saprolite under grassland replicate 1 | place: USA:California | collected 2016-06-15 | reverse complement strand
CGTAGCCTACCAACGAGGGATCGAGGAAGTTTACTGGCGACATCGAATCTGGCCGAAAGAGCGCCCTGATGCCAAGCCATCGCTCGATGCAGTGATGCCTCAGGCGCAACTTGAAAAGAAGGTCGCAGATTATCTGCGCAAGTCGCAAGCGCTGGAAAATTACTGGCAACAACCCCTTACCGCTGCGCAGTTGCAAGCTGAGATGGATCGCATGGCGCACCACACAAAACAGCCCGATGTGCTGCGCGAACTTTTTGCAGCGCTCGGTGACGATTCTTTTGTCGTCGCTGAATGCTTGGCGAGGCCGGTCTTAGCGCAGCGTCTAGTCACGGAGTTGAACAACGCAGACCGTGTCAACCTGACGACAATCGCGTGGCTAAAAAGACCATTACGATCGTCGGTGGTGAGAGTAGAAACGCAGACGCTGGTAACAATGGCGGCGCAAAACGCCAACTACACGCTTCCCGCAATATCGAGTCCCTCGGCTGGCTGCATCGAGGACACGTGGACAGCAACCGGCACCAGCAACGCGCCCGGTGGCCGATATTTACACACGGCAGTCTGGACCGGCAGCGAAATGATCGTCTGGGGTGGAGATAATACTGGCGGTAACGGCTTCAACACCGGCGGGAGGTACAATCCCAGCACAGATAGTTGGACTGCCACCAGCACGACCAATGCGCCCTCCGCACGGTTCCAGCATACGGCGGTGTGGACCGGCAGTGAGATGATCGTCTGGGGCGGATACAGCAATGGCAGCAATTTGAACACCGGTGGGAGATATAATCCCAGCACCGACAATTGGACAGCCACCAGCACCACCAACGCGCCCGATGCCCGAAATGAGCACACGGCAGTGTGGACTGACAGCGAAATGATTGTCTGGGGCGGATGGAATGGCAGTTATTTGAACACCGGCGCCAGATACAATCCCAGCACGGATACTTGGACCGCCACCAGCACGACCAACGCCCCCGCTGGCCGAGAGCGTCACACAGCGGTATGGACGGGCACCGAAATGATCGTCTGGGGCGGTTATGCCAACGCGTTTTCCAACACTGGCGGCAGATATACTCCCGGGACCGACACATGGACGCTTACCAGCACCACTAACGCGCCGACTGGCCGAGAATTGCACACGGCAGTCTGGACCGGTAGCGAAATGATCATCTGGGGCGGCGGCGCAGTTTCCCCGACAGTATTTAACACCGGTGGGAGATACCACCCGGACACGGACAGTTGGACAGCAACCACCACCACCTTCGCGCCCGTGCCCCGAGACTTTCACACTGCAGTCTGGACCAGCAGCGAAATGATCGTCTGGGGCGGGTTGGATCCCCATATCTTCTTGGGCACCGGCGGCAGATACAATCCCAGCAACGACAGTTGGACAGCGACCACCATTAATAACGCGCCCACTGCCCGATTCGGGCACACGGCAGTGTGGACCGGCAGTGAAATCATCGTCTGGGGTGGGGAGGTTGCCGCGACGCCAACTGCTCGGCCGCAGCTGGGCGACCAACAGCCCAGCTTCACCGAGAACACCGGCGGGAGATACTGCGCCCAATCCGGCGCGCCAAGTCCGAGCGCAACTGCGACACCTACTCCTACAACAACTCCAGCTACTCCGACACCAACACCCACCGCAAGGCCTGCACCAAGTCCACGGCCTCGTCCGAGTCCACCACCACGACCGTAAGAATGGTGACGAGTGATTAGTGACTAGTGAAGAGGGTGCGACGATCAGCGCGAATCGTCCGGCAAGCGATGAAAACGTTGTGCGGTTGAAGAGCAAACACTCAACGCCCAACATCCAACGTCGAATTATTCGTACGAAGTCATTGAACGTTCAGTGTTCAGAGTTGAGGGTTCAGTCTAGTTATGAGCGTGCAAGTTTATGGATGCAATCATGTCGCCATCGAGGTGGACGACGTCGAAAAGGCGGTGGCGTTTTACAAGGACGTTTTCAATCTCGAACAGATGAGGGGCGGCGAGGGCGATGCCTTTTTCAAATTGGGCGAGCATCAGTTCCTCGCAATTTTCGAGGTCGAAAAAGTGCAACGGGCGAATGTGCGGCATTTCGGGATCATGGTTCGCGATGAAGCGCAGCTGGAGGAAGTCCGAGAGAAAATAACGAAGAAATATAAACTCAAGCTGGAGCCGCCGTTCCGCTGCGATTTCCACGATCCGTGGGGCAACCGCGTCCAGGTCGTCGATCTTCACGATGAATCGCTGGTCTGGCTTTTGCCTTATGTCGAAGTGCAGAAGGTGGGCATTAAGTTCGACGCGAAATAAACAATGATTTCATTTATCGTTCCCGCACATAACGAAGAATTCGAGCTCTCATCCACGCTTGCCGCGATTCACGCCGCGTCTTCTAACGCCGGCCAGCCGTATGAAGTCGTCGTAGTCGATGATGCATCAACGGATGTGACGCCAGTGATCGCCGCGCAGGCCGGCGCCAAAGTCATCCGAATCAATCGGCGCCAAATCGCGGCCGCTCGGAATGCAGGCGCGCGAGCTACGGAGGGTAAATATCTGTTCTTCGTTGACGCCGACACGCGGATCAATCGAGCGCATGTAAGTGGGGGCATTGCCGCTCTGGAAGCTGGTTACGCCGGAGGCGGCGCAAGAGTGGCGATGGACGGATTTGTTCCCATTTGGGGCCGCATGCTATTGCGCGGGTTTTCGTCGCTTTATTTCGGTCTGAATCTCGGGGCCGGCGCATTTCTTTTCACCACGCGGCGCAATTTTGATGTCGTTGGCGGATTCGATGAGCAGTACTTCGCTGGTGAAGAAGTTTATTTTTCTCTCGAGTTGAAAAAGCTGGGGGGTTTCAAAGTGCTGCGGGAACCGGTTGTCACGTCAGCCCGAAAATTACGCATGTATCCCGCGAAAGATTTTCTGCGCAAATTTTTTGGTGTAATCGTCCGCGGTCCGCGCGGAGTCCGTTCGCGTGCAAAGCTCAGCCTCTGGTACGACGGCAAACGCGAAAAGCAGTTGCTTGTGAATGGCACTGACGCGGCAGGATCCGAATAGCTGTCCGGTTGCTAAAACGGGTTCTTCGACTAGGGTAGGCCCTTCGTTATGGCAGAGAGCACCGAAAGTCTTAAGGAGTTCCAATTGCACGACAAAGATACGGGCAGCGCGGATGTGCAGGTCGCACTTCTGACCCGCCGGATCGAGCACTTGACTGAGCACCTCAAGACCAACCGGAAAGATCATTCTTCGCGCCGCGGCCTGCTTAAGATGGTCGCGCAACGCCGAAGTCTGCTCGATTATTTGAGCAAAACGAAAGCCGATCGCTATAAAAAGCTGATCGACACGCTCAACCTGCGCAAATAACACGGATTCCCGGTTTGTGCGCAATGGTTTGAATTACTCGAAGCCGCAAGTAAGTTAAACATAGTTAATTAGCAGTCTCAGGTCGCAGTAATCACCCCGGATTTTAGGTTTTAGTTTCGCGCTCCGCGCTGCGGAGCAACGGGTTTAAAACCTACAGTCAGGGTGACCGGCCTGGAACTTGCGCATCCAGGAAAGGTAAAATGCAACAAAAGGTCACAGCCCAAATTGGGGCTAATCAAATCTCCATCGAAACCGGCAAAATCGCCAGGCTCGCCGACGGCGCGGTCGTCGTCACTTGCGGCGATACCATGGTGCTGGCCAGTGCCGTCTCGGCAACCGCCATCAAAGAAGGCCAGGATTATTTCCCGCTTACCGTCGATTATCGCGAAAAAGCGGCAGCGGTGGGGAAATTTCCCGGCGGCTATTTCAAACGCGAAGGCCGACCGGCGGAAAAAGAAACGCTCACGTCGCGCATGATCGATCGGCCCCTGAGGCCACTCTTCCCGCAGGGATATTTTTACGACACGCAGATCATCTCGATTTTGCTCAGCGCCGACGGCGAAAATGATCCTGATATTCTGGCGATCAACGGCGCCTCCGCTGCTCTGTGCGTTTCAGATATTCCGTTCGCTGGGCCAATCGGTGCTGTGCGCGTGGGCCGGGTGAAAGGCGAGTTTATCGCCAACCCGGCACACACCGAGCGCGCCGAGAGCGATCTGGATCTGGTTTACGTCGGCACAGAAAACGATGTCATAATGATCGAAGGGTCGGCCAGGGAACTGCCCGAAACAGAGTTCGTAAAAGCGCTCGAGTTCGCGCACACGCATGCGCGCGAAATGATTCGCATCCAAAAAGAACTCGCAGCGATCGTGAACAAACCCAAACGGGACGCCCAGTTGCTTCAGGTGAATCAGGAGCTGCTTGATATTGCCTACCGCGTTGCAGGCAACCGCATCGAAGCGGCACTTTATACCGAAGGCAAGACCGCGCGCGCTAAAACGGTCGATGCATTGCGGGAGGAGGTGAAGGCGGCAATCCTGGAAAAAAATCCGGAGGCTGATCCCTTCGCGATCTCGCAGGCATTCGATTACGTCCAGAAGAAGGCGTTTCGCGTTAGCATTTTGGAAAAACAGAAGCGCGTCGACGGTCGCGGGTACGGGGATTTACGGCCGATCACTTGCGAAGTGACCGTTCTACCACGCGCGCACGGCTCGGCGATTTTCCAGCGCGGCGAAACGCAAGCGGTGGCGCTTGCCACACTGGCGCCCATCGAGGAAGCGCAAATGCTGGATGCTTACGGCGGCGGCGAACAATCGAAGCGGTTCATTCTGCACTACAATTTTCCGCCGTTTAGCGTAGGCGAAACGGGACGGACCGGCGGGCCTGGACGACGTGAGATTGGTCATGGCGCACTCGCGGAGCGGTCGCTGGAGCCAGTGGTACCAGGTGAAGGCGATTTTCGTTACGCCATCCGCATATCGAGCGAGATCATGGAATCAAATGGATCGACCTCCATGGCCAGCGTGTGCGCGGGCACACTTGCGCTCATGGACGCTGGCGTGCCACTGAAAACGCCGGTTGCGGGAATCTCGATCGGACTCGTGACAGAGCGCGACGATGATCGCGAAATAAAGCGATACGAATTACTCACCGACATCATCGGCTCGGAAGATCACTTTGGCGACATGGACTTCAAACTTTGCGGAACAGACACAGGCGTCACTGGCTTTCAGCTCGACCTGAAGCTCCCTGGCATCAGCCACAAGATCATGTCGGAAGCAATTCAGCGTGCAAAGGAAGCACGCGCGAAAATTCTCGGTATCATGCGCAGCACACTGGACCAGCCGCGGCCGGAGCTATCGAAATACGCGCCGCGAATTGAAACGATCAAAATTAATCCGGAGAAGATCGGCGCGCTCATTGGCCCTGGCGGAAAGACCATCAAGGGCATTGTCGCTGAGACCGGTGCTGAGATTAATATTGAAGACGACGGATCGGTGCACATCTACGCCACCAGCGGCGAAAGCATGGCGCGGGCGAAGGAAATCATTGGCGGAATGACGCGCGAAATTGAGATTGGGCAGACCTACCAGGGACGCGTGGTCTCAACGAAGGAATTCGGCGCGTTTGTCGAGGTTTTTCCGGGCAAGGATGGGCTTGTTCATATTTCGGAGCTCGCAGATTTCCGCGTCAAACGGACCGAAGATGTCGCCAAAGTGGGCGATATCATTTGGGTCAAGTGCATCGGCATCGACGACAAAGGCCGAGTAAAACTTTCGCGCAAAGCGGCGCTGAAGGAACGCGCAGAGAAGGAAACTGGTCAGGCAGCGTAGGCTGGAGTCCAGCCCGAAGCTGATTTCATCACGCGAACGCGGCAGCTTGTGTGAGACTTCACACTAACTGCTGAGCGCTTGCACTACATTTCATCTTCGACGAAGCATCTGGTTTTTCGATGCCCAAACACACGCTGACCGGAAACATCAAACGGCATCGCGCCTTTCCATCGAAGATTCTCGGGAACCGTCGCGACGTTCTGGTTTATCTGCCGCGGGGCTACCGCCACTTCTCGCGCCGCCGATATCCGGTGCTCTATTTGCAGGACGGCCAAAATGTTTTCGATGCAGCCACTTCGTTTGCCGGTGTGGAATGGGGAATGGACGAAACAGCGGAACGCCTGATTCGCGCCAATCTTATCGAGCCGCTCATTATTGTGGCCGTTGCGAACACGGGTGAGGACCGCGTTCACGAGTATGGACCGACAAGAGGAATCATCGACACGAGTGCGAAACGCAAGCGACGCAGCAAAGGTCTTGCCCCTGAATACGCACACTTTTTGATGGACGAACTGAAGCCTTATATCGACTGGAAATATCGGACGAACCCTGCGCCGGAATTCACGGCGCTGGGTGGCTCGTCATTTGGCGGCCTGGTTACGCTTGCCATTGGCGCTTTGTACCCGGAGGTGTTCCGCAGGCTCATCGTGATGTCGCCATCGGTCTGGTGGGACGATTTCGCGCTCTACCGTCTGGTTGATTCCATCGAGCAAAAACCACCGTTAAAAATCTGGCTGGATACCGGCACAGCCGAGCCGGGCTGGGAACAGACGCGTGAATTGGGTAATCGCCTGATCGAAAAAGGCTGGAAACTGCACAAAGATATTGAGTACTTGGAAGCGCAAGGTGCCGATCATAGCGAAGGAGCGTGGGCAGCCCGCGTCGAACCGGCCCTACGATTCTTGTTTCCGCCCGCGAAGTAACATTATCATCTTCCCACCGGCGGAACCGGCGTGGGGTTCGGTGGCAATGGCTCAGGAGGCGGCGTGGGTACGGGCGGGGCTGGTTTGGGTGGTGATGGACTCTCTGGCATCGCGTGCTTCCTTTAGAGAATCGTTTTTACTGGAGCCATTTGCTGTAAACCTGGTACACGCGCACAAAGCCGCCGACAAAGTCCCAGTCCTTTTGAAAAGAAAAAGAGCGCGTTTTGGGAGACCAGACCAGCTCGCGAGGCGATTCTGGATGATTAGGATCGTAAACGAGATAGCGTTCCACTCCAGGATTCGGCGAAAAAGACGTGCGCTTATAGGCCAGCACCGAGTGATTGATGCTGAGACGCGGATACGTTGTAAGGAAGCCAACGAACACCTGGCCGCGCGCCAGGGCCGCATTTAAATGAGCGTGCGTTTCCTCCTGATACCGGGCGCTCTGCTGGAACATCATGCGAGCGTTGCTGATTCGGAAGTAGCTTGGCCAGCCATGACCGATGGTTTTTTGCAAAAGTTCGCGACGTGCGTTGCTCATTTCCCGCAGGTCCTTGTATCCCGGAAAAACAATTCGCTGATCTTTTGGCGATGGCTGTTCCCAAGCCGATCGGTGTGTCACGGCGCGAACCCGCGCGCTCAATGACGTATCATCCAGTGGAGCACTGTGCGGATCGAATCGCGCGAACTTTTTAAATTGCATCGCTGTTCGGCACATCACGAAGCAGTGGCGATTATATGCATCTTTTTTTACCGACGACGGTTTCCGCAGGGAAGCGTGTCCCTCATGATATTCAAACACTGTTTGATTAGCGAAGTCAAACGTGTCGCGATCGAAGTGGAAATCCGACGGTACGGCGGCGGCGCGCGCCGAGGTGAGAGCAGCGACTGCGCTTAGCCACCAAACAACCCCTGATCTGCCCCACCTGCCAATCATCACGTCAAGAACCACTCGAGGCACCGACGTTCTTGCCTGCGGAGAAGACTCCAAGTCGTCGAAATTTTTGATATCGTTTTTCCAATAGCTCGGGAATTGGAACCTGAGAAAGCTTCTGGAGAGCACGGCGCAGCGCTCTGCCAACATCGGCGGCGACCGAATCATAGTCGCGGTGCGCACCGCCCTCCGGTTCTGGGACAATTTCGTCCACAACTTCGAGTTTCAATAAGTCCTGCGCAGTTAGCTTGAGCGCCTCTGCCGCTTCGGCTGCATGCCGCCGATCTCTCCATAAAATCGCCGAACACGCTTCTGGACTGATTACTGAGTAATAAGCGTTCTCGAGAATCAATACGTGATCTGCAACGCCAATCCCCAACGCGCCGCCAGATCCACCTTCGCCGATCACTGCGGCGACGATCGGCACTCGCAGCCTCATCATCTCACGAAGATTCACAGCAATTGCTTCTGAAATATGGCGCTCCTCCGATCCAATCCCGGGAAAAGCGCCCGGCGTATCGATCAATGAGATCACTGGCATGCCAAATTTTTCGCCCAGTCGCATCAATCGCAGCGCCTTGCGGTAGCCTTCAGGATGGGCGCAGCCAAAATTCCGCATCACATTTTCCTTGGTGTTGCGTCCCTTCTGATGAGTGATAACGACGCACCGCTGGCCGTCCAGCGTGGCGAGACCACACGGCATTGCTCTATCATCGGCAAAGCGCCGGTCGCCATGCAATTCAATCCAATCCGCAAAACACCGTTCCAAGTAATCCAAAGCGAACGGCCGTTGGGTATGGCGCGCTATTTGAACACGTTGCCAGGCCGTGAGATTGCCATAAATGCGGCGGCGCGTTTCGCGAAGCTTTGTCTTCAAGTCTTTTATTGCGGGATCGAGATCGACGTCGTGCTTGTCAGAATGATCCTTCAAATCTTCCAAGCGCCGTTCCAATTCAAAGATCGGTCTTTCAAAATCCAGCGGTTGCCAGTCCATGAGCGTTAGAGGGTTAAAGCGTTGAACCGTTGAAGCGTCAAGTAAGCGCGCAGATTGGCACGCTTCGACGGACTACGGTCCGGTGGTCCAGGATCTAGTCGACAATTGTGACAGGCGTTCGGCTGTTAACAAGGCTGCTTAGCTCTTCTACGTCAGTGGCCGCCAGACCAAGGCCCACCGGCGGGGGCGGTTGGTCGAGATTGGGGTGCGAACCATCCGGCACCGAATACAAAGTGTAACCCGAAGCGCCGGCAAGCCGGATCCATTTGGTGCTGGCAAGATACTCCTTGCTCCCCAGACCGACACGTTTCCCGGCCTTCCAAGCCATTATTTCGGCAACTTTTGCGTTGATTTTGGCCGGCTGTTTGGGCGCTAGCTTTGCCTCTTGCACATGATATTGCTTGAAAAACGCGCCGTGATTGAGAAGCACAACCAGATTCACCTTCCTGTGAATCACGATCGACAAGTCGGGGTGCGAAATCAGCAGACGCTCCCCAATGTGCAACATCGTTCCGCTCATATTGTTCATGCGCATGATGAGCTCGGGTGTCGTCTTTAACTTCCGCGAAATCTTCGCCAGCACGTCTCCCGGTTTCACGATATACTCGGTCTTTTCGGGAGATGGATGGCGCGATAGCAAAATGTCGACGTTGATTTCCCCGAGCATATCCCGCGCTTCCTCGAGATGTTTTCCAGAAGGATATTTTTGGATAAACCCGACGAACGCATCACGAGCTTCGGTCAGTTTTCCATCCTGGCGTAGTTGGACCGCCGCCTGAAATTCCGGCAGGCTGATGTCCACTGCCGGTGGTGGAGTGACTTCGCCGCGCTGCTCCTTTTTCACCGCGATTTCTTCTTTGACAAAGGTGTTGTAGCCAAACCACGCAGCGCCACCGAAGATGAGCAGTGCCAGCAGTAATACGAAGAGCCATCTCATGGCGGCAAATGACGACCCATCACAAGAAGAATCGTGTGCGACGAATCAAGCGCCCGGAACAATAAAATCGATCCTCTATGAGGCTTTGGGGCTCGACTCGCTTCCGGGAAAGAACCGATGCCACAGCCGTCCGATCGTAGGCTCTTCCTGATTGCTCCAGGTAAAGTGGCAATCCTGGCAATAAAACTCCTTGGGGATGATCTTCAGGGCACAAAGCACACCGACAAGCGCTGGAGTCATGAATTTTCGAGTCATCTGCGGGTACTCGATATTTGAAGAGCCGCATTGCGGGCAACGAATGAGAGCGGCGGAGATGTCCGGGTCTGTGGCCTCCCACTCGATCATAAGCTCCTGCGCCTTTTCGAAGTCGCTGTCTTCCACCATCACCTTCGCGTTCGCCTGCGGACGTGACATGAAGCCGACTTGTTGCAGCGGCGCCTCATTATGAACATCGGCCTTTATGCCGGCCTCCTGAAAACGTCGTTTGAGCTGCCGCGCTTTGGCCGCCTCGTTGAAGGTCGCAATAGTCACCATAAATATTTCTTGGATACGCAGCAGGGCGCGTCGTTGTGATGAAACATCAAATCATTGCCGTGTGCAAGATTGGCGTGTGCTGGCATTTCTAGCTCTACACTCCCGGAGGAAACCATTTGTAGAGCATTAAATATACAAGCACGCCTGTGAAGGAGACGTACAGCCAAATCGGGATCGTCCAACGCGCGATTCGCTTGTGGCGATCCCATCGGCGACGAAAGACCTGAACAAGCGTCAAAATCACCAAAGGCAACGTAACAAAGGCAAGCAGAACGTGCGAGGCCAACATTGGGAAGTAAACCGCGGCGATCCAACCTGTGTAGCCAGAGGATTTTTCACCGACGTGTGCGTGGTAAATGATGTAGCCAACCAGGAAACAGGTCGACGAGATGACGGCGATGATCATACACGTCATATGACGCCGCCATGCGCCGTGCCGGATGAAATACCAGCCCATCGAAATGAAGATGGTGCTAACCAGATTTAATGACGCATTAAAAGCGGGTAAATCGGAGATTGAAATCACGTTGAACCGTTAGAACGTTACATTGGCCTATCGCTTCAACGCTTCAACGCTTTAACGAACGCCATGCCACCCGTCCTTGAACCACCGCAGGTTCGGCGTTTTACAAAATATCGACGACACACGTGGGGGCGCCGAATCGCCCTCAGCGTTATTCGCCTGGCGGTTCTCGCGGCAATCTTGGCCTCGATCGGCGGCGGCTATTATCTGGCGCGACGTGGATTCGGGCGTGAATGGCGCTATCGCGTGGTGGAAGAATTACACAAACGCGGCGTCGAGGCCTACATCGGGCGGCTGACGCTGGATCCGTTTCGTGGTTTGGTTGCAAGAAATGTAAGAATTTTCGATTACAAAAATCGTGAGAACACCCTTGCCCTGATTAGCGAGGTCTCGCTCGACATCAATTACGCCGCACTTATCCATCGCCAGCCATTTCTCAACGCTTTGGATGTGCGCGACGCGCAAATCACGCTTCCTCTCAAGACGGCGGAAGGAAAGGCTGATAAAGCGCAACTCACCAACTTCCGTGCGCACGTTTATTTTCCGCCGGAACAAATTTACGTCAGTCAGGCGGAGGGAATCTTCTGCGGAATTCGGATTTCTGCGACAGGGCAATTGATCAAGCGTGAGAATTACCAGCCGTCGCCATCCATTTCTCCCGAGGAATGGCAAAAACGGCTATCGATTGCGCAGCGCGTATTGAACGAATTGAAAAAGTTCGCATTCCCGGGTCCGCTTCCCTCGCTGCAATTAAAGTTTAGCGGAGACGTCGCAGAAATCGAAAAAGCGCACGTAGAGGCGACGCTGCGCGGCGACCGATTGCAACGCGGCCGCTACGAAATGAGAGATTTATCCGCTGCTGCCGAATGGAATGACCATCACTTGAACATCGCACATTGTGAGTGGGGGGATTCCAAGGGCAATTTTGCCGCCCGCGCTGATTGGAACCGCGAAACCAACCGCGCAAACGTCCAAGTGCGCAGCAGTGTGGATTTGAAAGCCTTTCTCGATGCCTTCGGCCTAGGCGAACCGCTTGCCGGCATCGAGTTTCACTCGCCGCCCCTGGTCGAAATTTCTGGCTCGATGATTTTCGGCCCGAATCGATTTCGGCCCAATGTCATCGGGCACGCCGCTTTTGGACAGTTCAGTTACAAGACGATTCCATTCTCCGATCTTGCTGCGGACTTTTCCTGGGATGGTGAGCGTACGTTCGTTCGCGACCTGCGCGTACGCCATCAAACCGGACTGCTGCGAGCTGATCTCTTCGAAGCGCCGGACGATTTTCGGCTGAATATCGAGAGCACCATATCTCCAGGCGCGCTCCGTCCAGTTGTGCCGCGGGAGCTGAATGAATTTCTCGGTGACTGGGAATGGCAGCGTTCGCCTGCAATCCGCCTGGCAATTCGAGGCAAGGATCGCAATCCGGGGAGTTGGCAAGGCGATGGAACCGTCGCTCTTGGACGTACCCGCTTTCGCGGCACATGGATGAACAGCGCCAATACTAGAATTCGTTTCGCCGATGGCGCGCTCACCTGCGAGGACATTCACGTCTCACGCGATGAAGGCGTCGGTTCAGGCAGTTTCACCTACGACTTTAAGAAACGCGAAGTCCGCGTTTCGAACATCCGAAGCTCATTGAATCCGGCCGAGGCAGTTTTCTGGATCGACCCAAAGATTTCGAAAACAGTCGCGCCGTACAAATTTCGGCGGCCGCCGAACATCACCGCGAATGGCGTTTACCAATTTCGCGGCGGCAAGAACACCCGTCTTGAGATAAACGCGGATGGCGCCAACGGAATGGACTACGTTTTCCTTGGGAAAACAGTGTCCTTCGATCACATTTCGGCCCGATTGCTGTTTACCCCCGATCGGTTGCAAATCACCGACGTTCGAGGCGCTCTCCTCGCCGGGGCATTGCGGGGAAACGCTGATATCTCGCTTGCGCGAAACGATCCCCGTTACCGGGCAAGCCTCGCGCTTAGCGGTATCAATTTTCCGCTGCTGACTGATTTATACTATAACTACAAGACCGCGCAGGGTGTGTTGAGCGGAACGTATGATTTCAGCGGACTCGGCACTGATTGGCGCAGCATGCGCGGGCGTGGAAAAGTGGAAATAAGCAACGGAAATGTTTTCGCCATCCCAATTTTCGGTCCTCTTTCGGGAATTCTGAACCACATCGTCCCCGGCAGCGGATATAGCATCGCTCACGAAGCGACCGCCGCTCTCAAGATCGAGAACGGAATTATTCATACTGACGATTTCGAAGCAGCCGGCGCACTCTTTAGCATGCTGGGCCACGGAGACGTTCATTTTCTCGACGACAAGCTCGATTTCAGCCTGCGTCTGAATATGAAAGGACCCGGCGTATTGCTGACACCGATGTACAAGCTTTTCGAATACGCCGGGACTGGGAGCCTTAAGAAACCCGATTGGCACCCCAAGGTTTTTTAGATTTGCGATTTTCGACGGAAGCAATGAGGCAATCGAAAATCGGCGATCGCAAATCGCAAATTCTGCTAGGCGCGCACATGTCCATCCGCGGCGGTGTTAGCATGGCGATTGAGCGAGCGCGTTCAATCCGCTGCACCGCCATGCAAATATTCGTCAAGAACAACATGCAATGGTTTGCGCGTCCGCTGCGGCCGGAGGAAATCCGCGATTTCCTCGGTCACATCCAGCGAGGAGAGTTGTCGTCGATCTTTGCGCATGCGAATTACCTCATCAATCTTGCGGCGACGAATCCGCAATTTCACGGGAATTCTATTCGCGCTTTGTCAGAGGAACTGATTCGCGCAAACCAGCTTGAATTGCCGTTTCTGGTTGTGCATCCGGGTGCACACCTCGGCGCAGGCGAAGAAGCAGGACTCGAGAAAATCATCGAATCAATTGACCGCGTACTTGGTGGTCTTCCCAAAATCAAAACGCGGATCGCGTTAGAGACTACTGCGGGCCAGGGATCATGTCTGGGAAACAAATTTGAGCAGCTTGCATACATCATCAACCGCGTGCGCGAGCCCGAGCGTCTGTGTGTTTGCCTCGACACCGCGCATGTTTTTGCTGCGGGTTACGACATCGGCAGCGAAGCCTCGATGCGAAAGACCTTGCGCGAATTCGATTGGGTAATCGGTCGGGATCGTCTCGTCGCCATTCACCTTAACGATTCGAAAACCGCCCGCGGTTCGCGAGTGGATCGGCATGAACACATCGGCAAAGGCCGGATTGGTCTGGATGCGTTTCACTTCATCATGCGGGATCGCCGTTTTCGTAAAATCCCGAAAGTGCTCGAAACACCCAAAGGGAACGACTTACGCGAAGACGTAATGAATTTAAAGACGTTGCGGCGACTGGCGGAAGCGTACAGCTCCTGCTGAAGGGCGTCATTCTCACCGGAGCGCAGCGGTCGCCCGATTTGGCTCAGGCTGACGACACGGAATCAGCTGATGAACCGAATTGTAAAGGGATAGCGATAGAACTTCCCCTCGCTCGCCTTAACCGATGCGATGATAACAAACACGGTGTTCAGTATCCAGAGGGCGATCAAAATCGGAATGCCAATGAGCACGATGCAAAGAATCGCGGCGACCGCATCGTAAATCAGCATCGAGATTTGAAAGTTGAGTGATTCTTTTCCATGCGCGTCGATCTCAGGCGAGTCGCCGCGTTTCATCAGCCAAACGATCAGTGGTCCACCAAGATGGCCTAGGAAGTGAAAAAACAATCCGAGTAATGCGCTGGCGTGGCAAAGAACGCACCACGTTCGGACATCGGATGAAGTGGACGGAGTTGGTGACGACGGTTGATCCATGTTTATCCTTTCGCTTGCTTAAGATAACGACTGCCCGCTTGCCACTCGAAGAGCAAGAAAAAAGATCAGATCATGCTTCTTTTACGCGCTCGATTTGCGCGCCGAGTTCGCCCAATTTTTCATCGAGATGTTCGTAGCCGCGGTCGATGTGATAGACGCGGCTCACTTCGGTAATTCCGTCCGCCTTCAATCCCGCAAGCACCAGCGCGGCCGACGCGCGTAAGTCGCTCGCCATCACAGGAGCGCCAAAGAGATGATCGACGCCCTGGATCACCGCAGTCGCGCCTTCAAGATCGACATGTGCGCCCATCCGCTTTAATTCAGCGACATGCATGTAGCGCTGCGGAAAAATGTTCTCTGTGATGACACTAATGCCGTCTG
>WNFY01009934.1_pt1 | contig 14713 bp, 13 predicted proteins | sample 5400091 | NCBI WGS metagenome assembly WNFY01 (sample SAMN13153364, study PRJNA577476) | soil metagenome | isolation source: 60 cm soil or saprolite under grassland replicate 1 | place: USA:California | collected 2016-06-15 | reverse complement strand
GACCGGCGCGTCCCAGAGACGGGTCAGCTCGTCGTCAAGCTTCAACAGCGTGATCGAGCAGCCCGCCATCTCCAGCGACGTGATGTAGGGACCGATCAGGTTGCGGGTGATCGTGATCCCACGCTCGCCCAGGAACCTGCTCAGGTCGTTGTAGACGATGTAGAGCTCGATCAGCGGCGTACCTCCCATGCCGTTGACGAACGCGAGCACCTGGTCGCCTTGCTCGAACGGCAGGTCCTCGACGATCGGGACGGTGAGCTTCTCGACGATCTCGGCCGCGGGTGCAAGCTTCATCCGCTCGCGGCCGGGCTCACCGTGTATGCCGATCCCGATCTCCATTTCGTCGTCGCCGAGCTCGAAGGTCGGCTTGCCGGCCGCGGGAACGATGCACGAGGTCAGCGCCATACCCATGCTGCGTCCGTTGGCGTTGACCTTCCGGCACAGCTCCGCCACTTCGGAGAGGTTGCGCCCCTCCTCGGCGGCCGCCCCGCAGATCTTCTCGGCCAGCACCGTGGTGCCGACGCCGCGCCTGCCTGCGGTGTAGAGGCTGTCTTGCACGGCGACGTCGTCGTCGATCACCACGGCCTCGACCTCGATGCTCTCGCCTCCGGCGAGCTCGGCGGCCATCTCGAAGTTCATCACGTCGCCCGTGTAGTTCTTGACGATGTGAAGGACGCCGGCGCCGCCGTTGACGGCCTTGGTCGCGTCGAGCATCTGGTCGGGGGTCGGAGACGTGAACACCTCGCCAGGGCAGGCGGCGTCGAGCATTCCGGGCCCGACGAAGCCGCCGTGCATCGGCTCGTGCCCCGAGCCGCCGCCCGAGACCAGCCCGACCTTGCCCTGCACCGGGGCGTCGGCGCGAACGATCACGTTCGGGTTGAACTGGACGCGTACCAGGTCTGCATGGGCCGCGGCGATGCCGTGCAGCGCCTCGGTGACGACGTCGTCCGGCTTGTTGATCAGCTTCTTCACGTTTCCTCCGCTCGGGTCGAGTCCCTACTCCAACGGGTCGACTGGCCTCTCTTCCGCCACCCGGCCTTTTACCTCGATATCTGGCGCCTCCGGCTCACCTCGCGCCATCAGCACGTGGTGGATGAAGAAGTCGTACACAACCGCGCCTATCAGCCCCCCGACAATTGGAGCGACGATTGGGAGCCACCAGTACCAGTTGACGTTGCCGTAGTTCCCCGGCAGCGCCACTCCGTCCCAGCCGGCGAACCAGGCGAAAAGCCGCGGGCCGAAGTCGCGGGCCGGATTGATCGCGTAACCCGTATTCGGGCCGAAGGACATCCCGATCCCGGCCACGAGCAGGCCGATGATGAACGGCCCCAGGTTTCCTTTCGGTGCCAGGTTCCGCTCGTCGATGATCGCGAGCACGACTCCGATGAGCAGCGCGGTTCCGATTAACTCGTCGATGAACGGCCCGACCGGGTTGTGGTAGTACCCGGCCGGGAAGGTCGCAAAGATGCTGTAGGAGGCGATCGAGCTCGCCTGCCCGCGCACCGCATCGGTCGCGTGCTCATAGCCCTTGATCGCGTCCTTGTAGTTGAGGTAGACGAGGGCCCCGGCAGTAAATGCGCCGGCGACCTGGGCAAAAATGTAGTGCGGGACCTTCGACCACGGGAACCCGCGCTTGGCGGCTAGCGCAATCGTGACCGCGGGGTTGATGTGCGCCCCGCTGATTCCTCCCGCGACATAGATCCCGAGCACAACCGCTACGAACCATCCAAAGGTGATCAGCAGCCAGTCGCCGGAGGCCAGGAAGATCGTGTGGTTCGTTTCTGCACGACCCGACTGGTTCAGCCCGGCGACGGCCACGGCAACGACGCCGTCGCCGAAGGCGATCAGCGTGAACGTGCCGAGGTACTCCGAGAGGAACTCCCCCCAGACCGTCTTTCGCCAGGCCGCGCCCGCGCCCATGCGAACGTGCCAGACCCCCATCATTCCTCGGGGCTCTGTTGCTGTTTCCGACACCTCCACCTCCCTCTCTCGAACTTCCGGTTTTCAGAAGGTCCGCTTGAGAGGCGGGGGGATCGCCGTTCTCGCTTATCGCACGTCGGCGGGGGACAGCGCCGGCTCTCTAGCGGCACGGTGCAGCGGTGTCACTAACGCACCGGGACGTGCTGTGTCAAGTCGGACAAGCCCGCGTTCCGGCCGGCGCTACCGGCGGCGCGCCGTCAGCTGGGCCAGACGTCGACGGCGTAGAGCCGACGAAGCTCGCGCGCGAGGCCGTCCTCTCCGCCGATCAGAAACAGGTCGTACGGGTAGGCGTACTGCGCTCGGAAGCCATTCTCGCGGGCTAGGATGCGCCCCCACAGGGAGACGCGGCCGATCGCGATCGGACACCCCTGGCGCAACGGCGGCAGCTCCTGGTACGGGCGGCCGTAGTGCTGGCGAACCCCGGTGTAGCGGCGCAGAAGGTCCTCGGCGAGCTCTCTCGTCTTGAAGGCGTAGATGCCGCATTCATGGCCTTCGACCGGCGCCGCCGCGCCGTGCGTCGAGCACTCCGCCTCGAAGCGCGCCCGCGCCGGCCAGCTGACGTGGTGCCAGGTGAAGGATTCGAGCCGGTAGAGGTCGTCGTGCCGGCGCACGTGCCAGAGCCGCCAGGCGACGATCGGCTCGACGTAGACCGCGCTCGAGCTCACGCCGGTACCGGCTCCTGGGCCGGCTCTTCCACAGGAGCCGGCGAAGGCACCGGCTCTTCGAGCGGTGCGATCTCGATTTCGTGCTCGGTCTCGGGTGCGCCTATATCCATCGGTGCCTCCTGGGGCTTTTCATCGGAAATTCGAGGAAAAAGCTACAGGGTGATTCGGACGGCTCAGATGGCGCGAGTTGGTCATTTAGGGTTGACGAGGGCGCCGTTCCGGACGACCGTTCGGTTCGTGAGAGATTCGGCCCCGAGTCTGCTGGGAAGGAAGCCCGCGAAAGCATGAGCAGGCGGATGCAGCTCGTTGCCGTTGCCCTGGCCTTTGTCGTCGCCGGCCTCGCCACGGCTTGCGGGGGCACGACGGGCAAGGGGCCTGGAGGAATCGGCGAGTCCGGCGCGTCGCTCATAAGCTCCGAAGCAGTCGCTTACGGGTCGGTCGACGGCGACCTCGGCTCCAGCCGCTGGCAGCAGGTCGACACGCTCCTGAAGAAATTTCCGGTGCACGACCGGCTGCTGGCCGAGTTGAGGAAGGGACTGGCCGAGCACCAGCTCGAGTACGAACGCGACCTAAAACCCGCGCTCGGCCCCGAGCTCGACGTCGCGGCGGTCGCCGGCACCTCGGCGCAGGACATCTCCTACGCGGTGTTCACGCAGCCGGAGTCGATCGAGAAGGCGAAGGCGCTCGTCCAAAAGCTCGATCAAGGCTCGTCGCCCTCGGCGACCCGGGTCGTCGACGGCTGGCTCGTCGTCGCCGACAACGAGCAGATGATCGACCGGGTGCTCAAGGGTTCGGGGACGTCGCTCGCCGACGACAGCCGGTTCAAGGAAGCGTTCGGTCAGCTTCCCGAGGACTCCCTGCTCAAGCTCTATGCGAACGGGCCGGAGTTGTCCAAGCTCGTGAGCTCGCTTTCGGGCGTGGCCCAGACGGCTGCGGTCGCTGAATCCTCGAACAAGCTCGACTGGGTCGCCGTCGCGGCCTTCGCCGAGGACGACGGAATCAAGGTCGAGGGCGACGCCAAGAGCACGGCCGGCGGCAGCCTCACGGGCGCGGCGTATTCGTCCAAGCTGATCTCCGGCGTGCCGGCCGACGCCCTTGCGTTCGCAACCTTCCATGCGGGGAGCGGCTACGACCCGCTGAGCCGGCTGCGGGACAATCCCATGTTCAGCCAAGGGCTCCGCCAGTTCGAGCAGGAGCTGGGGATGCCCCTCGACGATGTCATCGCCCTGTTCAAGCACGAGACCGCGTTCTACGTTCGCCGCGGCCCCGGCCTGCCGGAGCTCTCGCTCGTGCTCGAGGCCCCCGATACCCAGGAGGCGCTGACGACGGTCGACCGGCTGGCCGCGCGAGTCGCGGAACTTGCGCCCGCTCGGCTAGGCGACGAGCAGCAAGGCGGCCTCGACGTGAAGACGCTCAACTTCGGACCGGTCACCGTGCGCTGGGCCGGCTTCGACGGGCGTGTGCTGCTGACGACCTCGCCCACGGGCATCGCCGACTACCGCTCGAGCGGGGACAAGCTCGGCGACGACTCAGCCTTCAGGGACGCTCTCGGCCTCGCCGGAGCGCCGGACAAGACGAACGGTCTCGTCTACGTAAACGTCGCCGACGCGGTTCGGCTGATCGAGAACTACGCAGGCCTCGCCGGCGGCAAAATCCCGCCGGACATCGAGCCGAACCTGAAGCCACTCCGATCGTTCGTCGCCTACGGCAGCTCGAGTGGAGACCTCACGACCTTCGCTGCGTTCCTCCAGATCAAGTGAGGCGCCTCTGGGCGGGCGCGGCCCTCGCGGCGGCCTTGGCCGCCGCAGGTTGCGGCGGCGGGGCAGGCGGCGGCTCAGTACCAGAGGGCGCGAGCATCGCCCCGGCATCGGCGATTGCCTTCGTCTCGGTCAAGACCGACTTCTCCTCGGCCCAATGGCGGCAGGTGGCTAAGCTCGCCGGGCGCTTCCCCGGGACGCCGCAGCTGATCGCGGAGCTGAAGAAGCAGACCAACGGCCTCGACTTCAACCGCGACGTCAAGCCGGCGCTCGGCCCGGAGGTCGATCTCGTCTGGATCGATGCCCGGAACGGCGGCAATGACGTCGTCGGGCTGACGAAGCCCGACACCAAGGAAAAGTTGACGGCGCTGCTGGAGAAGAGCCGTACAAAGGGGGAGCCCAAGGCCTTCACTGTCCAGGTCGGCGACTGGGTTGCGATCGCCGATTCGCAGGCGAAGCTCGATCGCTTCCGGACCGCCTCGGCCGGCGGCAAGCTCGCCGACGACAAGGACTTCAAGCGGGCGTTCGAGCAACTCGAGTCGGACTCGTCGGTACGCGCGTGGATCAGCGGGGAGCTCGTCCAGTCGGCGATCGACGGCGGGCTCGTGAGCGGAGGCGCGCCGCCGCGGCTCACGCACGACATTGGTGACCTGCTCGCGCTCTCCGGGTCCGCGAAAGCGGAGGACAACGGCGCCAGCATCGAGCTCGACGGGCTGATCGATCCGACCCCCGACCCGGCGACCTTCAGCCCCTCGTTGCAAGACGACGTGCCGGCCGGGGCGCTGCTGTACGTCTCGACGACGAGCCTCGAGGCGCCGCTGAAGACGATCCTGCGGCTCATCGGCGAGAGCCGGCCGAAGTTCAACACGCAGCTGAGCCAGTCTACCCGGGCACGGCGCAGATTCCGCGGGTTCTGTTCGTCCAGAAGGTCGACGACGAGCAGAAGGCGGCCTCGCTGCTGCGCCGGTTCAGCGCGATCGCTCAGCTCAGCGGCAGCATCAAGGCCGAGACCGTGCAGCTCGAGGGGGAGAGCGTCGAGAAGCTCACCTTCACCGGTACCCCCGTCACGATCTCCGACGGCGTCGCGAAGGGGAAGGTGTTTGTCACCAACGCGGCCAACCTCGCCGAACAGGCGATCTCGGGGCCGGCAAGCAGCCTCGGGGACGACCCGCTCTTCCGCTCCACGCGCGACGCGGCCGGGATGCCCGGAAAGGTTGCCGCGTTCGCCTTCCGGTGACCTGGAAAACGGGCTTCCGTACGTGCTGGGGCTCGCGCGGCAGGCCGGCAACGCCATTCCGCCCGAGGCCTTCGCCAACACCAAGCCGCTGCACGGCGCGGTCGCGTACCTGGTCAAGGACGGCGACGCGTTGCGGATTTCCGGCTTCCAGACGATCAAGTAGCCTTCGCGCCCGTGCTGAGCGAGTTCCTTTTCACTTCCGAGTCGGTCACGGAGGGCCATCCGGACAAGGTCGCAGACCAGGTTTCCGACACCGTCCTCGACGCAGTGCTGGCCGACGATCCGGCCGGTCGCGTCGCCTGCGAGACGCTGATCACGACAGGACTCGTGGTCGTCGCGGGCGAGATCTCGACGGAGACGTACGTCGACATTCCGGCCAAGGTGCGGGGCAAGATCGAGGAGATCGGCTACACGCATTCGGAATGGGGGTTCGACGCGACCACGTGCGGCGTCGTCGTTGCGATCGACGAGCAGTCGCCGGACATCGCCCAGGGCGTCGACGCCTCATACGAGGTTCAGCACGACCCGGGGGACGACGATCCACTCGACCGCGTCGGCGCCGGCGACCAGGGGATGATGTTCGGCTACGCGACGCGCGAGACGCCGGAGCTGATGCCGCTGCCGATCATGCTCGCTCACAAGATCGCGAAGCGTCTCGCTGAGGTGCGCAAGGTCGGCGAGCTCCCGTATCTACGGCCCGACGGAAAGGCGCAGGTAACGGTTCGTTACGAGATCGACGAGCACGGACACCAGCGGCCGGTGGAGATCGACCGGATCCTCGTCTCGACGCAGCACGCCGAGGGTTGTGACGCCGAGTCGCTGATCAAGCCCGACCTGATCGAGCGCGTGCTGCGGCCGATCCTGCCGTCGGACCTCTACAGCGAGAAGCGGCTCGGCGAGCGGGACTTCGTCTACGTCAACCCGACCGGCAAGTTCGTCCTCGGCGGGCCGATGGGCGACACCGGGCTGACGGGGCGCAAGATCATCGTCGACACCTACGGCGGGGCCGCGCACCACGGCGGCGGCGCTTTCTCGGGGAAGGACCCGACGAAGGTCGACCGCTCGGCGGCCTACGCAGCGCGGTACGTGGCGAAGAACGTGGTCGCGGCCGGGCTCGCGGACCGCTGCGAGATCAACGTCGCCTACGCAATCGGCGTGGCGCACCCGGTCTCGATCGGGGTGCAGACGTTCGGCACCGAGGCCGAAGGAGTCACCGCCGAGCGGATTCAGGAGCTCGTTTGCGAGCACTTCGACCTACGTCCGGCGGCGATCCTCCGCGACCTCGACCTGCGGAGGCCGATCTATGCGAAGACCGCGGCCTACGGCCACTTCGGCCGCGACGACCACGACTTCACCTGGGAGCGCACCGACAAGGCGGAAGCGCTCCGCGCGGCGGCCGGCATCGGCGCTCCCGAGGCCGCCACCGCTTAAGCCTCCTTGTGATCTAGATCGCTAGGACGGCCGCACGAACAGTCCCGCGGCGGCCTTCTCGCCGATCGCCTTTTCGCTGCCGTCCACCTTGACCGTGAATTGGCCGGCGGCCGGCTGGGCGGCTTGCAGCTCGAGCTTGGTCCCCGGCACGAGCCCTTCGTCGTAGAACCAGTGCAGGAGCTCGCCGTCGTGCTCGGCGAGGCGGACGATCGTTGCCTGGGCGGGCGGCTCGAGGTCGGCGAGCGGTGACAGCTCCTGGTTCTCGGCCTGCTCGAAGTCGGGGTCGACCGGCCAGCCGTGTGGGCAGCGTTCCGGGTTGCCGAGCTTGACCTCGATCCGCTCGACCATCTCGTCGGAGAACGTGTCGCCGAGCTCGTCGGCGTGGACGTGCGCCTCGGCCGCGGTGTAGCCCATGAAGTCGGTCAGGAGCCGTTCGATGATCCGGTGCTTGCGGACGACCGTCTCCGCCCGCGCGCGGCCGGTCTCCGTGAGGATCGCCTCCTTCTGCTCGCCGCGCTCGATCAGACCCTCCGCCTCGAGGCGTTTCAGCATCTCGCCGGCCGAGGCGCGGGAGACACTGAGCATCTCGGCGACCCGCGAAGCGAGCGTGGGGGAGCCTGTCGACTGCGGCCTGTACTCGCCGATCGGGAACGCCAGGAAGTAGATCGTCTCGAGGTACTCGTCGACTGAGTGGCCCTGTGCCATACCTTGGCCAACTGTACTCACCGAGATGTGTAAGGTGACCCTTACAAGATGAGCACCGCTCAGACCCTGCTGCTCGGCACGATCGCCGGCCTGACACGCGCACGCCTGGGGCCGCTTCGCCGGGGTCACGTCGATCGCTCTTGCCGGCTTCGTCGTCGGCCTCATGAGCCTTGTCTACTACGACACCTGGATCAAGGCGCGGCAGCGACGGGCGATGCTGGGGCCCGGCGCCGCGTCGGTGGCGGAGTTCGCGCACAGGCCGGGGCTCTCAGCCGCGCAGTGGCTCTCGATCTTCATCGCGACGGGGATCGGCCTGCACAACTTCTCGGAAGGGCTCGCTATCGGGCAGTCGGCGGCGCAGGACCTGACAAGCCTCGCGCTCGTGCTGGTGATCGGGTTCGGGCTGCACAATGCGACCGAGGGCTTCGGGATCATCGGCCCACTGGCGGGAGAGGCCGAGCCGCCGAGCTGGCGCTTCCTCGGGCTGCTCGGAGTGATCGGCGGTGCCCCGACGTTCGTCGGCACCGTGATCGGCCACTCCTGGACGAGCGAGAACCTCTCGATCCTGTTCTTCACGCTCGCCGCAGGCTCGATCCTCTATGTGGTGATGGAGCTGCTGAACGTCTGCAGGACGTTCGGCTCGAAGCAGCTGACCGCCTGGGGGATCGTGCTCGGGCTCTCACTCGGCTTCGCTACGGATTTCGTACTCGTCGCCGCCGGCGTCTAGCTTCAGGGCTAGGCTCGGCGCGTGCCTAGGTACGCGACCGTCTACCCGCTCGTCACCACGCGCGCTCTCGCGCGACCGTTCACTTACGAGCTCGTGGACGGCGCCGCGAAGGGTGCGGTCGTCTCGGTGCCGCTCGGTCGCTCGCGGCGACGGGGAGTGGTCGTCGAGCTCGTCGACGAGCCGCCGGCGGGGATCGAGCCTGTCCCGATCGACTCCGTACTCGACGAGCTGCCGCCGGTGCTCGTCGACCTCGCGCTCTGGGTGGCGGACTACTACGGCTCGACGCCCGGGCGGGCGCTGGAGCTGATCGCGCCGCTCAAGCGGAAGCGGCGGAAGGAGCAGGCGCCGCCGGGTGAACGGCAAGCGCTCGTCGACGAGTCCGAGGCGCCCGAGCTGACGGCCGAACAGCGCATGGCGCTCGAGCGGGTGACGGACGCCCTCGAGGCGGCCGGCGGACACTTCCTGCTCTACGGCGAGACCGGCAGCGGCAAGACCGAGGTCTACCTCCAGGCGTGCGCCGCGTCGCTGGCGCGCGGCAAGACGGCGATCGTGCTCGTTCCCGAGATCGCGCTGACGCCTCAGACGCTGGGGCGGTTTCAGGCGCGTTTCGGGGATGCCGTGGCGCTGCTCCACTCGGGGCTGACCGACGCGGAGCGCCGTGACGAGCGGGAGCGGATCGCGCGCGGCGAGGCGAAAGTCGTCGTCGGTGCGCGTTCGGCGATCTTCGCGCCGCTACGTGATGTAGGCGTCATCTGCGTCGACGAGGAGCACGACCCGTCGTACAAGCAGGAGTCCGACCCGCGCTATGACGCGAGAACCGTCGCGGCCAAGCGGGCGGCCCTCGAAGACGCCGTCGCGATCTACGGCAGCGCGACGCCGCGGCCCGAGAGCTGGGACAAGCTCGAGCGTCTCGAGCTCGGCGGGCGACTGGGTGGCTCTCTCCCTGGGGTGCGGGTGGTCGACCTGCGCCGCGAGGCGGGCTATCCGCTCTCTGCGCCGCTGCTGAAGGAGCTCGGGGCGATCGAGGAGCAGGGCGGGAAGGCGATCCTGCTGCTGAACCGCCGCGGCGTCGCGCCCGCGCTGCACTGCCGCGCCTGCGGGACGACGCTTCGCTGCCCGCTCTGCGACGTCGCCCTCGTGCTGCATCGGGAGGGGAGCCTGCGCTGCCACCACTGCGGCCACGAAGAGACGGCGCCGCAGGCCTGCCCCGCCTGCGGCTCGGTCGAGCTGGCGAGGATCGGGGCCGGAACGCAGCGGCTCGAGCGGGAGCTCGCGAACCAGTTGCCGAAGCTCGTCCCGATCCGACTCGACGCCGACACGCCACAGAATCCGGAGGCCCTCGCCGCGGCGCTTCGCCGCTTCGGCGAGACCGATCGAGCCGTTCTACTCGGGACGCAGATGGTCGCGAAGGGTCACCACTTCAGCGGCGTCTCCCTCGCGGCGGTGATCGACGCGGACACTGCCCTCGGCGTCCCCGACTTTCGCGCCGACGAGCGGACGTTCCAGCTGCTGACGCAGCTCGCCGGGCGGAGCGGCCGCGACGCGCCGGGGCGGGTGCTGATCCAGACCTTCCAGCCCGACTCCCGTCCGGTCGAGCTGGCGGCGCGCCACGACGTGCCGCGGTTCCTGACCGGCGAGCTCGAACGCCGGCGCGAGCTCGGGTATCCGCCGTTCCGCCATCTCGTCAGGGTGCTCGTCAGCGGGCCGGAGCCGGGGCCCGTGACCCGTGCGCTCGAGGAGGTGCGCGACGGTATGCAGGGCGCCGAGATCCTCGGCCCAGCACCGCTTTTCCGGCTCCGCGGCCGACACCGAGCGCAGCTCGTCGCGAAGACGGACGAGCCGAGGCGGGTCGCCGCCCGCGCCGGGCAGCTGCTGGCCGCAGCGGCCCCCGCGATGCGGAAAGCCGGGCTGACGGCGGTTGTCGACGTCGATCCGCAGAGTTTGTAGGCGCCCATTCGAAGACGTGGTCGCTTTGCCACTCGGGATTAGCCGGACGTCCGGGCCAAGCCCGGACGTCCTTTTATGCGGCGTCGCAAGCGAACGCCGCAGAGCCTCTAGCAGTCCATAAACTGGCGGCGTGTCCGAGCAAGACGTCGAACAGCAGGGCGAGGTTCTCGAAGAGCAACTCGACCCCGAGCGCGAGGCGCGCCGGCGGCTCGCGCTGGCACAGATCCGCCAGTACCCCGATCCGGTGCTGCGGATGCGCGCGAATGAGATCGAGAGCTTCGACGACGATCTGCGGCGGCTGGTCCAGCGGATGAAGGACCTGATGCAGGAGGCGAACGGCGTCGGCCTCGCAGGAACGCAGGCCGGCACCCTGCAACGGGTATTCGTCTTCCAGCCGGAGGGAGAGGACGAGGCCCCGCGGGCGCTCGTCAATCCCGTCCTGATCAAAACGTCCGAGGTGACCCTCAGCGACACGGAGGGCTGCCTCTCGATGCAGGGAGTGAGCATCCCGGTCGAGCGGCCGGTAAAGGTCACGATCGAGGGCAAGGACGAGAACGGCGAGGACGTCAGGCTCGAGCTCGAGGAGCGCGATGCGCGCGTGGTTCAGCACGAGCTCGACCACCTCGACGGGATCCTGATTCTCGATCGGACGACGGCCGAGGCTCGGCGCGAGGCGCTGGGGATCCTGCGGCCGGAGCCTGTCCTCGGCGCGCTGGCCTAGAGTCCCTTTCGTGATGGGGCCTCGTCGCCGCGGTGCGATGGTCGGTTCCTGGCAAGGACGCAGGGAGTGTTCGTATCGAGTAGATACGGGCGCGACTGCGATACCAGGGCGGAGCCGGTGGCGTCCAGCGCGGCGCGGCGGCACAGCGCCTCATTGCGAAAGGGACTCTTAAGTGAGGCGCATCGCCGTCGCTGCGACGGCGCCGTTCGGGGCTGACGTGCTCGAGCGGCTGGCCGTGCGGCACGAGGTCGCCTATCTGCTCACCCAGCCAGACCGTCCGAGCGGCCGCGGCAGGCGGGTTGCTCCGCCGCCGGCGAAGCTGACCGCCGAGAAACTCGGAATCCCGGTACGGCAGCCGGAGCGGCTCGGCGGCGAGTTCGATCCCGAGGTGGACACGCTCGTCGCCGTCGCGTACGGACAGCTCGTCCCGCGCGGAGCGCTCGAACGGGCGCGCTGGCTCAACGTCCATCCGTCGCTCCTGCCGCGCTGGCGCGGGGCGGCGCCCGTCGAGCGGGCGCTGATGGCGGGCGACAAGGAGACCGGAGTCACGATCATCGAGCTCGTCGAGGAGCTCGACACCGGGCCGATCGCGGCCCAGGAGCGGTTTGCGGTCGGGATCGACGACGACGCCGGAGCGGTCTTCGCGGGGGCTGCCGAGCTGACGCCCGACCTGATCGACGCCGCGCTCGACAATCAACGGCCGGCGCCGCAGGCCGAGGACGGCGCCACCTACGCCGAGAAGATCGGGCCTTCCGATCGAGAGCTCGACTGGTCGCGGCCGCCGGAGGAGCTGCACAACAGGATTCGCGCGCTCTCGCCGCACATCGGCGCGCGCGGCATGGTCGAGGGAAGGCCGGCGATCGTCTGGCGCTCGCGTCTCGTTGACGGCAGGCTGGAGTTGATCGAGGTGCAGCCGGAGGGCCGCCGCCGGATGACCTATGACGAATTTCTGCGCGGTCTGCGCTGATGGTCTTGCCGGCACGCGCGGCCGCCTATGAGACCGTGTTCCGCGTCTTCGAGCAGGACGCATATGCCGACCGGGTGCTGCGAACCGCGGTCGCGAGCCTCGACCAGCGCGACCGCGCTTTCGCGCAGCGGCTCGCCTACGGGTCAATCCAACGCGTGCGCACCCTCGACTACGCGATCGAGCACCTCGGACGTCGGCCGGTGCTCAAGCTGGACCCGCCGGTCCGGGCCGCGCTGCGGCTCGGCGCCTACGAGCTCGGCTTCATGCAGACGCCCCCGCACGCCGCTGTCAACGAGGCCGTCGAGCTCGTTCGGCGCGCCAGGTTGGAGCGAGCGGTCGCTTTCACGAATGCGGTCCTCCGCCGCGTCGCGGACGGGATCGGAGTACTGCTCGAATCGTTGCCGGAGGGCGCGCTCAAGCACTCCTATCCGGACTGGGTCGAGGAGGTCTGGACGCGTGACTTCCGCCGCGAGCAGGCGCTGACGCTAATGCGGGCCCAGAACGAGGCTCCGGAAACGGTCGTCCGGCTGATTCGCGGCGAGATCGAGGGCGAGCCGACCGACATCCCCGGCGCGTATCGCGTCGAGCGAGTCGACGAAGACGCGCTCGCCGAGGGCCGGATCTGGCCACAAAGCCGCGGCTCTCAGCTCGCCGGCCTCGTCGTCGGTGCGCGCGACGGTGAGCGAACTCTCGATCTCTGCGCGGCGCCGGGCGGGAAAGCGACGATGCTGGCGGGAAACGTCACTGCGGTCGAGAAGCACCCTGGCCGCGCGCGGGAGCTCGAGGAGAACGCGGCCCGTCTCGGCGCCACGAACGTCAGCGTCGTCTGCGCGGATGCGCTGGAGCTGCCGCCCGAGCTCCGCGACTACGACCGGGCACTCGTCGACGCTCCCTGCTCGGGCCTTGGCGTCCTCGCCTCGCGGCCGGACCTGCGCTGGCGGGCGGAGCCGCTGCCTGAGTTGCAGCTCGCGCTCATGGGGGCGGCGGCTGATCGTGTGCGGACCGCCGGAACGATCGTCTACTCCGTCTGCACGCTCAACGCCGACGAGAACGAAGCCATCATCGACGCGTCCGGCCTCGCGCCGGAGCCGCTCGGCGAGGAATGGCCGCAGTTCGCTCATCCGAAGCGCCCGGAGTTCTTGCTGACGAGGCCTGACCTCCACGGGACGAGCGGTTTCTTCATCGCGAGGCTGCGGGTTTGATCGAGGTCCCCGAGCGCCTGGGCTGGTGGCGCGACCGCGCCGGCGGAGCGGCGTGGCTGGAGTCGCTGCCGCGGCTCGCGGAGGAGTGTGCGCAGTGCTGGTCACTCCGGCTCGGCGAGCCCTTCGGGCAGGGGCGCGTCTCGTTGACCGCTCCCGCGACGCTCTCGGACGGGGGTCAAGCCGTGCTGAAGCTCAACTTTCCGGAGGAAGAGAGCGCCCACGAGGCCGATGCGCTCATGCACTGGCGCGGCGAGGGTGCGGTTCGGCTGCTCGAGGTCGACCCCAAGCGGAACGCGCTGCTGATCGAGCGCGCCGGCCCGGGCACGTCGCTCTGGGAGGTCGGAGACGACGAGGAGGCGACCATGATCGCAGCCTCGGTTATGGCGCGCCTGTGGCTGCCGCCGCCGCCTGACAACCACCCGTTTCGCCTGCTTGCCCATGAGGCAGAGCGCTGGACAGCGCAGCTGCGCTCCGACTGGGAGGCGCTCGGCCGGCCGTTCGAGCAAAGGCTGGTCGACGCGGCGGCCGCGGCCGCCCGTGAGCTCGCCGGGTCGCAGGCGAAGCTGGCGGTCTGCCACCAGGATCTCCAGGGCAGCAACGTCCTGAAGGCACAGCGGGAGCCGTGGCTTGCGATCGATCCGAAGCCGATTGTCGCGGAGCCCGCCTTCGACGCCGCGTCGCTCCTCCGCGACCGCCGCTGGTCGATTGACGGCGGTGTGATCCGGAGGCGTCTTGACCTGCTAGCTGCGGAGCTCGACCTCGATCGCGATCGGATGCAGGGCTGGGGCCTCGTCCATGCGCTTCATTGGGGCGTCGGCCCCGACAAGATCGAGCCGGACATGGTCGAGTGCGCTCGGCTGCTGGCTGCGTAGGATCCGGACGAATGGCCTGGGCAGACGGGTTGCGAGAGGCCGAGGTCGAGCCTTCCCTCTATGCGGCCGACTTCGCGCGCCTCGGAGAGCAGATCGAGCAACTGCTCGCCGCGGGTACGCGCCTCTTTCACTACGACGTTGGCGATGGGCACTTCGTCGAGCCGATCATCATCGGCCCGATCGTGCTCCAGTCGATCGGCGGCCTGATTCACGAGGGCGGCGGCCGCGTCGACGTCCACTTGATGATCGAGTCGCCGGAGCGGCATTTCGCCGCGTTTCGCGAGGCCGGCGCTGACAGCGTCACCTTTCACTACGAGGCGGCGGAGGACGTCGGCGAGATCGCCGCGGCGGCGCGCGAACACGGCCTGGGGGTCGGCGTCGCGCTGAAGCCGAAGACGTCCGTCGAGGACGTGGCCGAGGCGGCGATCGCGGCCGGCGCCGACTTCGTTCTCTGCATGAGCATCGAGCCGGGTTACTCGGGCCAGAAGTTCATGCCAGAGGG
>WNFY01005673.1_pt1 | contig 14716 bp, 16 predicted proteins | sample 5400091 | NCBI WGS metagenome assembly WNFY01 (sample SAMN13153364, study PRJNA577476) | soil metagenome | isolation source: 60 cm soil or saprolite under grassland replicate 1 | place: USA:California | collected 2016-06-15 | reverse complement strand
GTGACCTGGATCTTCAAGCCGCTGCGTCAGTTGCGGGGTTGCGTGGCGCGGTGGAGGACGGCGGCTATCTCGTCAACGCTGTCGAGGTGCCCCGAGGCGACGTTCATCACCAGGTCGTAGGCGGCGTCGTTGGTGAGCGTCAGGCGGCGCCCGTTGAGGCCGTAGAAGGCGATGAGCGCGGCCAGCGCGAGCCGCTTGTTGCCGTCGATGAGGGCGTGATTCCGGGCCAGCGAGTGAAGCAGCGCAGCAGCCTTGGCATCCAGCGTGGGATAGGCGTCCTTGCCGAAAGCGGTAGCCTGCGGACGAGCCAGAGCGGCTTCCAGCAGGCCGTAGTCGCGCACCGCATAATCGGGTCCGAGCGTGCGCTCGGCGACGTAGACCAGCTCAGGCAGGGTCAGGAAGATCACTGCTCGGCGTACCGGGGTAGCTCCTCATCAAGGACGCGGTCCAGGAGTTCGGCGCGGCTGTGGTTCTCGACGTACTCCCGGATGGCCTGGCGGGCTACTTCCTGCATCGACCGGTGCTCGAGCTCAGCGCGCCGCCGCAGGGCCTCAGTCTCATCATCGGCCAGCCGCAGTGTCATCGCCATGTTCACGATGGTATCACGATTGATACCATCCTCGGCACTGTCGTGGGTTAACGGGGCGCTGCCACGCCTCTGGCGCCCGGTGCCACTTGGCCACGGGCGTTTACTTGCGCAACTGCAGAGATCGCCGACAAAAGTCGGCTCGCCGCAGACGCTACTTCCCAGACCAGAGGTCGCCAGCATCCGCACTGATCTACGGGTACGACTCGCACACCAGGTGCCCACAGATGGTCGTCGGCGTACAATCACTCTTGATGCCCGAAGCGTTACCATAAGGGATGGGGAATGCTCGACGCCAGGAACCATCAGGGTAAGTTCGGCCAGGATTACATCCGCGTGCTCGCTTCGGCTGCCGGCTTGCTGGTATATACGCCTGACCTGGACTACGACGGAGTCGATCTCTTAATCCGATGGCCCGGCCGGGTAGGCGCGGCAGCCTCGCCTGCCATCGACGTGCAGGTGAAGTCCTGGTCCAGCCCGCGAAGATCGGCCGCTGCATATAACTTCAATGGCCTCAACGAGAAACAGTTCAATAAACTGGCGGGTCAATTCACCGTACCGCGATATCTTTTCCTGGTAGTCGTTCCTCGGAGCGTGGCAGCATATTCGGAAGTGCTAACCGACGGAATGCTGTTGCGATACCAGGCATTCTATGTGTCGCTGCGGAGCGAAGACCCAGTTGAGGAGCCGAGCGGGAAGCGGCGCCGTGTCGTTCAGGTTCCGATCGCGAACGTCCTGACGGTAGGTACGTTGCGGACTTTAATGCATCATGGTCTGCCCACATATGGGAGTACGTGATGACTGCACGTCCAGCGATTCAGGACATTCGGACATATCTGCGCGACAACGGGTGGCAACGGCAGCCACAGCCCTGGAACGGCGCGTCTATCTGGTCGAACGTAAACGGTTACGAGGTCCTGGTGCCGGCTCACGACGAGCTAGCCGACACGGACCTGCGGGTCAGCGAGATACTGGCCACGCTTGCCGCGGCGGAGGGGCGTCCCGGTGACGAGATCGTCGGCGACATCAACACGCCGTTCGATGACATCCAGTTGTACCGGACGTTCCCGGACGGGATGTCCGATGGGTTCATGTCGCTGACCGCTGGGCTGCGCGAGCTGCGAAGCGCACGGGACATGATCAGCGCGGCCGCGCGAGCGGTTGTCGAAGGCCCGCTGCCGGTCTTCCCGAGCGGTACACCGGCACCGGTCGGCGAACTGCTCCAGCAAATCCGGCTGGGACCGAGTCATCCGGAAGAACACGTGTTCACCGTGCGGGTCCCGTTGAATGCGCAGTCTGCCGCCGTGCCCTTTGCCCGCCAGGTCGCCCGCAAGCTTCATGCGGCGGTCGCTGCCGTGCATTCTGTTACGGCGCATGCGACGGAATCAGAGTTGAGCGCCTTTGATGAGGCGGTCACCGCCGGGGCCTCCGCGAATCTGTGCGAGGCCTTGAGCGGGCTCGCGGGACGACAGCACCGGCAGCCGTTTGAGGTGACATTTCGCTGGGGCCGTGGGTTGTCATCCGGTATCCCGGCAGAAACGATCCACTTCGCCGACGGCACCGGCAGCATTATCCGGGCGGCCGCCATGTATCTGCGCCAACTCGGCGCCTCCGGCGTGAGCGTGGTAACCGGATTTGTGGAGAGCCTGCACGGCCAGCCGTCGAATGCGGATTACTGGCTGATCAAGGTGCGCGGCAGCCTGACCACGCAGGGCAGCGACGAAACCGACCGGACAGTATGGGTCCGGCTTGACCGTCTTACGGCATACGACCGCGCGATCGCCGCACACCGGGCCCACCTGCTGGTGCGAGCATCTGGCGAACGATCCGCTGCCAGAGGACGAATTGAGCTGATCGTTAACGACGGAGGACTGGTCGTTCTGTAAAAATAGCGACGAAAGGAAGCAGTATGCAGGCTGAAAGGCTCTCCGCGAAGGAAAGAGCTGCGATGTTCGCCCTGCTTGCCGAGGCTCGTGAGGTGTCCAATCCGGAACTGGAAGAGCGGGTTGGCTTCCGGCTGGTCGGGAAGGAACACCGCAAGCTCAAGGACCTGAAGCTGGTGACAGGCCCGGAGGATCGCCGCCCCTATGCGCATGAGCTGACCGACGCGGGCTGGCGGTGGTGTAACGACGAATTGTCTGCCGGCCCGGGCGCCGGCCCAATGCCATGGGCTTTAGGCATTTGGGCGTTTGTGGGGGGTTCCCGGTTCTGGTAACGGTGGGTAGTTCCTGAGTGCGGGCATGCCGAGAGCCGGCGTGTCGTGCCGGGTGCGGCCGGTTCCACGGGCCGGCGGGTGTCGGGTCGGGCCTGGTTGTGAGTGTTCGTGCTGGTCAGGCCGGGTTGTTGGCCATGGTTATGACGGCTGCGGCGGTGCGGGTGATGGTGTCCGCGCGGCTGGCGTGCGGGAAGGTGCTGGCACATTTCGCCTTGCGGGCACGGTGCCGGTTCCGGCCGGTGACGGTCCGGTATTTCCCGATTGCGCTGGTCAGCGTGGTGTAGGACGTTCTCCCGGCGCGGATGGCGGCGAGGATCGCGCGGCGGGTGCGGGCGCAGGAGATCTCGCGGGGCTGGACGGGCTGCCCGGCGCGGCGTCCCTTCTTTGCGGGAATGGCGGCGAGGGCGGCGTCGCGGGCGACGCCGCGGGTCATCTCGACAGCGGCGGCCCAGGCGGCGAGTTCCTGCCGGACAAGGTCCGGGCTGCCGGAGCGGAGCATCGGCCCGGCCGACGGGCCGGCGCCGTCCAGGGACGCCTTGGCCTCGCGCAGCGCGGTCTCCGACCCGTCCCACCGCCATTTACAGAGCGCGGCCAGCTCGGGCGCCGGGTACTCGCGCCAGTGCAGGAGATCGGTGACCAGGCAGAACATCTCCGGCACGTCCTGGCCCTCCACCGTGACCCAGTATTCGATGGCGCGGACGGTCACGGTGACGCCGTCGCCGGACAGTTCCGCGAAGTAAGACCCGTCGGGAAGGATCTCCGAGACCCTTTTCAGCGGGATATCGCTTTTCAGCCGGATCAGCACGTGGGTGCGGGCGGTCAGCCGGGCGATCCGGGCGGCGCCGGGGTAATTCCTGTCCATGAGCCACAGCCGGTCCATGGTGAACAGGTGCGGGTACTGCTCCATGGCCTTGTCCAGGAGTTTCTGCTCGGCGGCGGCCTTGCCGGTCCCGGCCGGGCCGTGCGGCATCCCCAGCAGCGCACGGGTGGAGGCATCGTTCAGCGGCAGCGCCCGCAGCTGCGGGAACGGGGACGAGTCATCCGCGGTGCCGGCCGAGCCGAACACGGCCCGGTTCGCCGGCGTGTCCGGCACCCGGACCAGCGTCCCGTCCAGCGACCCCGTCTTCAGCGGCCGCGTCCGGCCGATGACCACCACCCGCCAGTCCCGGTCCTCATGCTCCCGCCACGACGCACGCAGCACGATGTCCTGCAGTTCTTCCAGCGGCTCCGGGCCGAGCGCGTTCCGCCAGTCCCCGCATGCCCGCGCCGACGCCGGCACCCAGGCCCGTGCCCACGGCACCCCCGCCAGGCCGCCGGCCAGCGCGATGAGCACCTCCCGGATGTCCGCGTCCGGCATCAGGGTCATCAGCACGATCACCCGGATCATGAACGCCCTGGCCAGCAGCCGCTCCCGTTCCCCCTTCACGTACTGCTCCCGCAGCACCGCCCGCTCCGCTATGCCGTCGATCACGCCCGGCCCGGCCTGCCGCTCCAGCCACTCCTCCAAAGGGCCGAGCGTCGCGCGCCCGGCCGGGCTGCCCTGCGCCTGCACCCGCCCGTCCCTCCTGACCTGCGCCGGCGCGACCGCCACCACCTTCAGGAACACCACCGTGTCGCCGGTACGGATCTTCCCCGTCCCCGCGATCACCAGCGCCGACCGGTCGCCCGCCTCCAGCGGCCTCCCGTTCCGCAGCGGAGACACCAGGTCCTCCGGCCGCACCGCGACCATCAGCGCCCCGCCGCCCGGAACCTCCCCGTCCCCGGCAATGCTGCTGACAGAACGCGGACCGGCAGGGTAAGAAGACACGAGAGGCTCCTGTGGCGAAGAGTGACGTAGCAATCCCTCTTCTAGCAGGAGCCTCGCCCGTCCCGCCGGGAACAGGCACAACAAGCCGTCAACCACGAAAAATCACTCAACGTAGTCGAAACACGTTGAGGTTCAGTGCCGCTTCGCCCTAAAGCCCATGGCATTGGGCGCCGGCCGGGGCAGCAAGGACATCGAACGCGCGCTGTACGCCATCCTGGCCGGCCTCGAAAGGTACCTCGAGGTCACCGAGCAGAGCCTCGCGGACATCTTCAAGCCGCGGCAGAAGGCCCGGCCGCTGGCACAGGCAGACGTCGAGGAGCAGATCAGGGCCGGTTATCGCACCCTGGCTAGTGAGCCAGGAGAATTCGTCAAGCTGCATGAGCTGCGCCTGCGGCTTCCGGACGTCCCCCGGGCCGACGTCGACGCCGCGCTGGACCGGATGTACCAGGAGCAGCAGATCAACCTCGTCCCGCAGGCCGACCAGCAAGCCCTGTCAGACGCAGATCGCGAATCGGGCCTACGGATCGGCGGCAAGCACAAGCACCTGATTTCGATCGAGCAGTGATGACCACTGCAGACTTGGACGCGCTCAAAGCCCTCACCTTTGACTGGACATATGGGCTCAAGGATGTGTGGGTGCCGTCTCGGTACCACATCGAAGGCCTGCACGCCGAGACCACCGAGCTGATCCGTCGGGGCATCAGCGAAGCCCAGGCCAGCAACGGGCCGAATCCGCTCGGCATCGCGATTCAAGGAGAGGGCGGCGCCGGCAAGACGCACCTGCTTGGCTGGGCACGCGAGCAGGTTCAGGAAGTCCGCGGATACTTTTTCCTGGTCGGCGACCTATCCAGGACGACTTTCTGGGAGGAAGTGCTCGGCTCGATCGTGCAGCAGCTGCTGCCGATCCAGGAGGGGAAGTGGTACCAGCTTGAAACGCTGCTGGCTGATCTGGCGGACCGGATGGACCTGGAGAAAGCGGCCCGTGACGCGGTGACCGGACAGGTGGCCCCGACCCGGGACAACCTCAACGCGTTCATAACGCGCCTCCGGCGCATGGACGCCGGCATCAACATGCTGTGCCAGGACACCGCGCGTGCTCTGGTACTGCTCGCCTCACCCCGGCAGGATCAGTGGGAGGTCGGTTCCTGCTTCCTGTCCTGCGACGACCTTGACACGGAGGAACGCCGGGCATGGGGCATCCGGTCGCTGCGTAGGCACCCCAAGCCGCTCATCACCGAGTTGTCCCGGCTGCTGGCACTGTCCGGACCGTCTCTGCTCGCCGTTGACCAGATCGACGCGCTCGTCGACCAGGTACACAAGGCATCGGGAGGTGCCACGGAGGATCAGCATTTGGTTGCGGAGGTCGCCAGCGGCCTGATGACGCTCCATGACACGACTTACCGCACGCTCACGGTCATCGCCTGCCTGCCGGACACCTGGATGTACGTCAGGGACAACACGGTGGTCACGGCCAGGGATAGGTTTCGGATGGGTCGGCAACTTCGGAACATCCCGAGTGCCGAAATCGGCAAGCTGATGATCGAGAAACGGTTCGCCGTCGATTTCGCCAGCGTAGGTTTCCAGCCGCGGTATCCGACCTGGCCAATCCGGCCGGTCGCGCTCGAGGACGCCAGGCGTTACACAGCGCGTGAGCTGCTCCAGCGTATCGAGGCGCATGTGCGCTGGTGCCTGCACAACCAGACCATTCGTGAGCTGGACCAGCTCGGCGACACGGCCGACGGTGGAGACGGCAGCGAGCAGGGGGCGACGGTGCTTGGCGGACAGCCCTCGGTCGGGGGGCATGATCTCGCCGCGCTGGACGCCCGGTTCGCTGAGCTGCGTGAGGGCGCCAACGTATCGGAGGTACTCGATCCGCAAACCGAGGATCTGGCGGTGCCTCCGCTGCTGCGCGCCGGGCTGGAGTCCTGGATAAGGGAACGCGGCGATGCGAAGGATGGTCCGTTCTTCCTGGAGCGGCCGCCGCGCAAGGACCCGCCGCTACATGCGTGCCTGCGGATGATGGTTGACGCCCGTACCGAACGCCAGCGCCGGTGGTCGTTCCGCGCGATCGCCGCCGATCACGCAAGGTCCGCGCAGAGCCGCCTCAGGAAGGCGATGACCGAGGCCCGGCTGGATGGGGAAAGCCCCGACCGGCGGCTGTTCGTGCTGCGGAATACTGACTGGCCCAAAGGCCCCGCCACCGAAAAGATCAGGGCCGAATTGGCGGACAGGGGCGGCGTCGCGGTGGTGGTGACGGCAGAGGACTTGAAGACATTCGACGCGCTCGGCAAGATACTCGGCGGCGGCCATCCGGATCTGGATAGCTGGCTGGCCGTACGTCGCCCGGCCCACGGCACAGAACTGTTCCGCCGGGCACTCGGCGACATCGCAGAGCCGGAGCCAAGGCCAGCGCCAAGCCCGGAGTTGGAGCCGCAGCCTCGGTCAGACTCGCCGCCGCAGGTCACAGCCCAGCCGCTGGGCCAAGCGGCCATCCGCATCGGCACCACGACCATCGGCCAGGCGTCGGCTAACGTGGACCTCAAATCGTTGCGGAAGCACATCGCCATCATCGCCGGCTCCGGGTCAGGTAAGACTGTTCTGCTTCGCCGCGTGGTCGAGGAGTGCGCGCTGCGGGGGGTCTCGGCCATCGTGCTGGACCCCGGCGGCGACCTATCCCGGCTGGGGGATGCCTGGCCCGAGCCTCCTGAATCCTGGGCTGAGGGCGACGCGGGACGCGCCCGCGAATATCTAACCAACACGGACGTGGTGGTGTGGACGCCAGGCCTTGCAAGCAGACGGCCGCTGACCTTCCAGCCGCTGCCAGCATTCGCGGACATCCGCGACAATCCTGAGGAACTTGACGATGCGGTGACCGCTGCGCTCGAGGCGCTTGCGCCACGCGCGAAGGTAACCGGGGGGACCGCCAAAGCGGAGCAGGAGAAGGCCGTGTTGAGTGGCGCGCTGCAGTATTTCGCGCGGACGGGTAGCGGCGGTCTCGGTGACTTCATAGCCATGCTGAGCGACTTGCCTGAGGAGGCCTGGACGCTCGGCAAATCGTCCGCAATGGCCGCCGAACTGGCTGAGCGGCTGAAGGCGGCCAGGATCAACGATCCGCTCTTCGGCGGGTCCGGTCAGTCCGCCGACCCTGGAGTGCTGCTTACCCCGTCTCCCGGCAAGCGGGCTCGCGTCTCCGTGATCAGCCTGAGCGGGCTGCGCGGTCTGGAGCGGCGGCAGAGTTTCGTGAACCAGCTCCAGATGGCGTTGTTCTCCTGGATCAATAAGCACCCGGCAGGCGACCGCCCGCTCTGCGGGTTGTTCGTGATGGACGAGGCGCAAGATCTGGTGCCGTCCAGAGGGGTAACCGTCTGTACCGAGAGCACGCTCCGGCTGGCGTCCCAGGCCCGCAAGTACGGGCTGGGCCTGCTGTTTGCCACCCAGTCGCCAACCGGCCTGCATAATCAGGTACCGGGTAACGCGACCACCCAGTTCTACGGGCTGCTGAGCCACCCGACCCAGATAGACCGGGCGAGGGACTTCGCCCGCGCAAAGGGCGGCGACCTGCCAGAAGTCGGACGCCTCACTCCGGGTCAGTTTTACCTCGGCGCCGAGGGCCGCAAGTTCCAGAAGATCCGGACGCCAATGTGCCTGAGCCACCACGCGAGCCCGCTCACTGAGGACGAGATCATCGCGAGGGCCAATCGTTCATAGGCGGTGAAAACGATATGCGTCATTATCGTTGGCACCGTGGGCTCTGCGCACGGTCGCACGCGCCTGACATCATTGGTAATAACTTGGGCGCAGACGGCAGGGTCACGGTGTCCCGTATTGGGAGCGGCTGTATCTGCTGGCGGCGCAACCCTCTCCCGGTGCCCCAGCACGGCGCCGTGGTCGCTGGTGCCCGCGCATGTGCTGACCGGTACGAACCCGACTGAGACACCCGGCCCGTGCGGGATCCCCAGGTTGGGCGGTAGACAACCGGCAGCCTTCCTGGTTGCTGTCAGGCGTGCCAGACAGTTATGTCCAGGCGCATGTAGGCCGGATTCATGAGTTCTACCTCGAGTACCGTGACCCCGGCGATGTACTGGTTGCCGGTCATGCAGAACGCCTCTCCGCGGTCAGGGCTCAGGAACGAGGTGTACCGAGTGTCTGCCGTGCACGCCGCATAGCTCACGGCGGTGCCGGGGTTCAGCAGCGCCAACTGCACTGTGTAGCCGTTGACCTGTCCGTTGAGGATCGAGAAGTCGTCGTCGTTGCTCTGGTCGGGTCGGGACGGGTGGTCGGCCAGTACCATGCCGTACCCGTCTGGCACATCGACCGTGTAATGGGCGAGCGTCTTGCCCCGGAGAGCCTGCGGGGCCGCGCTGGACGGCTGAGCGAGTTGGATGGCGCTACGCGCCGTAGGGGCTGCGGCGCTGGTGCTGGTGGTAACCGGGGCGCCCGCCGCAGGAGCGCCCTTACTGGCGAAGAAGCCCAACGCGGCCAAGGCCGTGATCAGAGCCGCAACGGCGCTGATCCACGCCGGTCCCAGCTTGACAAACCTGTTGTGGCGGCTGCCGCTGCTACCCGTCATGCACGCGCCTCCTTCGCACCGGCCATACTTTAGGGCGGTGGATGCGACACGCGAGTCCCCGTAATCGGATGGTAAGACGCTCGCACCACGCGACGGACGGACTGGCTGGGCGACGCACGGCAGACGCGAGCTGAGCACGACGATGGCAGAAGTGCCTTCCAGCCAGCCGCTCTTTTCCCGGGTCTTCCCCTTGGCTATGACGCTGCCTGCGGCGGCTGTTCCCGGGCGCGTGCTGCCTCACTCAGTTCTCATCGACAGCGCGGGCTGCGGAGGATGAGCGCGAGCGTGTCCCGCTGCTGGCTGATAAGCGGCCGGCTGGCGGCTGACCTGGTGGTGTTGCAGAGCAGTTCGATACCCCGGTGATGTGGGATGTGGCGTCGCGGCTGATGGTGCTGTACGGCAAGACGTTCCCCTGCAACGACGGGGCGAAGGCGGCTTACTGGTACCGGATGGCGGCGGAAGCCGCCGACCGGGGCGGTGATCTGCGGACTCGGGTAAGAAGTTACGGCTGGCGGCCCCGCGTGGAGCGCAGCGGCCGTCGCGCAGGACGGCCAGCTAGCGTGTGAGCGCATTCTACGGGGTGGTGATCTACATGTACTGGAACGAGCGTGATCACCCGGTTGCCCACTTCCACGCCTACCATGCAGGCCGCCGTGCCTCAGTCTCGGCAGACGGGGATGTGCTGGCCGGAAGTCTCGAGTCCAGGGCGCTGCAGTTCGTCCGGGAATGAGCTGCGCTCCGGCATGATGAGATCCTGGCGAACTGGGAACGGGCACGGCGGAATGAGCCCCTGCTCGGCATCGACCCCCTAGCGTAGCATGAAGATCGTGGACGAGAACTACATGCCAGTCGTCGTGGGTGTCGCCGTGGTCGGTGACCGCGTGCTCCGCCTGCTATTCAGCGACGGCACTGCCGGGGATGTCGACTTTTCCGGTGAACGGTGGACGGGCGTCCTCTCGCCGCTGAACGACCCCGCCTACTTCGCTGAGGTCACGGTCGATCATGAGGCCGGGACTATCGTCTGGCCTGGCGGCATCGACCTAGCACCCGAGCCGCTGTATGAGCAGGCGAAGGCCCATCCGCTTCTTGCCGCCTGACACCCTGGCCGGGAAACGCCCTGCCGTTAAGCTCGGGACAAGCCCGCATCTGCCAGCACCTGCAGGGGCTTGCCTTGCTGTTTCACAAGCGCAGGAGACACCTGGCGTTGCCGCAGAGTAGCCGCGAAGTGAGTAGTTATCGTTTGCACCGTGGACCGTGGCTGCATCCGCAGATATGGGCCTTGAACTGCGGAAACCATCCTACGGGGCTTGGCGTGGCAGCGACGTCAGGCCAAGCTTGAGGGCGCCCCAGCCGTGCGAGCATCGCGCGTGGCCTGAAGGCCACCGATCTCGCCCTGCCGGAGCCTATCGTGCGGCTGTCCGGCAGCGGCAGCCCAGCTCTGGGCGGCCATGGTGGCGATGTACTGGCACGAAAACCCGCATGCCGGGCTGGGGATCTACGCGCACGCTGACGAACGCCGCCACAGCGAGGATCGTGCCCTCCGCATGGCGGATCTAGCATGGTCAGGTGCTGTCCCTGACGAGCGGGCCGAGCATCTCGCACATCGGTTCGGGATCGCCGCGCATGATCGCGGCCGAGGCCTCGACGTTGCGGACGGGATCAAGGTGCTGCCAGGCGAGCGTGAACCCAGCGTCGCGCGCGAGCTGCCCAAAGAAGGCCCGCTGCGCCCGCCCGTTGCCCTCGCGGAATGGATGCAGGGCGTTGACCTCGCCCAGGTAATAGGCCAGCCTCTCGACGCCGAAAATCCGCTTGTGGATCTCCCGCAGGTGGGGCAGGTCGTAGCTGGGGGATGCGGGTGACTCGTCCAGCAGGATCAGGGCCGCGTGGGTGATCTCCCGCTCCGCCGCCTCAAGCGCGGCGGCGGAGCGGAGCCCGAGCTTGTTGTACAGGACCCCGGTGACCGGGTCACTGTACAGGTCCTCGGGCACTCACAGCTGCCGGTAGCGCGCGACTGTCCTTCGGTACAGTTCGGCCGCGCTGATCTCCCCATCCACGTATGCCGAGACCTCCCGGTCATGATCCGGGCTGAACGGACCCGGCAGCTCCGCCTGCACGGACTGCGCCGAAGCGAGGGCGGAGTCCAGCCGTGCGCGCTGCCGCGACAGTGCCTCGTACCGTTCATAGACCTCGTACGGGAGGAGGATGGCCTCGGGCTTGCGGTGCGACCCGAACGCGACCGGCTCCGCTGCCGCACCCTCCCGCCGGAACCGCGCGAGGATCCCGGAGAGCCGTTGCCGTACCTCCGACAGCGGGTGTACATGGATCACCACCGGATCAGTCACAGCGCTAACGATCTTCAACCGTGGGAGTGACCGGGAGTGGGTGGCGCACAGAGTACGCAAGAGGGTACCCGGGGGGACACCGAGTCCATGAGCGCGTGACGCCAGAGGCTAGCGAGGCTCATGAGGGCGCGACGCCGGGGCAGTAACCCTGGCCATTGAAGATCTCTAGTGTACTAAAACTTGTACAAAATTGGCCCGGGTGGCCCGCTCGGCACGCCCGGCGCCGGAGGCAGGACAACCTGTGTAGTTATCGTTTGCACCATGGACCATGGCTGCACGCGCAGATATGTCTCTTGAACTGCGGAAATGGCTCGACGGCTTCCAGATCGTAAGGGTTGGGTGAGACTAGTGCGTTCAGCCGGGTCAGGCGCGCAGCCGACTCTACGGCGGCCAGAAACCAGATCCTCGAACACCGCGCGTTCGGCAGACACGCTGAGAAGATGCAGGCGGCCGGCTTGCCCGTCGCACGGTCGGTGGTGCTGAGCCGCCCGTTGAACACCACCGCCTCGACCACCTCAGGGGACGTGGCGGTGAAGATCTCATGCAGTGTCCGCAGTGCGACGCAGGCGATCAGCCGCTTGTAACGCTGCTTCGTGCCATGAATGCCGATTGCCGGGCACGGACCTCGGCGATGCGCTTCTGGTCGGCCACGACCTGCAGGTCGTATGCGACCTTCGCAGCGGCATCGAAGCGGGCCTGTGCCTCAGCGATCTCACGGGCATGACGCGCGTTTCCCCGAAGATGCGGGTCAGCCCTCTCGGCTCTAACGGAGCGAAGTCGGCAAAGTCGGGCGGAGGATGACAGCCGCGTTGCCGCCCGGAGACGCGCACGCGGTAGATGAGCAGGCCCGGCAGCTCATCGATCTAGACTGGGGACGCAAGCATGAGGACTGAGAGGCCGCCCGTGAGTGTCGAAGCGTCCGATATGGTCACGATCCCCCGTGCCGAGCTTGACGCGCTGAAAGCCGAGCTGAGGCGGCTGCGGCGCGAAGTCGGCCGGAGCGTGGCCAGGAGGCGCATCCAGGCTGACCCAGGTCCGGCTGACGGTGTGCCCTCGTTCACCCGCGAGGAACTCGCGGCGGCGTGGGGAATCAGTGAGTGATCGCCTCGTCCGCTTCCCCGGGACCTCCTGGAACGAGATCGGGGCACTGCCCCAGCCTCTGCGATGGTCAGTTCAGCGCACGATCTTCCACCTGCTGGACCAGCCGGTCCCGACCCTGGCTGACCCGTTTCCGCATGACGATCCCCTGCCCGACGCTTACGAACTGCACATGCCCGCCGACAACGTGACCACCTGGTACACCGTCAGCGACCACGAAGGCCAGGAAATCATCAGCGTGCAGCATGTGAGCCTTGATACCTGACGCGCCTTTACCGAGATCGGTCAGCAATCTGTGTAGTTATCGCCTGCACGGCGGACTATGGCTGCACTCGCAGATATAGCCGTTGAACTGGCGAAACAACTTGTGTGCGCTGCTTTCCCGGGACCTTGGCGCGCTGGAGGGTCGTAACGAGTGGCGGCGCGAGGATCTTGAGCGGTTCGTGCACCGCGAATCACTGGTCAGCATATGGCCCCGGTTGCGGCGACTGCTGGGTCCGCACGCCCGCCGGGAGTGCGAGCGGCAGCTCATCGCGCCGTCTTCACGGTGTTCGCCGACGAAGACTTCGCTGAATACGGGCTTGATGAGCCGACGATCGCGGACCTGCGCAACTGGGTCATAGGCTGGTATGACCACCTCGCCCTTCGTCTCGTCGCGGACCCTACCGACGATGAAGTTCCGGATGACCTATGACCAGTGCACACGACATGGAATCAGCTCCTTGTGGACCACATGTGTCGTTTCGTTTGCACGATGGCGAGTCGATGCGCCCGCAGACACGGTCATGAACTGGAAGAACAGCGCAGATCGCCGGATCTGGCGCGGCTGACGGCGGTTCTGCGGCTTGCTGCGGACGTAGATTGCCCAGTTCGGCAGGCAAAACGCTTAGCGGACCGAGACCTTCACGGACGTTCTTCATTCCGCACTTCGTCGGCGGCACCTGGCGGCTGCCGACATCAGCTCAGGCCTGGGCTGCGGCAGCCGTCGGGGCGCCCAGCGGACGATGCGGGCGCCTGCCGCGAACGCGAGGCCGGCAGGAAGGGCTCGCAGCAGTGCGTTGCGGGCGGCCTGGCGTCAGCCGCCGCCGAATTCGAAGCCGAACCGCGCGAGAAGGAGCGCCTGCCGGGCGATCCGCCGACACCGCGGCCGCCGGGCCTGATCGAATGCCCTGAGCGCGGTGGCCAGGTCCGCGCCGGCCGTGACGGGTACAGCGATCATGCGCCCCGCGCACACGCCATCCTCGAGCGCGGTGGCTGCCCCCTGCCCCATGGTGGGCAGCATGGCATGTGCCGCGTCGCCGACGATGACAACCCGCCCGCACACGTAGCTGGGGCATCCGCCAGGAAGATGGCAGACGTCGTGGCGCATCAGCTGGCCGGGTGCGGTGGCGGCTACGATGGCCCGGATCCACGCTGCCCAGCCTGCGAAGTGCTCACCTGCTGCGACCAGCTCGTCATCGAACGGGGCGCCTTCGGGGTGGAGGAATTCCCCTACCAGTAGACCTCGCCGTCGCTGACCCGCAGCGCCCCGAACTCGGTGCCCGGCCCCATACCTCGATCAGGCGGCCGTCCAGGTCGGTGTTGCCGATGACCGCCCGCCAGCTGGTACTGCCGGCATAGCGCACGCGGGTCCCGGGGAACAGGCGTTCCCGCACGGTGCTCCGGACGCCGTCAGCCGCCACCACCAGGTCGCACTCGTCTGTCCGCTCACCGGTACTGGTGCGCGAGGTCACCGTGGGCGTTCCGCCGTGCCTTCGGCCTCCCGCCAGGTCAGTACCGCCGCGAGCAGGTCACCGTCCAGGTCCCGACCGCCAGAGGACAAGAGCATTGAGGCCGGCCGCAGCCCGGTTACTCATCTGTCCAGTCCGATGACAGGACGCGGCACCGGGCCGGGCTCCGTCCGGGCCGCCTCCAGCGCCAGCAGCGCCACGTGCAGCGATGTCCGTGACTCCGCCGCCCCCAGGTCGGTGCCGAGGATGCGCTCGATCCGCCGGAGCCGCTCGTAGAACGTCGGCCTGGCCAGGTGCGCGCTCTTGGCTGCTGCCGCCTTGTTCCCCCCGGCCGCGAGGTAGGCGGCGAGCACGTCGAGCAGCGCCGA